>Ga0209698_10009291_pt1 | contig 10065 bp, 6 predicted proteins | sample LitLauG_LLR_2012_FD_187203 | JGI IMG/M metagenome (GOLD analysis project Ga0209698, IMG submission 187203) | Freshwater sediment microbial communities from Pennsylvania, USA - Little Laurel Run_MetaG_LLR_2012 (SPAdes) (version 2) | ecosystem: Environmental > Aquatic > Freshwater > Creek >... | reverse complement strand
GAACCGTCCCAGGCAACTGCACTGTCATCTTGAGCGCAGCCTCCCGCAGCTTCATCGCGAGAGGCGGAGTCGAAAGATCTGCGGCTGTCTTTTGCTCTTGGTGCCGAAACGCTGGTCCATTCTGTCCGGATTGGCGGTTACTCACCCAATACGTGCGACCTCGACTTTTCGTCCTCGTAGTGGAGATGATCAATTTCTGATTCCTTCGGTCGAACAAGTCCGCAGTGTATGCAACGCCTTCCAAATGGATTGCTAAAGAGGGTTGAAGCAAAAAATTTCTCCCAGCACCGAGGGCAATCCCAACCTCGCATTCGCCAATTGAAGACGGCCCATTGTAAGGCCAGTGCAAACATGAGAATCAGAGCGGAAACGCTCAGCACAGACCTGAGGGGTGATTGTCTCTCAATCGCCCACCAGTTAATCGAAAAGAGCACTGCCACACCGCCAGCTAAGCAGAATATGCGCCTCAGAAGACGCTCTCTCTCCGCGTAATAACCACTCCATTGTTCGCGGTAATACTCATCTCCTCGCTCCGTTGGGTCCGATAGCCCTAACTGGTCCATGGCTTCAATACTAGTCCGTGTCTTCGGAGAGAAAGCGAGTTATGGGAGTATCGTCAGCTATCCGTCAGTAACTCATCGGCAAACAAACTTACATTGGCAGGGGCTCTTTGCGGAGCGGCAGAATTGCGGAGTATCGGATCGGTCTTCGAATGGCAGCATTCTTCCGTCAACAGGAGTCATCGCTTCAGCAACTGCCAGAGCCCGCCATTCACCAGCCACAGTTCAATAATGCACAGAGCGTGAAAGAACAGGACCTGCACCGCCACTCCGCGAATCGTTACGTTGCCCTTCAGCAACAGCCTGGCCAGAAGCCCCTCCAGCGGGAACTGGATATAGAGCATCACAATTGGCAGATAGACGGCCATCAGATCGCCCATGTTGATCTCGGGCCGGCCGGCCAGAACCACCAGCGGAAAGACGACCCACATCGCCCATGGCTGCATCGTGGCCAGCATGTCGCGAATCTCCGGAGCGCAGATGCTCAGCACGATGCCAATCGCCACCGGCCAGTATTCGCTCCATTGTTGCAACGACCGCTGCAGCCGCGATCTTCGCCGCTGCTGGCGAAGCGCGGCGAGATTGGCTTTCATTTCAAGGGTGTAGAGAGCGTCAATCGCCCTCAGCGATTCAGAGCCGCTGCTCTGTCCGCCCGCATCGGAGCCGGATTTTGTTCCCGAGTTTTTCCGCATGGCGAGCAGCCCCCGGTCCGGCAGCAAAGGGGGGAATCCTTCCCTGGGGTTATCCGATTATCTTCCACACGCCGCGCCACTTCAAGCCGTCAGGGTCTACAACTTTAGTTCCATTACCCGTCGGCCGTCTGAGCCCAAGCCGCGTGTCGGGTGTCCCAGGGCAAGTTTCTGAGACCGTGGATTTCAGCCGGGTGCCCCATTCATCGCGGCTTTTCGCGATGAGTGGGAAAGCATGATCCCCCCCGCACACCGGGAACTTCATCGCCAAGCATCGCCGGCCTCGTCTCCCAGACCTCAGTTCTCACCCCACCAGGCCAACCCGCGCCGTCAAAGCCCCAGCTCTCCAGCCCGCTTCTTCATCGCCTCAATGCAGAACGCGATGTGCGCCTCCAGTTCCACTCCCAGCTCAGCCGCGCCGTCGATCACATCCTGCCGATTTACCCCGCGGGCGAACGCCTTGTCCTTCATCTTCTTCCGCACGCTTGCGGCCTCCACATCGGCAATGGCCTTGCTCGGCTTCACCAGCGCACAGGCGGTGAGAAATCCGGCCAGTTCGTCGCAGGCAAACAGCGCCTTGGCAAGATACGTGTCGCGCGGCACGCCGGAATACTGCGCATGGCCCAGAATGGCTGTCCGCATGGCAAGCGGCCAGCCCAAACGCTCCAGCTCGCGCACGCCCACAAAGGGGTGCTCCTGGGCCGTCGGATGGCGTTCGTAGTCAAAGTCGTGCAGCAGCGCAGTGGTTGAATAGAGCTCAATCAACTCCGCGCGCTCGCTTCCGGTCAGGCCGAGCCGGTCAGCTTCCGCTTCGCCGCATGCGGTCACGCAGGCCTCCACCGCCAGTGCATGTTTACGCAGGCTCTCGCTCGCGGTCCATTCCGTCAGCAGACGCCAGGCCTGCTCGCGCCCAAACTGCCCATCTCCGCCTCGGGACATTTTTTTTGCTCCTGTTGACTACCTTGGTTCGTGGTAGTTTGGGTTTCCTTGGGTATCATCGTGGATTCTTCGGGTTGTCCCCAAAATTGTACTTGACAATTATGGTTCACTTCCTCGAAAGTAGCACTCATCGCGGTGCAAAAAAAACACCGCAGGGGCCCTGCTCTGGCGCTCCGCACCCAAAGCCTATGGCTACCACTCTTGTCAGCGTGGAAACACGCGAAGTAGTGCGGTGTGAGCATTGCAGGCTCATGCAGTACCGAACCGCAAACTCCCTTTGCAGACGTTGCCACCGGCCCCTCGATATCGAGGAGCCCGTTCACCTCGCCCCGCAACTGGTCTTCTGTCCCGTCGCGCCATCTTCGGCCGAGGCCGGACTCCAGGTCGCCGGACAGGTCCGCGAGATTCGCCGGGCACGCCACCTCAGCCAGCGCCAACTGGCCGGGCGCATGCAAGTTCCGCGCACTTATATTTCCAAAATCGAGAATGGCAAAGCAATCCCGACCCTGGGCTCGCTTGAACGACTGGCCAATGCCCTCGAAGTGGATATGTGCCAACTGGTCCGCGACTCGCGCAGCCGCCGCGAAGAGGAAGTGGTCGCAATTCTAGCCGATCCCTTCCTGGCCGAGATTGCCTCCCTCCTGCCTCGGCTCGACTCGCTGCAGCGCACGCTGATCTACGGCGCGGTGCGCGATGCCGCCACTGGCCGCCGCCGCTCCGCCTGAGACATCCAGAACAGGAATCGCGTACCGGCACTCTCAGGCGGGCCGGTACCGATTCAGGAGCCGCCACGCCCCTTGTCTTCGGCGACGATTGCAGCCCATCGGCGCTTGTGCTAGGGTCGATGGTGATACTCCCTGGCTGCGGCTATCGTGGTGTTTTGCGCCGGACAGAGATTTTCCGGGGTGCGGAAGACCATCCATCCAGTGGGGCTTGTGCCGACATGGCGTCGACTGAAATTGCCCCGTGCGCGCAGGCCCTGGAAGCCGCAAACGTGATTTCGAGGCGATTCCTTTGTATTCTCCCGGTACGCTCCGCATCCATGAACTCACCGATGAAGAGCGCGCAGTCTATGCGACGCTGAAGCCGGAGCGATTGCCCGGGCACGTCGCCATCATCATGGACGGCAACGGCCGCTGGGCCGGACAGCGCTCGCTCAAGCGCTTCCTCGGCCACCAGCAGGGCGCAAAAAGCGTGCAACTTGTCACTGAAACTGCGTCCCGCATCGGCCTGCCCTGGCTAACCCTTTACGCCTTTTCTCTCGAAAACAATCTGCGCCGGCCTCGCGCCGAGGTCAACTTCCTCATGCGCCTGCTCAAGAGCTACCTCGAGAGCAACTTGCAGCGCATGATGGACAACAACGTGCGCATCCGCTACATCGGCCGCACCCACGAACTGCCTCCCGAAGTCCAGGACAAGATGGCCTGGGCCGCCGACGCCACCGCCCGCAACACCGGCACCACCCTTACCCTGGCCCTCAACTATGGCGGCAGGTCGGAGATGGTCGACGCCTTTCGCGGCCTCGCCACCGAGATCAAGCTGAAACACCTAAGCCCGGAAGGCATCACGGAAGAAGACATTCACCGCCATCTCTACACGGCGCACATGCCCGACCCCGACCTGCTGATCCGCACCTCCGGCGAGATGCGCATTTCCAATTACCTGCTTTGGCAGATCGCCTACACCGAGATCTTCGTCACCGAGCGTTACTGGCCCGACTTCCGTGGCCTGCACCTGCTCGAAGCCATCGCCGACTTCCAGCGCCGCGAGCGCCGCTACGGCGGCCTGGGTGAAGACTGCGGCGAAGTGGCAGAAGATCCCGAGCACTTCAAAATCGCCGCCGGCTGAGCTGGCTCCTCAAGAAAACACAATCCCGAACAAGCCCCGGGGCCTCAACTCCCAATGAGGTCCGTCTTCACCGCCTATGACAACCATCACCGCCCGCCAACTCCCACTAGGATTATCATTTGGAAACCATGGGATCCTGGGGCGATTCCAACCCTGATTGTGTTCGTTTGCCAATCAAGTCTTGCAATCCGAATCTCAGGCGGGTCAGGCTGCTGACCTTCCTCGCTCTGCTCGCTGCCGGCGTTGCGGAACCCGGGCTTTCTGCGCAGGGCGCCAACCTGGTTACTGCAAACGTCGATTCCACGCAGGTTCTCGTCCTGCCCAATCATCATCCCCTGTGGGCGACCGAACAGAATAGTGTGGGTATCGCATCTTCCGATCTGGCGCTCACCGTGGTTCTCCAGCGAACTCCCGCGCAGGAAGCCGCGTTTCAAAAGTTGCTGGCCGACCAGCAAGACGCTGCCTCGCCCGATTACCATCGCTGGCTGACTCCCGCTGAAGCCGGAGCGCGATTCGGTCCCTCCAGCTCCGATATTGCAGCCGTCAAAGGCTGGTTGCAGTCCCAGGGCCTGCAGGTCAAATGGGTCGCGCCCAGCGGCGTCTTCATTGGGGTTGCCGGTGCGGCAACCGACGTCGGGCACGCCTTCCAGACCGAAGTCCATCGGTACAGCGTCAACGGCCTTGAGCGCGTCTCCGTATCCTCCGATCCGATGATTCCCGCGGCGCTGGCGCCGGCCATCAAGGCGATTCGCGGCCTTTACACCATCGACGAGCAACCCGCCCATCACGCTGCTACGATGCGATTTGATTCGCCTGAACTGACCACCAGCAGTGGATACCACTTCATAGGCCCGGGCGATTTCGCCGCCATCTACGGTCTCCCCACCTACTTCTCCGGCGCCGGCCAGACCATCGGCATCGTCGGCCGGTCCCGCACCAATCCCGCCGACTTCAACAATTTCAATGCCCTCATCGGACCAGGCTTCGCCAACCCAAAGGAGATCGTCCCTACTTCTTTTGGAGGTATCGATCCGGGTCCAGCCCTCACCGCTCCGCCGGCGGATGGCACCACCTTTGGAGACCAGGGCGAGGCCACCCTCGATGTCCTGCGCGCGGGCAGCACCGCCCCGCGCGCGCAGCTCCTGCTGGTGGTCGCCACAGCTGCCAGCGGCGGCATTGAAGCCGACGCACAGTACCTCGTCCAGACCACGCCGGTCCCCGCGCAGGTAATGACCATCAGCTTTGGAGCCTGCGAGTCGGCTGCGGGATCCTCCGGAGTTGCTTTTTGGGACACGCTGCTTCAACAGGCCGCCGCGGAAGGAATCTCGACATTCGTCTCCTCCGGCGATTCGGGCGCATCCGGCTGCGACGCCGCCTTTGTGGCGCCCCCTGCCAGCCCCAAGGCCAATAGCCCGAACTTCATCTGTTCTTCCGGTTACGCCACCTGTGTCGGCGGCACAGAGTTTAATGACACCGCCAACCCATCCATGTATTGGAACAGCGGCTACTTTGGACAAACGGCCCACGGATACATTCCCGAGGGCGGATGGAATGAGTCGTGGGACGGTACCACCAGCACGGTTGTCGGATCCGGCGGCGGTGTCAGCACTGTCATCCCCACCCCTTCCTGGCAGACCGGCACCGGTGTGCCTGCGGACCGGTCAGGGCGCTACACCCCGGATGTCTCCTTCTCGTCCTCCATGCACGATGGCTATTTTGGATGTTTTGCCGCCGGCGGAGGCGATTGCGTCGTTGCTCCAGACGGCAGCTTCCATTTCATGTACTTTGGAGGCACCTCGGCCGCGGCTCCAGCAATGGCAGGTGTGGCCGCGCTGCTCGATCAGAACCTTGGCGCAGCGCAGGGAAACCTGAACCCCGGGCTCTACCATATGGCACTGAGCGCGCCAACTGCCTTCCACGACGTCACCGTCGCGACCAGCGGCGTCGCATCCTGCGACCTCAACACCCCAAGCATGTGCAACAACAGCATCGGCGGGCCAAGCGGATTGAGCAGCGGCCAGCCAGGCTTTGCCGTGGGCGTCGGATATGACGAGGTTACGGGGCTGGGATCGCTGGATGCCGCCACGTTTGTGTATGCCTATGGCACCACAAGCAAAGTCATGAAACCGGGACTCACTTTGAGTGGCATGCAATGGGCAAATACCTGGGAGCCGTTCTTTATGGCGGCTTACGTCAATGGATCCGGTTACAGTCCGGCGCCGACGGGCACCATCACATTTACCGTCGGGAGTTACACATCCAGCCCTTTTACAGTCGGCCAGGCCCTGGTAACCGTGCCGGCCGGAACAATCCCGGTCGGGACATACACAGAAACCGCAGTCTATACACCCGATGCAGCCAGCGCGCTGATTTATCAAAGCGCGTCCGCCACAATGCCGTTCACGATGATTGTCCCGCCAAAGGTTCAGCCGCAAATTTCCTTGACGCCGTCGCAGACCATCATCAGCAACTCGCAATCCATCAGTGTGGGCGTTGTTGTGAATGCCGGGCAGTACTATTCCACGCCTTCAGGCGCGTTGGTACCCTACTATCCCATGCCGACTGGGTCGGTGGTTTTGACCAGCGGCAGTTATACGTCAGCGCCTGTCGTGCTTGTCGGCGGGAACGCGACCATCTCCGTGCCGGCCGGATCGCTGGCCACAGGCAACAATGTTTTGACTGTGACGTATTCGCCGGACTCGGCAAGTTCCTCCACCTTCCTGGTCGCTTCGGGCGCAACATACGTCGAGAATCAGGGCGCCAGAATCACGCCATCTGTCATGCCCTGGTCGAGCCCGTACAACCCAACCACGGCGCAATCGGTGGCAGTTCAAGTCAATGTGAATGGTTTCACCGGCAATCCCACGCCGACCGGTAGTGTTGTGCTCACCAGCGGCAGCTACACATCTGCAGCTACCGCTCTCCTCGCCGGAACCGCATCCATCACCATCCCGGCCGGAGCCTTGCCTCCGGGATTCGATACGCTGACCGCAACCTACACGCCCGACGCTTCAAGCTCGGCGCTCTATGCCAGTGCTTCGGGTTCCAACTCGATCGGAGTCACAGCAGCCGTAAAGATCACGCCTGTGGTCACCGGGACTTCCCTCACTGCGAATCCGACCACGGTACAACCGCTTTCGTTGGCGATCACCGTTAGCGGAGGCGCGGGCAATCCTCCGCCCAGCGGCTTTGTCCGGCTGCAAAACGCCAACTACAACTCAGTGGACGCGGTCCTCGCCGGCGGCAGCGCAACGGCAACCATTCCGGTCGGGTCGCTGAGCGGAGGCACAGACACAATTACCGCAACCTACTGGCCCGACGCGAATGGCGCCTACAGCTATAACGGCGCATCGGGAACCATTGCGGTCACCGTGGCAAAGGCCACACCGGCGGTTACCATCACGCCATCGCTCACCAGCTTCACCACGCTCGATTCCATTCAAGTCCTCGTCAACGTCAGCGCAGGACCAGGTACAACTCCGGCAAGTGGCACGGTCACCTTCAAGTACGGATCCTTCACTTCAAGTCCGCTCGCTGTCTACTCCTCCGGCAACACCGCCAGTGTTGCCATCCCCTACCTGACGCTGCCCCCGGGCACAGTCACGTTCACAGCCAGTTATTCCGGGGACAGCACCTATACCGCCGCAACGGGGACGACCACTGTGACCGTGACCATGCCGGCCAACGCGAACTTCGGAATCGCCGGGACAAACCTCTCTTCCTTGTGGAAGGGCGCGATCACCGGGAACTCTTCCACCGTTACACTTACGCCCGCGAACGGTTTCGTGGGCACAGTCGCCCTCACCGCTGCCGTCACAGCAAGCCCGGCCGGCGCGCAGTATCCTCCCACCCTGAGCTTCGCGCCCAACTCGTCCGTGAACCTGCAGGGCCCAAACCCGGCCACCGCCACACTCACCATCACCACAACTGCGGCCACCAGCGGCTCACTCGCGTCTCCTCCGCGGCCGGGGGCTCGCTGGTACTCTGCGGGTACCGCGGCTTTGGCTTGCGTCCTGCTCTTTTTGATCCCCGTGCGGCGTCGCAGATGGCACTCCATCCTTGGCTCGCTCATGTTGCTCATCGCGCTGGTTTCGGGTGTTCTGGCTTGCAGTGGTGGGGCAGGAACCAACACCGGCGGCGGTGGTGGAGGTGGAGGCAACCCCGGCACAACCTCCGGAGCCTACACCATCACCATCACTGGAACGGCGGGATCCACTATCGCATCCAACACCATCACCGTCACGGTCCAGTAGCCCCGCAGCCAGCCGGATTCCCCATCCTTGCGCGGCATTCGGCGCAAGGTTGGATCGCTGGAACTCCAATTCCGCGCGGTTCCAAAAGCTGAAAGTTAGAGGCCTGAGGCTAGCGGCTGGAAGCTATCTGTCAGGCCGCTCTTCATCCAGGTAGCGGTCGGCGAAGATGATCTTGCGTGCCAACCCGAGCTTGCCGAGCCAGGTGATGATGATGCCGTTTAAGTCCACTTCCTTCTTGAGCAGCCCGTGGAACGCGGAGCGCGGATAGCGATGATGGTTGTTGTGGTACCCGTCACCGAACGTAAGCGCGGCAAGAAGGACATTGTTCTTGCTCCGGTTTCCCATGTTGTAGCTCTCGTAGCCAAACGTGTGGCCGAAGGAGTTGACGGCCCACACGGAGTGCTGAAACAGCATGGTGCGCAGGCAGCCGGCAAACACGCATCCCCATGCATCGCCCCAGCCGCCAAACGCGTAGCCAATCAGCGCCGGAATGGCCAGCGAAAGCACCGGCCAGATGTAGTGGGTACGGGTGTAGAACTGGATGACCGGGTCCCGCGCCAGGTCGCGGCCGTAGATGTTGCGGTCGGTGACCGTGTTGTCGAACATCCACCCGATGTGTGCGTGGAAAAGGCCGCGGAGCGAGTCGGTGTTGTCGCAGTGGCCGTCGACGAGAGGACTGTGAGCGTCGCCGCAGTGGTCGGTTTGGGCGTGGTGGCGCCGATGGTCCGAAACCCAGGTCAACAGCGAACTCTGAAACGACATGGAGCCGGCCGCGCCCAGCATGTACGCGACCCACGGGGAGGTCTCGAAGCTCTTGTGCGAAAAGTAGCGGTGGAAGCCGACGCCTGTCCCCATGCCGATGATGAAGTAGCCAAGGACGAAGGTAACGATTTCGACGACGTGAATCGGATGTGCGTGGAACCAGAACAGGCAGCCTACGGAACCGGCGAAGGGGATGCCGATCAGGAAGGCATTGTCGATCTTCTTCCGCAGGGCGCGCCTCCCTGCGATTACGCCTAGCGCAGGTGCGGCCGCTGCGGGCTGAGTCAACTGGGAGATAGCCATTGCGAACGCTCCATTTCTCAAGATTCGCTCAGACAAACCAGCTCACGCGAAAGAGCGGCTCCAAAGAGCCTTGCCGTCCGCTCCGATTTTCAACGAGTGTACCCTAAACGTTCCCGGCACACTATCTGGAAAGAATCAACGCCATCCGGTCCCGCTTCAAACGAGCCCTCCTGCGGCGGCTCTCCGCGTCGTTCAAGGGATACCCAGACGCGCATTCGTATGTCTTTGATTTGCCGAATGCTGTTCGCGCTGCATTTTATATTCGCACAATTCCCGGCGGTTGGCCCAGGTCGCGTTTTTGGGAAATAGGGGGACACGATACCTGGAAATAAGGGGGAAATAAGGGGGGACACGATACCTATTCCCCCGCCTGGTGGCGTCGTCCAAATATGGCTCGTCTCGCTCGTATGGTGATTCCAGGACTCCCGGCGGGTGGGCCCGGTCTCGATGACCTCTCTCAACCACGCTGAGGGTGCCCCCGGTCCCCCGCTCGTTCTGTTCGTTCTCGTGACATGGGATTTGAGAGCCCCGCCGGCAATCGGAATGATCATCGGATATCCCAGTTTGCAGAAAATATCACTCTCCCGGCGCACAATCGGATTAGAAGCAAAGTCCAAGGAACCATCCCTGGGGAGTTCACCGATGAACAAGTCCAGAAAGACCAGCCAAATGTTCCGCGCCGGAGTGTCAGGAATGCCCCCGGTCCGCACA
>Ga0209698_10009290_pt1 | contig 10066 bp, 8 predicted proteins | sample LitLauG_LLR_2012_FD_187203 | JGI IMG/M metagenome (GOLD analysis project Ga0209698, IMG submission 187203) | Freshwater sediment microbial communities from Pennsylvania, USA - Little Laurel Run_MetaG_LLR_2012 (SPAdes) (version 2) | ecosystem: Environmental > Aquatic > Freshwater > Creek >... | reverse complement strand
GCATGAGCCAGACGCTCAGCAATGATGGAGTATGCCCCGGGATTAAAGACAAGTCCGATATGCGTTCCTGAAACCTGGAAGTCGTCCTCCGGGCGATCTGTTCGGCAGTAACGCCAATCCACTACGCCATCCCCTTCGGTGTACACCGCAGTTTCCAGGACCGACGCAGGCATTGCACAATTGAGGGACTCCAAGAAATCGCACGTGCAATGTCCGGTGTAGCAGTCGGGAAGCACGGCCGTGCCGTGTTTCGCCAGGATTCGATGTCGAATCATCTCGGCTGCACGCAAAATGCTGCGATGGGCTACCGTACCTCGAAAAGGCGCGCCTAGTGTAGTTACGGAGGCGACATCTTTTGGCCTCTGCGACGCGATGGCACGCGCGATGATCCCTCCCAGACTGTGGCCGATCAAATGAACCTTCCGGCCGGAGTCGGCGAGCGCCTTCTCAATTGTCTCGTTGAGTTGACCGCGGATCAGGAGGTTCGGACACTCTGTGTTGAAACCGATGCGCGAGAAGAAAGGATTGTATCCAATCCGTGCCAGCCATTGATGCAACGGGGTCAAATAGACATCGGGGCACAAAAACGCAGGTATGAGAACCACTGCGGAACCGTCGCCGTGCGGAATCCCCAGACCATAGTACGTGGGCGCTGCGTGCAGCAGAACCAACTCGGCCGGAAACAGCACCTCGCTCAAAATCGGAACGTCAGCTGCTTGATAGTCCTCGGTACGAATCGGGGGGCCACAGTCCCGAGGGTCTACTTGAGTTTTTCCCATTGAGGCCGCTATCACTGTACGTGAGAACTGGAACTCGCACAACGCAGAGTTTTGCCGAAGTTACGCGCCGATCCAACACCAGCTTGACAAACAGGTATAGCGGGATCACGATTCGCAATCGGGTAAGGAGTGCCAGAAACCACAAAGCCGGTCCAGTTAAAGCCTCAAACTCTTCAGGCATTTGACGCCTACGTTCATAACGGGGGAACGGAAACGGAGCAAATAGAGAGAGGGGTCGGCGCATTCCTCTGGTCTGACAGCAACACGGATCGGGTTCAGCAGCTTCAGAGAGGAAATGTGGTGGCGCAATACTGGTCAGGCAGCGGACCGGTCAAGGTACCGGATGGTTTGATTCACGACTGGATCGCTGCCGCGTCCATTCCCGACTGCACGATTCAAGACGTGTTGGCCATCATCCAGGACTACGATAACCACAGGAACATCTACAAACCCGAAGTAATAGATTCGAGGCTCGTCCGGCGCGACGACAACCACTTCCAGATCTATCTGCGGCTTCTAAAGAAGAAAATCATCACCGTCGTGCTCGACACCGATCATGACGTGCACTATCGCCCGGTAGACGAAAAGCGGTGGGTGTGCTGGTCGCATACAACCCGAATTTCAGAAGTGGAAAACGCTGGAAGTCGGAACGAGCGGGTCTTGCAGCCCGACACCGGTCACGGCTTCCTTTGGCGATTGAATTCCTATTGGCGATTTGAAGAGCGCAGCGCAGGGGTAGTCGTCGAATGCCGAGCCATATCGTTGACCCGCGACGTGCCGTTGGGCTTGGGATGGGCCATCGAACCGATCATCCAGAAACTTCCCAAGCAATCCCTCATCAACACCCTCGAAGCTACGCGTCAGGCCCTGCACACCAGAACAAGATAAATTTCCTACAAAAGATGGTCTTGTTTCTAGCTTGAAGTTGGGTTGAGTTCGGATTCGGCCAAATTGCGGGAAATCCTGACATAACCACTGACACAAAAATGGCCCATGATTGAAACCTATCCTCTCGAGGCCGGTCATTTTGCATTGGATACGGCCGCGGATGAGATTGCGGCACTGGCCCGAGAATTTGTCGCTTCTTCACGCCAAGATCTGCTGTCGCGGCGGTCAGTTGAGGATGCTCCGAGAACGGTGCCTGCTAGTCATTGAAACGTAAGTAGGCGCCGTGCATCCAACAGTCGAGGATCTGATATGCGAGCTGACATCGTGCCCGGCGCTGTTTTCCCCGACTATGAGCTTTCTGACCATACCGCGAAACGCCGGAAGCTTTCCGAACTGCAGGGACCACACCCGATGGTTCTCGTGCTTAGCCGTGGAAGCTTCTGCCCGAAGGACCGCCGCCAGGCAGAAGGCCTAATTCAGCTCCATCGTGAGCTCGAGGTTGCCTACTGCCGGCTCGTCACAATTAGCACCGACAATATTACGGAGACCCATGAATACCGCAGCGGAGTCGGCGCACACTGGCCTTTCCTCTCCGATGCGGGGCGTGTCGTGCAAAAAGATCTCGACATCGCCGAATACACTGACCCTGTCCACAATCCCATGATCCCGCACGTGATTGTGCTCGAGCCAGGTCTTGTTGTTTATAAGGTCTACAACGGCTACTGGTTCTTCGGCCGTCCTACCGTGGAAGATCTCCGCCAGGACCTGCGTGCTGTTCTTAAGAAGTGTCGGCCGGACTGGGACATCACCCAGCCCGAACTCAAGACCGCATGGCAGCAAGGCCGCAAGGACCTCTTCTATCCTTATGGCAAAACATTCGTCCAAACTCTGGATGAACCGGACTAGCAGGGATTCGTGAGTGTCGAAACGGGGTGATTGGGCTCCGGAAGCGCTCCGGTCAAAGCAACAACAGCACCCTACAAGATAAATCCGGCGAATCATCGTTGCTCACTCGTCCTAACAGCTTCTTTCGGATCCTGAAAGGGCTGCCGCATCGTTGATTCGCCGAAAGAAACCGGCCAAGATCAGGCAAACGGATTCTCATCCGCACTGCGGCCGTAGATCACTGGAACCGGTACTTCCAACAGTCGCAGATACACCGAGAGCTGTCCGCGATGGTGGTACCAATGATTCATCATGATCGACCGGACGACACTCGCTCGGGGCTTCGTGAAGATCTCCCGATCGCCAGCCGAGAGCCGCCACGCGGCACGCGCACTCTCATCGCTCATAGCCTTCAAACAAGCTTCTGCGTCGCGGACGCTTTCCTCGAACGTAATCATCAATTCATCCGTACTGGTTGGCTCTGGAGGATTAAAGTTTCCCTGCTTCACGTCAAAACCCGGGCCCATCGCCATCTTTGCCAACCGCCCCGGCACCATCGCGATGTGATTGGCCAGTTGCCCCAGCGACATGGACTTCGCGTGTGGCTTCCATGCCAGTTTGTCTGCCGGCACACGGTTTAGCACGCGGCGTGTAATATCCGCCTCTTCCCGGAACTCGCTCAGCATCGGCTCGGCGATTGTGGAACTCTGCACCATGTGCTCTCCCGAGCAACACGATGCCGCCGCTGCACTCTCATACCGGTCGTGATGCCGCACCCACGCCATCGGATGAGGCAGACTTTCTTCGTTCCGCCCCTTCGGCGTCATATCGAGAAAGTTGTACGTGTTCAGCAGAATGTCCAGCCCACGCGCGTACGTCGAGTACGTGTGATAGACCTGTCCGTTCGCATCCTTGTAGAACACACTCGCGCCCGGGCGTTCGTCCGAGGGGAAATCAGTGAAGTCGTAGTTGTAATACGTCTTCGCTTTGCCCCGATCTTCTTCCCGCGCCGACACCTGGTAATCGAAGTTGAAGTCGCTTCCAAACGAAGACACCCACTTGAACTTCCATCCCATGCGCTTCTTGAACCCTTCAATCTCCGGCAATGTGGCGCGCGAGATCACCAGGAAAGTTGCGTCTCTCTGCGCCAGATGCACCTGCGAGCCATCGAACGAATCCGCCAGGTATGAGCAGCTCGGACATCCCTCTTTCCACCCCGGACCGAACATGAAGTGATACACAATCAGCTGGCTGCGTCCATCAAACAGATCGGCCAGGCTCTCTTTTCCTTTCGGCCCTTCGAACACATACGATTTTTCCACCGGTTCCCAGGGCAACTCGCGCCGCCGCCGGCTCAGTTCATCGCGCAGGCGGGTGAACTCTTTTTCCTTTGCCAGCAGTTCCCTGCGCTGGGCCAGCCACTCCGCCCGTGATACCACTTTCGCATTGAGCGCCTCGCTCATCGTAGCCATCGTCGTTTCTCCTTTTCTTGGAATCAGTTCTTGTTTTGGCGCGAAATTTCGTCAGAATCAGGGCTCCCGCACCGCCCGTCGAAATCGCGCCGCTTATCACCCATGCCGCGCCCATGAAGCACTCTGGACACATACTCACCTCCCGCTCACCGCGATTTCTTTTCCGCCCTCTCGCGGATGCGCGACATCAAGTGCCCCCAGCCCTTGCCTACGTTCTGCCGATGTTCTTCCTGGATCACCCCCAGCGCCTTGTGGTGAAACTTGATCAGCGTCCCGCCCTGCGACTCGCTCAGCCGGTACTGCAGATTCGAAACCGCCGCGTACGACATAAACAGCGGCCCCGTGATCTCCAGCAGCGTCGGACGCTTGATCGCCTGCACGTGTCCCCAGAAATGGCCGTTGTTATCGCCCAAATCGCGATACCATCTTCCGCCTGGCCAAGCTTCGAGCTTCATGGGCATCTTTCTTCCGTCGGCTGTATCGTTCTCCGGCCCGATTTGTTCCAGCAGGGCCGCGAACGTGTGTTCCAGGCTCGCGTTGACTTGCACTTCCTGGGTCACGAGCAATGTTAAGCTCTCGATCCCCGGCATGGTCGAACTTGTGCTCATAATTTTCCTCGCTTTTTTCTATTCGGTCTTTTCCTGCTTCCCTTTCGCCTCCGCGCGTTCCTTCACGCGAAGCAGTTGATGTGCCCACAGGCGCTCAAAGGTCTTCGTCCACTCATAGAGCGGCCGGATTGCTTCGGGATTGGTTCGATACAACATATGCCTCCCGTGTCGCCGCACTCGGACCAGCCCAACATTTCGCAGCACCCGCAGATGCTTTGACACCGACGGTTGTTCCAGTCCCAGCCTAGCCACGATGGCGCTCACGGGCTGCTCCTGGTTCGCCAGATAATCCATGATCTCCCTGCGGCGGGGCTCCGCCACCGCGTTGAAAGCATCCGAGGTGGTCGCCGCTCGCGCCATTCAAGAAGCTACATTACATTCCCATATAGGCATATGTCAATGGGTCGCTCAAAGCTCTCCCTATTCAGGGACTCTTCCATCATGTGCAGAACCGCATCAGTGTCATCGACGAGGAGGACCTTAGGTCGCGTCACATGATTCACCTCTACTTATCTATTGTTGCTATGGGCCCGGTACTGCTGGCTAGGTGTGTGGTGAGTCTGGCGTGCCAACCGAACTCCGACTCAAAAGTCTGAGTTGAGCGGTAACTTCTCAACGGGAATGATCGCTGCCATTCAGGTAAAAAAAATCCCAGACCATGCGGTTCACGCGGGATCAACTTTCCTCCGGAGAAAACCTGAGCACGGAAGACGCGCAAACTCGTTGCCGCTGTTTGCTCCATCTCAACAATTGACTTACGGCCACTTGAGGAATATGTTTTGCTCTCTTGGGGAGGGTTTCGTGTCCGAGGCGGCGCCGACTTCGGTCAGCGAGATGCTGGCCAACTGGAACGAAACGGATCGGGAATCCTTTCGCGAACTCGTGCCCCTTCTCTACGAAGACCTGCGGCAGATTGCCCACCAGCGCTTGCGCAAGACCCGCCCGGATCACACTCTCCAGACCACTGCCCTGGTGAATGAAACCTATCTCCGCATGGAGCGATATCCGCAAGCCAGATTTAGCGATCGGGCGCATTTCATGGCCGTCTGCGCCTTGATGATGCGGCAGATTCTGACCGAGTATGAACGGGCTCGGCGGGCAGCCAAGCGGGGCGGAGGGGCTTGGAACCTAACGCTCGAAGCCGGGGACGTGTCCAAAGACCGCCCCTTGGACCTGATATCTCTCGACGACGCCCTGCAGGAGTTGGCCCGCCTCAGTCCGCAGCAAAGCCGAATTGTGGAGTTGCGTTTTTTCGGCGGCCTGTCGGTGGAAGAGACTGCGCGAGTCATGGGACTCTCGCCGGCCACCGTAAAGCGCAACTGGTCCGTCGCGCGGGTCTGGCTCCATAAAGAAATGAGCCGAGGCACGCTCGAATGAATCGCGAGCAGTGGCAGAACTTGCAAGAGCTGTTTCATCGGGCCGAGCAGCTGGATCCCCGGGAGCGTCGGGCGTTTCTGGATGAACATTGTTCCAGTGATCACGAACTGCTGCATGAACTCGAGCAGATGCTGGCCGCAAACAGTGAGCTGAATCCCAGTTTTCTGGAAGTTCCGGCTTTGCAACAGGTGGCGCGCAACTCTACGGCGTCTTCACCCCAGCGGGTTCTGCCCTCAGGAACGAGGCTGGGCCCCTACGAGATCGTTGCGCTGATTGGCGTAGGCGGCATGGGCGAGGTGTATCGTGCCCGCGATACCCGGCTGGATCGTTCCGTCGCGATCAAAGTCATTCCAGAACATTTTGCCGCCGATCCGCAGCGGCGCCAGCGCTTCGAGCGCGAGGCGCGCGCGATTTCGTGTCTGCAACATCCCAACATCTGTACTTTGCACGACGTCGGTTCCCAGGATGGAACCGACTACCTGGTGATGGAACACCTGGAAGGCGAAACGCTGGCGGCGCGCCTGCTGAATGGCCGGCTTCCACTGGATCTGGCTTTGCGCTACGCGTCGGAAGTTGCGGACGCTCTCGACGCGGCCCACCGGCGGGGGATTGTGCACCGCGATCTGAAGCCTGGAAACATCTTTATCACGACGCACGGGGAGTCGAAGGTTCTGGACTTCGGGTTGGCCAAACTGGAGGAGACAGAGTCTGTTGCCGGAGCTTCGAGTCTCGGCGCGAACGTACCGGCGGTATTGACGACTCCAGGCTTGACCATGGGTACCGTGGCTTATATGTCGCCCGAGCAGGCGCAGGGAAAAGAATTGGACCACCGCACCGATGTTTTTGCTCTGGGCGCAGTGCTGTACGAGATGGTAACTGGGAGGCTGGCGTTTCCGGGAAGGACATCAGCGCTGGTGTTTAAAGCGATTCTTGACGAGATACCGCCGGCGCCGAGCGACGTAGTTCCGTCATTGCCGCCGCAACTGGATCAGGTTGTCGAACGAGCAATGGAGAAGGAACCCGACCTGCGCTACCAGTCGGCGGCCGATTTGCGCGCAGACGTCCAACGCCTGAAAAGGGACACGGAGAGCGGCAAGACTACTCCGGCAGCAAAGCGCAAACCAAGGAAGTTTGCGCTGGGAGCGGTGTGGGTTATAGCCGCTGCAGGGATTTTGGCGGTAGCGGCGGTGGTGACCTATCTCTACCGGAAACCGGGCAAGCTCACCGATCAGGACCAGATCGTGCTTGCTGATTTTTCTAACAGCACCAGTGATCCAGTCTTCGACGACACGCTGAAAACGGCACTCACAGTAGCTCTGCGGCAATCGCCGTTCCTCAATGTGCTTCCCGACGGTCAGGTCGCAAAAATCTTGGAACAGATGAAGCGTCCGGCAGGCACGAAACTGACGCCCGAACTGGCGCCTGAGCTGTGCCAGAGGGCGGGGAGCCAAGCGTACATCAGCGGGGCGATTGGCAGCCTCGGCAGCGAGTATGTTCTGGGGTTGAAGGCGGTGAACTGCCAGAATGGGGACACGCTGGCTCAGGAGCAGGTAACAGCAGAGTCGAAGGAAAGGGTGTTGAACGCGCTGGGAGGGGTGGCGAAGAAGCTGCGCGGGGAGTTGGGCGAGTCGCTGGCTACGGTACAGAGGTTTGATGTTCCACTGGCACAGGCCACGACGTCATCGCTCGAAGCATTAAAAGCGTACACCTTGGCCAGAGAATCGAGAGGCAATCAGAGCCTGCCCGCCTCCCTGGTGTACAGCCAACGCGCCATCGAACTCGACCCCAATTTCGCGATGGCGTATTCGGCCGTCGGAGGCGATTACTCCAGTCTGGGAGAGACCGATCGAGCAGCCGAGTACTACCGCAAGGCGTTTCAGTTGCGGGAACATGCCAGCGAACGAGAGAGGCTGGTGATCAGTGCCGATTATTATTCCAATGTAACAGGAGAGCTAGAAAAGGGGGCTCAGATCTATCAGGAGGAAATTGACAGCTATCCGCGGGACGCGTCGGGTTATATGGGACTTGGCTTGGCCTACGCGGCGCTAGGGCAGTACGAGAAGGCCGCGGAGGTAACCCGCCATGCGTTGCGCCTCACACCGGACCGAATGGGTCCCTATTTGAATCTCGCCAATTTTGCCCTCGCCCTGCACCGCTTCGACGAATCGCGGGCGATCATTCACGATGCGCAGGCGCGAAAATTCGATGACGGGATCTTGCATCTTGCGCTTTACTCTCTCGACTTTGTGGAAGAGGATTACATTGGAATGGCGGACCAGGAGCAATGGTTCTCACGCCAGCCCGAATACGAGAACTATGGACTGGCGCTTGCTTCTGACGCCGAAGCGTATGCCGGACACCTGCAAAAGGCAACGCAGCTGAGCGCGAGGGCTGTAGAGTCTGCCGTACGGACAGATCAGAAAGAGATTGGAGCAATCTACCTGGCGAATGCCGCCGTTCTGGCAGCGGCGTACGGCAACACCGCGCAGGCAAGGCAGGCGGCGACCGCCGCCTTGAAACTTTCAGCGACAAGCCCCGGGCCGGTCGCTGAAGTTGCACTGGCATTTGCCACGGTCGGCGATGCTGCGCATGCCCAATCCCTGGCGAAAGATTTAGGGAAGCGATTTCCGCTTGATACCCAGATGCAGCAACTTTGGCTGCCTGCCATTCATGCGCAACTGGCGCTGTCCAGGAGGGACCCGGCTCTCGCACTTCGTGAGTTAGCATATGCTTCCCCGATCGAGTTCGGCAATCTTGGGTACGCCAACAATATCTCTTGCCTGTATCACCTGTACGTTCGCGGACAAGTCTATTTAGCGGCTGGACAGGGTGGCCCCGCCGCTGGCGAGTTTCGGAAGATTCTCGACCACGGCGGCATTGTCACCAATTGTTGGACAGGCGCTTTGGCACATCTGGGTATGGCACGCGCCAACGTCTTGCAGTCAAAATCCATGCAGGGCGCAGATGCCGATGCTGCCCGCGTTCGGGCCCTGGCAGCCTACGACCATTTTCTAACGCTTTGGAAATATGCCGACTCTGACATTCCCGTTCTGAAAGAAGCCAAGGCGGAGTATGCAAAGCTACAGCAGTAGGCCGGCTGTCCCTCCCGACGGGAACGTCGCCGGCCTGGGTTTGTTGGGCATTCTGCGCGGTGTTTCTCTTACCAGTGCGACATGTGGTTGATGGTGTTGATCGTATTGGTAGTCACCGTGGCCCCGTATCCGTTAACAAACATATGGTCATTCATTTTCTTTGCCGCATCGTCGAACGAGTTATTTGAGGAGTCATTTCTAGCCATCATCGCTCTTGCTTGGGCAATGGCCAGGTTGACGGCCGCAAGACTTGGCACCCTTCCTGTTATACCCCAATAACGCAGCGAGACGAGCAGGCTATCTGCAGGCGCAGCTTCCACGGGCCTCCATGACGTTTGCCTTACGCTCAGCACATCAGGAGACTGCAACAACCAGAAATGGTAGACAGCGCGTGCGGTTCTGATCTCCACGGCGTTCATCGGCTGTCCGGCAAGCATCCAGTAGTTTAGAAAGGTCACCTCAGAGCGATTCAGCTGAAATGAATGTCCCTCCTTACCCTTGGTCACCGGCTCATATCGGATGCCCTCAGGAGTGATGGTGAGATAACCCATGCACCAGGATCCGAAGTGGGAGTGAGCCACCGGAAGCTGCAGGGATGTCGGGTCACCCGTCAGGTTGGTGGGCGGCGGCGGAGGAGCCTGCTGCGCGAAGAGGGAGACAGAAAGCAGCAAAGCGCTGACCGTAATGAGCGCAGTCTCCCTAAGACTCAAAGGGAAAATCCTGTTCCTTTCTCGTTTCTGCGGCCTGTTTTCGGCTCGGCGATTGATATTTGAGTTTCTTGCATCTTCTTGACGGTAAATACCTTTCAGGGTCGGCATGGCGTTCCTCCTTAATCCTTTAGCCAAACGTTGACTTCAGAGCCCTTACTTTGGAGCTTCTGGGCTCTCTACTGAGATAAAAGCGTTTCCGAGCCAAAGCGGATCATGCGAAATAACTTTTTCTTCGGAGAAACTCTGAGCGCGGAG
>Ga0209698_10009288_pt1 | contig 10066 bp, 5 predicted proteins | sample LitLauG_LLR_2012_FD_187203 | JGI IMG/M metagenome (GOLD analysis project Ga0209698, IMG submission 187203) | Freshwater sediment microbial communities from Pennsylvania, USA - Little Laurel Run_MetaG_LLR_2012 (SPAdes) (version 2) | ecosystem: Environmental > Aquatic > Freshwater > Creek >... | reverse complement strand
CGAAAATACCTCGTGTAGTCACGAACCTTTTGTTCCCAGGGCTTGCGGTCAAGATTGAAGGAAACGGCAGGACCGTAATAGGTCTGCGGCTTTTCGCGCGAGAAGTCCGGCGCGCGCCCTTCTTCGGTCTGAACTTTGACTTCCTTCCCGGTCTTGATTTTGATGAGGGCTTCGGCAGCGGTGCGATATTGCTTGTCGGTTTCGAGCCAAATGGCGCGGCGGAAGACATCCGCATCGTCGTCAATGGGAACATTTGTACCCGGGCTTCCGGAAGCGGGCTGGCGGCCATCGATCTTGTGCGTGTTATCGAGATCATAGCTACCGGTGCGAACGGCAACTTCGAGCCAACGGTTGCGATTTTCGTCGCTCTGGAGAAGCGCGCCATTGGAGCCTGAGACGGTCGCACGCTGCGTGTCGGTCACGGTGATCACCAAACCATCGGGGCCGGAAATCACCCCGGTATCACCGACCTGACCGCCGCTTTCGCCATAGAACGGAGTCTGGTTCAGCACGACCGCCACGTCCGCCCCAGCAGCGGCCTCGGTCACGGCCGCACCACCGGCGACCAGCGCCAGCACCGAACCTTCAGCGGATTCCGTGGCATAGCCGAGGAACTCCGAAGCTCCGGCCTTCTCCTTGATCTCGAACCACACCCGTTCGGTGGCCGCGTCGCCCGACCCGGCCCAGGCGGCGCGGGCGCGCACCCGCTGTTCCTGCATGGCGGTTTCGAACCCGGCCAGATCGACGGTGATCCCCTTTTCTCGCAGCGCGTCCTGGGTCAAGTCGAGCGGAAAACCATACGTGTCATACAACCGGAACGCGACCGGGCCGGGCAGTGCCTGACCATCGCCCAGGCGGCCGATTTCCTCATCAAGCAGGTGCAGGCCGCGTTCCAGCAGGTGCTTGAACCTTGTCTCCTCCAACAGCAGTGTTTCGGCGATCAGCGTCTCGGCCCGAGCCAATTCCGGGTACGCGGCGCCCATCTGGCGGATCAGGGCGGGCACCAGGCGGTGCATCACCGGGTCTTTCGCGCCCATCATCGTGGCGTGGCGCATGGCGCGGCGCATGATCCGGCGCAACACGTAGCCGCGCCCCTCGTTCGACGGCAGAACGCCGTCGGCCATCAGGAACGACGTGCTGCGCAGGTGGTCCGCGATCACCCGGTGGCTGGTCTTGAATGGCCCGTCAGGGTCCTGCCCGGTGGCCTCGGCACTGGCCAGGATCAGGGCGCGGAACACGTCGGTGTCGTAGTTGTCGTGCTTGCCCTGCAGGATCGCGGCGAGGCGCTCCAACCCCATGCCGGTGTCGATCGACGGCCGAGGCAGCGGCACGCGGGTACCCGGCGGGCCTTCCTCGAACTGCATGAACACCAGGTTCCAGATCTCGATGAACCGGTCGCCGTCCTCGTCGGGGCTGCCCGGCGGGCCGCCGGGAATGTGGTCGCCGTGGTCGTAGAAGATTTCGCTGCACGGTCCGCACGGCCCGGTGTCGCCCATGCGCCAGAAATTGTCGCTGGTCGGGATACGGATGATCCGGCTGTCCGGCAGGCCGGCGACCTTCTTCCAGATCGCGGCGGCGTCCTCGTCTTCCGAGTATACCGTGACCAGCAGCTTGTCCTTGGGCAGGCCGTAGTCCTTGGTGATCAGTTCCCACGCATAAGGGATCGCGGCTTCCTTGAAATAGTCGCCGAAGCTGAAATTGCCCAGCATTTCGAAGAAGGTATGGTGCCGCGCGGTATAGCCGACATTGTCCAGATCGTTGTGCTTACCCCCCGCGCGGACGCACTTCTGGGCGGTGGTGGCGCGGACGTACGGCCGTTTTTCCTGCCCGGTGAACACGTTCTTAAACTGCACCATGCCCGCGTTGGTGAACATCAAAGTCGGGTCGTTGCGCGGCACCAGTGGCGAGCTCGCCACTGGTGTATGCCCGTTGCGGGCGAAGTAATCCAGGAAGGCGGCGCGGATGTCGTTGCTGCTGGCCATGGCGGTCAGGTGTTCCCAGTCTGTCGAGCGAGGTCTGTCGAGCGAGGTTTGTCACACGAAAGGGTGGGACGTAGCGCAGGGGCGTCCGGCTGTCACGGGTGGGGACCACCCACGGGTCGGCTACCCTCCACCAGCGATCTGGAACGCGGCCCAGAACCAGGGGTGCGGGAATTGTGCCCGGGTGGCGATCTGCGCCCGGCGCAACGCCTCGTCCGCCGCACCGTCGGCGATCCAGGCCTGATAGAAGGCGTGCACCAGCGCCGCGGTGGCCTGGTCGTTCACGCTCCAGAGGCTGGCAATCACGCTGCCGGCCCCCGAGAAGAAGAACGCGCGTTCCAGCCCCATGATTTCCTCGCCTTGGGCGATCCGGTTCAGGCCGGTCTCGCAGGCGCTCAGGAACACCAGCGACGCGGAGGTGCGGATATCGTAGATCTGCTGCGCGGTCAGGCTGTCGACGCCGCCGGATGGCGCCGCGAACAGCAGGCGGGATTGCAGCGGCTGGTCGATCACGAACTCGCCATGACCAGCGAAGTGAATCACGTCGTGCCCCGGCGCATCGGTCTTGAAGGCGGCGATCGTCGCCTGCGAGCCGATCAGCAAAGTCGAATTCGGAACCATCCGAACCACATCCCGCGCCTCGGTCTCGGCAAAAGCCAGCGCGTAGGTGGGGTCGGACTTCAGCGGATTGCCGATCACCAGCGCGCTGCGTCCCCGGCCGGCATGCGGCGGATGGGTAAGAAGCGCGAGATTCGGGATGATCTCCAAGGCAAACTGGTCGACCACCTGCGCACCCGGCGTCCCCAGCGCCGCGAACGGGATGTAATGCAACGCCCCGCTCGGTACCACGATCAGGCGCTTGAGATGCCGGCCAGCGACAGATGGAGCGATCAGCGACTGATACAGTTCGGCGGCCGGCGCCTGCCACGAATCGTCGCGGCTGTTCAGCAGGCTGCCGCGGAACCGCAACGCGGCCTGTCCCACCGCGCCGCTGGGCACGCTTCTGGCGGTAACCCGGTCACGGTCGATCGTGAAGATATGCATCGTGTCCGGCCCGTTGAAGAACAGGATCGCCGCCTGATCGGGCAGCAGGGTGCGCTGCACCGCCGCCATGTCCACCGGGCTGACCGTGACCAGCTCCGCCACATCGCCCGCGCCGTCCTGCAAGGCTCGGCGGGCCTGACCGAGGTCCGCCAGACGCTGCTGGGTCGCCGATTGCGATGCGCCCGCCGACAGCAGGATATCACCCGCCGCCCGGTCATAAGACGCGACCAGCGCGTTGGCCTGGCGGTGTTCGGCCTGCCCGTGGTCGAAACGATAGCGTGTGGCGAGCAATTCGACCAGGACGCGGCCGTTCGCGCGCTCCGCATAGACCGCCGCGCCGCTGGCATCGCCCCGGCCCAGCAACAGATCGACCATCAGCGCGTAGGGCGCGGTTTTGTCGGCCAGCACCGCGATGCGGGCCGCCTCGGACCCGTTGGAGCCGCGCACCTGCTCGATCACGTCGATACTGCGCCGGACCAGGCTTTCGGCCGTGGCGGGGTCGTTGTCGCCCCGAGCGATGCGGGCGCGATCGAACAGGGCGCGCCAGAGGACGTCGCGGTAGGCGGCGATGCCGGGGTAGGCCAGGATGGCGTCCAGCCGCCGCCGCGCGGCCGCGGTATCACCCAGTTTGTCATCGGACAGCGCGGCGAGGTATTCGACGTAGACGTTGGCGGCCGGGGCGAAGCTGATTTTTCCGAACACCCCGAAATCGAACTCATCGAACACGTCCAGGCGGAACGGCGCGGCGGCGACGTGTTCGTTCAGGATCGTGCTGTGACCGCTGACTCCGTAATCGCTGAGCAGCCGGCGGCGCGGGTCCGACAGCACGTCCCGCACCTGCTTCCAATCCTCGACCGCCGCGTAGATCGAGGCGGCGTAGAACACCGGCGCGGGATCGAAGTCCCGGCGCAGATGATCGGCGATGTCTCGGGCTTCCTGGACGTGGTGCGTACGGGCGGAGGCCAGCGCGTAGACGTAACGACCGCCGTTGGTCGTGTTGTCCTTCAGCAGCCGGAGGGCGGTCTCCGGCTGTCCCAGCGCCAGGGCGAGCAGCGCCCGCTTGCCCGGCAGGGCCGCTGCGATCGCCCCGGTCGCAGCCGATCGGTCGGCTGCGACCCGCTGTTCGGTGGCCGCCAGGCAGTCGTCGGCGCGTCCGAGTTCCTGGTATTTCAGCAGCACGTCGCACAGCAAAGCGAGTTGCGGCAGCGACAGGCTGGCCAGGGGAGCGTTCTCATACCGGCCCCGAATGTCCCCCAGGTTGCCGGCATCGAGATCGGCGCGGTCCTGGGCCGAGAAGTCGGATCGGCCGCGGGCGATGGTTTGATCGGCCAGATAGACGGCACTGCCGCAGGCGCCGAGGCACAGGCAGGCCACCAGGGCCGCGACCATCCGCCATCGGTTCGGATGACTAGAACCGATAGGTGAATCCAGCCTTGAATGCATTGTAGTTTGCTCCGAACGTCACGCCGGCGCCGACGCGGAACGCGTCCCAGTCCTGCGTATTCAGCCCGTGGCGGGTGCCGACGGTGAAGCCGATCTCGTCATAGTGGTTGATGTAGACTTTGCTGCCGGCGACGTAGGTGTCGGCGAGGTAGGCTTGCCAACTGGTTGGTTTGCCGAACATCGTGCCCGGCAGTGATCCTTCCACCTGGCCGCCGTTGGTGAATACCTCGTTGGTCAGGTCGTAATTGACGTTGACGCTGCCGATCGACACCCCACCGGTCTTCATGATCGAGACCGCATTGCCGATGGTAACGTTCAGGTCGCCGAAATACAGATCGTAGCGGCTGGCCAGGCCGCCGGCGTATTCCAGCGCCGCGGCGCCCAGGTCCACCGACCCGGCGGCGCCGAACCGTAGGCTGGGCGAGAGAAACCAGTCATCGGTGACCGGAATACGGAGCGAGGCGCCGATGCCGCCCAAATAGCTGCTGGCGGTGCCGGTCTTCAGCCAGGTGATCGAGGAGTCCAGGGTCAGCGCATAGCGCGGGTCGGCGAATGGGATCGTATAGCGAAGCGGCAGGCTGACGATCGACGTGGTGTATCCGCCCGCGCTCGCGATACCGATGTCGCCGCCCGCGGTGACCAGGTTCGGCTGGCCAAGCAGGCCACCGGTGCGCCCGCCGCCGGGGATTTCCGTCCCGCCAAGACCGATCCCGGTTGCGATGGAGAAATCCGCTGCCGCCATGCTGTTTTGCAGGCTGTTCGGATTGCCGGCGATCGGGTCGATCGGCGTGTGCGCGACCAGTCCTTGCAGTAACCTGGACAAGATGGACCCGCCATCCTTCAGCAGAAAATTCTTGAAGAGCTGCTGGCTCTGGTCGCGCGTGGCGCCATTGAAGGTGAGGTTGATGCCCTGCGACGGCACCAGGAACACCAAGGCCGGCGACCCCGCGCCATAGATCGCGCTGGCGGTCAGGCCGCGAATGTTCAGCACCGAGGTGGCGGCTGACGTCGAAGTATAGGACGGACTGAGGGCCGAGAGGCTGGAATTTGTCAGGCTGTTCGCCAGGTTGGTGATGCTGTCGTACGCGGCCTGAGCCTGCGCGACGGTCGGCGTCGTGACGCTCAGGTTGAGGTCGAACAGATCCTTGGCGCCGGCCTTGGTTGCCAGGGTGTTCAGTATGAGCACGGCGGCCGCGATTCGCCCGGCGGTTGTTCGCATGACTTTGTTTCCCCGCCCCGTCTGGGCTTTTAGAGACTGATATCGATGTCGATCGTAAGCGCGGGGGGACGCGCTCCGCAATTATATTCTCGCCGCGATATTACACGAGTTTGACACGAAATTCGCTGCTGCCAGCGACTGCTTCCAGGCCTTGAGCCGGCGTTTGAATATCCTCCACCGCAGCGTCGGGCCAAGCGTTTACGCGGCCCGGCTCGCGAGGATGCCATTTCTGCTTGAGGAACAGCTGTCACCAAGCCAGGGTCGCGATGAGCACCGCGATCGGATAGCCGTCCCGAGGTCATCCCCAACCGGATGAGTGCAGTCAATCTTGTTTGGCAATGTCATCGCGGTGTGGCTTTACCCTGGCCCGTACTCCACACCCCACGCAGCTTCACCAAGAGCTCATCGAACAGGCGGGGTGGGAGGAATCCGTAGCCAAAGCGGTCGCGCAACGGCTGAATTGGTCGCAGATCAAAGCCGGGCCATTCGAATTCATTGATCTCGTCAAGCACGACCCAAAATCGGTCATGATCCAGGCCCAGGTGCCGTTTAACCCCCATCGGCAATTCCAACGCAGTGGAGGCGTCAACGGGTGGGCTATGCGTTACCGGGACGACCCTCACGAGCGTGGTGCCGTTGTCAGGCCTTAGGACCGCAACCACGATAACGCATGGCCGGTCCTTGACTCCCTCCTCCCGGCCGGCTCGGTGTTCTCGATGCCAAAGATACGTATAGGAAATGACCAGGCCGCGCGCCGGTTCAGGAAACGGCGTAAATCGCGGATCTAGTGGTTATCGAGTAGCGTATTGAGATGATCATGTTCAGAGGACATGCCTTGCGCCGCCATCTGGTCGATCTCTTCCCGCGTCAGATCGACCACCGCACGGCTGCGGCGTGCGGATGCCTTGATCCGTTGTAGTTCTTCGAACTCCACCGCTGAAACGAAATACCCAGTCGCCCGGCCGTGGCTGGTCACGGCAACCGGCTCGCGTTGGGCGATTTCTCGATAAAGGCCGAAGTTGCGGGTGAATTCGGTCGCCGGAACTTCACGCATGACACCTCACTTTGATTACACAAAATATGCATTTTACGCGTATTTGGCAAGCCTTTTTTCTCCATTGGGCGCGGCATGCAGTACCCGACCGTCGTCCTCGCTTGAACCGGGGCCACGCTTGAACCGGGGTTTGAATGCAACCTCGGGACAGACCCCGTTAGGCAGCACGGCGTGGCAGGAAGCTGCGGCCGCCGTCGGGGCTGTGCACCAGGTTGCCGACGCGGACGAGGGCGGCGAGCACGGCCTCGATCTGGGGTAGCACCCGGCGGCCTTGTTTGAACCGGACGGCTAGGGCCGTGGCGCTGAGTGGTTCGGCGGCGCGGGACAGCATCGACAGGACGGCGGCGGTTTGTTCGAGTTCGCTGGTGGGGAAGGCGGGTTTTGGGGCCGGTGGGTTCGACGATGACGGCTTGGTTCATCGTGCCGCCGACCAGCGTCAGTTTGTCTTTGCTGCTACCGAAGCGGGGGATCTGATAGTCGGGGCGGAGCCAGCGGATTTGCCCGACGGCTTCCTCCTTGACGCGTTCCTGATTGAGCGCGACCAGGCGCACCAGGATGTCGTTGTCGGACAGGTCGGCCGGCCAGCCATAGGCGGCTGCAACGGCGGTATCCAACTCGTCGTGGTAATCTTTCAGGATCAGCACCAGGCCGTCGTCGAAGATGCGGCGGTCCTCGGTGGTGAGGGCATCGGGCGCGGTGCCGGCGCGGAGTTTCTCCAGCACGTTGTAGAGGCCGGTCAGCGTGAGGTGCGGGTGTTCGGCAAGCACGCGTTTGCGGTGGGCGTCAAGTTTCTCGGCGAGAGCGCGGATGCGTTGTTTCTGCAGGTCGTCGGCGGCCGGGAAGGGGAATGGGTCGAAGCAGCGGGATTTTACGTAGACGGGATCATCGCCTTGTCCCAGGCGAGTTCGTTGGCCTAGGCTCCAGGCGACATGAATTCGCGAAGACATTACGCCCAGAACATAGCCATCCTCTGAGGCTGCCATCACAACTTTGTCGTCACATACCGTAGATACCGGCAGGAACTGAAAAATGCGATGGGGTGATGTATCTACAGTCGCAATGTAAAATGATAAGCCAGCTAATGCAGAGCGAAGTTCTCGACGCGGCTCACCAAAAATCCACCAAAATTCCTTGTAGGTCGGCCTGTTGTTTTTCTGTCGCTCCGGTTTCACTTTAATCGATATGTATTGGTAAATTTCAGGAAAATCATCTCTCACTTGCTCTTCGGATAATCCGAACAAGTCAATTACCATGACGTTCCTTGTGTGCTGATTGACGTCGCGCCCATTCAGGTATGGCTTCAGGACGGTAGATATGCCCGATCGTCTGTCGGCACCTAACTGCGACGCCTCGTGTTCACGAACTATGAATCCTTTTCCATGCAACTTAACGCCATCGTGGCAAATGCCGTGATTGGCTCGCAACTTTGCGGCACTTGAGACATCGACCCCGACGGTCAAATTGGGATTTATGCGTCCTGTGGTTTCGTGGAATACAATGTTGGGGTTGTCGGTCTCCAACCCATCCTCAGCCGTGATATCCCACAAACGCCCATCCGACTCGCCGGCTTCCGCAACGGTCATTGCAATCCGGACCGCAGCGGCACCGCGGGTTGCCTTCGTCCACGGGTGGTTGGGAATCGCCATTTTCAGGGATATTGGGACCGCCCCACGCAGCCACCGCGTCACCACTCGGCCTGAAAATTCCTGCGTTATGCTATTGGTCGTAACGAAGCCAAATCTCCGGAGCACGCTTGTCTTATCTATCAAGAGACCAGCGGCGTGATGCCACCAATACATCACGAAGTCGGCGCCACCAGAAATATCGCCATAGAGACGCCATAATGCCTCCGAATAAGTGTCTCCAAATTCCTCTCTGAAGTTTTGTCCCGCTACAAACGGAGGATTGCCAACAATGTATTCTGCGTCCGGCCATTTTGGGGCTTGGGGGTTTGCATAGACATAGACCTCAACATCCGATCCATCCGACCCGCTTCGTGTTACCGGCACGCCGGACGCGTCGCGGGCCAAACTGACATCCGCCTTCAGCACCGCATCGAATTTGCCTCGGATATTCTTGAACGCCTGAAGGATCGGCTCCTCCGGCATTCCGCCCCTAATCCGGAAGTGCCACTGCAAATACCCAATCCACAGCACCAACTCCGCGATCGCCGCCGCCCGCGGATTGATCTCCAGCCCCAGGAACTGGTGCGGGTCTACCGAGTGACCTGCCAGCCACGTCAACGCCTCCTGCCGAGCTGAGGACTCTTGCCCGCCCAGATCGGCCAGCGCCTCCAGCACCTCGCCCTCCAGCCGCTTCAGCAACTCCAGCGACACATACAGGAAATTCCCAGTCCCGCACGCGGGGTCCAGGATGCGCGTTTGACACAGTTTGTCGTGGAACGCCCGCACCGTCGCCACCGCCTCGCGCGCCCGGCCCGCGGATTTCTGTCGCTCGGCGGTGGACAGCGCGGTGTCCCAATCGACCCGCAGCGGCTCGATCACGGTCGCAACGACCAGCCGTTCCACATAGGCGCGCGGCGTGTAGTGGGCACCCAGCCGGCGGCGTTCGGTCTTGTCCAACGCCTGTTCCAGCAACGTGCCGAAGATCGAGGGATCGACGTCCTTCCAATCGGCCGAGGCGGCGCGGCGCAACTCCCCGATTTCCTCTCGCCCGAGCGGCAGGACCGTTCGGGTCTTGAAGAATTCGCCGTTGAAGCGGCGCACCTTGGCTTCAGGGCGAAGGCGAAATCGCCTTTGTCCATCGCCTCCCACAACTGTCCGACCATGTGGACGAAACGGGACGGGTCCGCCTCGCAGCGTTGCAGCAAATCGCGAAAACTGGACTCCGGCAGCAGTTCGATCCCCGGCGAGCAGGCGAACATGGTGAACAGGCAGCGCATGAGGAACATCGTCACGTCCTCGGCGTCGTGTCCCTGGTCCTCCAACGCCTTCGACACCGCCGCCAATCGTTCCGAAATCGCGCGGGTGACCCTGGCGGTATGGCGCGCCGGGTTCAGATGCAGCGGATCATTCCAAATCAGCGCCAGCCGCTCGCGGATGTCGGGACGCCGCAGGTCTTCCAGATAAATGCGAAACGATTGCCGGTCGGGGAATTGCGCGTAGTTCTTCCCCTGGCCGGAGAAGTCGGCATAGACCTCGATCACATGCCCGACGTCGCAGACCAGGATGAACGGCGGCCAGCCATGATCGACGGGTAGCGCCCGAGCATAGCCCTCGGCTTGGCGGCGGGCGTTCAGCATCAACACGTCCCAGGTGCGGCTGGCATCGCGCACGCCACGGGTTGGCGGTTCCATTCCGGGCAGAT
>Ga0209698_10009287_pt1 | contig 10066 bp, 7 predicted proteins | sample LitLauG_LLR_2012_FD_187203 | JGI IMG/M metagenome (GOLD analysis project Ga0209698, IMG submission 187203) | Freshwater sediment microbial communities from Pennsylvania, USA - Little Laurel Run_MetaG_LLR_2012 (SPAdes) (version 2) | ecosystem: Environmental > Aquatic > Freshwater > Creek >... | reverse complement strand
GTCTGTAAGCCTTGTCACGCGGACGTCTGGTTCAATTTCTATAGAAATCAGCACTACAAAAGCATCGCCAGCGGCGATCAGCCGCCCGAGCGCACCGGATGCGAAGGCTGCCACGGGCCGGGGAAGGCGCACGTGGAAGCGCGCGGGGGCAAGACCACGATTCCGCGTGCGTTCTCGCTGATGGAGCCCAAGGCCGTGTTGGACGCCTGCCTGAACTGTCACGCGGGCGATCCTTCGAAGGCCAACATCCGCCGCTCCGAGCATTCGCTGGTGGACGTGGTGTGCACCAACTGTCACTCGATTCACAAATCGCCGGCGCCGCAATTCTTGCTGGCGAAGAAACAGACCGAGCTATGCTACGGCTGCCACGCCGACGTGCGCGCGCAGTTTTCCATGCCCTTCAAACACCGCGTGAACGAGGGCTTCATGGCCTGCACGGATTGCCACAACCCGCACGGGACGTTCGCACCCACCTGGGGCATGGCGGACCGTCCGCGCCTGGTGGCGCGCGCCGAGGGCAATGAGGAGGCCTGCCTGAGATGCCACGCGGACAAACGCGGGCCCTTCGCCTACGAGCATCCGCCGGTGCGCGTGGAGGGTTGCGGGGCGTGCCACATGCCGCATGGATCGACCAACGCAAAGCTCTTGGCACGGCCGGTGGTCTTCACGCTCTGCCTGCGATGCCATAACGGCGCGGACAGCTTCGGCACGCGCAATAATGGAATTCCGCCGCTGTCGAACACGCATAACATGCTGGACCCGCGATATCAGCGCTGCACGCTCTGCCACGTTCGTATTCACGGGTCGAACAGCGACGGTTACTTCTTCCGTTAAGAGACGGCCATGCGGATCACGCTTCTAACGCTGCGGCGTCACAGCAAGCTGTGGGGCACCCCGACCTGGAGGTCTGCCCCACCAGCAGTAGCGCTCATTGGGTGGATTCTGGTGGCGCAGGCGGCGCAGGCGCAACAGGTGGTGACGCCTACGCCGGAGCAGGCCGGCTCCACGCGCGGCACGAACACGGGCGACTACAACGTGATGGAGTCGTTCGAAACCGGTTACCGTTTCGCAGTGGTGGATGGCAGCGTGGGGACGTATCGCAGCAATGTGAATTATGGCAACGGCATACGGTTGCTGAGCGGCAATTTCAGCGTGAACTCGCGCGACGGCCATGGGCACTGGTTCGACCAGATCGTGCTCACCACCGTCGGCCTCGGCAACGATCCGTATCAGTCGGTCACCTTGCGCTTGGAAAAGAACAAACTATACCGCTATGACATGCTGTGGCGGCTCGACGACTACTTCAATCCGGGCCTGCCGGTGGCGGCGGGTCTGCACCTGATGGATACCAGCCGCCACATGCAGGACCACGATCTGACGCTGCTGCCGCAATCGAAGATTCAATTTCACCTGGGCTACAGCCGCAACACGCAGGATGGCCCGGCGCTTTCCACCGTGCAGTTGTGCCTCAATACCAACATTACCGGCAACATTTATTGCGGCACCGCGGGCAACGAGTTTCCGGTGTTCGAGAACGTGCGGCGCGAGCAGAACGAATACCGCCTGGGCGCCGACGTGAGTCTGGCCGGGTTCAAGCTGACGCTGTTGCACTCGTGGGTGTTCTTCAAAGAGGACAGCGGCTACCAGGAGACCGGCTTGACGGCGGGAGACAATCCATCCACCGGCGTGACTCTCTCCCAGTTTCAGCGCGCGGAGCCGTATCACGGCGCCAGTCCCTTTTGGCTGGGGAATCTCAACAAAAGCGCTAGGTACCTGGCGGTGAACGGCCGCGCGACGTACGTGGATGGAAAGCGCAACTTTATCCTGGATGAAAACGCGTTCGGAGGCACACCTCTGGGCGCACAGAACCAGCAGATCCTGGTAGGCGGCGATGCGGCGCGCCCGACGCTAACGGGCGATCTCTCCATCAGCCTGTTTCCCAGCACGCGCCTCACGCTGGTGAACAACACGTCCATCGATAGCACGCGTATCGACGGCACATCCGACTATTTGCAGTTCAACCTGGCGGCGCAAACACAGAACTCTGTTTCTTTCCGGTACCTGGGGCTACGCAGAACCGCCAACGCCACGGATCTGCACTATCGCGTGAACAACTGGGTTTCCTTCTATGGCGGCTATCACTACTCCGAGCGGCGGATTAAGGATATCGAGGGCTCCACCCCAGGACCCCTGAGCGGCACGACGTACGAACAAAAGAATCATCTGCAGGCGGGACTGTTGGGCATCCGGTTCAAGCCTTTGAAGGCCATGACCATCAACCTGGAAAGTGAGATCGGCCGCGCGGACCGGCCGTTCACTCCGGTAAGCGACCGTAAATACCACGCGCTGGGTGGGCGCTTCGAGTACCGCGTCAAGAAGCTGACTCTCAGCGCGGCTTACAAAGAGAATTACAATAACAATTCGGTTACGCTAAGCAGCAGTTACAGTTCGCACGCGCGGAGCTACAGCGCGAATGCATCGTGGGCGCCGCGCGACTGGTTCACGCTGGACGCCAGCTACTCGAAGCTGCATCTCGATTCACTTTCCGGCATCGCGTTCTTCGCCGGGCCCGCGACGGCGCCGCAGTTGACCAGCAATCAGATTTACATCAGCAATATTCATGCGGCCAATATCGGGGCGCGTTTTGTGGTAGCCAAGCGCGTGGATCTTTACGCGGGCTACACGATCACGCGGGATACGGGCGATGGCCGCAGCTCCGCGGGGCCGGCCGGCGCCACAGATCCCACGACGCTAGTCTTCACCCCGGTGCAGACGTTCCCGTTGAACTACCAATCGCCGCTGGCGCGCGTTTCTATCCGTCTGCGCGAGAAGTTGCGCTGGAACGCGGGATGGCAGTATTACAACTATCACGAAGAGTTCGGGCTGTTTTCTTTATACCAGGGCTATCACGCCAACACGGGCTATACCAGCTTGACCTGGGCGTTTTAGCCATTGGACCGCGCAGCCATGCATTACCAGAAAGGTGCGACGCGCGCGACCCTGTTGCGGCCCTACCGGATGGTGACGCGCGCTTCGTACTGCGCGGCATCGCAGCTCGCGTCGCGGATCTCGGCCAGGTATCGAAACTCGCTTCGCCTGGCCCTTAGCACCCATGGCGCCGCCCTTAGCCGCCCTGTTTCGGATCTCGTCGTTAAGAGCCAACTGTGACCGCCCACGGTCAGGCCGTTGCGCAGGATTTCGAGACTCATCTCCGGCTGCCTGAGCGGAGGGTGAACGGCTCCATGGCGGCAAAAGCGGGATCGAGCAGCGCCGCGAGCGCCTTGCCAGCGTAGCTGAGTGCCCGGCCGGCTTCGAACCGGTCGCTAACCGCGAACCCGTGGAGGCTGTCGCTGGCGCGCAACGTCTCGCTGGCTTTTCCGGATCAGCCCGCAGCAGGTCCCCACCGCCCCCTTGATCGTAAACTGTCCCCCGGACAGTCTGAGGGGCATCAACCCAGAGACCCTAAAGTCTTAGAACTGCTCTGCCGAAATGTAGGGTGTGAGACCGGAAATTGCGGTGATCGCGATAAAGGAACTAGGGAAGCTGCGACATGCACAAGCGGGAGTAACCATGAAGCGAAGAATCGTAGTTATCACTATCACTCTACTGGCGGGCTTATCCGTACGGACAGGTTGGGCCGCGACCTCGGGCACGGCGACGAACACACTTGCTACCACTTTGAACGTGTCTGTGAATGCGCAGACGGCTGTACAGTTGGCAATTGCCACCGGCTCGGGTGGTCTGGGAACGCCTTGCACGGTCAGCGCCGGAGGCGGAGGCGACTTCAGCATTAACCTTGGCAACGTCAATGGTCTGGGGGTGGGATCACCGACCTGCGGCGGAGTCCAGGCTGTTACCGGCGCCAACGCCACTTACGCCACAAACTACCTGGTCACGCCCAGTTATTCGGGCTTCACCTCGGCCACGGCGACGCTTTCGCTGACGGCGCCGGCCTTCACCCACGCTAGCACCCTGGCGCTGGTCGAAGGCGCCACCTCCGGCAGCATGACAAGTGTCCCTACTAGCGGAACCACGCACCAAATCGCGGTGGCCACCAGCGGCACGGGCATTTCCAGAGCGCTCGGTGTTACGGTTTCGAACGCTAATGGGGCGGGTGCGTTTCCTGGCTTGGCAGGGTCATCGGGGGCGGACTCGACGCTGCTGACCTTCACCATGACCGTTCCCTAGAAACCTCTAGAGGCGCTATTCCCAATTTGGAACTCACGCACTTCCACACCGGTACCGGTGAGCTACACCCATCCCAATCCCCACTGAACACGTTGTCGATCTAGCCTGATCTAGCCCCACCCAGCGCCGTTACATCGCAGGTTATCTGTTTTCAACTCGATGAGTCGGGGACTCCGCTGTTTAGCGGCGTCAGAAGCGCGCCAACTAAATTGCGTTCGTCCGGCGCACGTTTTCCTGCTCCCGGGCAGCCTGATGGCCGCCGAGATCGCTCCCGAGAAACTAAAGTCTTAGAACTGTTCCGCCGAAATCTAGGGTGTGAGGCGAGAAGAATTGCGGTGATCGCAACGAGAATACTAGGGAGGCTCCGACAACAGAACCGGGAGCAAACCATGAGGCGAAGAACCCCTGCCGCTCGGACCTTGCCATCTTCGTGGTGGGATGGGCGAACCGCCTCAGGGTGCCAATTGGCAGTCGCCCTCGTCTTTTTCTTCCTGGCTGAAGCCATTCCGGCTTGGGGACAGAACCTGACTCTTCAGACGGGTCCAGGCGGCATAACAATTACCGGCGGCTATCATTCGGGCTTCGGAGCCGTGAACGGCCTAGGTGTCGGCGTGCCGCCAGCCGGCACGTCGGTGATAACCGCCGGGGTCAGCGGCGGCGTTCTTTACGTGACGCCCTTCAACAACATCGTTTCGGGTGTGAGCGGCAGCCTCCAGATATTGTCGAGCTATCTCCCGACGAATTTCACTCATTCTTCGAATCTGGTCCTGGAAATCTGCGGAACCTCTGGCGGTTGCGGCAGCGCGGCTAACTATACCCCCATCTCGACCAATCCCGCTGTCGGCACCGATTACTCTCCTGAATCGGGGGTCGGTAACGGCACGTATACCGCCTACCTCGGCTTATTCGTCAGCAACGCAGACGGGGGTGGGGCCTATACCGGATCCGACTCCGCCGTCCTAACTGTCGGGACTTTCAACGTGAGCGACGGCCACAAGAACCAAACGCAGAATTTGACCCTTAACAGTCCTAATGTAACCGTCCAGACGGCGGTGCAACTACTTCTGGCTACATCTGGTGGCGGGCTGACGATCTCGCCTGGGTCCGACTTCTCAGCGAACTTTGGAAACGTCAACGGGCTGGGGATCGGGACAGCGTCGGCAGGGCTGACCGTAATCACGAGTGGCGTCTCTGGCGGAGCCATCTACAGCACTCCTTACCAGATCACGCCGTCGTTCTCCAGCTTCGGCTCGACCACAGGCACTGTGAAGATGCAAGTCACCGCGAATTTCGCTCATACGAATACTCTCACGCTCGAGGACGCCGCCTCCTGTTGCTCGGCCGGTTCCTTCACGGCGATTCCGACGGCGTCGCAGACCACCATCACCAGCACGGCCAGCAGCGGAACGGCCATAACACGATATCTCGGTCTGCTTGTCTCGAACGCCAACGGCGCGGGCGCTTTCCCCGGGACAGCCGGCGCGGGCGGTTCGGATAGCGCAACCGTGACCTACACCATGACAGTGCCATGAGGGAGATCATGAACAATACACATCCATCCGTTTTCGGCCGCCATCCGGAGCCAGCCTTCACGGCCCTCGCAGTCCTGGGCCTAGTGTTCGCAGGCCCGGCTCTCGGGGAGCAGTGGGCGCAGGTACAATATTCACGCCCGCCCTGGCGGTCGAGAATTCCTAGCCCGTCCAGCCCTTTGAATTGAGATTGAGCTTGCCGTCGGCAAGGGCAGCACCACCGTGGTGCTGATGCGGGCCGGACCATCAGCGCTGGTACGACGAGAAGAACCAGAACCTCCTCCCCGCCCGCAGCATGCCGAATGGATTGAATTCGTCCCTCGCATCTTAACCGTGCCGGTCAGTCTGACGGACCGCAGGAATCCAGACCCTAAAGTCTTAGAGCTGTTCCGTCGAAATCTAAGGTGTGAGGCGAGAAGAATTGCAGTGATCGCGACGAGAAAACTAGGGCAGCTCCGAGAACAAGATCGAGAGCAAACCATGAGGCGAAGACCGGTAGGGGTCACCATCACCCTGCTGGCGGGCATTTCCGCACGGACGGGTTTGGCCGCGACCTCGGGAACGGGGACCAGCACGCTTGCTACAACATTGGGCGTGTCTGCTAATGTCCAGACGGCCGTCGAGTTGGCACTTGGCACCGGTTCGGGCGGTCTGGGAACGCCTTGCACACTCTTCGAAGGAGGCGGAGGCGACTGGAGCATTAGCCTTGGCAACATCAATGCCCTGGGGGTGGGAACACCGACCTGCGGTGGAGTCCAGGCGGTGACCGCCTCCAACGCCACTTACGCCACAAACTACACGGTCATTCCCAGTTATTCGGGCTTCAGCTCGGCAACGGCTACGCTGACGCTGACGGCGCCGGCCTTCACCCACGCCAGCACCCTGGCTCTGGTCGAAGGCGCCACCTCCGCCAGCATGACAAGTGTCCCTACCAGCGGAACCACGCACCAAATCGCAGTGGCCACCAGCGCCACGCCGTTTTCCGAACGCTCGGCGTTACAGTTTCGAACGCTAATAGGGCCGGTGCCTTTCCGGGCACAGCAGGGGCATCGGGGGCGGTTTCGACGTCAGCGACCATCACTATGACGGTTTCCTAGACGCAAAATGGAACTCTGCATTTCCATACCGGCACGGGAGGGCGGACCCACTCCGGCCCCAACGCGACAGGTTGTCGATCGAGACTCTTCCCGGTGCCCACGATCGGGATTTATCCGTTTTCAAATCAATGAGTTGGCGAGCCGGACGCACGTGGGTCGGAGGTTAGCGGCGCCGGACGAGCAAAGGCAGCCAGGTTGCTCAATCCATGGATGGAGCGTCGGAATGCCATCGATCATCACGAACGGACTGGTGCCCACCTCCAGGTCGTCCCCGGCTCGGCCGCCCCTGCCGTTCACGCCCGGAGGCTTCGCACGACGTCTGGCTTGCGCCCTGCTGTGGATGGTTGTAATCGGCACCGGCCTCCGCGCGCAGGACATCACGCTTCAGACCGCTTCAGGTGGGATAAGCATCTCAGGGCAGGAACACCAGGGCTTCAACTCAGGCTTCGGCAACGTAAACGGGCTGGGACTGGGCACTGCGCCGGCCGGGACAACACTGATCACGGCTGGAGTCGGCGGCGGCGTTCTTTACACCACACCCTTCAACATGGCGATTGACGGGGCGGGTGGTGGCAACCCCGCAGTGGTCAATGCCTACGTTAGCGCGAACTTCACCCACCCCACGATCCTGATTCTATTGATCTGCTATCCCAGTTCCAGTTGCACGACCGCGGGAAGTTACACGACCCTCTCGACCAGTTCTGGCGCGCCCACGGTCGTCATTCCTCAGCCCGGCCTCCAAAACAGCACGGTTACCGGCTCGCTGGCGTTATTTGTGTCCAACGCCAACGGCGCGGGGAGTTTCGCGGGCTCTGACAGCGCGACCATAAGTTTCAACATCTACAACGGTGGGAACATGCAGTTATCGCAAACGGAGACCCTGACGCTGGGCACCCCCAGCGAAAACGTCCAGACCGCGATCGAATTCTCGCTGGCGACCGCGTCCGGCGGCCGCACCATTTCTCCAGGCTCCGACTTCTCCATAAACTTCGGCAACGTCAACGGCCTGGGACTTTCGCCGGGAGCGAACCTGACGGTTGTTTCGGGCGCCGGGGGCGTTACCTACGGCACGCCCTACCTATATCAGCCGACTTTCTCCAGCTTCGCCTCGACGACTTGCTCATTGCATGTCTACATCAGTTCCGATTTCACTCACCATAGTACACTGACGCTACAGGACGCGGCGGCCCTCGCTGGGCCTTACACCAACATTTCAAAGTCATCGGGATCGCAAACGGCGATTACCGCCACGGCAGCCAGCGGTTCCTCCAACACGCGCTACCTGGGACTGTTTGTTTCGTCTGCAAGCGGCGGGGGCGCCTTTCCCGGCACCGCCGGGGCGGGCGGCGCGGACAGCGCAATCTTGACCTACACCTTGACAGTGCCATGAGGAAGACTATGAATGACACACATCCATCCGTTTTCGGCCGCTATCCAAAACCGAGGTTCACGGCGCCCGCGGCCTTGGGCCTCCTGGTGTTCGCAGGCCCGCTTCTCAGGGCGCAGGCGCCTTTGCAGGTGAAATACGGACTCGCGCCCGCCATGGTGGTCGAGAAATTCAAGCCCGGCCAGCCCTTTGCGATCGAGCTGGCGGTCAGCAACGGCAGCACCGCTCCGGTGCAGATGCGGGGCCTGACCATGGACTTCTGGTACGACGAGAAGAACGAGAAGGTGTTCTCCCCGCCCGGCAGCATGCCGCACTCGGCCTCCAATTGGATTGAATTCGTCCCTCCCATGTTTACTGTGCCCGGGCAGGGCGCCGCCAAAGTGAAGATGATCGTAACTCCGCCGGCGGACGCTACGGGCAGCTACTACAGTGTGGCCTTCGTGGAGTCGAAGCCCGAGGTAACGCGAGCCGCTACGGCGGAAACCAGTGCCACCTTCACCAACGTGCGCCTGGGTGCGCTGATTATGCTGTCCGCCGAAAAGAGCGAGAACTACAAGATCGAGGTTTCCGACGCGCGATTCTTGCCGCCCGGCCCCAACCAGGACCTTAGCCTCGACGTGCTGCTCGACAACCAGAGCAATACCCATGTGTTTCCGCGGCCGCAGATCGCGATTCTGAACTCACGGCACGAGTTGGTCGCCAAGGCCGCTGGCGACGTCAAGCGATTCCTGCCGGGACAGCGTGACCGCATCGCCGTGACGTGGAGCGGCGATCTCGCCGCCGGCAGCTACACGGTGGTACTCACGCTGGTCTACGGGGGCGACAAGATCTACACGCAGGAGTTCCCCTTCCAGGTGGCGTCGCCGCACCAAGCCGCGGGCTGACAACGGAGAGTTTCTGAATGTGGATCGAAACCCAGAACCGGCGAGCGCGAGCAGGCAGCGTCCTGCTGCTATCTGCTCTGTGCCTGCTCGGGTTTAGTGCTCGAGGCTGGGCACAGGAGACGCTGCCGGCGCGCATCGACGTCTACTGGCTGCGGTCGGCGCCTCTCCGCATTCCCGATGTCTCAACGGTGGTCATCCTCGACGAAAACATTTGCCGGGCTGAGGTCTCCGGGGACAAGGTTACCTTCTTTGGCTTGGCCCGAGGAGAATCGGTTGCCCTGGTCTGGACCGGCGATCGCCAGCTCAGCCTGCTGGTCCGGGTGATCCTGGAGCCGGCCAAGCTCCCGCCTCCGGCATTGCTCGATGCCTCGGACCAGGGCGCTATCCAAGGACTTTATGGTTCGTCCGTGCAGGGGACCAACGGCTACGGGGGCCTTCCCGGCTATACGCTGAGTCAGCAGATCTCCTGGCAGCAGGATCTCGAGGACAAGCGGCTCAGCATCCAGGCCCAGGCTCAGGACCAGACTATAGTGGGCGCGCCCAAGTTCAACCTGAATACGGCTTCCGTCCAGTATTCCACGCCGGGCTTTCGCCTGTCGCTGATCGACTCACTGGTCGCCATGAACGGAGGCTTCCCCGCGCAAGTGGCGCCGAACACGGGATTGGTCCAGAACCTGCTCCTCCGGGGCGCGGAAGTGCAGTTCCACCGGGGCGCGAACGAGTATGGTTTCTTCGCCGGCGCCACCCTGCCGGCCTACTACTTGGACCTCTCAGGATCGCGGGAGGCCGTCGGGTTTAACTTCGGCCGTCAGCAGACCTCGCGTCTGTACCTCTACGCCACAACCGCGGGCACCAACGTTCCTTTGCTCGTAGCGAATGGCGCTTACCGGCGGCGCATCGGTGCTTTCCAGACAGCCGGCTTCACGTTTCGCCTGAACGAGAACTGGGCCTTTCAGTCCGCCGGAGGAATCAGCACGAGCG
>Ga0209698_10009285_pt1 | contig 10070 bp, 5 predicted proteins | sample LitLauG_LLR_2012_FD_187203 | JGI IMG/M metagenome (GOLD analysis project Ga0209698, IMG submission 187203) | Freshwater sediment microbial communities from Pennsylvania, USA - Little Laurel Run_MetaG_LLR_2012 (SPAdes) (version 2) | ecosystem: Environmental > Aquatic > Freshwater > Creek >... | reverse complement strand
CACCGACAACGTCAACTTCATGGCCTCGAACCTGACCGCGCAGGTCCGCAACATCGCGGAAGTCGCTACCGCGATCGCCGGCGGCGACCTGTCGAAGAAAATCACGGTCGACGTCCGCGGCGAAATCCTGCTGCTCAAGGACACCTTGAATACGATGGTCGAGCAGCTGCGTTCCTTTGCCGCCGAAGTGACGCGCGTCGCGCGCGAAGTCGGCACCGAAGGCCGGCTGGGCGGCCAAGCCGTGGTGCCCGGCGTTGGCGGCACCTGGAAGGACCTCACCGACAACGTCAATCTGCTGGCGGCCAACCTCACCACCCAGGTCCGCAACATCGCCGAAGTGACGACGGCCGTGGCGCGCGGTGACCTCTCCCGCAAGATCACGGTCGACGTGAAGGGCGAAATCCTCGAGCTGAAGAACACCATCAACACCATGGTCGACCAGCTCAACGCCTTCGCCGGCGAAGTGACCCGCGTGGCGCGCGAGGTCGGCACTGAAGGCAAGCTCGGCGGTCAGGCCGAGGTGCCCGGCGTCGCCGGCACCTGGAAGGACCTCACCGACACCGTCAACTTCATGGCCGCCAATCTGACCGAACAGGTCCGCGGCATCGTCAAGGTGGTGACCGCGGTCGCCAACGGCGATCTCAAGCAGAGCCTGACGGTGAAGTCGAAGGGCGAGGTGGCGGCGCTCGCCGACACCATCAACAACATGACCGAGACCCTGGCGACCTTCGCCGATCAGGTCACAAGCGTGGCCCGCGAAGTCGGCGTCGAAGGCCGGCTCGGCGGCCAAGCCAACGTGCCCGGCGCGGCCGGCACCTGGAAGGACCTCACCGGCAACGTCAATCTGCTGGCGGCCAACCTCACCTCGCAGGTGCGCGCGATCGCCGAAGTCGCGACCGCCGTGACGAAGGGCGACCTCACGCGGTCGATCCAGGTCGACGCCCGCGGCGAGGTCGCGGAGCTGAAAGACAACATCAATACGATGATCGGCAATCTGCGGCTCACCACCGACGTCAACACCGAGCAGGACTGGCTGAAAACCAATCTCGCCCGGTTCACCAACATGCTGCAGGGCCAGCGCGACCTGACCACCGTCGGCCGGCTTCTGCTGACCGAGCTGACGCCGCTGGTGAATGCGCATATGGGCGTGATCTACCAGGTCGAAAACGAGGACAGTCCGCAGTTGCGCCTGCTGTCGGCCTACGCCGGCGACGGCGCGAGCCCGCACCAGCCCATCGTGCAATTCGGCGATGGCCTGATCGGACAATGCGCGATGGACAAGCGCCAGCGGCTGGTATCGGACATCCCGAGCGATGCGGTCCCGGTCAGTTCGGCGCTGCTGCGGGTGGTGCCGAAGAACCTCGTGGTGCTTCCGGTGCTGTTCGAGAACCAGGTCAAGGCGGTCATCGAACTTGCCTCCGTCAGCGCCTTCACGACGTCGCAGATGACCTTCCTGGAGCAGCTCACCGACTCGATCGGCATCGTGCTCAACTCGATCGAGGCGACGATGCAGACGGAAGGCCTGCTGAAGCAATCCCAGCAGCTCGCGGGCGAATTGCAGACCCAGCAGAAGGAGCTGCAGCAGACCAACGAGCAGCTCGAGCAAAAGGCGCAGCAGCTCGCCGAGCGCAACGTCGAGGTGGAACGCAAGAACCAGGAAATCGAGCAGGCGCGGCGCGCGCTCGAGGAGAAGGCGACCGAGCTTTCGCTGACGTCGAAGTACAAGTCCGAATTCCTGGCCAACATGTCGCACGAGCTGCGCACGCCGCTCAACAGCATCCTGATCCTGGGCCAGCAGCTGACCGAAAATCCCGACGGCAATTTGACCGCCAGGCAGGTCGAGTTTGCGCGCACTATCCACGGCGCAGGCACCGACCTGTTGAACCTGATCAGCGACATCCTTGACCTCTCCAAGATCGAATCGGGCACCGTGACCGTGGATGCGGAGGAAATCCTGACATCCAACCTGCTCGAGACCGTCGGACGCCCGTTCCGGCACGAGGCGGAAAACCGTCAGCTGTCGTTCAATATCGACGTCGATCCAAACCTCGGACGCAGCATCGTCACCGACTCCAAGCGATTGCAGCAGGTCTTGAAGAACCTGCTGTCGAACGCTTTCAAGTTCACCGCGGAAGGCGGCGTGCGACTCAGCGTTTCCGCCGCGATCGGCGGCTGGAGCGCCGAACATCCCGTGCTCAACCATTCGCCGGCCGTGATCGCCTTCGAGGTGTCCGATACCGGCATCGGCATCCCCGCGGAGAAGCAGAAGCTGATCTTCGAAGCGTTCCAGCAGGCCGACGCCGGCACCAGCCGGAAATATGGCGGCACCGGTCTCGGTCTCGCCATCAGCCGCGAACTGGCGAGCCTGCTCGGCGGCGAGATTCATCTGCAGAGCACGCCCGGCAAGGGCAGCACGTTCGTGCTCTATCTGCCGCTGAAATATTCCGGCCCGACGGTGGCGCCGCGGGTCAGCGCGTCCTCGCAATACGGCGTTGCCCCGGTGCTGCCGGCCGCGGCGCAGGAGCGCATCATCGAGCAGCTTCCGGACGACCGGCTCACCCTCGAACCCGGCGACACCATCCTCCTGATCGTGGAGGACGATCCGCATTATGCGCGGGTGCTGGTCGATCTCGCTCGCGACAAGGGTTTTAAGGTGCTTGTCGCCGCACGCGGCTCGGAAGCGCTGGACCTGGCAAAACAGTTCCAGCCCACGGCGGTTTCACTCGACGTATTCCTGCCGGACATGCTCGGCTGGACCGTGCTGAGCCAGCTCAAGCACAATCCGCTGACGCGACACATTCCGGTCCAGATCATCACGCTCGACGAAGACCGTCAGCATGCGCTGGCGCGCGGCGCGTTCTCCTTCGTCAACAAGCCGACCACGACCGAAGGCGTGAGCGCGGCGCTGTCCCAGATCAAGGAATACGCCAAACCCCGCCGCAAGCGGCTGTTGATCGTGGAGGACAACGCGGCGGAACAGATGAGCATCAGGGAACTGCTCGGCCACGACGACATCGAAATCGTCACCACCGATACCGGCGCGGGCGCGCTGTCCACGCTACGCGAAAACCCATGCGACTGCGTGGTGCTCGATCTCAGGCTACCGGACATGAGCGGCTTCGAGGTACTGGATACCATCCGCAGCGACGATTCACTCTCCAATGTTCCCGTGGTGGTATTCACCGGCCGCGAGCTTTCGGTCGAGGAGGACGCGGAACTGCACACGATGGCGCGAAGCATCGTGGTGAAAGGCGTGGAATCGCCGGAACGGCTGCTCGACGAAACGTCGCTGTTTCTGCACCGTGTGATCACGGAATTGCCAATCGCCAAGCAGCGAATGCTGGAGAAGCTCAATAGCTCGGACGAGGACCTCATTGGCCGGACCGCGCTGTTGGTGGATGACGACGCCCGCAACATCTTCGCGCTCTCCAGCGTGCTGGAGCGGCGCGGCATGAAGGTGCTCACCGCAACGACCGGCAGCGAGGCGGTGGCGCTGGTGGGGTCGAACCCGGAGATCGCCATCGTGCTGATGGACATCATGATGCCGCAGATGGACGGCTATCAGACCATCGGCGTGATCCGGGAAAATCCGGAATTCCGCCGGCTGCCGATCATCGCGCTGACCGCCAAGGCGATGAAGGGCGATCGCGAGAAATGCCTCGAGGCCGGCGCCTCGGACTATCTGGCAAAGCCCGTCAATACCGAGCAGTTGCTCCTCGCCATACGCATGTGGCTCCATCGCTGACCGGTGCATTCGATGATGGGCCACGAAAAGGTAAACATTCTCCTGGTAGACGATCAGCCGGCAAAGCTGCTCGCCTATGAAGTCATTCTGAAGGAGCTCGGCGAAAACCTCGTGGTCGCGACCTCGGGGCGCGAGGCGCTCGAATTCCTGCTCAAGAACGAGGTCGCGGTCATTCTCGTCGACGTCTGCATGCCAGAGCTCGACGGCTTCGAACTCGCCGCCATGATCCGCGAGCATCCCCGGTTCCAGAAGACGGCGATGATCTTCATCTCGGCTATACAGGTCAGCGACATCGACCGGCTCCGCGGCTACGAGATGGGCGCGGTCGATTACGTTCCGGTGCCGGTGATTCCCGAGGTGTTGCGCGCCAAGATCAGGGTGTTCGCCGAACTCTATCGCAAGACCCGGCAACTCGAGCGGTTCAATGCCGAACTCGAGGATCGCGTTCGCGCACGCACCGCGGAGCTGGAAGAAACCAACGCGAGGCTGCTCGAAAGCGAACAGCGCCGCAGCCTGGCGATTGCCGCCGGCAAAATGGGCTCCTGGGATTGGGACTGGATCAACGGCGACTGGATGTGGGACGAAGGCCAGTTCCAGATCTTCGGCGTCGATCCGAGAACCTTCGTGGTCACGACGGCCAATGTCGAAGCCCTGCTGCATCCGGACGACATCGGCCGGCTGCGCAAGGCCGTCGCCCTGTTCGAAAAGGGCGAACGGTCCTATGAGGCGGAGTTCCGGGTGAACCGGCCAGACGGCGAAGTCTGCTGGTGCGTCGGCACGGCGGCTGCGACCATCGACAAGACCGGGCGCGTGGTGCGCCTGTCCGGCGTCACCGTCGACATCACCGAGCGGAAGCGGGCGGAAGAACGCCAGAACCTCTTGGCCCGGGAAGTCGATCACCGCGCCAAGAATGCGCTGGCGCTGGCGCAATCGATCGTCCGGCTGACGCGGGGCGAGACCGTCAAGGCCTATATCCAGGCCGTGGAGGGGCGGATCAGCGCGCTGGCGCGGGTGCACACCATCCTGTCGCTGTCGAGCTGGCAGGGCGCCGAAATCGGCAAGCTGGTGGACGAAGAGCTCGCCCCCTATGCGACCGCCGACCAGATCACGTTCCGCGGCATCGACATTCAGCTGCAGCCCGCGACCGCGCAAACACTGGCGCTCGCCCTGCACGAGCTGGTCACCAATTCGGCGAAGTATGGCGCGCTGTCGACGCTGTCCGGCCGGCTCTCGCTCAACTGGGCCATCGAGGAAGACGTCCTGCAGATGGTCTGGGAGGAGAGAAACGGTCCGCTGGTCGAAAAGCCGGCGTCGCGCGGCTTTGGAACGCGGAGCGTGATCGCCTCCATCGAGTCGCAGCTCGGCGGACAGGCCGAGTTCGACTGGCGCTCCGAGGGCCTGATCTGCCGGCTGTCGGTGCCGCTGACGCCTGATATCGCCACGCGGCAGCCCGGCAGCCGCCCGAGCCTCGCCGTCGCCGGCAGTCGGCTGAGCTAAGGTGTATTCAATTGGTGCGGCTTGCTAGATGTCCGCTATGCTCCCGATAGCGACCGAATTTCGCAGCGCAGGAAAACGTCGCGATGTGCCATGAACGGAAATGGTCCGTCGACTAACTACGAAGCCGCCGTTGAGCGAGCCCAAGCAAGATAGCGTCAGCTTCGTTGTTGATTTCTCGCACGATCTCCGCTGCAGGTTGTGTCTTGTGTACAAGGGCAGCACTCTGACCAGCCCAAAGCGACAATGCATCGATATCACCCTCGGCGTCGGCAGCGGGCGTGTAGGATCGATACCGCACTATTGGCCCGCGGGATTTCGAGGTAGCTACGACCTGACCCTCACCGGGCCTCTGGCCCCTAGCCGGACGTCCGGCGGCTTCCCAGGCAGCGACAGTACTATTGCGCAATACGCGGTGAGGCGCTTTTGGCCAGCCGATGTCAAACAGTTCCTCAAGATAAACGGTATCGTCTTCTGTTGCCCGAAGGATTCGCTCGCGATAGTGCGGATGAATCGCTGCCTCGTTGCTTGCAAGAAATCGGGTTCCGATCCAGGCCCCCGATGCGCCGAGTGCCAGGGCTGCAGCAAGCCCACGACCGTCGGCGATACCTCCCGCTGCTATGACTGGAACTGACCCGACCGCATCGACCACTGCGGGCACAAGTGGCATTGTTGCGACTTTTCCACGCACGTGGCCACCGGCTTCCCATCCTTGGGCGATAACTACGTCTACGCCGCACTCTACCGCGTGGCGCGCTTCTGCAGCCGTGCTAACCGTGTGAAGCACGATGGCACCACCAGATTTCGCGCGGGCCACAAGAGCGGAAGGCTCGCGCCAAAAGAAAGAAATAACCGGCACGCCCTCCTGCAGACAGGCCTCGAGGCGCTCCTCTTGCGGAAATTCCAAAACCAAATTGACGGCGAACGGTTTGCTCGTGAGAGCCCGAGTTTCCCGGACCTGCTGACGCAATGTCTGTACATCGGCGGTCCATAGCGCAAGCGTACCTAAACCGCCGGCGTTGCTGACCGCGGCTGCAAGCGCGGGGCCGACCGCTCCGCCCATGGGAGCCTGAATTATTGGAACTTCGATCCCTAGCCGCTCGCAACCTGCCGTAATCATTGAGTCACTCCGTTCGTGCCGTGTATTGGGCGAAAGGTGAAGGGGTTTAGGCGTCGCTTATCGCTGCTTTAAGAGGAGTGACGACGGGTGACCTCGTTATCAATTGAAAGCGCGCAGTTGCCGACGACCAGCGCCAGTGCAGCGATGATGCTGGCCACCCTGAACGCGCTGCTCGATCCGGCTAACAAACTCACTGTCAAAGGGCCTGCAATCTGGCCGACGGCGAAAGCGGCGGTCATCATGCCGACACCCTGCGACGCCTGTGCGCCTGCGACGCGCAACACCTCCTTGATGCCGGCCATGGTAATGACCATGAAGGTGCCGCCCACGCAGACCGCGGCGGTCAACAAGGTTACCACGTTGAGTGAGAACACGGGTGCCAATACGCCGGCCGCGAGCACCCACTGCGCGCCCTTCCACAAACGCCACGGCGGGAGGCGATGACCGAACCGTGCGGCGGCAAGTGTGGAAAGTGCGGCGGCAACGCCGAACACCGGCCACACCCAGCCGAACACCGCCGGATTGTCGATATATTCGCGAGCCAACGCGGGAAGGAAAGTCGCCGGAATAATGTAGCCGTAGCCAAACAGGCCGTAGCAGGCGGCTGCGACAAAGGCTCGGCGCGGCACCCCGCTCATTCTTGACGCGGCCGCGTCCGCGGGAACCGCGTTCGTGGCCAGCGGCCACCAAAGGAAAAATGCGAGCGCTGCGGCAACGACGCCCATTACGATCCACGTCGAGCGCGAACCCCAGGCGTCGAGCCCCGCAGCGAGGCCCACGAGACCGGCAAAGACGATGCCGATACCGACTCCGGCAAAGACGAATCCGGACCATTGCCCCTTGTTGCACCGTGCCAGGATCGTCATCGCCCAGGCCGAGACCCCAACCAGCACGAAGGCGCTCGCCGCACCCGCAGAAAATCGAAACGCAAACCAAAGCAGTGGCGAACGGCTAAGTCCCATCGCCACAGTCAGGACGGCGACGCAAATCAGCCCCCAACGGATCGAGCGTACCGGCCGAGGCGCGAAGGCCATGCAGATCAGCGCGCCGACCAGGTACCCCAGATAGTTGCCAGTGGCGAGCCAGCCTGCCTGCGCGAATGTCAGCGCCATGTCGTGCTGCATCAGGGGCAGGATCGGAGTCAGCGAAAAACGGCCGATCCCCATTGCGCTGGCCAGTGCCAGCAAGCCTACCGTTGCGGCAACAGGCGCGGAAGGCTCAGAAATTCTCCCATTCATCGCCCTAGATTAGGCCCACTTATTGTTTTAGAATATCGAATAATCGAGAACAAATTCTTTTCAATATGAGAATAGATCGCCTTCGATGGACTTTGTCGATCTTCAAGTATTCAAATGCGTCGTCGATGAAGGCGGCATCATCAAAGCTGCGCGCAAGTTGCATCGGGTGCCGTCGAGCGTCACAACGCGGGTCAAGCAACTCGAAACTTCGCTGGGCGTGACGCTGTTCCACCGCGACCGGCAGCGTCTTCATCTCTCGCCCACTGGCGAGTTGTTGCTGGGTTACGCCGAGAGGCTCATCCAACTCTCAGACGAAGCACGCGCTGTCGTCTCTGGCGGGAGGCCCCAGGGCGCGCTGAAATTAGGCGCGCTGGAAAGCACGACCGCGAGTCGGCTACCGCGCATCCTCGCGGACTTTCATCGCCATTACCCGGAAGTACGTCTCGAACTGACGACGGGTACCAACGATGACCTCATGAACAAAGTAGCCGACCGCCGTTTGGATGCCGCTTTCATCGCGGAAGCTCCAGCGGCGCGCGCCATGGAACACATTCCGGTCTTTTCTGAGCGACTGATCGTCATTTCCGCCTCCGATCATGCACCTATCAGGCGTGCGCGTGATGTGGAAGGCGCTTCGCTCATCGCGTTTCCGGAGGGGTGCGCGTACCGCCGCGTGTTGCAACGTTGGCTCGGGCGAGACAGTCTTGCGACGCTGCGTGTGCTGGAGCTCGGTTCTTACCATGCCATCGTCGCATGCGTCGCTTCCGGCACCGGCATCGCGCTGGTGCCTGAGTCGGTGCTGGACACGATGCCGGACACATATGTGCTCAGGCATGCGATCCCAAACGCGCAGGCCAACATCACTACGCCACTCGTCTGGCGACACGGCGAGATTTCGCCACCGGTGCTGGCGCTGCGAACGCTTATCGCGTCGTTGTCGAAGGGAAAAAATCCGAAACTCGCGCTCGCACCGGGCAGGCCGCGTACGAAATGATGGAGACCGCGGGGGCGGGTCGGAAGCAAACACCCATCACCGCAGAACTGGCCGCGTGGCGTTTCAAGCCATCAATTTCCCCGGAAACCGAGATCAGTGGCTGATCATCCAGGGACGTGCGGTCGGAAAGCTCTTGCCGCCGCTTCTGGTTTTCTTGACGAGGCGCGAAGGCTTGGTCGAGCAGCAGCCGCAGCCCGGGCCGTGTGAGGCCTTGTACTGGTCCATGGTCTTGGGCGCGTTGGCCGAGCGCTCGTTGGTGGCGTGGGCCTTGCGCCTGTCCGCGGGCATGCAGAAGAAATTCGGCGCGGTCAGAATGACCCGAGGCGATTCGCCCGCGCATTGCGGACAGTCCTGCGGCTCGTCGCATTCCGCCATCGGCCGCATGTCGGTGAAGGGGCCGCAGGCGTCGCAGAGATACTCGTAGACCGGCATTTTAATTCCTCGCGCGAATAGAACCTGAAATATGCGTTTGCGACGGCGGATGCGGGGCGGCAGATACGCGCCGTCCCGCACCCCGTCGCGCAGGGATTACTTGTCGGGCGAGAGCGACACGTCGAGGCCACCCTTGACATGTTTGATCGGCCCGGCCGACGTCGGCATGATGTCGAAGTCGAAAATCTCCGTCGGCAGATACAGCGTTGCGCAGGCATTAGGAACGTCCACGACACCGCTGATATGTCCCTGCACGGGAGCGACGCCGAGAATCGTATAGGCCTGCGCGCCGGAATAGCCGAACTTCTTGAGGTACTCGATCGCGTTCAGGCAGGCCTGCCGGTAGGCAATATGGACGTCGAGATAGTGCTGCTTGCCCTGCTCGTCGACCGAGATGCCCTCGAAGATCAGATAGTCCTTGTAGTTCGGCGTGATCGGCGACGGCTTGAAGATCGGATTCTTGATGCCGTATTTCGATACGCCGTCCTTGATGATGTCGACCTTGATGTGCAGCCAACCGGCCATCTCGATCGCGCCGCAGAAGGTGATTTCGCCGTCACCCTGGCTGAAGTGCAGATCGCCCATCGAAAGACCGCCGCCGGGCACGTAGACCGGGAAGTAGATCTTCGAGCCGCGCGACAGGTCCTTGATGTCGCAATTGCCGCCGTGCTCGCGCGGCGGCACCGTGCGGGCGCCCTCTGCGCCAACCTTCGCCTTGGCATCTCCCTTGGCGCGACCGGCGTGGGCCGTCGGCGCGAAGGGCGGGTTGGCGAGGCCGGGCACGCGGGTCGGATTGGTCGCGATCAGCGCCGCCTCGCGCTCGTTCCAGGTCGCCAGCATTTTCGGATCGGGCAGGCAGCCGATCAGGCCGGGATGCACCAGGCCGGCAAAATTCACGCCGGGCACATGGCGCGACGAGGTGTAGAGGCCCTTGATGTCCCAGATCGACTTCTGCGCCAGCGGGAAATGGTCGGTGAGGAAGCCGCCGCCGTTCTTCTTGGAGAAGAAGCCGTTAAAACCCCACAGGCTCTCCTTCAGCGGGCCGAC
>Ga0209698_10009284_pt1 | contig 10070 bp, 9 predicted proteins | sample LitLauG_LLR_2012_FD_187203 | JGI IMG/M metagenome (GOLD analysis project Ga0209698, IMG submission 187203) | Freshwater sediment microbial communities from Pennsylvania, USA - Little Laurel Run_MetaG_LLR_2012 (SPAdes) (version 2) | ecosystem: Environmental > Aquatic > Freshwater > Creek >... | reverse complement strand
CCTTCAGCGGCTTCGCCGCCGCCGTAACCGCGTCCACATCCTCCAGCAGCTCCAGCACCGCCGGCCCATGCCACGCGCTCCCGTAAAACGCGCGATGAAGCTGATCGGCGATCCGAGACGCTTCCGATATTCCCGCACTCTTCTTCATGCATGCTCCCCACCTGCGGCAATCGCGATCCCCGCCGCATTCGCCGTCTCAATCACTTTCTCTCCATCCAGCAGCAGGCACTTCCCCGCATCGACAGCCAGGCAAGTCGCACCCGCCGCCTGCATCACCTCAATCGTCTTCACTCCAACCACGGGCACGTCGAACCGCATATCCTGGTTCGGCTTCGCAATCTTCACCACGGTCAAGTCGCGGCTCAGCGTCGAGGCATACCCATATAGCGATCGCATAATCTGCCCGGCACGCTCGATGGTCGCATCCGTTCCCTCCATCGCCTCAACCGCAACGCAAGCCGACTCCGCAATCACCACAGTTTGCCCGATATCATGCTGCGCCAACTGACCCGCCACCGCGCGGCCATACTCAATATTCTTTTGTTCCTGCTCGGTAGGCTGCCGTCGCGTGACCACACCCGGCTTCACCAGCAGCGGCTCCAGCAACCATGTGGATTTCTCCAGCGTGATCCCTTCATCCCCGAGAACTTTTGCCACCGCGCCCAGCAGCGAATCCGTATTACGCGTCGTCAGTGAAAGCAGAAGCTTCGCCAGTCTCCAGTCTGGCCGGATGCTCGAAAAAATCTGCTTATGCTTCACCTGCCCCGCCATCACCGCCCGCCGCACGCCTTCCCGCTGAAACGTCTCGATCAGTTTGGACAGTTCCCCCAACGACAACCAGTGCACCGCCGCTGCACCACGAGATTCAATCTCCCGAAACGTTTCTTCCTTGATCGCGGCAACAACAACGTCATACCCCTGCGCCCGCGCCGCATCCAGCACGAGGAAGGGAAACTTGCCATTACCCGCGATCAGGCCAATCTTTTCTTTCTGAGAGGGCATACCGTAAGACGCCGAGTCAGTCTAGCATTTGGCACTGAGGAAGAAATGCAGCAAGCAGCCCGCGAGTCGACAAGTCCGACGTGCGCGGTCAATGAGCTATGGGTTCTCGCCGTATTTTTTCCGATGATGGCCGCGCCCGCTTCGCTCTGGAACCATTGTGGGCTGGATTTCCCATCCACAATCCCGTGCCCACGCGCGGTCGTAAGAATTTGCACAGGATCAAGCGGCCGGTCTCACCAATTACTACTTGTATTTGTCTTGGGCAATGTTAGACTCGCGCGGATTTGTGTTCCACAAGCTGGGGAGAATCTACCTATGAAGAAACAGCTGAAAACTCTGGCAGGTTTGGTTGTAATGGGCTTGCTCATTCACGCGTCCGCCGGGGCTCAGGATGCTTCCTCGCGGCCAAGTCCGCGCACCAACGGACAAAACTTTCACATCCTTCCAACGGTCAAACAACTCCGAACTATTCTTCCGCCCGACACTGGTCCTCTCCTTTACAACGGCGGCCCAGTGATGCAAAACGGCGTGACACCTTATGTCATCTTCTGGGTGCCACCGAAACTGCAAGACGGGACGAAGACTTCGATGACGGCCCACTACCAGACCGTTCAGAAAAATATGCTGGGCGACTATAGCGGCCACGGCATAGACAACAACAACACTCAGTACTACCAGATCGTAAGCGGCAAAACAAAGTACATCCAGAACAAGGGAGCGGCGGCGGCCATAGCTTACGTGGATACCAACCCCTTCCCTGCGTCAGGTTGCAGCGATTCAGTGACCTCCGGCAACTGCATCACCGACGCCCAACTGGAGGCCGAGATCACGCGCGTCATGACCCTGAAGAAATGGACCGGGGGGATCACCAAGATCTTCTTCGTCTACACCCCAATCGGGGAAGGGTCTTGCTTCGATTCCACCAGCAGTTCCTGCGCCTATACGGCCTACTGCGCCTACCACAGCGTGTTCGGCACGGTCGCCACGCCGATCATCTACGCCAACATGCCTTACGGCGATCCGAATTACTGCCAAAATCCGGGGACCCCGTCGCCGAATAGCGATATTCCCGCGGATACGGCAGCCACCGCGGCCAGCCACGAACTGACCGAGGCGATCACCGACCCGGAGCTCAACGCCTGGTACACGGCTGCGGGGAGCGAGATCGGCGATCTGTGCGCTTACAATTACGGACTCTTCTACAACTGGGACAGTGGCAATGCCAACCAGATGTGGAACGGCCACTTCTACATGCTGCAGACCGAGTACGACAACAACCAACTAAGCTGTGTGCAAGTCGGGCCGGGCCCAGAGTAAACGCAGTCGTGCCATAGCAGGGTAATAACCAACAATGTCTGGCACAGCTGGAATCACCCTGATTCTGGCTGTTTTTGCTTCCTCTGTGATCCTCTGTGTCGGGGTCGCCTATAAACATTCTGAGATGGCAGGCGTCAGAAATTCCCGATTGCTGTTGAAATATCGCTATTAAACTCATCGACCCGCACCCGCCCTTTCGTGATCCCTTGAAGGTTCACCAAGAGCGCGTTTCGACTCCCAACCGCGCCGACCCGCGCGAAGGAGAGCGTCGCGTCGTGCATCCTGCACGCGTACTAATCAAACGATTTCTCCCGCGAGGCAGGGACTCACTTCTTGACCGCTGACGCTGCATACCCCTGCCAGACATACTCCAGCGCCTCGGGAAGGGTCTGCTGTTTCACCGCCCGGTCCACGTGTCCGGCGTTGCGGGCGAATACGAACTGGTATTGATATCCCTTGGCCGCCAGCACCTTCGCCATCTGCTCGTTGGCGAGAACCCAGTCGTGCATGTTGTCGCGCATCACGTTCGGGTTGAACAGATCCCGGTCCCCAACTTCCATCCAGATTCGTATCGGCTTCACTGCGCTCTCGGGAATGAGATGTTCGTGAAACTCCCACGCGCCATGCGGCGTTTGCGAATTGTAAGGCCATTGCTGGTTGATGAATGTTCCGGAATAATTAAGCACACGGTGATAAAGCTCAGGGTGGTACCAGGCCATGATCAACGCGCAAGAGCCGCCTGAACTGCCACCCATTGTTGCCCTCCCGTCGGGATCTTTCGTAAGCTTCACATGAGCTTGGGCCTCGACCAGTGGCAACACTTCCTTTTCCACAAACTCGGCATACGCTCCCGACATCGTGTCGTACTCGAGCCCGCGTTCACTCCCCTGCGCATCTCCGCCTCCGTTGCCGATCGAAATCGCAATCATGGCCGGGACCTTGTGCTTGGCAATCGATGCGTCCAGAGCCGAAAAGAGCAGCAAGTCAGGCCCGTCTGCCCCGACGATAAAAGGCGCGACGCTGCCGGGCGCGTACTGCCTGGGAATATAAACGGCCACCTTCCGCGTATACGGAGCCGGATGGCTCGTAGTCACGATGAGCTTGGCAGGGTCAGCCGGATCAGGAGTTCCAAATGTGTTCGCTTCCCGCGCAATGCCCGGATAGATCTTGCTGTCCGATGAGTTCATGGTGAACTCAATCACGGTTCCCTTGGGAATGCCGTCGGCAGACATCTCGGCAGCGGCATCATGGGTAGGACCGATGATGAAATTGCCATCCACATTCGCAGGAGGGTTTGCGCCATCGGCTAACTCCTTCGCTGTCACATAGCCGGGAGTATTGGGATCACGTGTCGGCGGAGTCGGACGCGCCGTGTTTTGCTTCGGGGGATCAGTCTGGCTCAACACAGGAGTAACGATTGCCCAGAAGCCAACCAGAAGACCGATGCTCAAAGAACGTCGGGATGCATGCATGCTGTCATTTTGCAGCATTTTTGAAATTCGGCAGTGGCCTTTTGTTGAATTCTGCCAAGTGCAATAATGCTTCGGACCATTCCGATCTACGGAGGCACTGTCTTGCGATCTCTATTGCCCATCTTCCTCGCGATCCTGGTCGCAACCGTCGTTCGCCAGACCTCCGCACAAAGCACCAGCACACCTCTCGAAGCCCGCCGTGCCGAACTCAAGCGCCTCCTCAACGACGAGTGGGAATACACCCTGCGCACGGCCCCCGAGCTGGCCACCAACGTCGGCGATGATCGCTACAACGACCGCCTCGGCGATTTCTCCGATAAAGCCATCGCCGATGATCTCGAACACGATCGCCAGGCTCTGAAACGATTCGAGTCTCTTGACGTCGCTGGCTTTCCCGAGCAGGAAAGACTGAACCATGCCCTCATGGTCCGCACATTGCGCGAATCGGTGGAGAGCGCGCGTTTCAAGCACTGGGAAATGCCCGCCACACAGTTCGGCGGCATTCACCTCGAATACGCTTCTCTCTCCTCCTATGTCCCGTTCCGCAATGCGAAGGACTACGAAAACTACCTCGCCCGCCTTCATCAAATCCCTCGCGTGCTCGACGAGGCCGTCGGACACATGCGCGATGGCCTGCACGACAAATTGATGCCCCCAAGGTATCTGCTCGAAAAAGTGGCGGCTCAGGCCCAACAGGTGGCCGATGCACCTCTCGACAAGAGTTCGTTCACCGACCCTTTGCGGAAGTTTCCCGATTCAATCCCCTCGCCTGACCGCGCGCGCCTGCAGACCGCCATTGAAGAGGCGGTCAAGAACCAGGTTGCACCCGCATATTCCCGATTCGCCAAATTCGTCCGCGAGGACTACGCTCCCCACGGCCGCCTCGATCCCGGTGTCTGGGCTCTCCCCGACGGAGACGCTCGCTACCGCTTCGCCGTGCAGCATCAGACCACAACCAACTTCACCGCCGACCAGATCCACGAAATGGGCCTGCAGAGCGTCGCCCAGATCGAACAGGAAATGCTGAAGATCGCCAAGTCGCAAGGCTTCGAAGATCTGAAATCGTTCAACGCCCACATCCGCCAGGATCCGGCTCTGCACGCCAAGTCCGGCCAGCACCTTCTTGAGCTCTACACAAAATATCGCGATCAGATGTATGTAAAACTGCCTGACCTGTTTGGCCGTCTCCCGAAGAACAAGCTCGAAGTCGTCCCCATGGAGGAATTCCGCAGCGCCGACAGCGTGCCCGCCGACTACTCCGTCGGATCCGGCGACGGTTCGCGTCCCGGACGCATCAATGTCAACGAATACGCCCCCGAGAAGCGCCTGCTCCTGAACGTCGAAGCCATCGCCTATCACGAAGGAGTGCCTGGTCATCACCTGCAATATTCCATAGCGCAGGAACTCACAGACCTCCCTCCGTTCCGCCGCTTTGCCCTCGATGTGAACGCCTACACCGAAGGCTGGGCGTTCTACTCCGAGCGCCTCGGAAAAGAGGCCGGCTTTTATCATGACTCTTACAGCGAATACGGCCGCCTGCAGAACGAAATGTGGCGCGCCGTCCGATGGGTGGTCGATACCGGCGTGCACTCCAAGCACTGGACTCGCCGGCAGATGATCGACTTCTTCCACGAGCACACCGCCATGGACGACCAGAACATCGAAACCGAAGTCGACCGCTATATCGCGTGGCCAGGACAGGCCCTTTCCTACAAGATGGGCCAGATGAAGATCCTCGAATTGCGCGAACGTGCCCAGCGCGAACTAGGTCCGAAATTCGACCTGCGCGCCTTTCACGACGCGGTACTAGATCAGGGCCCGCTTCCTTTGGATGTGCTGGAGACGAAGATTACGGAGTGGATCAAAGAGCGGAAGTGAAGCTTGCGATGCGTGGTGTGTTCTAAGCCGCGGGTTGAAAGGACATGACCTGGGGGTTGAAAAGGGCGCGGCTTCAAGCCGCGCCGTAACGTATTCCTCCTTCGCCTCGCGAGCTTTAGTGTGTGCGTGACAACTGGCCTTGTGGGTGGGCGGTGGACCAAGAACGACCACACTCCAGCCGCGAAGCGGCGGAACAACTTAGCCCAGGACATAAGTCCTGGGAAAAGTGGGAAATCGCCGCGAGTCCCGCAGGGACGGCACTCGTTCTCACGCACACTCTTTAGCCCGCGAGGAAACGGCATCCCGCACCGGACGACTACTTAATAATCCCGCGCTCCGAAGCCTCAATGAACCGGATCAACATGTCGACATCCTCGCCGCGATCCGTTTCAGATTTCAGCTTCTCCAGGGCCTGTGAGGTATTCATCTTCGAGGCCAGCAGAACTTTGTAAGCGTGATGAATCTTCGCAATCCGCTCTTTGGAAAATCCCCGCCGCTGCAGTCCCACTTTGTTCATCAAGTAGGCGTGCGTCTCGCGCGCAGCCGAGGTTATCGAGAACGGCAACACGTCCTGCGTGATCGTAGTGCCTCCGCCAATATAGGAATGCGCCCCAATCCGAACGAACTGATGCACCGGGCATAGTGCTCCCACGACAGCCCATTCCTCCACGATCACGTGCCCGCCTAGCGTCGCTCCGTTCACCAGCATCGCGTGGTCGCCAATCACGCAATCGTGCCCGATGTGCGTGTAAGCCATGATCAGCAGATGGCTTCCAACTTTGGTCAGCCCCCCGCCCTTCACCGTGCCACGATTGATCGTGACGTACTCGCGAATCTCGTTGTGATCCCCAATCTCCAGCCGCGTCGGCTCGCCCTTGTAAGTCACATCCTGCGGCGCCATCCCAATCGCAGCAAACGAAAAAAACACGTTGTCGGCCCCGATTTTCGTCGGCCCTTCAATCGCAACGTGCGACACCAGATGACAACCCTCGCCAAGCGCTACGTCAGCCCCGATCACACAATAAGGCCCGACCTTGCACGACTCAGGCACCCGCACACTCGGATGAATAATGGCCGTAGGATGAATATTGGAAGATGTCATCGAGAACCGGCAGCCGGGATCACGCTTTCCTCTGTGTTCCTCAGTGCCCTCTGTGGTGAAATCTTTTCGCTGAAGCCAGAAATGAAACCGCCCAAGCAATTATCCCTTGTCGCCACCATCGTTCGAAGCCCGCCCGCGCGAACTGTCAATCAACTGGCAAGATACTGCAGCCTCGGCCACGCGCCGCTCGCCCACGAACGCGTATCCCTGCATCTTTGCCGCGATCATGCCCGGCACCGCGCGCCAGCCCTTCACTTCCACTTCCAGCCGCAACTGATCCCCAGGCCCCACCGGCCGCCGGAATTTCGCCCGCTCGATCCCGGTAAACACCATGACCTTGTCGTGCCGATCCTCCACTTCCGTCAGCAGCAGCGCGCCGCCGGCCTGCGCGATGGCTTCGACGATCAAGACTCCCGGCATAATGGGCAGCCCGGGAAAGTGTCCCGCAAAAAACGGTTCATTGATCGTGACGTTCTTTATCGCCACAATCCGCTCTTTGCGTTTGATCTCGAGCACGCGGTCAATCAGCAGAAACGGATACCGGTGCGGCAGAATCTTCAAAATCTCGTGGATATCCAGCCCGGTCTTCCCATCATTGGAAGAACCCCCGGCCGCAGAAGTGCTCTCATTCATAGTTCGCGTCAATCAGCCTGAAGATTATACTGTACGACTTGTGCTGGAAGTGCGCTGCGGTATCCCCGTGGCCAGCCGCGAAGCGGCGAAAGAATGCAGCCCACGGCGTAAGCCGTGGGAACCCGGTTAACGAATGATAAAGCTCCGAAGGAGCGAAAGAATAATCCGCACTCAGGCCACCTGATTCTACGAAAGAGCTCTGAATGCCCGCATCGACAAACTTCGTGACCACCCACAATCAATCCGCCCGCGACCGTCTCCACTACTTCCGATCCCGCCAGGACGCCCTCCTCCAAACCATTTGCGAATTCATCGAAATCGAATCCCCCAGCGACAACAAACCCGCCGCCGACCGCATGTCCGCTTTTATCGCCCAAAAGTTCGCCCTCGTCGGTGGCCGCCCTCACCTGCACCGCGCCGAACATTTCGGCGACCACCTCCAAATCGATTTCCCCGGAATCACCAACGCGAAACCTGTCCTACTCCTCGGCCACTTCGACACCGTCTATCCCCTCGGAACGCTTCCCACCATGCCTTGCCGGATCGACAACGGCCGCCTCCATGGCCCCGGCGTTCTCGACATGAAAGCTGGCATCACCCTGATGTTGTTCGCCCTCGAAGCTCTGCAATCCTGGCACGGACAATTGCCGCGTCCCGTCACGGTCTTCCTCGTCTCCGACGAAGAAGTCGGCAGCAGTTCTTCCCGCAAAATCACCGAAGATCTCGCCCGAAAATCCGCCGCAGTCCTCGTCCTCGAACCCGCCGCCGGACTTCGCGGCGCAGTCAAGACCGCTCGCAAAGGCGTAGGCGATTACACGCTGACAGTCAAAGGTGTAGCCGCGCACGCTGGACTCGATCCCGGCAAAGGACACAGCGCCATCCTCGAACTCGCCCGCCAGATCGCCGTCATTTCGAAGTCGAATAACCTGAAGAGCGGTATCTCAGTGAATCCTGGAGTGATCCGTGGAGGCACGCGCACCAATGTGGTCGCCGCCGAAGCTGTCGCCGAAATCGATGTCCGCATTAAAAGCGCCAAACAGGCCGCCGGCCTCGATCGCAAACTTCGCGCCCTGAAGCCTTTCGACAAACGCTGCCAGCTCCACGTCGAAGGCGGCATCAACCGCCTGCCCATGGAACGCAACGCCGGCGTAGCCGCGCTCTACAAGAAGGCGCAAACCATCGCGAAACAAATCAACTGGAAGCTGGAAGAAGCTGCCGTAGGCGGCGGCTCCGACGGCAACTTCACCGCCGGAATCGGCATCCCCACACTCGACGGACTTGGCGCCGTCGGCGAAGGCGCCCACGCAGTTCACGAACACATCATCATTTCCGAACTCCCCCGCCGCGCCCTGCTGCTCGCCGGCCTCATCGAGTCCGCTTAACGACCATGTTGAAGTTCATGGTGGTTCTCTATCGTCGGCCTGACCTGACTGCCGCGCAATTTCGCCATCATCTCGAGGAAATCCATGCCCCTCTCGCCAGGAATCTCCCCGGCCTCAAGCAGTACAAACAAAACCACGTTTCCCCCGATCCCAAACGCCCCAATCCCGGCTGGGACGCCATCATCGAACTCTACTTCGACAATCGTGAATCCATGGAAGCCGCGTGGGCCAGCCCGCAGGGAGCCGCCTCAGATGCCGATCTCCCCCTGTTCGCCGACCTGGCCCGCACCACGTGGTCCGTAGTTGAAGAAATCACTCTCCTGCCGTGAACACCAGAAAGTAATCCATGCCGTCGCCTTTGACGAAGTCATATTGTTCCGCCAGCTTGTAACCGGCCTCTTTCGCCTCGCGAATCACCACATCTTTTCCAACCCCGTGATTCTCGCCATTCCCATTGCGGTCGATAATCCCAACCTTCGCCCCCTTCCGCAGCACCGCGCGCAGATTTCTCAGCAACTCCACCGGATGCGCCACCTCGTGGTAAGTCTTCAGCAGCAGCACCGCATCCACCGAATCCCGCGGCAGCAGCGGATCCTCAGGCTTGCTCAAAATCGCCTTCACGTTTTGCAGCTTCTCTTTCTTCGCCCGCTCCGAGATATACCGCACTGCCTCAGGGTTGATATCCACCGCATACACCGCCGCGCCTGCTCCCACGCGCTTCGCCGCCCGCACCGTAAACCATCCCGACCCCGCGCCGATGTCGGCCACGCTCTTCCCCGCGGTGATGCCAAGAATGTCCATCACGCGATTGATCTGCAGCCGCCCGTCGCGCCCCTCCGACTCGAAAATCGATAGGTCTCCCGTATAGGGCTCGCTGGTCTTCCGTTGCTGATCAGCAGCCGCCGCATGCTCCTGCCGCCCCGTACACACTGCGATCGCCACGCTCCCCAAGAGACAAAGAGCCACCACTAAAGATCGAATCATCCGCATCGACTCACCTCGAAGGCGTCCATCTTGAGAATAGACTCCCATCCCCTCGCCGGGTAAGCGCAGCCAGTTCGTCGATACTTGAGCGTCGTTTCTCTGCGAACTCTGCGGAATTTCTCAGCGTGCTCTGCGGTTCAAGCTTTTATGCGCGTGATGAGAATCGCCTGCTTTGACTACGTCAGTTGGGTAGCCTAGAATTTGATTAGATGCGGCGCAGCCGCCGCAGGCCAGCAGAAAGCCGCACCCTAGGAGGTTTTCACATGGAAGGCAAAATCGGACTCCCGGAAATCCTCCTCA
>Ga0209698_10009283_pt1 | contig 10070 bp, 6 predicted proteins | sample LitLauG_LLR_2012_FD_187203 | JGI IMG/M metagenome (GOLD analysis project Ga0209698, IMG submission 187203) | Freshwater sediment microbial communities from Pennsylvania, USA - Little Laurel Run_MetaG_LLR_2012 (SPAdes) (version 2) | ecosystem: Environmental > Aquatic > Freshwater > Creek >... | reverse complement strand
GTTCATCGGGTGGGAGGGCGTGGGCATGGCGTCGTACCTGCTGATCGGGTTCTGGTTCACAAAGGACTCGGCGGCCTCTGCGGGAAAGAAAGCGTTCATCGTCAACCGCATTGGTGACTTCGGATTTCTGATCGCGCTGTTCCTGATGATCAAGCATTTTGGGTCGCTCGATTTCGACCAGGTCTTTTCGGCCGCATCCCATCTACCAGTCGAGACGGTCGGGTTTGGTTTGCTCACCTCGATCGGACTTCTGTTGATGGTGGGGGCCGCGGGCAAGTCGGCCCAACTTCCGCTCTACGTCTGGCTGCCCGATGCGATGGAAGGCCCGACCCCGGTATCCGCGTTGATCCACGCGGCCACCATGGTCACGGCCGGCGTGTACATGGTCGCGCGCTCGCACGTGATCTTCGACCACGCGCCGAATGCGCTGACGGTAGTGGCCATCGTCGGGACACTGACCGCGTTGTTTGCGGCCACCATCGGCGTCGCGCAGACGGACATCAAGAAGGTCCTCGCCTACTCGACGATCTCGCAGCTTGGCTACATGTTTATGGCGTGCGGCGTCGCAGCGTATTCCGCCGGAATCTTCCACTTGGTGACGCACGCCTTCTTCAAGGGGCTGTTGTTTCTGGCGGCGGGATCGGTAATTCACGCGGTAGGCGGCGAGCAGGACATGCGGAAGATGGGCGGCCTGCACCAGTACATCCCGGTGACGTATCTGACGATGGGCGTTGCAACCTTGGCAATCGCCGGCATCCCGCCCTTCGCCGGGTTCTTCAGCAAGGACGAGATTCTGTTTCGGGCGTTTCAGGCAAATCCGGTTTATTGGGTAATCGGTCTCTTCACGGCATTCCTCACTTCGTTCTACATGTTCCGCCTGTTGTTCATGACTTTCTACGGGGACTATCGGGGCGAGGTCGCCAATGGGCATGGGCATGACGACCTTCATGGCCATTCAAGTCACGGGCACGGCAGTCCGCACGAGAGTCCGACGATCATGCTTGTACCCCTGATGATCCTCGCTTTGCTTTCGTTTGTGGGGGGCTGGATTGGAATTGGCGGCCGTTTCGAACATTTCCTGGCGCCGGTGTTCGCCTCCGGCGATCTCTCTGAGCACGCTGCGGAAGCGTCCCATCTATTGGAGCGCTCGCTTATGGCAGTCTCCGTCGCGGCTGCCGGCCTCGGGTGGTACGTGGCTTGGCTGCTGTACGTCAAGCGCCCGCTTTTCCCTCAGAGAATTGCCAAGTCTCTCGGCGGTTTCTACGAAGCCGTGGTCCACAAATACTACGTTGACGAACTTTACGCGACGCTGTTCGTAAAACCGCTGGTCGAGGGTTCCACGAGTATCCTCTGGCACGGCGTAGATCAGGGAGTGATTGATGCCGCGGTCAACGACACCGCCGACGGCGCAACCCATGTGTCCGATGCCGTCCGCCACATGCAATCGGGCAACCTGCGCTCCTACGCGGGCTGGATTGCGGCAGGGGGTGCAATCGTGATCGCATACATGATCTGGATGGGGCTCCGATGAGCAGCGGTCTCGATAACCTGATCCTCACGCTGGTAACGTTTATCCCTGCCGCCGGTGGAGTGTTGCTGTTGCTCTTTCCGCGCCGCGACCGCGACATCCGCATCTTCGCTCTCATCGTTTCCCTGCTCACGTTCGGCCTTTCGCTGCATCTCATCGCGCACGTTCACCGGGCGTTGCCCGGCTTCCAGTACGAGATCGACAAGCCCTGGATCTCGGCACCCAACATTCACTACCACATGGGCGTGGACGGCATTTCCATGTGGCTCGTCCTGCTGACCACGTTCCTCACTCCGCTGTGCGTTCTAATCTCCTGGAAGTCGATCCAGGAGCGGGTGAAAGAATTCTTCATCTTGCTGCTGATTCTCGAAACGGCTCTGATCGGTGTTTTCACTTCGCTCGATCTGTTCCTCTTCTATTTCTTCTGGGAATCGACGCTGATTCCGATGGCCCTGCTGATCGGCATTTACGGCCACGGGCGTAAGGTGTACGCCGCGGTGAAGTTTTTCCTGTACACGATGGTGGCGTCCGTGTTCATGCTGGCGGCCATGCTGTGGCTCTACGCGAAAGTGGGCAGCTTCGATTTCGTGACTATCCAGAACGCCATCCGGAGCGGCCAGGTGCAGGGCTTTGCGGCGGCAGCGCCCTGGCTCTTCCTTGGCTTCTTCGTGGCATTCGCGGTCAAAGTCCCGCTCTTCCCTTTCCACACTTGGCTGCCGGATGCGCACGTGGAAGCACCTACGGCCGGGTCGGTCTTGCTGGCGGGTGTCCTCCTGAAAATGGGCACCTACGGCCTGCTGCGCTTCAATCTGGGCCTATTCCCGGAGCAATCGCGGCACAATGCTTCGTGGATTGCGGTGCTGGCGCTGATTGGGATCGTCTACGGCGCGCTGGTGGCGATGGTCCAGCCGAACCTGAAAAAGGTGATCGCGTATTCGTCGGTCAGCCACCTGGGGTTTGTCGTCCTCGGAATTTTTAGCTTCACGCAGGCTGGATTGAATGGCGCAATGTTCGTCATGCTCGCCCACGGCGTATCGACCGGGGCCCTCTTCATGCTGGCGGGCATCATCTACGAACGGAAACACACGTATGAGATTGCTGATATGGGTGGGCTCGCCACGCCCATGCCGAAGTACGCGACATTCTTCTCGTTCATCGTGCTCGCTTCGGTCGGTTTGCCTCTGCTCAATGGGTTCGTCGGCGAGTTCCTGGTGCTCAGTGGGGCGTTCCAGGCCAATCCCTGGTACGGAGTCATCGGGGCCACCGGCGTGATCTGGAGTGCCTGCTACCTGCTTTGGATGTACCAGCGCGTCTTCTTCGGCAAAGTCACGCACTCCGAAAACAGTACTCTTCCCGATCTTTCCGCCCGAGAGCAACTGGCACTGTGGCCGACAGCGGTCGCCGCGCTGGTTATGGGCGTCGCTCCGCTGCTCTGGCTCAATGTCATCGATCCGGCGGTCCACGCCACGCTCGCACCGTTCGCGCAGTTGGCGGACAAGGTGGTGGGCCAGTGAACCCCGCGCTCCAAACCGCTCAGAACATTCCGGCCGCGGTCGACTACATTCGCATCCTGCCCGAGATCGTGCTCTCGATCTTCGGAATGGCGATCATGGTCCTCGATCCCCTGCTGGACGAAGAGAACAGCCAGAAAATTCTCGGCGGACTCGGGCTGGCCGGAACGGTGGCTGCGTTACTGTCCACGTGGGCGATGGCACAATCGCCGGGCTATGCGTTTTACCACATGGTCCGGATCGACGGATTCAGCGTCTTCTTTCACGTGCTGGTCATTGCCATCGCGGCCGTGCTCATTCTCACCTCCTACGAATACATGGCCGTACAGCGAATTCGGGCGGGAGAGTACTACGGGCTGATCCTGTTCGGACTGGTGGGCATGTGCCTGATGTCGTCGGCGGTCGAGCTGGTGCTGATTTTCATCGCGCTTGAAATCTCGTCGATCTCCACGTACATTCTGGCCGGTTTCCGCCGCCGCTCGGCGACCAGCAGCGAAGCGTCGCTCAAGTATTTCCTGCTGGGTTCGTTTGCTACCGCATTTTTCCTGTACGGTGTCGCGCTGATGTTCGGCGCAACCGGGTCGACGAACATTGACGAGATCAGCGCGGCGCTGAACTCCTACCCGATCCCGATGCTGGCTTACGTGGCGATGGCGCTCATGTTTGTGGGCTTGGGATTCAAGGTCGCCGCAGCTCCGTTTCACGTGTGGACGCCGGATGTGTACGAGGGAGCCCCGGCTCCGATTGTCGGCTTCATGTCCACAGCACCCAAGGCGGCGGCATTCGCAGTGCTTCTGCGCGTGGTCTTCGAGGCCAACGCCCCGGGACGATTCTGGCTGATCTGGATCTCGGCCGCCCTGTCGATGACCCTGGGCAACGTCGCCGCCCTGGTCCAGACCAACATCAAGCGCCTGCTGGCCTATTCCTCGATCGCCCATGCCGGCTACATGCTGGTGGCCTTCGCAGCCACGCCCGAACTGGGCACTTCCGCCGTCATGTTTTATGCAGCTTCCTACGCAGCCATGAACGTTGGCGCCTTTGCTGTCGTGAGCCACTTGGCCAACGCCGGCGAGCGCTACGTGACGCTCGAGGACTACGCCGGGCTCGGCCGCCGCGCCCCTGTGCTGGCTGGTGCCTTGGGGATTTTCCTGATTTCGCTGATTGGAATCCCGATCACTGGTGGGTTCTTCGCAAAGTTCTACGTCTTCAGCGCCGCCCTCCAGTCAAACCTGGTTGGGCTTACCATCATTGGCTTGATCAACAGCGCGATCGGGGCTTACTACTATCTTAAAATCATCGTTGTCATGTACATGCGGGAGCCCCGCGAAGAAGTCCCGGTGTTGCCTTTGCCTCCCAGCCTTGGTCTGGCCCTGGCGATCACGCTGGCGGCCACGTTGTATCTCGGGGTTATGCCCGGCAACGTGCTTGAATTCGCGCAGCGCTCGGCGGCGAATCTGGTCCAGCGGGAAGCGCCCCAGGCTGCTGGCGTTCAAATTTCTAAACACAAGTTGTAGAAACGAAATCTATTTGCACCATCGGGAATACCCGGCTGACAGGCAACTGGATCTCTGGTTTACTTATGCTCATCATGTCCGGCAACCGGCAGATTGGCGCCGCAAAGGGCCCCGGGGAGGCTGTGACTGTCCCGTCGGGTCAATGAGATGCCGTATCAAAATATCCCTGGCCGGTTGTCGAACGGCAGATGTTAAGACTATTTGACAACTTCGGTGGGACTGGGCATCATAGGGGACCAATTGTAAGACTCCCACTGGCTTCTCGACAAAAACTCTGGGCAGGAGGATGGTATGTCCAAGATCATTTCCAGGCTTTGGTCCGACGAATCCGGGCAGGATATCGCTGAGTACGCAGTCATGTTGGCGGTGATCCTCGTTCTGGTCGTTGGGACGGTTCGGCTGATCGGCTCCAACGCTAACAACGCGTTTTCGCAGGCGGCCAGTTCCATTCAGTGATCCGTTGGCGGGGCAGTTGCCCGGTTTGCGCCTGAGCCTCACACCCTCCTGAGGCTGTGGCGGCAGACGGTGTTGACGGAAAAGTTATTCGCGTCTAATATCACTTCGGCATGACTCGATTTACCTACTTTTCGTTCGCGTTTTTCCGCTACTGGGTACCAGAGGGGCGGCGTGGGCGGAACTTGTAGGTGACTCGAACCGGCAATAAATCACCTAGAATTTAGAAGTTCCAGTCCAGGGCCGCGACTCTTAACAAGTTGCGGCCCTTGCTTTTTGAGCGCATTTCCAGCCAAGGGGGCTGCACACATGATTGTCAACATGTCCGACAACGCAACCGAACAGGAGATCGAACACGTGATCGAGCGCATCCGGGAGGCGGGCTACCAGCCGCACGTCACGCGTGGAACCCAACGAACTATCGTGGCCGCCGTCGGCAGCGGGCGACGGCACGAAATCGAGGCCTTGCAGGTTGCGCCCGGTGTCGACACCGTCGTTCCCATTGCCCAGCCCTTCAAGCTGGTCAGCCGCCAGGTCAAACCGCACCGCACCGTGGTGAACGTGGGTGGAGTGCCGATCGGGGGCGAAAAAGTCGTCGTGATCGCCGGGCCCTGCTCGGTCGAGTCTCCGGAACAACTGCTCTCGACTGCGCAGGCCGTGAAGAAGTCCGGCGCCAGCCTGCTGCGAGGTGGAGCTTACAAACCCCGCACCTCCCCTTATGACTTCCAGGGTCTGGGCATCGAGGCACTGAAGATCCTGCGCGAAGCTCGTCGGCAGACTGGACTGCCCATCGTCACCGAGGTGATGAGCACGGAGGACATCGATCTGATCTGCGAATACGCCGACATGCTGCAGGTCGGCGCCCGCAACATGCAAAACTTCGCCTTGCTGCGTCGCCTGGCGACGATCCGAAAGCCAATCCTGCTCAAGCGAGGCCCGTCCGCGACCGTGAAGGAGTGGCTGCTCGCGGCCGAATACCTGCTCGCCGGTGGAAACGGCGAAGTGGTCCTGTGCGAGCGCGGCATCAAGACCTTCGAGACGGAAACCCGGAACACGATTGATCTGGCGGCGGTGGCCCTGGCTCGGGATCTCTCGCACCTACCCGTGGTGGCGGATCCCTCTCACGGAACCGGCAAGCAGAGCCTGATCGCGGCGGTCTCGCGCGCGGCCGTTGCGGTGGGCGCGGATGGGCTCATCATCGAAGTGCACCCTTGCCCCGAACGGGCGCTTTCGGATGGTCCTCAGTCCCTCGACTTCGCCGCCTTCGAGAGAGTCATGCGTGGATTGTCCGATCCGCTACGCGGCATTGCGAGTGCCTGAAGGAACACGAATCCGAAGTCACAACCCGCAAAATCACCCGATCTGGCACGTGTAGCCGCGCTTACGGGGTATACTTAGGCTTGATGGAGAACGAATCGAAGACGTCTTTTGCCATCATCCGGTATAACTGGCGCACGTACGAGTCTGGTGGCGTCGTGGAAGTGGTGAAGGGCCGCAACAACGCGACCCTTGCCATTCGGCGTCTGGATGGTGAGCAGAGCAAGGAAGACTGGAATCACGGCTGGCGCTATTTCGCGGAAATCAGCGACTTGAAGCCGGGCACCGATACCGCGAAGGCGACCAGTTTGCGGCAGGAAAGTCTCGATCGCCGCGAATCGCAAGGCTGACTTGGCGCCGGCGTCCCACCGACATCAGTTGTTTCAGGGCCAGCGCTCCTGAGCCCCCGACCACTCCCAAAAGTACAGTCCAAAACAAAACGCCCCAGACTCCGGTTAGAGTCTTGGGACGCTCCGTTGAACAGCCCTCCCCCGAGTACTGCTCGAGAACGAATGTAATTCCAGATCGAAATTCGGGGAATAGCACGCCCGTGCTATCGGACGGCACGAACGTGCATGCTCACCTTACAGGGTAACGATCGAGGTTGACGTCGCTACTTCTGCTCCGGCGCGTGCTCAGGCGCGCCTTGCGGAGCGCCCATTCCCTCACCGCCGGGGTGATGGCCCTGCATCCATTGCTGCTGTTGGCTTTGCATCTCATCGAACTTCTTTTGCTGATTCGAGTCCAGCAGTGCGCGAACCTGGTCGTTCGATGCCTTGCGGATGTCCATCATCTTCGTATGACGATCTTGGGCTGAGAGGGACGAATCGTCACGCACGGTCTCCATCTTCGATCGGTCCGACTTCAGAATGTCCAGCACCTTCGTTTTCTGGTCAGCCGTCAAGTTGAGTTGCGTGCTTAGCATCTCGACACGCCGGGCGGGGTCCATGCGACCGCGCGGTCGTCCTTGCTCTTGCTGCCCCCCGGCGGGTGCGGCTTGCTGATCGCTGTTCCCGGCGTCTTGCGCAACCGCGGCGGGCACGGCCGTATATGTAAGGCCCGCCAGCATCAACGTGAGTAGGCATTGTTTGAACATGGGAATCTCCTTCTATGAAACTTGGAGTCACAACTAGTCGTATGAACCAGATTATGGCCCGGGAGTTGCGAAAGCGTCGTAACTTTACGAATCTTTACTTGGAGGTAGAGCTCAAGTAGCCCCCCCAACAAACTCTGGAAACTGTCGTTTGCCCGATCGAAAAACACACAAAACTTTACAGCGCGCACTACATGCGCAAGATATGATCGCAGCACTGGCATCCGTCGCGGGCTACCAGGGTATTCAGCGTTCGCAGCTACAAATTCCTTAAAGGATACCGCGATTCAAAATCGCATGCCCCGCGCGAAATTCCACTAGTCACTTCAGTGGCTGCCCGCAAGGATACGACACGGTACACACGAGTGCACAGGCGAGATTACATTCTCAGCGGCCGACCTCACGACCCATGCCAGATTCGCCGCACTCGATCCCTGCTTGGAACAAAGCTCCCGTTTCTCTCGATCTGCCTGATGTTGTCGCTACCCCACAACCAAGCCCATGCCCAGGATGAGCCTGCTGCACCGCAAGGCGGAACCATACACGGGATCGTGAAGTCGGGCAACATGCCGATCCCGGGCGCCACCCTGTCCATCTCTACTGGGGCCGCCGACAAGATCTCTGTTTGGACGGATGTTGATGGCAGTTACTCCGCATCCGTTCCCGCTTTTGGGTCCTACACCGTGCGCGTACAAATGGCCGCGTTCGCGAACAATACCCAGCAGGTCGTCGTTGATAACTCTCATCACAGTGTGGTGGCGAACTTCGAACTGAGTCTCTTGTCGCGCACCCGGCAGGCTGGGTCGGAACCGCGCCGTGCCGGCGCTGGAACTGTCGGGCCTCGCGGGTTCCAGAGCCTGGCGCTCGCGCAGAGCGGCGCAACTCAGGAATCCAATGGTGACCCCATGGCGGAAGTGGTCCCATCGGGTATGCCCGTCCCCGGCATCGCGCCCGATAGCGCAACCGAGTCGGTCGCGGTTTCCGGAAGTACATCGAATCCCTTCACCTCGTTCAGTAATGACGACCCTCAACAACGCGGCAACGACGCTCGCCAAGCCGGAGGCGGCTTCGGAGGTCCGGGCGGCTTCGGCGGCGGACCCGGCGGCTTTGGGGGTGGTGGAGGCGGTGGAAGTGGCCGGGGCTTTGGCCGCCGCGGGTTCGATATCAACCATCCCCACGGCTCGATCTATTACGGAATCGGCGACTCCGCCCTGAACGCGGCCCCCTACTCCCTCACGGGCGTGCCCACGACAAAACCTAGCTACGTGCAGCACAGCTTCGGCGGATCGGTGGGCGGGCCGTTGAACATTCCCAAGATCTACAACGGAGGCACCAAGACTTTTTACTTCGTGAACTACAACGGCCACCGTGGCGAACGTCCCTTTGACCAGTTTTCGACCGTGCCTACGCTGCTGGAACGGCAGGGCAACTTCTCGCAGACCACCTATACGACCGGAGCCCAAGCCGGGCAGTTGGTGCAGATCTTCGATCCCGCAACGAACACTCCGTTCTTGAACAACACAATTCTCCAGATCAATCCCACTGCCAACGGATTGCTCCAATACATCCCCAAGCCGAACGTGCCTGGAGCCTTCCAGAACTTCCACTTCGTCACGTCCGCCAATTCCAGCAGCGATGACCTCAATATCCGGCTCAACCGGACCATTGGCGCGGTCACTCCCGGCGGACGACGCGGAGGTGGAGGACGCGGCGCACCCCGCAACAACCTGAGCTTTGGCTTCCACTACCATCAGTCCGGAAGCTTAATCACGAACCCATTCCCGAGCGTGGGCGGGAACACCAGTGTCCGCAGTTTTGACGTTCCCGTAACGTACACGCGAAGCTGGGGCCGGCTCAGCAACATTGTTCGGGCGGACTTCAATCGCAGCCGGACCCGCACGCAAAATCTTTACGCCTTCCTTCAGGACATCACGGGAACGCTTGGAATCACGGGTGTTTCCGACAATCCTTTCGATTGGGGCTTGCCGAATCTTTCCTTCACGAACTTCGCGAGCCTGCAGGACGTCAATCCCCAACTCTTGCGCAATCAGACCCTTTCCTTCTCCGACAATGTCATCTGGAACCACGGGAAGCACACGTGGCGCTGGGGTGGCGACTTCCGTCGTATTCAGATCAACACAGAGACCGACAGCAACGCGCGCGGCTCATTCATTTTCACCGGTCTGAATACGTCGCAGATCGTCGGGGGTCAGCCGGTTACCGGCACGGGATACGACTTTGCCGACTTCCTTCTGGGCCTGCCGCAGCAAACTTCCGTGCAGTACGGTGCGAACAACTACCACTTTCGCGGGAATTCATGGGATCTGTACCTCCAGGACGAGTGGAAGGTTCGCGGAAATCTGACCCTCAACCTCGGCGTCCGCTACGAGTACGTTTCACCCTTCACCGAACTCAACAATCGCCTGGCGAATCTCGACTTGTCGCCGGGCGTATTGAATCCGAATCTTGGCGCCCCGGTGGTTACTCGCGTGGTCTCCGGTCAGGCCGGGCCTTATAGCGGCCCCGTGCCCGCTTCCCTGCTGCGCCCCGACCGTAATAACTTCGCGCCGCGTCTCGGCTTCGCGTGGAAACCGTTCTCGAAGACTGTCGTGCGTGGCGGATACGGGATCAACTACAACACCGGCGCCTATCAG
>Ga0209698_10009282_pt1 | contig 10070 bp, 8 predicted proteins | sample LitLauG_LLR_2012_FD_187203 | JGI IMG/M metagenome (GOLD analysis project Ga0209698, IMG submission 187203) | Freshwater sediment microbial communities from Pennsylvania, USA - Little Laurel Run_MetaG_LLR_2012 (SPAdes) (version 2) | ecosystem: Environmental > Aquatic > Freshwater > Creek >... | reverse complement strand
CATTACGCCAGAAATCGTAGCCAAGATCATCGAGCAGGAACGGGAAGCTCGGCCCAACGACAAGCTGGTGCTGCTCCCCACCATGGGCGGACAAACGGCGCTCAACACCGCACTTGCACTCGAGCGCAACGGCACGCTGGCCAGGTACGACATCGAGATGATAGGCGCCAAGGCCGACGTCATCGACAAGGCCGAAGACCGGCAGCGGTTTCGCGACGCGATGACCAAGATCGGGCTCGAATCACCGCGCTCTCGGGTCGCCCACTCCATCGAAGAGGCGCTGAAGGCGCTCGAGGAAGTCGGATTGCCGGCAATTATCCGACCATCGTTCACCATGGGTGGGACTGGCGGCGGCATCGCCTATAATCGCGGCGAATTCCTAGAAATCATCGATCGTGGCCTTGATGCCTCCCCCACCCACGAGATCCTGGTCGAGGAGAGTGTGCTCGGCTGGAAGGAATACGAGATGGAAGTCGTCCGTGACAAGGACGACAACTGCATCATCATTTGCTCGATCGAAAACATCGATCCGATGGGCGTGCATACAGGCGATTCGATCACCGTGGCGCCGGCGCTGACTCTGACCGACAAAGAATACCAGATCATGCGCAACGCCTCGATCGCGTGCCTGCGTGAGATCGGGGTTGAGACCGGAGGATCGAATGTGCAATTCGGTGTCAATCCGGCCGACGGGCGTATGGTGGTCATCGAGATGAACCCGCGCGTGTCGCGGTCCTCGGCGCTGGCATCCAAAGCGACTGGCTTTCCAATCGCCAAAGTCGCGGCTCGGCTTGCAGTTGGATACACATTGGACGAGCTAGACAACGACATCACCGGCGGCGCAACCCCAGCAGCCTTCGAACCGACAATCGACTATGTCGTCACCAAGATACCACGATTTGCCTTCGAGAAATTCCCCGGTGCCGACACTACGCTGACCACCTCGATGAAATCGGTCGGTGAGGTGATGGCAATCGGTCGGACGTTCGCCGAAAGTCTGCAAAAGGCCCTGAGGGGACTTGAAACGGGCTTGACTGGACTTGATGAGATCAAACTGCCAGGCCTGGGGGAAGGCGACGACAAGAATGTCATTCGCGAAGCGCTAGCCACGCCAACGCCTGACCGGATCCTGAAGGTTGCCCAAGCCCTACGACTCGGCTTCGATGCAGAGCAAGTGCACGATTTCTGCAAATTCGATCCCTGGTTTATCGAGCGCATCGCTGAAATCGTGCGGATGGAGGACAAGGTTCGCGAAAACGGACTGCCAGTGACCGCGCAACCGCTGCGGATGCTAAAGGGCATGGGTTTTTCGGATGCGCGCCTTGCCAAGCTTGCGGGGTACACCGAGCACGATGTGCGGGCTTTGCGCCAAAGTCTCGATGTGCATCCGGTGTTCAAGCGCATAGACACCTGCGCCGCGGAATTTGCCTCGCCTACCGCCTACATGTACTCGACATACGAGCCGATCTTTGCTGGCTCGGCGCGCAATGAAGCTCAGCCCTCGGACAAACAGAAGGTTGTCATCCTTGGCGGTGGTCCGAACCGAATCGGCCAGGGCATCGAATTCGACTACTGCTGCTGCCATGCCTGTTTTGCGCTGACGGCCGCCGGATTCGAAACCATCATGGTCAACTGCAACCCGGAGACGGTATCGACCGACTACGATACCTCCGACCGGCTCTATTTCGAGCCGTTGACGGCCGAGGATGTCCTCGAAATCCTGCGCATCGAGCAGAGCAATGGCACATTAAAGGGCGTGATCGTTCAATTTGGCGGACAGACGCCACTCAAGCTCGCCGAGCCCTTGGCCGAAGCCGGCATTCCCATCCTTGGCACCTCTCCCGATGCCATCGACCTAGCCGAAGATCGCGACCGATTTTCCAAGCTCGTCACGAAGTTGAAGCTGCGTCAGCCAGACAGTGGCATCGCGGCAACCGTTGAAGTGGCAAAGGCGATCGCGGAGCGCATCGGCTATCCTGTTCTTATTCGCCCATCCTATGTGCTTGGCGGACGCGGCATGCAGATTGTCCACGACACAGAGCAACTCGACCAATACCTGGCCCGACTAACCGCCACCCTAGGTGCGCCCTCTGAACTGGCTGTTTCAGATCGCCGCCCACTGCTCATCGACAGCTATCTTACCGACGCCGTGGAAGTCGATGTGGATGCGCTGTGCGACGGTAAGGATGTGTTCGTTGCTGGCGTCATGGAGCACATCGAGGAGGCAGGCATCCATTCGGGCGATTCGGCCTGCGTCTTGCCACCGCATACCTTGACTTTGGAGGTCCGAGCCGAGATCGAGCGTCAAACGGGGGCGCTTGCGCTGGCCCTTGGCGTCGTCGGCCTGATGAATGTACAGTACGCGGTGAAAGATGGAGTGATTTACATCTTGGAAGTCAACCCGCGTGCCAGCCGGACGGTGCCGTTCGTGGCCAAGGTGATCGGCGCACCGGTCGCAGGTTATGCCGCGCGGATCATGGCCGGCGCCAAACTCGGGGCGCTGAACTTGAAACGAAAGGCTCTGGGTCACGTGGCCGTCAAAGAGGCCATTTTTCCCTTCGGCCGCTTTCCAGGAGTGGATCCACTGCTCGGACCCGAAATGCGCTCGACCGGCGAAGTCATGGGCCTCGACTATGATGTCGCCGTTGCTTTCGCCAAGAGCCAGCTGGGTGTTGGCGCCTTATTACCCACATCGGGAACGGTATTTGTCTCGGTCAAAGAGGCGGACAAGGAGCGTGTCCTTCCGGCCATTCGCGAACTTGTCGATCTCGGCTTCAAGGTGGTGGCGACACGCGGCACCAAGCGCCATCTGGAAGCCAGCGGCATCCCCTGCCGATTGGTGAACAAGGTTCTAGAGGGGCGCCCCAACGTGGTCGATGCTATGAAGAACGGTGACATACATTTGGTATTCAATACTACCGCGGGGACCAAATCGATCTCCGACAGTAAGGACATAAGGCGAACAGCCTTGCTTCGCCACATTCCTTGCTATACAACTTTATCCGGTGTGCTTGCCGTGGCTCAGGCGATCAAGGCCCTCAAGGCCGACAGTCTCAAGGTTGCCCCGTTGCAGAGCTATGTTGGCCGGGCATCATGATGTGCCTGGCTTTAAGGCGTTCCAAGACCAAGCCACTATGAGCCGCAGCGTTGACCGTCGCGGCTTTTCATCAGTAAGCTAGCATTCGACCGCTTGGGGCTCTTTAACCATGGAGCCGGGGCGTCCAGGAGATTTGACGATGGCGATGGAAAAAGTGCCGATGACGATGGAAGGATTCACGCTGCTCGAGAACGAGCTTCAGCGATTGAAATCCGTCGAGCGCCCGCGCATCATCCAAGCGATTTCTGAGGCCCGCGCCCATGGCGATCTCAGCGAGAACGCCGAGTACCATGCTGCCAAGGAGCAGCAGGGCTACAATGAAGCCAAGGTTGCGGAGCTGGAGGACAAGCTCAGCCGCGCCGATGTGATTGATGTCACTAAGCTCAGCGGTGATTCGGTGAAATTCGGCGCTACGGTTCAACTCGTCGATGAGGACACCGATGAGAAAGTTACCTACAAGATCGTCGGCGAATACGAGGCTGACGTGAAAAAGGGCAAAATCTCGATCACATCGCCTATTGCCCGTGCCCTCATTGGCAAGAAGAAGGGCGATAGCGTCGAAGTTACGACGCCCAAGGGCGCGCGCGCCTACGAAATCCTGAAGGTCGGGTTTAAGTGAACGAGCCGATCTCGGCCCACCCACTTGCGGGCCGCGTAGGCTGGCTGATAACCGACGGCAAAATTGGCATGGACGTTCAGGTCAAGGGCGTCGCTGACGCGCTTGGCCTCCAATCCGTCATCAAGCACATCGCGCCCCGCCAGCCGTTCCGTGCCCTGGCACCGTTCGGTCCGGTAGATCCACGTGAGAAATTTGCAGCGCTAGGGACCCCTTTCGCACCGCCATATCCCGATGTCGCGCTGGCCACCGGCCGGCTGTCGATCCCCTACATGCGTGCTTTGCGCCGTCGCGCCGGTCCCAGCACTTATTGCGTCGTGTTGCAGGACCCAAGAACTGGACCCGCGATCGCCGACCTCATCTGGGTACCCGAACACGACAGACGGCGCGGCATCAACGTCGTGACGACGCGAACCGCCCCACATTCCTTTAGCCAGGAGCGCCTGGTTAGACTGCGCGCCTCGGTACCTGCCGAGATTGCGGCGTTGCCTCACCAGCGCGTAGCAGTGATCATTGGCGGACCTAGCGGTGCCTATGCCTTCGATGAAGCCGCCGCCCGACGTTTTGCCGCCGCTGTTTCCAACATGGCCTCAGCGGCCGGCAGCTTCCTGATCACCGCCTCTCGCCGCACGCCGGCGGCGCTGCTTGGAGCAATCGATATCGCCACAAGGTCTCGCCCCCGCATTCTGTGGGACGGCACCGGAATAAATCCGTATCCAGATTTCCTGGCCCATGCAGATGCATTTATTGTAACTGGCGACAGCATCAACATGACGGGAGAGGCCTGTGCCACCGGTCGCCCCGTCTATGTGTTCGAACCCGGACCTGGCTCGTCAAAGTTTGCTCGCTTCCACGAAGCGCTGCGGCGTCATGGCGCGACGCGGCGACTGCCGGAGACCATGAGCCGCATTGATAGCTGGACATATCCGCCACTAGATTCCGCCAACGAGATCGCCGCCGAAATCGAAAAGCGGTGGTTGCGCCGCAAAGCAGCCCTGCCGGGCCTTATGCCGGCGTGACACGCCGGCCTGATAGGAGCCTGAAGTGATGCCTCGCCTCCAAATCGACAAGCTCGCCGACGCTCCGCTCATGCGCGAGCCGTATGAATATATTGTCGTGCCTGGCTTCTTGGCGGCCAAGGACTTGAGCGAGGTCGTGGCTAACTACCCCCCGCTGAAGGCTGGCTCCTACCCGCTCGAGGAAGTCGAGACGACGCCCGCCCTCCAGGCATTGATCGAGGAGATGGACGGTCCTGAGTTCGAGCGAGCCATCGAGAAGAAGTTCAACGTCGAACTTGTCGGCAAACCCAAGATGTATTCGCTGCGCGGCTATTGCCGGGCGACCGACGGCAAGATCCACACGGACAGCAAGGACAAAATCATCACGGTGCTGCTGTATCTCAACGACGGCTGGCAACAGCCAGGCGGACGGTTGCGCTTGTTGAAGAATGGCACAGATATCAATGCGTTCGTCGCCGAAGTGCCGCCGGACAATGGCACCTTGCTCGTCTTCAGGCGATCCGAGAATTCCTGGCACGGTCATGAGAGCTTTGAGGGTGTTCGCCGCTCGATCCAGATGAACTGGATGACGAGCGAGGGCAAACTGGGCTTCCACAAGTTGCGCCATCAGATATCGGCCAAATTCAAAAAGCTGACAGCTGCGTGAACAAGGGAGCGCTGAGCCCTTAGCGATGCAGCCCAAAATGCAAGCCATGCCTGAGCCTGAAATTCTTCGGGGCCGCAAGGTCTTGGGGCGAATAGTTGGACTCTTCTTCACAGCCGATACCAGCCCAAAAGGGTTCCAAACGGCCCCTGCCGAGAGCCTGACGCTCGAGATCGACGGCGTCGTGGGATCGCGGCACCGCGGCTGGACGCGCAGCGCGGATTCGCGTGTGCCCTATCTGCCGCGCGGTACGACCATCCGCAATACGCGCGCCCTTTCTGTCGTTTCGGTCGAAGATCTGGCCGACGCTGCCCTTCGTCTTGACATCCCAAAGATCGATCCGCGCTGGATCGGTGCGAACGTCCTTGTCGAGGGCATCGAACGCCTGTCGTTCCTGCCTCGCGGAACGCGGTTGTTTTGCGAGGGCGGGGCGATCCTCATCGTGGAAGACATGAACGCCCCGTGCCGCGGTGCTGGCGCGGCGATTGCCGCGCATACGCCGGGACGACCAGAGTTGGAGCTACAGTTTCCAAAGCAATGCCAGCACTTACGTGGGCTCATAGCAAGCGTGGAACACGGCGGCGTAATCACCAAGGCGACTGCGGTCACTGGCAGGCTACCCGAGCAATGGCTCTACCAGTGACCATGTCCGTGCCAATACGTCGCATAACCGATTGATTACACTGGAATAATTCAAAGAGATTAATGTTGACGCCTGGACTCGGGATTGCTTAGGGAGCTGGCGGCGCCGCGGTTCGGTGCGGCGAGTGCTAACGTTTTTGACCAATCCCAAGGAGCTTATTTCATGCGCTTACACGGTGTCGCAAGGTACGGGTCGGCGACTATGGCGCTGCTGGCTACTCTGCTTGCAAGTGCTGCGACCCAAACCGTTCGCGCGGAAGACGGCCCGATTATCCTTACGCTCACGGACGATAAATTCACACCCGCTGAGATTACGGTTCCCGCGGGCAGGCCCTTTACGTTGAAGGTTATCAACCAAACAGCTGCCGCCGCCGAGTTCGAGGCGCAGGACCTCAAGATTGAGAAGGTCATGCCCGCCAACAGCGACATCACCGTCACGGTCCGCGCGATGGAGGCTGGAAAATACCTGTTCGTGAACGAATACAAGGAAGACACGGTCAAGGGTTACGTGGTCGTGAAGTAGACACCAGCAACCGCGGCAGTATGATAGCAACATGATTGCAGCTCTGATCATCGTCTTTCGCGAAGTGCTCGAAGCCGGGTTGATCGTAGGTATCGTCGCCGCCGTTACGCGGGGTCTTGCGCACAACCGTCAGTGGATCGGCGGTGGCGTGCTCGCTGGCGTGATTGGGAGCTGCGTCGTAGCGGCCTTTGTCGGCACGCTTGCGGCCACGTTCGGCGGTTCCGGCCACGAGATATTCGATGCCTCGATCTTGGCCGTCGCCGTGGTCATGCTCGCCTGGCACAATATCTGGATGGCGCGGCACGGCCGGATCATGGCCGCCGAGCTGAAGGCCGCCGGGCAGGCCGTCGTTTCGGGCTCAAGTACCATGTTCGGCTTGGCTGTGGTGGTCGCGGTCGCGGTCCTGCGGGAGGGCTCAGAGGTCGTTCTGTTCCTCACCGGAATCGCCGTTTCCCAATCAGTTTCGGGGCTGTCGATGATTGCCGGAGGATTATTCGGCCTGATCCTGGGAGCTATTGCCTCGAGCCTGACTTATTCCGGTTTGTTGGTAGTCCCGGCTCGCTATCTATTCACCGTCACCAGCCTTCTGATAGCGTTCTTGGCGGCGGGTATGGCGGCACAGGCAGTCGCACTGCTCGAGCAGGGGGGGATCATCGACTTTCTAAGCTCAACTGTTTGGAACACTTCACATATCCTGCCAGATGGTAGCATCCCGGGTCGCGTGCTGCACACTTTGCTCGGCTACAGCGACCGCCCAAGCGTGATGCAGCTATTGGTGTATCTTGTCACCATTGGCACCATTCTGCTTCTAATGCGCGTCCTGGCCCCCAGGTCGGCGCCGAAGGCAAGGGCCGCTTGAAAGCAGCTCACGGAAACGGCCACGAAGACTTTGCTCGGCTAGCCGTCACTTTTTGTGCAGCGATGTTGGTTGCACTACTGGTCGCGATGCCGGTCCGCGCGGACGCCCCGAGCAGCGTCCGTCTCGAAGACGTGACTTGGACGGAGCTACGGGCGGCGATCGCGGCCGGCAAGACCACGATCATCATACCGGTTGGTGGCACCGAGCAGAACGGCCCGCTGATGGCCCTTGGAAAGCACAATGTGCGGGTGAGGGCGCTCGCCGAGAGTATCGCCCGCGCGCTCGATAATGCGCTTGTCGCCCCGGTCGTTGCCTATGTGCCCGAAGGCAGCATCTCGCCGCCAACCGAGCATATGCGATTTCCAGGAACAATCACCGTGTCGGACGAAACGTTCGAAGATCTACTCGCCTCGGCGGCTCGCAGCCTCAAACTCGCGGGCTTCACCGATATCGTGCTCATCGGTGATCACGGCGGCTATCAAAAAGACCTTCAGATCGTCGCCGAGCGTCTTAACAAGGACTGGTCCGCGACACCCGCGCGAGCGCACTTTATCGCCGAATACTATCGTGCCACTCTTAGCGAGTACGCGCGCGCGCTCCTATCCCACGGCGCACGCGAGCGTGACATCGGCACACACGCGGCGCTTGCTGACACTGCTCTCATGCTTGCGATCGATCCGGCATTGGTGCGGCAAGAACAGCTGAAAGCAAGCAAATCCCTTGGCCCTGCTGATGGCATTTATGGTGGGGAACCCACGGGCGCAACCGCCGCGCTTGGCCAATTGGGTGTAGACTTGATCGTGCGAAATACCGTGGAGGCAATTCGCAAGGCGACACTACGTCACTGAGATTGCGGAGGGGCTTGCGGTTAGTTTTCCGGTAAACTCAAGCCGATTCGCGGATCTTTCGGATGGCACCCATGCCGAGTCTCAAAATGCGCTGGCCGGTGCCGGGGATTGTTCTTCCCGTGACTTTGGCTGCCATCCTACAGGTTGGACAGGCCCTCCCCTATCCAAGTTCGGCCTTGGCTGCGCTGAGCGTCATATGCACTTCGGAAGGGACGATCGAGGGAGCCGAATTCGCTTTTGGCGCGGCCAGTCCCGATCCGGCTCCGGCCCCACCGATCGAAGGGCCGGTTGCCCCGCTTGCGGGCATGCCACCTGTCATCAATTCGACCAATCTCTACAGTGAGACGACACCGTCGCACTTAAGTCCGGCAACCGTCGGGGCCTTGGAAAGGGTGTACGTGCCTGAGCACGGCGGCAACGCCGTCTCGGTCATCGACCCCAAGACCCTGAAAGTCGTTGATCACTTCCGAGTTGGCCTCAGCCCACAGCATATCGTTCCCTCCTGGGACCTGAAGACGCTCTGGGCAACCAACAACAACGACTTCCATCGCCGCGGCGGCGGCAGCCTCACACCGATCGATCCCATCACTGGTAAGCCCGGCTCGAACGTCCCGGTCGATGATCCCTACAATATGTATTTTATGCCGGATGGCAGCGCGGCCATCGTCGTCAACGAAGCCAATCGCCGGCTCGAATTCCGCGATCCTCACAACCTGAAAATGCTGTATTCGATCGACACCCCGGAGTGCTACGGGATCAATCACGCGGATTTTTCGATCGACGGAACTTTCGCGCTATTCAGCTGCGAATTTCGCGGCGGCGTCGAGAAAATTGACCTGGTGAACAGAAAGGCCGTCGGTTTTTTGCGGCTGATCAAGCCGGACAAATCGATGACCCTGCCCACCGGCGACTTCCAAGCCCGCAGGTCAGCCGAAAGCGGACGCAGGCGATGGTGGCACAGGCGCCGCAGCAATGGAGACGTGGCGGCGCGCCCTTCGACATTCCGCGGCATGCCCCAAGACATACGCATTTCACCAGACGGAAAGGTCTTTTACGTCGCCGACATGCTCGCCGATGGCGTGTTTGTGGTGGATGCCTATGCCATGCAACAAATCGGCTTCATCCCAACAGGGCCAGGTGCCCACGGCTTCTGCGTTAGTCGTGATGGCACACGCCTATATGTGTCCAATCGGGGCTCGCACGCGATGCCGACGGGTACGCCGCACGGTCCTGGCAGTGTTTCAGTGATTGATTTCTCGACCAAGCGAGTCATGGCCACTTGGCCCATACCTGGCGGCGGGAGCCCGGACATGGGCGGTGTGAGCGGGGACGGCGCGCAGCTTTGGTTTTCCGGCCGCTTCGATGATGAGGTCTATGTGTTCGACACCGGCACTGGATCGGTCACCAAGATCAAGGTAGGCAGCGAGCCGCACGGATTGACGGTTTGGCCGCAGCCCGGTCGTTACTCGCTCGGGCACACCGGGATCTTGCGCTGAGGTCGGTCGCTTAGCCTACGGCATCGACCGTCGGAAGATACGGCTTGATGTCTAAGAGGCCGGTGCCGTCCAGGCAGTCGATAGCGTCAATCTCTATCCGTCCCAATTCCATGTCGAGCCCAAGCACGCGAACCGTTGCCAACCCGATAGGGTTGGGCCGGACAGGCGAGCGTAAAGAGAAAACTCCGCTAGTTTTGTCGGCGTGTCGGGGCCGCGCCACGATGATGTCGCGGCGGGCCTCGTGGAGCCAATAGAGCAGCACGATGTGTTTCTTACTCTCCAGCCCCATCAGAGCGCGCCGAAAGGCGGCATCTACCTCGACTATTC
>Ga0209698_10009281_pt1 | contig 10072 bp, 11 predicted proteins | sample LitLauG_LLR_2012_FD_187203 | JGI IMG/M metagenome (GOLD analysis project Ga0209698, IMG submission 187203) | Freshwater sediment microbial communities from Pennsylvania, USA - Little Laurel Run_MetaG_LLR_2012 (SPAdes) (version 2) | ecosystem: Environmental > Aquatic > Freshwater > Creek >... | reverse complement strand
ACAGCTCGGCAAGCAGCACGAGCCGACTCTGGGCGTTCATAACTCGGGATGGGTGCAGAGTCCCGGCGCCAAGGCACTCGCCGATCCCAACCAGATTCCACGCCTCAAAGCTTATGTGCAAGGAGTGGTCGGAGCCTTCGCCAAAGACGACCGCATTCTCGCCTGGGACGTTTGGAACGAGCCCGGTTCCGACCAGACGGATAACTATCCGAAGACGGAATTGAACAACAAAGAAAAGATTGCCCGCGTCGCCGCCCTCTTGCCGCAGGTGTTCGAGTGGGCGCGCGAGGTGAATCCAACGCGGCCATTGACCAGCGGCGTCTACGAGATCGACATCTCTACCGGCGAACCTTCCCAGGACGAACTGGAACGAATCCAGCTACGCGAGTCCGACGTGGTCACATTTCACAACTACAGTTGGCCCGAATCGTTCAAAGCGGAAGTCGAGTGGCTTCGGCAGTTCCATCGCCCCATCATCTGCACCGAATATATGGCGCGCTCGGTCGGCAGCACATTCGACCTCATTCTGCCCATCGCGAAGGAAGAGAACGTCGGCGCCATCAACTGGGGATTTGTCGTCGGTAAGACCCAAACCAATCTGCCGTGGGAATCCTGGCGGCATCCTTACGTGCACGAGCAGCCGCCCGTGTGGTTCCACGAAATTTTCCATCCAGACGGTAAACCCTACCGCCAGGCCGAAGTCGACCTGATCAGGCAACTGACGGGCAAGCCCTAGCTCGTACTGGGTAGCGTCGGCCGTGACGTAGCGCCGGCGTCCCACCGGCTGTCGCGAGGCCGTCCCGGCCTCGCGCTCAGGATTGTACCTCCCGCTGCTCGCTAGCCATTACCATTCCTCCCTCCTCCATTTACAATCACCCTGCTATGAAATCCTCGTGCGTGGTCCTTCTTCTCGTCCTCTCCCTATTGGCCGCCTGCAACAAGTCGTCGGCCCCAAGCGCGTCGTCCAACGCCAGTCCGATGTCGGCAGCGGCAAACTCCTCCGACCCGGTCCAGCAAAAGTTAAAAGACTTCGCCGGATCTGGCGCAACCGACTGCGGACGCCTCGACGTCCACGCCACCGCCGACCAGCTCAAAACCGCGAGCGAATGTGCCATGCAGGCCAGTCAGGGCAAGCATCCGTTCTCGCTGGACTACAGCATGCCCGGTATGAGTGTCGGAGTGGCGGGCAATGCAGGCGGCAAGTTGTTTACCGCGGAGTCGCAAGGCTCCGATCCTACCGCGCCTGTGACGGCGGGAAACTGTCCCTCTCAGTTGCGTGTCGCTTCCAGCGGGCGCGTGACCTGTTTCGCCCCCGGCGACATGGGTTCCATGAGCGGCAGTCATGCCGCAGGATCCGTGACCCCGGGAATGCCGAACCCGCACGCGTCAGGGGCGAAGCCGCCTGGCAAGACCCAATAGCGCTTTCCCGGTGCCCGTTGCTCAAAAGCTTTTGAGCCCTTGGTTGCTTGAGCACCATCGGACATGTGAAGGACGACGCCATGATCGCCGCCAAAGTCATCTGGACCGAAAACGAACGTTACGTCGGCGAGGCGAATTCGCGCCACGCCGTCGTTATGGATACCGCTCCGGAAAAAACCGCCAGCACTCCGATGGAACTTGTCCTGATCGCGCTCTGCGGATGCACCGCCTCCGACGTCGTCGGCATTCTCCGCAAGAAGCGCGAGCCCTTTACAAGCCTGCAAGTCACAGCCGAGGCCGAGCGTGCCTCGGGCTATCCCGCCGTCTACACCGAGATCCAACTCGTGTATCGCGTCGGCGGCAAAGTCTCGCACAAATCCATGGAAGACGCCGTCCGCCTCTCCAAAGAGAAATACTGTTCGGTCTCGGCGATGCTTGAGAAGACGGCTAAGATCACGTTCGAGATTCAATACGAGTCTCATCCTGAATTGGCAGCAGCCAAATGACCGTTCGCATCCTCATGTTCACGCAGCCTGGTTGCCTATCCTGCGAACTCATGCGGGTTTACTTTGAGGCGAATGAGGTTGCGATCGAAGAGCGCGACATTAGCACCGATTCCGATGCCCGCCGCGAGATGATCGACGACCACGGCAGCACCGAGACTCCCACCATCGTATTCATCACCGACGACTCCTACGAGGTCGTTGTCGGATTTGATCCGGTGCGCCTTGACCAGTTGCTTCACCCGGCTTCATCATCGGATTCGGTGAACGAATCCTGAATTCCTCCAGACAAAATCAAAACGCACCCCATCCCCTGCGCGGATACTTCTTTATTGCCTCTGCCGCACTCCTCTGGGGAGTATCCGCGGCGCTCGGACGCGCCGTGTTTACCGAACGTCTGCCGCTGGCTGGGGAAGCCCAGCACCCCATCGACCCGCTGATCCTCTCGCAGACCCGCACGTCTTTTTCATTGCTGGTCTTGTTGCCTCTCCTGGTAGGCCGCCGCGGATGGCAGCGCATCCAGCTTCCCACGCCCGATCTGGTGCAGTGTCTGGTGCTCGGTATGCTTGGCGTCGCCGCCTCGAACTATTTCTATTACGTGGCGATCCAGAAGACGAGTGTCGCCATCGCCATCATCATTCAATACACCGCGCCGGTCTGGGTTCTGCTCTACGTGGTCGCTCGCGGTCAGCAGAAGGTGTCGCTGCAGAAGGTCGCTGCTGTTGGAGTTGCCATTACAGGCATCGCGCTGACGATCGGTGTTGTCGGCGGCAAATCGGGTGCCAGTCTTCACTTCGACTCCTACGGCCTGCTAGCGGCGGTACTCGCGTCGTTTTCCTTCGCCTTCTACAACGTCGGCGGACACCGCATCCTCGCCCGTTACGACCGCTGGCGCGTCCTGACTTGGACGCTGGCCTCTGCCGCAGTCTTCTGGGTCTTCTTCAATCCCCCATGGAAGGTGTTGGCGGCTCACTATTCGGCCCAACAGTGGGGATTTCTTTTCGTTTTCTCCATGATTTCGGTCCTCGGATCGTTCTCGCTTTACTTTCTCGGCCTCCAGCATCTGGAGCCAACCCGCGCCATCATCGCCAGTTGCCTGGAACCGGTGTTTTCCATCTTGCTGGCAGCCACATTCCTGAGCGAAGGAATTCGCCCAGTGCAGACGCTGGGAATTGTGCTGGTGCTCTCCGCGATTGTGATCGTGCAATTGCCGGGAAGGGGAGCCGTAGATCGAGAATCAATACTTGTCGAGCCGATTGAATAGCCGCCGCGGATCACCCAACGTGGCGCAATCCTTCGACGATGTTGATATGCGATGCTTGATGCGATGGAATCACTGAGCTGATTACCGCTACGCCAGCCGCCACAGGCAAGGATACGGCCAGCGTGGTGAATGGAATCTTTAACAGGACGGCAAATGGTCCCGCCGCGGGAGCGTGTGCTAGTGCAAACACCAGGCCGTAAGCTCCGATCGTCCCCAACAGCCAACTGCTCGCGCTCAACGTAAGAGTCTCTCCCAGAAACAGCACTTGGACCAGACCAGGCGCGAAACCGAGAGAACGCATCATCGCCACTTCGCGCGTGCGCTCTCGAATAGACATGGAAATCGTGTTGGCAGACACCAGCAAAGTTGCAAAAAGAACTGCCAGGCAGATGCTCAGAATAAATGCCTTGACATTTCCAAACCGCGATATCAGGTCGATGTCGAACGCTCGTTCCGCTTCAGTCCGCGTCGGTGCGGGAGAGTTCCGAAACATTTGGTCGACATCGTGCGAGATCCGGCTTACATTCTGGGGTGAATCGGCCTGGATCAGGTAGAGCTGATCATTCTGATACCGGGCCGCCCTCTGCACGTAGCCCCAATCGAAGTAAATTGCACGGACTGGGTAAGGAGATTGGAATACACCGCGCAGGTTCAATTCCACGATGACTGGAATTTCCCCGCCTTCGATCGTGAGCCGATCTCCAATCTTCCAGCCATGCTGTTTTGCTAACTCGCTCCCCACGATCGCGCCGGCAGCATCCTTCTTCCAAGCCGTGACTTGCTCCACCGGAATTTGATACTCCGGATATGCGTTCAGATATTCCGCAGGATCCGTGCCGATTTTGGCGAAGTCATCAGGCGTGGTGCCCTTGTAATCTGCGTCAAACAGATTCAACGGAATCACATCCGCCACTCCGTCAATGGCCCGAATCTTCTCACGATAGTACGAAGGAAGCGGAAGCGCGAGCGAAACGCGATGGCGGCACACAATGTGGCGTGCAGAAATCACGCTCCAGGGATCGATGTAAAACGTTCTCCAGATGGTCATCAGCAGCGTGAGCAGCAGAAAGGAAAAGCTGAGACTCAGGATGGTTAGGATGCTCCGGCGCTTGTTTCTCCAGACATTGCGTGCGGCAAATTGCGCCAGAGTCATAAAAATCGTCTTTGCGGGATAGACACCGTGCGGTCCACCTTCGATCCGGTCGAGCAGTCACTCCAGCCTTTTCCCCTTCGTCTCCGGCAACTGCGTCGTCATGAGCGCCGCCAGGAGATAGGACCCAGCGCACAAGTAAAAAGCCCAGCTCAACCCCTTGGCTTGGCCGACGCGCCCGATCACCAGCGGAGCCAGCGAACTCATGGTGCGCGCCCCGTTGTAGGTAAAGCCCAGAGCCCGCGCCCGCACAGCAGTAGGGTAGATCTCGCTGCCCATGATCCCTGAACCAGAAAAGATCCCTGTCCCGAAGAAAGCCACCACCGTGCCCAGAACCAGCAACACCCCCTGCGATCGCGCCGCCGCGTACATGGGAATCAACACCGCCGCGATCAGCGTATAGACCAGAAACGCCTTCCGCCTCCCCAGATGATCCGCCACCCAGCCGAAGCTCGCGTATCCCGGAAACATGCCGAACACGTTCAGCACTACCAGGAGCGTGGTCATGCCCAGGACTCCAAAACCACGCCCTCCCTGCTCGACCGGCAGGGACAAATACGGCGGCAGCCACGTGAACAACCCCCACCACGCAAACATCCCGAAAAAGTTGAACAGCAGCAAAGCGAACGTGTGCTTGACGTACGGCGCCCTGAAAATAGCCGACGTTGCGACGTACCTTATTCCGTCGTTCTGCCCAGACGCGGGACTCTCGGGTGCCCCACTTCCTCCCGATTTTGGGAGAAGTGGGGACGTTCCCTCCCCCATCCCCGCGCTCCGCTCACTCCACATTGCCGACTCCGGCACACTCCTTTGGATCCATAACGTAATCAGCGCCGGAAGAATCCCCACAAAGAATACCGCCCGCCACCCGTAGTACCGGGCCACCGGGCCTGCCACCAGCGCCGCCGCCGCGAACCCGAGCGCCCACGAACTCTGCACGATGGAGATCGCCTTGGCGCGAAACTCGTTCGGCCAACTTTCCGCAACGAGAGTCGCCCCGGTGTTCCACTCGCCCCCCATGCCCAGCCCCAGAACAAACCGGGCCACTGCCAGCATGGCAATGCTGGTGGCCAGTCCCGAGGCGAACGAGCACACCGAATAGGTCAGAATGCTGGCCATCAGCGCATGCTTGCGCCCAATCCGGTCGGCCGCCAACCCGAACAGTACGCCGCCGATTCCCGATGCCAGCAGCGTCAGGGTCCCCAGCGATCCGGCCACGGTCTTACTCATCCCGAGATCGCGCATGAGCATGGCCAGAACCAGCGAATACAACATGGCATCGAAGGCGTCGAGCGCCCACCCCATGGACGCCGCCAGCAGAGTGCGGCGCTGCCCGGGCGTGGCTTGCCGAATCAGTTGTATGGGGTTGATCGCCATTGCGGCTTGAGCACGAACGACTCGCGGATTGTAAGGCCCAATCGAAAATTGTCAATTCTGGTGGCGGGTCCGTGTCGGGGTCGCGGTGCTGCTGTACAGAAGGATTTTCCGAAGATTGCCTGAAGTTTGGTTTCCAGGTTGCTGTAAACTTGGAAAAAGGGGCAGGCTCGGTGATTCGTAAAGAAATTTGTAGTCGATGCACTGCAATTTTTGACCAGTCCCGCCTGGGGAGCAGTGTTTTTCCATGGCGTCGAAAGTCCTGAACGCCCGGTTGCCCCTACGTAGATCACTGTATTGATGCTGTTGAAATAGCGGGTATTCTTTAAATGGGGTCCTAGTTTTGGGGATTTCCACAGCGGCTGTCTCAACGGCAATGCGGTTGCTTTAGAAGGATTCAGGGAACGGAAACTAAATGTCACTTCGCAAAGCTGCCTCCGAGGACCGTTCTTTGAACGGTCGTCCAAAATTTGAACCGCAACAGGTGACCCTCCCCCGGCAAAACTTGGTCGCGGCTCACGCCCTTTTGAACGAAATTCACGACCTTCTGGAAGAGTACGGCCCTACCTGGTACTCCGAGGAGTTGAACGAGAAGATTGCCTCGGTGTTAGCGATGTTGGAAGAAGAGCTTTAACCTTCGGGTTCCAGGATTCCGACCTTCTCGGATTCTCCCCACGGTTCCGAAGACCTTACCCCTTTTTCCCCGTTGTCCGCTCCAGTAGATGGAAGTACCGGCGCGCCTTCTTCACGTCGCGCGCAATCTGCTCGCGCAGCGCTTCGACCGAGGGGAACTTAATCTCATCCCGCACACGCTCCAAGAAACATATCTCCACTTCGGTGTCGGGCGTCAGTTCGATGGGATGAAAGTTCAGCAGGTGAGTCTCGATCGCAAAAAGTTCGGCGCCAAACGTAGGACGATTCCCCACATTCGTGACCGAATCGAAGCGCTCCGCACCCACTCGCGTACACGTGATGTAAACGCCATCTTTCGGGACTAATTCGTCATAGCGCGCAAGATTAATGGTCGGCACGGTGTACTTCGTTCCATACCCCCGCCCGCGCCCGGCAGTGCTCAAGATGCAGAAGGGCCGCGCCAGCAAATGCCGCGCGCGGCTCACGCGCCCATCCGCAACCACCTTTCGGATCTGCGTGCTTGAGACCGTTTCGCCCCGCAGCTTCATCTCCGGATACTGCTGGACTTCAAACCCCATCTCCCGCCCGAACTCGCCCAGCAGCTTCATGTCTCCGGCTGCCTTGTGGCCGAAGCGGAAGTTGTACCCTTCGTGGACCTCACGCGCGTGCAGCTTTTTTTTGAGGATGCGTTCGGCAAATTGCCTCGGCGTCATCAGCGACAGATCTCGTCCGAAGCGCAGCAGCACCACGGCATCGATCCCAGTACTCTCCAGCAGAAGGAGCTTTTCCGCCATCGGGGTGAGAAGTTTGAAGTCGGTGTCCGGCCTCAGAATGCGCGCCGGATGCGGTTCAAATGTCACCGCAACCGCCTTCGCACCCTTCGCCCGCGCCCGTGCCACGATCTCCCGCAGCACATGCGCGTGCGCCCGGTGCACCCCATCGAAATTCCCCACGCTGACCAGCGACGGCCCAAACCCCGCCGGAACTTCATCCAGTTTGTGGAAAACCTGCATAACGTTAGATTTTCACCACGGAGACACAGAGGCACAGAGAACAATTCGGAACTTTTTCCGTGTCTCTGTGCCTCCGTGGTGAATTCGAGCGTGTCTTCATCAAGTACTCAAATCTCAAATTCCAGCTTCAGCCCGTCATGTGCCAGCCGAACATTTCGGGGAAGGGAGGCGTTTGTAGCCTCGTGCGCCAGATCATGGCAGATGTGCGTGAAGAACGCCCGCCGGGGCCTAAGCCGCTCCACAATGCCCAGCGAATTCTTCACCGTCGAGTGCGTCGGATGCGGCTTGTGGCGGAGCGCGTCCAGAAACAGGATGTCGAGGTTCTCCAACTGATGCAGCGAAGATTCCGGAATCTCGCTGTGATCGGTCAGGTACGCCGCCGACCCAAATCGATACCCATAGATCTGTGTCTCGCCATGAATCAACGTGACCGGCTCAAACTGCACTCCGAGAATATCGACCGGGCCATCAATCGGACGTAACTCCAGCAGCGGGAGCGAGCCGAACTTGTAGTCTGCGTCAAAAATGTAGGCGAACATCTTGCGCAGGAACGCAGCCGCATCCGGGCGCGCGTACAGCGGAAGTTTTTCGGGCTTGTGCCGGTAGCTCAGCGGACGCAGGTCGTCAATCCCCAGGATGTGATCGGCGTGCGTGTGGGTGTACAGAACCGCGTCTACGCGCGTGATGTTCTCGCGAACTGCCTGTGCATAAAAATCCGGGGTCGTATCGATGAGCACGACCTTGTCGTCGTACTTCAGCATGATCGAAGGACGCGTCCGCCGGTCGTGCGGATCACTTGAGTGGCATACGGCGCAATCGCATCCCAGTGTGGGCACGCCCATCGAAGTCCCGCTGCCCAGCACGGTTAAGGTCGCTTTCATTCTTCGTTCTTTGCCCGCGGAAGCTCTTACCTGCCGCTGGTTCCAGTGGCCGGTCCCGCCTGCGGTGGACGCGCCAGCGCGTTCGTCACTTCGACATAGGCCATGCGCAATTCGTAAAGACTGTTCTGCAGAAAATTCTGCTCGCTCGCCGTGAGGTTTCCCTTGGTTTTCTCCGTGATGAGGGAGAGAGTATCGATAGTCTGCCGCGCCCCGATCAGGTCCACCCGCGGTTGTTCTCCCTGCTGCCGCATCAGCCCCAGTTGCAGCATCGCGGTCATATACAGCGACGCGAGAAAACGCTCGAACGTAATCTCAAAATCTTTCGCAGAATGCCCGCTCAACTCCACCTCTGTATCCAGGTCCTTGGATGACTGCTTATAGGCGGCTGCTTGCGCGTCTTGTTCGGCCGCGGTCGGCGGAGTCGGCATCTCGCGGTCGGCAGGAGAACCAGCCGCAGCTTGCGGCATCTCCTGCACTGGTGACGTCTCTTTGGCCACAGGCGCAGCAGGTGCTTTCGGCGCCTCGGCTTCCTCGCCCACGTCATTTCGCAGCTCGCCATCAGCCGTAAACAGGCGCCGGTCGGTCACAGTAAAAGATGGTTCTTGTTTCTTCTCAGCCATAAATTTGATTCCTTATTTTACTTCGAGCCATAGGCCGCTCTAAGCCCTCAGAGTTTTCTAAATGGCAACTCCGCAACCCGAGCGGGAGTGGTTCCGATCACCACCTCTTTGCCCGGAATGGCGGCTTCTCGCCGAATATAGCCCAATGCCAGACCCCGGTGGTGTTCGCCAAGAACCCGGGCGCTGGTAATCTCCCCTACCTCTTTTTCGCCGACAAATATCTTGCTGCCGAGCTCAACCATGCCGCCATCGACCCAGATAAATCCCGTGAACTTGCGATGCACCGCGCCGCGCGAGCGGATGCGCTCAACAATCTCTTGCCCGATGTAACATCCCTTATTGAAGTTCAGTGCCCGTGTCTGCTCCGTCTCCTGCGGCAGATCGCGCTCGCGGATATCGACGCCGTACCGCGGAATGCCCGACTTGATGCGATGCAATTCCAAAGCGTCTGATCCGACGGGCGTTGCACCGTGGGCCACCAGCGCGTCCCACGTCTTCTTCGCGTCAACCGGTTTGAGCCACAGCTCATAACTCTCGTGCTCGGGATCCTCGCCGCGAACACAAGTGCACTTGGTGCAGTCGCAATCGCAGCTGCACGTTACGTCAAAAATCTGCAGTGGAGCAGCCTCAGGGATCTCGATACCGCACGCTCTCGCTACCTCTCGTGCACGTGGCCCGGCGATCCCAAGTGCGGTCGTCTGTTCGCTGATATTCTTGACTTCCACATCATCCATGATGATGTAGTGATCGAACGTCGCGAGAATCTTTTCAACCTGGCTCTGATCCGTATCGATGACGATGGATTCACCGCGGTTGTAGGCGTACAGATCACCCAGAATACGCCCTTGCGGATTCAACAGAAACGCGTAAACTCCCTCTCCCACGGCAAGGTCGCGAATGTTGTTCGTGACCATCCCATTTAACCAGCGCACCCGGTCTCCGCCCGTGATCAATAACTTGGAGCGATAGCCGAGGTCATACACCCCGCAACCGGTGGACAGAGCCTCAAGCTCGGCTTGCGGATCACCAAAACGCTCGGCGGTCAGGGCGCCGCGGTACTCGCCGACGCTAGCCGCACCTAACGAATCAGCGTAATTTTGGAGCGCAGTAGGACCCATATCCTTATTTTGATTATATCGAGTGTGATAAGTTTCCTGCCGTGGGCGCACAACAGGAAAAAAAGAAACGCATCGCCGTCATCCCCGGCGACGGCAT
>Ga0209698_10009280_pt1 | contig 10072 bp, 10 predicted proteins | sample LitLauG_LLR_2012_FD_187203 | JGI IMG/M metagenome (GOLD analysis project Ga0209698, IMG submission 187203) | Freshwater sediment microbial communities from Pennsylvania, USA - Little Laurel Run_MetaG_LLR_2012 (SPAdes) (version 2) | ecosystem: Environmental > Aquatic > Freshwater > Creek >... | reverse complement strand
GCCGCATTATACCTTCCCATTAAGGGTCAAAAACGGGAAGGTTCAGGCGGCGTGAAGTACCGCACGGCGAACCGGCTGAGAGAGCTCGGCGCGCACAAAGGCGTCCTTGGGGTAGAGATAGTCTTCCCCGGACTCATCGATCACGCGCAGCTGTCCGAGCTTCTCGGCGCGGACATCGGGGAGGGAGACGTAGATCTTGCGCCGCTCCAACGATACCTCGTAGCCTGCATTGTCGATGCAAATGACCAGTCGTCGTGCCGCTCGCGTCATGCTATGTCACCGCACTTGAGTGACGATGCGCTTCATCGTCAGTAAGACTTCTGCAGCCGCGGCCGTCCGCCGCGCTTGCCATTTTCCCGTGAACTGGACGCCTTTCGCGCCGAGGTCTTTGATCCGGCAAATCGCGCCAACTCACTCATCCAGGTCTTCGAGCCAAAAATGCCGGCGGCCAGCTCCGCGACGCCCAAATCCGCATCCAGTGCCTCCCAATGCAGACCGGTACCCAGTGGCGAGAGTTCCACCTTGGCCAGCTGTGCGGCGCTGGCGTCCTTCAAACCCTGCAGCAATTTCGGTGGCAACATGAGAATCACGCCATTGGTGAGCTCCACCACAAGACGCGCCTTGCGCGAATCGTAATGCGCCTTGGCGGCGCGTGGCTGCGTCGCCAACCTGGCTTCACCCGCTTTAGTCGCCCGGTTATACGAACGAGCGATTTCGTTGTTAATCCAGTCACCCATGAAACTCGCTCCATTTCCGCAGTAACGCCGAACGATGATCAAATGCGGCCTTCAGCGCCTTCGCCACATCCGACTTCTTCATCCGCCGGTTCTCGATCAGTCTGGGGTACCCACCCAACTCACCCAGATTAATTTTGACTTCGGCCTCTGCAGAAAATACATGTACATGTGGCGGCGCATGATCGTTTGGCCAGATGACAAATCTCAAACCATCGACTCTGAGCACCGTAGGCATAGGAAATAATAACCTAACGGATAGGTTTATTCAATATCCGGCTGACGCTCCCATTCCGGGTTGTTAATGGGAAAGATCAAAGAGCGGAAATACCGCGCGGAGTTGGGGCTGTGGACTTCCGCGTTAAAGCTCTTGGGTAGGCCCGTAGTACTCAGGCGCACTCGCCTTTTCCCCTTCCAGCTACGGCTCGGCGAGATTACCAGATGTTTCGCCCCTTGGACGTTCACTCAAACCAAATACCACGCTTGCCAGAGGGGTCCACAACGGGAATGTGCCGGTTGAGTAAATCTTTCGATCAAATTATCTACTCTGAGGTCACCTGCGACTTGCCCAGCCTTTCGGCAGCACCCATCATGAGCGCCGCCAGGGGTATGGTCACAGTCCTGCGTGTACCCTTATTCGGGAGTACTTCCACGTTCGCAGCGCCACCGATAATGTTCGTCAGATAGACAATCATCTCCCATTCGCGCTCGTCGTCAATACATTGTTCCGCTCCTACAGCTCGGCTGTTAGTGACGGCAAGAGTCAACCCATCACCGACTAGCCGCAGGTCGATGTCGATATCGCCGCTGTCCCGGTTACGCAATGCCAGTTCCGTGCACCCTTGCGCGATGCGGAACAAATGATCCGCCTGCCACAAGCTGAGCTGTAGTTCACCCATGTCGAAATGGCTCGTGACGCGATGACCTCTCGCGAGAGTCTGCTCTTCGGCGAACCGCGACAGCGCGCTAGGCAGTGATCCTAGCGCGATCTGAACTGGCGATAATCCTTGCATGAACGCCTGAGCGTTCTCAATCACCTCACACATGAGATTACGAACATATGCCAACTTGCTTTCGTCCGCGTTTGACCTACCAGCAATGCCCTTCAGCAACAAGGAGATGCCCGTCAACTCTTCCGCGAGTGCCTCGTGAATTTCGTTGCTCATATGAGCACGCGCACCGCTGACTTCAGAAAAGACCCGACGCTCCAGGCGGCGTAGCACTGTGACGTCCCGCAGGATGCACACTGTCAGCGCATGATCGTGCAGCGCAACAGACGAGCAGGTGAGTAGAACCGAAAGAGGCTTACCGTGGGCGTCGGTCAATTGTAGTTCGTAGGCTCCGTTCGGCGAGGTCACCTTCGTGTCGGCCCCTTGAGAACGTAAAATTCCAAACCGAATACCCAGTTCTTCGACACTGTGGCCTAGGAATTCTTCTTGCGACCGCCCGAATAAGCGGAGCGAGGCCGGATTTGCGTACTTGATTTGGCCGAGACCGTCGACGAGCAGTACGCCATCGGGGACTGTGGAGATGACATGCGCCTGCGATTCTAATGTCTCCCCAGCCTGTCGCAGCGCATGTTCCTGCCGTGCCCGTTTCCACATCAAGTACGCCGTCAATACAAGAAGGAAGCCCAGAACCATTGCGAGCACCAGGCGAAGACGCCATTGGTTCGCTTGCCTTACGGCCTCTTGGCGCTCGTAGCGCATTTGCGTCTCGAGGGCCTGCCTGTCCTGATCGTCAATCGCGGCCGTGGCACGCTCCTTGAGCCGCGCGGCCGCGAGACTGTGCCGCGCCGCGTCACCGGCCTCGGAGAGCCGAGCAGCTTCCTGCAGGTCGCGCAACGCATCTTTGAACCGGCCGACGTGATCCAGTGCCTCGGATCGGTATTGATAGAGTTTCGGCAGCACCTTAGCCGGCACTCGATCGACCCCGGACTCAAGCACCCGGTCCAGACGTACGATTGCCGCCGCGGGTTGGCCGCGGATGATATCAATGCGAGCCAGACTCCCCTCGATCGTCGCTACGAGGTCCGAACGACCGGCGGCGGCCAAAACTGGCTCGGCCGCCGCGCATGTTTGCCTGGCCGCCTCGAGCCGCTGAAGCGAAAGCAGAATACTACATTTTTTTTGATCATCAAAAGCGACGTCAATGATTTCATGTTGCTGGAGATTGAGTGCACGCGCCTCAGCATTGACGGTCAATGCCCGATCGTATTGGCGCATCTGCTCAAGAATATCCGCCCGAATATAGAGTCCGTCGGACAGCCGGGCTGTCTTTCCCGTGGCTTTGTAATAAGCGTTGGCTTCACTGACCAGGGAGTCGGCATCATCCAGTAACCCCGCGCGAAGGTAGGTAAAGGCGAGCTGATACGCGGCATCGGCGATCGCGCCCGGCGCCTTCAGAGCAGTGGCGAGCCGATAGGCGGCAATCCCATCGGTGGTCGCCTCCTCATCCCGGATCAATTGCGTGTTCAGCCGGCTTCGCACGATAAGCAAACAGGCGCGATCGAGGGATTGCGTCGGCAGCGACTGCTCGAGCTGGGTCAGATGGTCAGCCGACACCGCCATATCTGTCGTATTTTGGGAGGAATCAGCTTCCGTCACGTCCAGCCAGATTTGCAAGGATCGCTTTGCATCGCTGTCGGGCAATGACAGCAGTTGAGAGCGGCCTTCGGCGACCGCGATTCGCGCCTGCGCGTCGTCGTCTAATACGCTATTGGCATCGGCAATGAGGACGTAAAGTTCCGCTGCCTGAAGCGTGTCCGAGCCGTGTGATGCGTTGAGCCGGCTTCGGGCCTCGCTGAGGACTCCGGCCGGGTCCACATCGATACGGGCGTCTAGGCCTCTGAGGGATTCGGTTGGGAGCGGCGATCGGCAAGCGGCATGCAAATCAACCGGAATCATGGCCGCTGCGCAAAGCGCCAGCGCTACCCCAGCGGCGCCCCCGATTCTCATGGCTACCATCGTACGGGTGGACGGCGCTTCCGGCAACGCTTGTACGTGATGACGTCATTTCGCCACCCATTCTGTTCAGCAGACCTCAGGCGCTGGGTCGTCTCAGATTGGCGATTTCTACCGGCTCACCACAGGGGGGAACCCCGTGTCAGGTGCACCGAAGGGCTATACGGACACGGCCTCGAAGGCGCGGCGGATAATTCCGGCACAGGCGCACGACCGCTGTTCCAGTTTCTTCTGATCGATGACCCTGATTCGACCCCGGCTATATTCGATGATGCCAGCTTTTTGCAGTTTCGCGGCGGCCAGCGTAATTGACGTTCGGCGCACGCCGAGCAATGTCGCAATCCGCTCGTGCGTGATGACCACATTGCTTGCGGAGACCCGGTCGAACAGCCGAACCAGAAAACGGCAAAGGCGCTGGTCCATCGAGTGGTGGCTGCTACAGACGCCAATTTGTGAGGCTTGCGTCACCAGCGCGAATACGTACCGGAGCAGCAACTGCTGGAATGCACCGCCACGGCGGAACTCGGTCAGCAAAGAGGCCGCAGGTAGACGATAGGCGAGACCGCCGATTTGCACATCGGCGCTGTTGTCCTGTTTCGGACCGCCCATGAACAGTGATATGCCCACAACGCCCTCGCGTCCGACCGGCCATGCTTTGGCCATGGTGCCGTTGTCTTCCACCGCATAGGACAGCGTGACAATACTGGTGGTGGGAAAGTAAGCAAACTGTAACTGCCCATTGGGCCTGAACAGCTGTTCGCCCACTTCAAGGGGCTGCGCCTGAAGATCAGGCAGTAGGCGACGATAGGCCGCCATGGGAAGGGCCGCCAGCAGCGCATTCGCTTGTGGTGAGTCTGGTTCGTGCATGCTATCGCGCCGCCACAACCTTGTTATTGTAACCGACGAGCGTCGGCGTCAGTGATGCCGACGAAGCAGCGCCGCGTGCAGCCTAAGCAGGTCAGCGAGCAGGTCGGCTTTTGCTGCTGCGATGGCTGGCGCCTGCCCCCGCCACTGGTACGGCCCAAACCACGCCTCGACGTCGCGGGCCACCGCCGCAGCCAGTGTGGCAATAGCAGCGCCTGAGGGATTATTGGTCACGGAGCCAATTTGAGCCAAGAGCATGCGGGCTTCCGCAAGCGCGGCGGGGCGATGGTCAGGATCGTCCGTGACGAGCGCTGTCAGCCTCACAAACGCCTTTTCCATGAATGCGCCAATAGAGCCGGTGAAAACACGGGCGCCCCGATTCCTGATGCCATCTGTATCGGCAGATCTATCGCCCAAGCTGCGGGATGTCTGTGCGGTGCACCGCATAGGGTATCGGCGTCGATTCGACCACCGCGCCCGTCACGTCGGTCACGGTCAAGTAAGAGGGCCGGGCGCTGGTTGGCCAGGGAGTTGTAATCGTGGCGGCGGGCATTGTTACCAAGGTTACTGCCACCTGCGGTCGCTACATATTATGTCGTATCTAACGGCTGACAACGAGCTCACCAGGGCAATGTGTGCCCGCAGCCGCGTGAAAATGGGTCAACTTTTTAAAGGCTGCGGACCGTTGTGCCGATAGTTAGGAGAGGACCGAAGCGGCATCGATCACCGACCTCAGCCTGAGCGGAGCCGGTGTGGTGTGCAAAACGGGCCTGGTCGGGGTGACCGAGCCGATCGCCCTCATCATTGCGGCCAATGCGGATCTTAATCAAGCTGAGCTGCGCCTCAAGGCGACGGTGAAAAGTCTTCGGCCCATAGAAGACCGCGACGCGTCCGACAAATCCCACTATGGTCTGGAGTTTGCCGACATCGGAGCGGAGCAGAGCCGGGCCCTGCTGGACGTCATGCAAAAACATCTTCTAAACGAGATGTGATCTCCATTTTCTAACTACGAGCACGCGTCGCTGCGACAGCAACGCGTGCTCGTCATGGATTGGGTAGGTTTCCGGGATCCCGTTTCGACGAGGGCACGACGGCGCCGCGGCCAAATGCCGCCACCCTCACGCAATTCCGGCCGTCGCTTTTGGCTTGATACAGTGCTTGATCTGCCCGATCTATGGCCTGTTCGAGGGACTCTCCCGGAGCGGGCACCGCGACACCGATCGAGATCGTGACCGGATCTCCGGTTTCCTGCGTTCCGCCGCGCCGGATCCTCACCTGCCCAAAGGTCGTTCGAATCTGCTCGGCCAGGGCGAGTGCCCCTGATGCCGCCGTGTCGGGCAGCAGGATCAAAAACTCCTCGCCCCCAAATCGGGAGGCCACGTCCCGACCCTTGACCGCGCCGGTGAGCACTTGAGCGCAAGCACGGATCACCTGATCGCCAAAGAGGTGCCCGTAGGTGTCATTCACACGCTTGAAGTGGTCAATGTCGGCGAGCAAAAGCGCTGCGCCGGTCAGACTATTTTGCCGCTCGCCAAAAAGATCGGCCACCGCCTTGTCGAAGCCGCGCCGATTGCGCAGGCCTGTCAGCGGATCCACCAACGCCTCGCCCTGCAGGGAGCTGAGTTGTCCGCGCAAGGTTTCCACTTCATTTTTGGTCGCCTCCACTTCCGCTCGAAGTGTCTCTGTGGTGTCGCGAGCCGAGGCGGTCGAGTCAACGAGCGAGCGCACCATGCGCTGAAGACTATCGGCGTCGTTGACCGAACCGAGTGCTTGTTCGCTGGCAGCCAGGACTTTGGCGTACGCCTCCACACCTGCACCGGACGTGGTAGCGGCGGCGGCGAGCCTGCGAACCAGTTCGCCGAGTGCCGCCTGTAGCTGCTCGGCGCGGTGCACGTCGCGGCCTTGGACGTGTTTAGCATAAAGCTGCTCCATGGCGGACAGTTCGATCCTTGGCGTCTCCCGCAGGTGGCACTCCAGCGCGGCGCTCAAAGGCGCATTGATTCCCGCCAGATGTTCATACCATACGCAATACGAAGGGGGGGCGTAATGACCCCCATGCTTGGCGATGCGCGGCAGTACGAGACGAAGGATCTCGGCACTCCGGTCAGGGCTTTCGGTGTAAGGCATTGGAACATCCGTGTTCAGGGTTATCGATTGAAGAGGATCAATCCACAGTTAAATATGTTAGCCGGTGGACTGGCGTCTTAACTATGGTTCATAGCTCAACGCGGACACGTGGTCTGCTCCGCATGGGCACGCTCGCGTCGAGCGTGGTGCCTCGTCCGTCGACGCCAAAAACACGCAGCGTCCCACCGATCTGGCTGAGGCGCTCCGACGCCGCCAGCAAGCCAAAACAACCCGGCTTCAAGCGATCGCCATCGCTCAAACCCACACCGTCATCGTTGACACGCAGGCGCACAGTCTCATCATGCATTTCCCCACGAACGTCAATGCGCGTCGCATGGGCGTGTTCGATAGCGTTGGCGATGGCTTGTTGAGCCACTTCGTAGAGGACGACCAACGTCTCCTGATGAATATCCAAGGGCGGGTTCGGCAGTGACAGTGTGATATGAAGACCCGATCGCGACTCCTGCTCGGTGACGTAGCGCTCGAGGGCACCGGCGAAGCCCAATTCCCCGACGCCCGGAGGTGTCAAATCAAACAGGACCCGACGCAAGCTGTTCAGCGTGTCGTCGGCCAGAGCCACCAGCGATTCCGGTGTCGCGGTCTTGATTCCTGCGGCTGTGGCAACGACCAATGTCTGCAGATCCGATTTAAGCTGCGTCAGACCTTGATAAATCCCTTCCTGCAACGATCCAGCCAATTCGTTGCGCTCCACCTCTCGAAGCTGCTGCTGCCGTTGGGCAAGCGCTCGGATGTCGCTGTGTAAGCGGTCCGCGGCGGCACGCTCCCGCAGTCGTTCTGTTACATCGAGACTTGTGCCCACATATCCGAGCGGACGGCCCGCTTGATCTTTGAGGAGCGAGGCCTGCGCCTGCACCCAGCGCACCTCACCGCTGGGTCGTTGGTAGCGAAATTCCAGATCGAAAGCGGCACCGTGCAGAATTTTCCGCCACGCTGCCACCACGCGTTCGTGATCGTCGGGGTATACAAATTCATACCAGTCCCGACTCAACGCTTGTCCCAATGACACCGCTGTGATGGTCAGCCACGCCGGGTTGGCGTAGGTAATGGCCCCGTCGGAATCGCTCAAAACAATGCCGATTGGCGCAGACTCGGCCATCTGACGAAACCGTTCGTCGACCCATTCGCGAACTTCCAGAGGCCGCAGCTCGGCGTGCACGCGATCGCGCGGATCGGGCACCATATTCAGTATCTGCGGTATGATCGATCCGTCCCGGCGCATGCGGGAGAGGTCCGTCAAAAGCACGAGGCCACCAATCTGGTCGCTCTCATCAAACCAGGGAAAAACATGCCAGCTCACCGTGCCCACGGAGCCGTCGGCCCGGACAAATTGTTCATTTTCTCCCGACAGTATTTCACCCGTGAGCCCGCGCTGATAAAGGTCCCGCCAGTGCTGGGGAATGTCCGGAAAGACCTCGCAATGACTACACCCCAGGAGGTTTTGATCCACCACTCGGAAACCATCGCGAAAACTCTGGTTCACGGCCAAGTACCGCATGTTCCGGTCAAGCTTGGCGATCCCCACCGGAGAAGCTTGCATCAGGTGCAAGAACTCTTGCCGCTGTCGGGCCAACGCATGGGCTGCCCGATGGCTCTCGGTCACATCGCGCAGCACACCTGACATTCGCCGCGGCTGGCGTCGTTCTTTGCCGAACTGGGCACGGCCGAGTGTATGCAGCCAACGCACTTCACCGCTGGCCAAGGTCACTCTAAACTCCACGGAATACTCGCCACCCCCTTGCAACGCCGCCTCAATCGCACACAGGACCCGGGCACGATCTTCGGCGTGAATCAGCGCCACGAAGGTTTCAAACAAGGCGGGGGTGTCGGGGGCTACCCCCAGCAGCGATCGGCAGCGCTCGGACCAGACCAGTTCACCCGTGATGGGGTTCCAGTGCCACATGCCCAGATCCGCGGCATCCAGCGCAATCTGCAGCTGTGTTTCCCGATCGCCGAGCCAACCGAGGAGCTGACGAATATGGCTCTTGGATCCGCCGCTGGCGCGAGAGACAGCGCCCGTGCTCGGCGCAGGGACGGAGCGCAAAGTATCAAAATCGGATGATGACCCCATGGATGATCAATTCCCTCTACCTACCGCGCCGGCGCGAGATTGCCATTCTTTTATGCCCATGAAAAGGATTGCATAACGTTAACGAAGCATTTGGCGCATCGGATATGTTCTGTCGAGCCGCTTCCCCAGGGTGTAAAAATCTACGGCCCTGATACGACGCTCATGCAACACCGCTCGTTCTTTGACCTGGCCGCCGCTTTCCGACCACGATGACGGTTACCTAAAGCAAGGTGATCGCACCGAGGACCCCTGTGTACCCTTGGATCGCGGTGTCTTTCTGTAGGGCCTTGATCAGTTTCGTCGTGAACTCAATGCTTCCCGCTGAAACTTTTGCCATGTTGCGGGCACCGGACCCTGTCGCCGAGACAATCAACAGCCCGTGGTGACGGCCGTGACCGTCGGCGCGGCACCGGCGGCCGCAGGGGGCGTGTAGTTCACCACACAGCTGGCGGGTGTCGGAGCGCCATTCTTGGTCCAGGTCGCCGGTCCGGTGGCGGCCGTCGGGCCGGCCGTAAAGGTGAAGTCGCCGGTCGCACCGTTATTGGAGTTGACCGAGGCGGCGATGCCCGTGGCGCTCGAATCCGGGTAATTGTTAACCAGGTTCACGGTGGACCCCTCCATGGTTACGCTTGCAGGCGTACCCATCGCCATGGACAAACCACGTGCGAGGGCTGCAGCACTGCGGACGCTGCCGGCCAGACCGTTGATCGTGGCGGTGCGCGCCTGGCCATCGAGGGCGATGAACTTCGGCACCGCAAAGGCGGCCAGAATCCCCAGAATCGTGATCACCACGACCAGCTCGATGAGCGTGAAGCCGCGATGGCGAGATACATTCATGGTCTCTGCTCCGTTGTGAAAAAAACACGCGCGTTCGGATTAGCATCGGCATAGGCAGCCACTTCTTGAGTCCCCAATGCTATTTCTGCGTCATTTGATGCGCCCGCATGGGACTGGGGTCACAGTGGCTGGCTTCAGGAGCCTGTACCACGGCCCCTACCGGCGACCTTCGTCGATCCGACCTTCCGCCCTCTCAATACCCCTTGGCGATCATGTAGACCTCGCCACCCTGCGCCTTGCCATACTGACCCGCGGCGGCATCGACGAGCACGCACAGCCGCCCGGGCTCGCCACGTTCGCTGCAGGTATTGAGTTTGATTTTCCCGCCACGCCTATTCAGATCCGCCACGGAGGCCTGCAGCTGCTTCTGTTGTGCCTGCAATTCCTCGATGTCGGCCTTCGAGGGCACGAACCACCACAGCAGTGCGATCACCGCGACAATGATCCCGAGACCACAG
>Ga0209698_10009279_pt1 | contig 10073 bp, 8 predicted proteins | sample LitLauG_LLR_2012_FD_187203 | JGI IMG/M metagenome (GOLD analysis project Ga0209698, IMG submission 187203) | Freshwater sediment microbial communities from Pennsylvania, USA - Little Laurel Run_MetaG_LLR_2012 (SPAdes) (version 2) | ecosystem: Environmental > Aquatic > Freshwater > Creek >... | reverse complement strand
ACGGCATTCGCAAGGGTGCCGGATTGTCAGTGACCAGCGGAATGAGTGTTTCGAGGCGTATCGCCGGCATTTGGATGGGAGGCGCCGCACTTCTCAGGTTCAGCGACCACCGCGCCGAACTAGCCTCCCTTGCCGTGCCGCTCTCTGTGGCGGCACTGTTTTCGGCAAATCCTGGCCCATGGCTGAGCCTCCTTGCCATTGGCCTGCTACCCAGGCTTGCTGCCCTCATCACCCGGCCGAGGCTGCCGGCACGGGCCCATGACGCGGTCGCCGCCGGGTCCGATGCCGCCTTGTTCGCACTGGCGCTGCTGCTCTGTGGACGTGTGGGAATTTTTGCCTCCTCCGCCGCGATGCTGCTCACGCTGCGCGCCTCCCGCCCCGGCCGTCGCGACACTCGTCCGATCGCACTTGTCGGAGCCGCCGTCTTTGCCGCCGCGGCTATAGCCGTCGCGACGACGACCCACATTCACGGATTGCTTGAAGCGCCTTTGCTCGACAGCCTCGGTACTCTCGCGGTGGCGTTCGAGGCCAGCGTGCTGCTCGCTCGCGGAGCCGGCGAACCCGCCCAAGATCCTGCCGAACGAGATGCGAACGCGCTCGTCGTGCTCAATCATGAGTTGCGCACACCCCTCAACGCCATCATCGGTTTTGCGGGGCTCATGCGGATGCTCCCACAGGACCCTCGATTGTCCGAGCAGTCGGAGACCTATGCCCGGATCATCGAAAGCAGCGGAGAACATATGCTGACTATTCTTGAGGACAGCATTGGCGGTGCCCCCCACTCGGATAGCCGCAGAAGAGGCAGCGTTCAATTCGCCGATCTCCACGTGGTCGTCGCCGATTGCCTCGACATGCTGAGGCCGATGGCCGCCATGCGGGGTATCTCCCTTACGACAGCCATCCCCAATTCACCCTTGCGCGTCGATGGTCAACCGACGGCGATCCAGCAGATCCTGATCAACCTCGCGGCCAACGCCATCAAATTCAGTCCCTTGGGCGCCGAGGTCGAGATCGCGGTGCGCCACCTCGGCGCCGGAGAAGTCGCGGTGACGGTGAGCGACCGAGGAATCGGGATTGCTGCAAGCGACCTCGCCCAGATCGGACGGCCATACCATCGTGGTTCGGACCCGCGAACCAAGTCCATTGAAGGCTCCGGACTTGGCCTGTCGATCTGCAAGCGGCTGGCCGATCAGGTGGGCGGGCGGCTGGAACTGGAAAGTCGTGAGGGCCTCGGCACCACCGCCCGCCTCCTGCTTGCGGCATACCGGCCACCGGGTGGCGACCGCCCGAAGCGGCGTCGCGCTCCAACGCCGCGCCCGGCGCGTTCCGATACCCACATTAACGTTGCGTTGGCGATTGGCGCGCCATAGTCGCACGAACCCGGCGCCGAATTTGGCGTCCGTCTGTCATACTTGGCGTTGTCCCTCGTGGTTACAATTCGCACACGCGTTTCGACCTTCCTGTGTCTCGCGCTGACGCTCGGGGTGGTCGTCAACATTTTTGGCCTGCAGTCTGGCCATCGCCAACCCATCGCCGCCATCGCCGACGCCGTTCCCCTCGCTGCGACACCCTCGGCGGGTACACCGCCGGTTCGGCCAAAAATCGCAACCGAGCATGGCACGGACAAGTCGCCAATCAATGATGCCGCGAGCCAACTTCAGGCGAACGCGGATGCCGATCTTTCGGTGCGAACCACCAATACGCGCGAGGTAAGCGCCAAGCTCCCGGTGCTCGAGAGCGCCGCACCCGAAGCCAAACTCGTCAGCACCATACAGCGCGAACTCAGCGATCGGGGCTATGCGACCGGGGCGATAAACGGACGGGCGGGCCTGATGACGCGTTCCGCGATCATGGCATTTGAATTCGATCGGCGGTTCCCGTTAACGGGGGATCCCAGCGAGGAATTGCTTCGTCGGATATTGCTCGACCTGTCTGGGCCCGATGGTGGCACGACGCTCCCTCCCGGCGAAACAGCTGGCCGCATCATTGCCGGCGCCCAGCGTCTGCTTCAGCGGCTGGGCTATGATCCTGGCCCAGTCAACGGCACGCTCAACGAACAAACACGCAAGGCCGTTCGGCAGTTCGAGGCCGATGTCGGGATGTTGCCCAAGGGGCGCATATCAGGTGACGTTATGGCCGAGATCGCCCGTCACGCCCATGCCCGCATCGAAGTCTATGACGAGGCGTTGTCGCATTGACCGGCCCTTCCGGGGTATACTGGCGGCATGCGACTGAAATCGGAAATCTGGGTCCAGGCCTACTTGCGCATATGCGCCAGTCAGGGTCTGTTTGCTGTACTGGTCAAGCGGGGTGATCCCGACGCAGGCGCGATCTTTGTTCGGGTGCTGCGGCTCGATGGCAGTTCGGATGTCTATGGTCCGGCTTCCGCTGGCCTTGCCGATGCCGATGCCGAGCGACGCTATACTGCCCGCTTTGCGAGCGGGCCAATCCCGGATCAGCAGGCCGATGCCTATCTCGCGCAGCAGCGGGCCTATGATCCTGATTTATGGGTGATCGAGGTCGAGGACCGCGCCGGACGCCATTGTCTCGGCGATTGGGTGGTGCGCGACTGACACGGGACGCGCCTTTCCCGTCTTAGCAGGAGCCCCAATTAACTCCGCGTTAACACGCCGCGACGAGATGATGGTGGCGAGACGAATCGGGGCGGCATGGGGGACGCGATGGCGACAATTCTTGAATTCAGGATACTTCCCGGACGTTCGCGCCCAAGGGCTGGGATCGGAGCCGAAGCGGCGCTATGCCAGGTTTTGATTTTCCCCGGAGTCCGGGTCGTCCATTGGGAGGGCCTGGCCGAGGGAAGCGACGACCTTCCGCCGCGTCCACAAAATTCAACGCGTAAGAGCACCAAGGCCAAGCGGTCGCGTTCCTAGGCCAGCCAGCCTGTTGCCAGCGCCTGGGCCCATTCGGCCCGGCCGCGCCTGCGCGCCAGTTCGGCCATTTCCAAATGGTCATAAGGCACCAGCCGGAAGGTCGCGCTCCAGCCATCACCTCCCTTCTCGAGGATCGCATAGCGCGCCTCGGGCGAGCCGTTCTGCATGATATGGGGCCGCGGCACGTCATCGTCGTAGGCCGGCAGTCCGACGCTTCCGGGGTTGACAATCAGGCGTCCGTCACCAAGTCGCACCGCCCGCGGAATGTGTGTGTGACCACACAAAATCAGCGGAAAGAGGCATCCCCGGGCCTCCAGCTCCGCCTCGGCCTGCGTCGCACTGCGAATGCTTCCATCGCTTTGAATCCGCTCCAGCCAATAGGTGTTATCGTCACTGGGCGTGCCGTGACACAGGAAAGCTTCGTCGCGAAAGACCATGGTCTTGGGAAGCGCACCGAGCCATTTGAGGTGATCAGGCTTGAGCTCGGTGAGCGCCTGCTGGTCCGAAAGGCCAAGCTCGGTCGCAGGCCTTTGGACCACCCAGCGATCGTGATTTCCGGCAATCGAGGGAAAGGCGCGTTCAATCAAGATATCGGCCGTTTTGGCCGCCTCGAGCGGACCGCCGACATGATCGCCAAGATTAACGACTGTATCGACCCCCAGGCTCTCGATATCCTTGAGGACGGCCGTCAAAGCCAGAGCGTTGCCATGGATGTCGGCGATAGCGGCCAATCGCATGGCGGTATCTCCTATCAAACAAACAAAGCGGTCCGCTCGAATCTGGTGACATCGATCAGACCACGGTCGGAGATGCGTAACGCGGGGATCACGACCAGCGCAAGCAATGTGTGCTGCATATAGGCATTGTTGAGCTTGCATCCGCAAGCGCGCATCGCCGCGACCAACCGGTCGGCTTGATCGGCCACGGTCTCGGCGCGCTGATCGGACATGAGGCCGGCGATCGGCAGCGGCACCAACGCCAACTCATGGCCAGCCGAAACCACGATAGCCCCGCCACCGATTTCGGCGAGACGGTTGGCGGCGAGCGCCATGTCGGCCTGGTTGGTACCGACCACGATCATGTGGTGGCTATCGTGAGCAACGGTGGTAGCGACAGCGCAATCGGCGGTATAGCCGAAGCCGGAAACAAACGCGTTCACCACGCCGCCCGTGCCCCGGTGGCGTTCAACGAGGGCGATCTGGCAAACATCGCCGAGGCGATCCATCTGTACGCGCCCATCGTGCACCGGAAGCCGCCGTTCGAGGGCTTTGGTCGGTGCTTGATTTTCGATGACGCCGATAACGCGCGCGGTCACCGTGTTGGCGCCACGCGGAGCGGCGACGTCGAAGTCCGAGGCCGCCAATCGCCGACCGAGCTTAACCGTGGCCTTGGCAGTTGCGGGATAGGCATAAGCTGGAATGTCGGCGGTGAGTTTTCCGTGCTCGGCCAAGACCCGGCCGCGTGCGATGACCATCTCTATCGGCAATGCGATCAAATCCGAAGTCAAGACGATGTCGGCGCGGCGGCCGGGCGTAATCGAACCTAGTTCCCGCTCGAGACCGAAATGCTGCGCCGTGTTGAGAGTCGCCATTTGGATGGCGGTCATCGGCTTCAGCCCTTGCGCGATGGCATGGCGGACGACCCGGTTCATGTGACCCTCGCGGACCAGCGTTCCCGAATGGCTATCGTCGGTGCACAAGATGACGTTGCGTGGATCGAGCCCACCCTCTGTCACGGCCTTTATCTGTGCGGCGACGTCATACCAGGCCGACCCCAACCGCAGCATCGCGCGCATGCCCTGTCGCACGCGCGCGACCGCATCCTCGGCGCGGGTGCCTTCATGGTCATCGGCTGGACCGCCGGCGGCATAGGCATGGAATGGCCGGCCGAGATCGGGCGAAGCATAGTGGCCGCCAATGGTTTTGCCTGCCCGGGCTGTCGCGGCCATCTCGGCGAGCATCTTGTCGTCGCCGGCGATGACGCCGGGGAAATTCATCATCTCGCCGAGCCCGATGATACCGGACCAAGACATCGCCTCGGTCACTTCGGCGGGCCCGAGCGTTGCGCCGGGCGTCTCGAGGCCTGGCGCGCTCGGGACGCAGGACGGTACCTCGACGAACACATTGATGGGTAGACCGACGGCCTCGTCGTGCATGAGCTTGACCCCGGGAAGGCCGAGCACGTTGGCGATCTCATGGGGGTCGATGAACATGGACGTCGTGCCATGCGGAATCACGGCTCGGGCGAACTCGGTGACCGTCACCATGCCGCTTTCCACATGCATGTGGCCATCGCACAGGCCGGGCAGCAGATAGCGGCCGGCGGCGTCGATCACCTTGGTATCAGGACCGACACTGTGCGCGCCATCGGGCCCGGCATAGGCGATGCGACCGGCGGCGATCGCGATGTCCGTGCCCGGTATGATCTCGCCCGAATGCACATTCACCCAGCGACCATTGCGGATGACGAGGTCGGCGGGCGTTCGACCCATCGCCACGTCGATGAGCTGTCGGGCAACGATGTTCCAGGGCTTCAGGCTATGCATAAGTACTCCCTATTCATCGAATGAGTTCCCGCGCCGCAACCGCTTGATACCACTGCGCGAGGCCTTACTCTCGAGTCTTCGCTCCTTGGACGCGCGCGTCGGTTTCGTCTTTACTCGAAACTTCGGCGCGATGGCGGCGCGCGCGATGAGCTCAGTCAAACGGTCACGCGCGTCCTGACGGTTACGGTCCTGGGTGCGGAAGCGGTCGGCACGGATGACCAGGACGCCATCCTTGGTGAGCCGGCTGCCGGCAAGCTCGCAAAGGCGCGACTTGATTGGCGCGGTCAGGCTCGCCGAGCCTCGTACATCGAAGCGCAGCTCCACCGCCGTCGACACTTTGTTGACGTTCTGTCCGCCGGGGCCGGAGGCGCGGATGAAGCTCTCGGCAAGCTCGCTGTCGTCGATGGTGATGCTCCCCGTTACCCGCATCAGGCCGATCCGGGCAGAGCGCCGTACTGCTCAGCGCTCACCTGCTCGAGCCATTCGACGGTCGTGCCGCCCAGGGCTTCCTGGATGGCCATATGCGTCATGGCACTGCCGGGCGCGGCCCCATGCCAATGCTTCTCGCCGGGCGCGAACCAGACCGTGTCGCCCTCGCCGATTTCGGCGATCGCTCCGCCCCAAGACTGAGCGCGACCTGAGCCCGAAAGGACGCGGAGCGTCTGCCCCAGAGGATGCGTGTGCCAAGCCGTCCGCGCCCCAGGCTCGAAGGTGACGATGGCGGCTCGGACGCGCGCGGGTTCGGGCGCCTCGATGACCGGTTCGACCCGAACCTTACCGGTGAAGTAAGTCGCCGGGCCGGCGTTGACCGGTCGCGATCCCTTTGGCTTGATATCCATGCTCAGTGTCCTCCTGGCCAAGGCAGCGTGTAGGTCTTGATATTGGTATAGCTTTTCATCGCCTCCCAGACGCCTTCTTTATAGCCGAGGCCGGAGTCCTTGATCCCGCCGAATGGGCTCATCTCGATCCGGTAACCGGGCACTTCCCAGACATTGACGTTGCCAACCTCGAGCTCGTTGATGAACCGGGTGATGTGATCGAGCCGGTTGGTACAGACACCCGATGACAGGCCGTAGGCGGTGGAATTCGAAATGCGGATCACCTCTGCGATGTCATTTGGACATCGGATGATTGGGATGACGGGGCCGAATGTTTCCTCGCGCACGAGCTCGCAATCATGCGGCACATGGTCGACCACGGTTGCGGGATAAAGCGCCCCGCGCCGCTCGTTGCCGTGCAGGAGCTTGGCGCCAAGCCTCACGGCATCATTCACCCGCGCCTCGAATTGTTTGGCTGCTGCCTCATTGATGACGGTGCCGATGTCGATCGAAGGATCCATCGGGTCGCCGCACTTGAGGAGCTTGGCCTTGGCCAGCACTTTTTCAACGAAACCGTCGGCGATTTTCTCGACGACGAGAATTCGCTTGACCGCGGTGCAGCGCTGACCGGAGTTTTTGGTTGCGCCGGCCAGCGCCAGGCCGGCGGCCTTGTCGAGGTCGGCATCGTCCATCACGATCAACGGATCATTGCCGCCAAGCTCCAATACCAGCCGCTTGTAACCGGCGGTCGCGGCGATGTGTTTGCCCACCCGCACGCTGCCGGTGAAGGTGACCATATCGGCGTGGGGATCGGTGATCATCGCGTCCCCCATCGTGCGCGGGTTTCCGGTCACGATGCTGAGCATCTCAGGCGGCAGACCCGCTTCGTAGAGGATATCGGCAAGCACCAATGCGGTCAGCGGCGTCAGCTCGGTCGGCTTGGCGACGATTCGGTTGTTGGTGGCGATGGCCGGCGCCAGCTTGTGGCTGATCATGTTCAGCGGATGATTGAACGGGGTGATGACCGAGAGCACGCCTTGCAGCGGATAGCGCGAGGTGTAAATGCGCCGCTGCTGGCCGTGGGGCGTCAAATCGCAGGAGTAAACCTCGGCATCGTCGCGCAGCGCCAATTGACCGGCGAAGGTCCAAACGTCATAGGCGCGGCCCGCCTCGTAGAGGGAGTCCTTTAGGCAAAGCCCCGATTCCGCAGTGATCAGACGAGCCAACTCCTCCTTGCGCGCGACGATCAAATCGGCGGCGCGCAACAGGATCTTCGATCGTTCGTAGCGCGTGAGCTTCGGCCTGAAGGCATGCGCCTTGGCAAAGGCCTCGGCGACTTGAGCCGGGGACGCCGACGGAACGGTCGCGACGACCGCGCCAGTAAAGGGATTGCGGACCTCGACGTGCTCGTCTGCATCGACCAGCTTGCCGGCAATGCGCATCATCTCATGCGGCTTGATTGGAAGGTCGGCGCTAGCCAATTTGGGTGTCTCCTACGGGATCGAAGGGGGCGGCCTGAAACCGCCCCGAAGTTTTCAAGCCTTGCGGGTCAGGCCGAGCAGCCGCTTGACCTGGTCTGTGTCGGAAGCGCCGCCCGCAAAGTCGTCAAACGATTTGGCGGTCACCGGAATAATATGTTTGGCGATGAAGGGTGCGCCCTCGGCCGCCCCCGTCGCCGCATCCTTGAGGCAGCACTCCCACTCCAACACCGCCCAACTATCGTAGTTGTAGCCGGCGAGCTTGGAAAAAATGGCGCCAAAATTCACCTGGCCATCGCCAAGTGAGCGAAAGCGCCCCGCCCGGTTGAGCCAAGGCTTGAGGCCCGAATAGACGCCCTGCCTGCCATCGGTGTTGAGTTCGGCGTCCTTGACATGGAACGCCTTGATCCGCTCGTGGTAGATGTCGATGAAGGCGAGATAATCGAGATGCTGGAGCACGAAGTGTGACGGATCGTAGTTGATGCAACAGCGCTTGTGTCCGCCGAGCGCATCAAGAAACATCTCGAAGGTAGCGCCGTCGAATACGTCTTCGCCGGGATGAATCTCGAAGGCGACATCGACGCCCTCGGCATCGTAGGCATCCAGGATTGGCCTCCAGCGACGCGCCAGTTCGTTGAAGCTTTCAGTCGCGAGGCTCGCGGGCCGCGGCGGCCATGGATAGATGAACGGCCAGGCGAGAGCCCCCGTGAAACTGACAGTGGCCTTTAGTCCCAGATAACGCGAGGCCTTGGCGGCGAGCCGCATCTGCTCGACGGCCCAGGCCTGACGAGCCGAAGGATTGCCATGCACGTGCTTCGGTGCGAAAGCATCGAACCCTTCATCATAGGCCGGGTGGACGGCCACGAGTTGGCCCTGGAGGTGGGTGGACAGTTCAGTTATTTCGAGGCCCGCCGCCTTGCACACGCCCGCGATTTCATCGCAGTAGGTCTTGGAAGCGCCAGCCTTGACGAGGTCGAAAACGCGACCATCCCAAGACGGGACCTGTACGCCTTTGTATCCGAGTCCGGCCGCCCACGCGGCAATTGCCGGCAGTGAGTGGAACGGTGCCGCATCGGCTGTGAATTGGGCGAGAAAAATCGCCGGTCCCTTGATCCTTGTTGCCATCGTAGTCCTCCTGATGTCGTGTCTCGCTGGTGCGTTGAAGGTTTGCACCGCCGCTTCCCGCGGCTGGATGCGGGGCGATTATGGACGTATCACACTGAGGCCTCAATTGACCGGCCTCATCTGCCGTTGAATAGTATGGCGCGAGTCGCGCCCATAGGGGCCTGCGTTGACCTCGCTGTAGGATCACGACCATATGCTTGTCAAAGGACTAGGGGGCCGAGCGGGCTTGGGACATCGCTGGAGCATTCGGTTCGCGGGCGTCTGGCTTGCAGCCGCATTTGGCGCCGCGAGCGCTTGCGCGCAGGACACGACTGGCGCGACAACCCAGCTCGGCGGACCCTCCAGCCAGCAGCAAGCCTATTGCCGACAGCTCGAGCGCGATCTTGCGCCTGATTGGCAACAATCGGCCAGCGCCGCCGATCTAGTACCCCGCCTAGAGGCCCAAATGGCTCGGGCTGATCAGCAGTTGCAACGCAGCCAAGCCTTGGCCGAGCACTCCGATTGTTTCGATTATTTCCTGTTTTCCAAGACCTGGCGCGATAGCGGCCAATGCCGCCAACTCCACCAACAAGTTCAAGACGCCCAACGCAGCCTCGCCGATCTCGATCGGCAACGCAAAGGGGCCTTTGCGGCCCAGGACCGAGCCTCACGTCAGGACGCGTTGGTTAGTGAGCTCGCCCGCAATCAGTGCGGCCCACAATATACGGCTGCACTCCAGGGCCGCACGGGGGCAGGCGGCGCCGGCTTCTGGAGCGACAGCGAAGGTGGGGGCCCAGGCAATGTCGCTCCTGGCTTTCAGAACGTGGCTCCAGGCTCGACGTTCCGGACGATTTGCGTGCGCATGTGTGATGGCTATTATTTTCCGATCAGTTTTGCGGCGACGCAGGATCGGCTGCAGCACGACGCTCAGGCTTGCCAAAGTCAATGCAGCGGCCCAGCGAAACTCTATTACTATCCTAATCCGGGCGGCGAAGTGCAACAGGCAGTTGGCATTGACGGAACCCCATATACTTCACTGCCCAACGCCTTCCGCTATCGCAAGGAATTGGTATCGAGTTGCTCTTGCAAGGGGCAACTTACGGCGCCAGAAACCGTGTCGGATACCCAGCCCATGCTACCAGCTCGGAGCGCCGCTTCCGGCACCCCGTTGAAAGCCGGCGGTAACTCCGCGCCAGCCGGCACCGACGCGGATCAGGCGCCTTCGCTCCCTGCCGCA
>Ga0209698_10009278_pt1 | contig 10074 bp, 8 predicted proteins | sample LitLauG_LLR_2012_FD_187203 | JGI IMG/M metagenome (GOLD analysis project Ga0209698, IMG submission 187203) | Freshwater sediment microbial communities from Pennsylvania, USA - Little Laurel Run_MetaG_LLR_2012 (SPAdes) (version 2) | ecosystem: Environmental > Aquatic > Freshwater > Creek >... | reverse complement strand
GAGTTTTATCACGCGTGGTTTCGGCGTGGGCACCACCATCGACAGTTCCAGCGGCGGCGGGTCGGGCCCGAGGTTCTTCAGCAAAATGAGAACTATACCGTTGGCCAGGTCCGGCGGCAGCTTCATACGCTCACTCGCAGTTTTCTGCTTACCGTCGTCATCGGTGTACTGGACGGTTACTTGTCCGGTGGAAGGCGCGATCGTGACTTCCGTGGCGTGCGGAAATGCTGGGCCCTTCTGCACGAGGTGATAGCTGACGAGCCGGAAGTAACTGCGCTGAGAAAAAATGACGGTTTCGAAAGTAAAGATAAGCAGCGAGCGCAATGAGCAGCAGCACCAACACGTGCATCTGTCCGAACAGAAAATTGTTCCGTAGCGGAGCGATCGCGAGGAACGTCAATAAAACAACATGCCGCCACATCAGGCAAGTGATCAATTTCAGCAAGAGAATCGTCGCCAGCAGGAACGCCACGTTCACTACCAGCCACTGCCGTTTGGCTCGAAGGGGCGGAAGCGAGGACCAAGGGCTCAATAACACCAACGACGGCGGCGTGAGCAGCACTGTCCCCACGATCGGCTGATCGATTCCGAGAAGATCCTTCTGCCGCTGAAACCAAACCCAGTCGTAGACCCGCTCAAACGGATAGCCACTACGAAATAGCTTTGCCGCCAGGTAGTAGTTGGGGAAGTCGGTGTTGAGACTCTTCCAGGCCGGTAACAAGCCCGACACGACGAACGTGAGAACCAGCGCGGCAGCGAGTAGCCTCTCGATCCACGCCCTCAACGCAGGCTGTGTTGGCGACCTCAACGAATCGAGTGGTGGGTCGATCGTGAACATGAGTTATCGAGGACACGAGCTTTCTTCTAAATGAGACTTCAACGAACCTTCCCTCGCCAGTTCTTCCACTCTCGACGTTTGTCGATACCGTGAATACCCGATCCTTCTCACGCACCATTGTTAACACGTTCGTGGTGATTTCCTGACAAACACACAAAACGGTTACAACCCTTTGACAAATGCGTGACAAGCCAGGCGATTTTCATCGCTTATGTTAAGGCCATCGTTCGTTAAAGCGTGTGGAGCGCTCAGGCTAGAAACGGAGATCGGCGCTCCACACCTAAAACAGATTTCTTCTGGCTGCTCGCGCTCGTCTGCTGCGGTTGCCTGATCTCAGACTTCCAGGCTAAAACGGCGCACCGACGCATACGAAAGGATACAAACCTTGGCCGCGAAAATGACCAGTTCACTCCTACTAGTATTGCTGCTGGTCCTGACGGCCCGTCCAGCCGCCGCAATTCCTGCTTTTGCCCGCAAGTACGGTCTGCCATGTTCAGCTTGTCACGAAGCATGGCCCAGGCTTAACAACTTCGGCCAAGCCTTTCGCGACAACGGCTACCAACTGGGCAACGATCGCGACGCTCCTGTATACCAGCAACCTGCCTACTTCCCGATCACGTTTCGTGTAACGCCGCAATGGCACCGTGAAAGCAACAATCGCAGAGCCATCGATGGCGTTCCGGGCAATCCCAGCGCAGGCCAGATTGAGTCTCAGATTACGACTGCCGGTTTCGACCTGACGGGAATCGATCTGGTGACCGCCGGGACGCTCTACAAAAACGTCTCCTTCGTGGCGCAGCCGTTTATCGACTCCAGCGGCACCACTCTCCTCCAGATGTATGCCCGGCTCGACAATCTGCTCGGGTCCCGCTGGCTGAATCTCAAGTTCGGCAAGTTTGAATTGGATACGTTGATTTCCGAGGAACGAATTCTGACGCTGAACAACACCGGCGGCACGTACTACAACTATCATTTTCGTCCGGTCGGAGATAAGAACTTTTTCGGCGGGATTGGTGACAATCAGCTCGGTATCGAGTTGATGGGTCACTCCGACGACAGTCACACTCGCTATTCCATCTCACTACTCAGCAGCAACGACGGGCAGGAGGGCCTGCCGTCGAACAAAACCTACGACGCCTACGGAGACTTCACCCAAGGCTTCGAGATTCCCCGGCTCGGATTGCAGCGAGTCGGAGTCTACGGCTATCTGGGCCAGTCGCCCACCTTCTTCCAGACCTTTGGCGGCACGCCGATTCCGGGAACAGGCATTGGCAACCGCAGCTTCTATCGAGCTGGTGTGTACGGACTCTGGTACGTAGGGAAATTCGATGTTAGTACCTTCTTTCTTCACGGCCAGGACAATGCGTTTCTCGGCAATGGTGTACCAGCCAACCAGCCGTCCAAACTGCCGGTGGGTGCCGTCGGCCCCAAATGGAATGGCGGTTTTGCCGAAGCCCACTACACCTTCAATCCGCGATTCGCTCTGACCGGTCGCTACGAAGTAGTTCGGATGTCGCAGCAAGCGAATCCGGCCATTCGCGGCAATCTCGGTAATCTTGATACCTGGACCATCGGATACCGCTGGTACCCGTTCATGAGCACCAGATCTGGTCTCGCTTGGCTCCAGGAGTATTCCCGCATCCGCACCGTGGGAACGGCTCCCCTCTCCGGTCTCGACGACGTGAGAAACAGTTACCTCATGGGATTCGACTTTGCCTTTTAGCAACAAAACGCTCCTATGAAATGCTTATTGAAGAGTGCGCTAATCGCCTTGGTTCTGATGCCGACCGTCGAGCTACGGGCACAAGAGAGCCACATCGGCAATCTGGTGGGGCGCGCCAGCAGCGGCAAGGCGCTCTATCAGCGATACTGCTTTTACTGCCACGGTGCTGACGGCGACGGCGCAGGAGAGAGCGCTCCCTACCTTGACCCCAAGCCCCGCGATTTCACGAAAGCTACCTTCAAGTGCAGGTCGACCCCTACCGGAAGCCTGCCCCTCGACAGCGATCTGTACGACACGATCAGCCGCGGCATCCACGCCAGCGGAATGCCTTCCTGGAAGCCGCTGACCCGCCAGCAACGCGCGGACCTGGTGGCATACATAAAGACATTTTCTCCGCGGTTCCACGATGAGCCAGCGGCAGCGCCGGTGTCGATCCCCCCCGAACCCGCTACGTCGGCGGACAGTGTGAAGCGTGGCGCTGAAATATTCGACAACATGAATTGCTGGAGCTGCCACGGCCGCCAAGGCCGCGGCAACGGGCCTTCTGCCTCCAAACTTACCGACAGCAAAGGCAATCCCATTACGCCCTTTGATTTGACGAGCGGGACGCGTTTCAAGTGCGGACAGAGTGATCGCGAGTTGTTCCGCGACCTGACCACAGGATTGGACGGAACTCCGATGCCATCGTTTTCAGATGCCTTGAAGCCGGAACAGATTTGGGATCTCGTCCACTACATTCAGACTCTTCGTTCTGGCCGTAAGAACCAAGCCAGCGCTGAGAACGCCGAACCTAAAGCACAATGATTGTCTGTTGCAGGACCCAGTCGACCCGGCGTCCAGCCTTGTTTGCGAAAGAGTCAAAACTCAACGGTGAGACCCCTGCGTTCATGAAATATCAAAATGCGGCTTCCTTAAAGGAGAACGGTCTCATATGAAGATCACTCATGCGGCATTCATCATTACAGGCGTGCTCGCTCTTGGATTGAGTGGCGGCAAGGTCGCTAGCACCGTCTACGCTGCGGAAGACTCCTCTCCGCTGAAGGGCGTGGTGAAATTCGACGGCACCGTGCCGAAGCCGACACGTATCGACATGTCCGACGATCCCAAGTGTGCAAAGTTACACCCCGGCGGTGTTACCACCAGCGACATCGTGACCGACGGCCACGGTGGCCTGGAGGATGCGGTGGTTTACATCTCCGACGGCCTGGCTGGCCGAACCTTTGAACCTCCCCAGACTCCTGCGGTACTAGAGCAGAAAGGGTGTCTGTACCAGCCGCACGTGCTCGCGATGCAAGCTAATCAGAAGCTGGACGTAGTGAACGCCGACACTACCACGCACAACATCCATCCCTCTCCCAAAAACAATCGCGAGTGGAACAAGTCGCAACCCTCAGGCGTGCCCATCGAGGAGACCTTCGCGCGCGAGGAAGTCTCCATTCCGGTAAAGTGCAACGTTCATCCCTGGATGCACGGGTACATAGCAGTGTTCAAGCATCCTTACTTTGCCGTTACCGGCAAAAACGGGAGCTATGAAATAAAGAACCTGCCCGCGGGAACCTACACGATTCAGGTGTGGCACGAGAAACTGGGTACTGCAACTCAAAAGATCACGGTAGGATCCTCGGAATCAAGGACCGTAGACTTCGTGCTTAAGGACAACGGCGGTTCTTAGACAATTTCGAAGTTGTGCCCATGAATGACCGGGAAACTGATTCAGGTGGCGGCAGACGCAGCCACGAGTCTGTTTACGGCGAACGCTTCAGCACTACCATCGTCGCCTCATCTGCCCCGATGGCACCCAAAAACCGTCTCAACTCTTCGGCGTGCTCCGGACCTATCAGGACATCGCGACGGACGAACTCACGCCAATATCGCACTGTCGACTTTTTTATCTCGAACTTACTCTGGTACGTCGCAAATCCCGCATCCACCTTTACCGGGTCGGGCACGTCTTCCACCACGTACTCTTTGGGCAACTCGATCTCGAAGGTATCCGTCTTGCGAGATGTCCTTTCAAATTGGAACGGATACTTTCGTGGCTTCCGCTCCAGCGCAAAAGACTTCTCGCCCAGGACCCGTGGCCGCAGCAGCAGCATCAGAGGCCCCCGCATCTGTGCATATCCCGGGACGGTAACCTTGAGCGCAATTTCCAGTTTCTCCTGGATCTGATCCAACTGTTGGATGTCGGTTTTCTCGAGCGTGAACCCTTTAAGCGAACGGCTCAGGCGCCGCTCGATCCTCTGCGCACGCTCCTGCTGGTTCGCATGGATCAACGCCATCCGCTCTTCCCATGCGTGGTCTCCGCTCCGATCCTCAACAATCTCTCCAGCAAGCGCCCCATCCGCACTCAGAGTGAAATGCCCCGTGCGTACCAGCAAGTTCGTATCGGGATCCAGCAACCACGCCGTCCCACCTATCCACGGGGGCATCAGCCTGGGCTAGCCGCGATGGCAGCATTTTGACGAATTCAACGGAACTGGATTGACGTAAGTTATAGCTTTGGGCGTCCCGATGATCCTCAGTTCGCAACGGGCTGGCAGTCGCGGCAGGCAAGCGGAGTACAATGTGTCCGCGTTCCTCAAGACATCCGCGCAACCATGAGACGAGTCGTAGACTTTTGTGGTCGTCGTCTGATTCATTTCGGAGGAAAACCTTGAACCGCTATCTCTTGCTTGCCAGCACGTTCCTGGCACTTTCGATAACCGGACATTCACAGAGTGGGCCATCACAGAAAACTACCTTGACACCCGGAGACAACCTGGTCATCGAAAACATTCCCGCGGTGCCGGTGTCCGTGGACGAACAGACACGACGATATGGTGAATTCCGCACTGCGGCATTCTTCGACTGGCATCCAGGAAGGCGCGAGATGCTGATTGGCACACGCTTTGGCGATGTGCCACAAGTTCATTGGCTAAAGATGCCGGGAGGCGCCCGCCAGCAGATGACGTTTTATCCGGACCGGGTGTTGGGAGCGGAATTCGAGCCGAAAGGCCGCTTCTTCGTCTTCCAGAAAGATGTGGGTGGGGGCGAGTGGTACCAGTTCTATCGCTTCGACGTCGAGAGTGGCGAGACCGTGCTGTTGACGGATGGCAAGTCGCGCAACATCGACCCGGTATTTGCTCATCAAGATGCCCGGATCGCGTATGCGTCGACGCGGCGTAATAATAAAGATACGGACATCTGGGTGATGAATACCGAGGATCCGAAAACAGATCACCTGTTGGTACAGACGGAAGGTGGTGGCTGGGCGCCAAGCGATTGGTCTCCAGATGGCAGTCAGTTGCTGGCGTTGGAGCAGATCTCGATTAACCGGAGCAATGTGTGGCTTGTGGATCTGGCGGATGGCAAAAGGAAGATGCTGACGCCGAAACAGGAAGGTGGCGACGAAGTCAGCTACCGGCAGCCGAGGTTCGCACGAGACAAGCGTGGCGTGTACATCGCCACCGATCGCGAATCGGAGTTCCATCGCTTGGCCTATTTCGATCTGGCTGCCATGCAGCCGAAATATCTGACGTCGGCGATTCCGTGGGACGTGGAGGAGTTCGACCTTAGCGAAGATGGGAAGACGATCGCATTTGTGACGAACGAGAATGGCATCGGAAAACTCTACTTGCTTGAAACTGCGACGGGGAAATTTCATCCGGTAACCGGGCTGCCGGCAGGCGTACTCTCGAGAGCGAAGTTTCATCCCGATGGGCATGAGGTGGCGATCGGAGTTTCCTCGGCGAAATCGCCGGCCGATGTCTACTCCGTAGACACAAAGTCCGGAAAAGTCGAGCGTTGGACACAGAGTGAAACTGGTGGCCTGAATACGGCGAATTTCGTCGAGCCCGAACTGGTGAGTTGGCAGAGCTTCGACGGGGAGGCAATTACCGGATTTCTTTACCGACCCGATACTAAGAAGTTTTCAGGCAAACGGCCGGTGATCGTCAACATCCATGGTGGCCCGGAGGGACAGTCACGGCCGAACTACCTGGGCCGCAATAACTACCTGATCGATGAGCTCGGAGTTGCGATGCTGTATCCGAATGTGCGCGGATCGACCGGATATGGCAAGACGTTCAGCAAACTCGATAATGGCTTCCATCGCGAGGACACATACAAAGACATCGGCGCATTACTGGATTGGATAGGAAAACAACCGTCACTCGATGCCAGCCACATCATGATTCTAGGAGGAAGCTATGGCGGACATATGACCTGGGCGGTTTCGGCGTTTTACAACGACAAGATTCGCTGCGCGATGCCGATCGTGGGCATGTCGAACCTGGTGACGTTCCTCGAGCACACCGAGGAGTATCGGCGCGACCTGCGGCGAGTGGAGTACGGCGACGAGCGCGATCCGCAGATGCGAGCGTACCTGGAGAAGATCGCGCCCATGAACCACCTGGACACGATGCACAAACCGACCTTTGCGGTGGTGGGGAAGAACGATCCGCGAGTGCCCTGGACCGAGTCACGGCAGATACTGGACAAGCTCAATGCGCAGGGGACGCCGACCTGGTTCCTTATGGCGAACGACGAGGGCCACGGCTATGCGAAGAAGAAGAACCAGGACTTCCTGTTCGATGCCGAGACCATGTTCGTGAAGAGTTGCCTGCTGGAACAGTGACCGTCCGCAGTCTTGTTGGATCGTCCCGGTTTTCGATTGTTCCGTGCGAGATGCGGAGCCTTTATCCTGAGTCTACTTGACCTCGCGAATAACGACTCTGATTCCGTTCTTGGGCCGGAGAGTAATGCTCGGTGTTGGAACAACGGGATGACTCGCGACCACTTGAAATCGAAATCTCTGCGCGATCGCCGCCAGTAGCAAAGTCGCTTCCATCATGGCAAATGCCGCCCCGATGCAAAAACGAGGGCCTCCGCCAAACGGGAAGTAAGCAAACCTGGGTATCACTTGATTGTCGGCGGACCAGCGATCAGGACAAAACTCTTCTGGCCGGGAATAGAATCGCGGGTCGCGATGCATGACCCATTGGCTCATGACAAGGTTAGCCCCAGCCGGCACATGGTAGCCGCCAATTTCGCAACTCTTGAGGGCAGTCCGGCCGAGCCCCCAGGCCGGTGGGTAAAGACGCATAGCCTCCTTAACTACTTTCTCTGTGTATGGCAGTCGAGCCAGGTCCTCGACGTTCGGTGTGCGCCCACTGAGTATCTGCCCCAGTTCACTTCGGAGCTTCTGCGCTGCTTCCGGATGTTGGCTCAGCAGGTACCATATCCACGACAAGGAGAGAGCCGTGGTTTCGTGGCCCGCGAGTAAGAACGTCATGACCTCGTCACGCAGTTGCCGGTCGCTCATGCGGCTTCCATCCTGATCCTCGGCTTGCAGCAGCATGGACAGCAGGTCACCAGTATCGCTACCACTCTTGCGCCGTTCCCGAATGATGGAGTAGACGACCTCGTCCAACTGGTGAATAGCCCTTCGCACATTCAGCACGGCCGGAATCGGCAAATAGCGGATGAATGCGGGTAGCACCATTTTTCCACCGGTGCCGTGCTGCATAATTACGTTAAGGGCGTTGCTGATTTTTGCGCTTTCTTCGACCACCGCCACATCGAACAGAGCCTTAACCACGATTCTTACTGTGAGACGCATCATCTCCTGATGGATGTCTCGTGTTTCGCCATCCCTCCAGGGCCGCATCGCCTCTTCCGCATAGCCGGTGATCGTTCGCGCATAGGATGCGACCCGTTCTCGGTGAAATGCCGGCTGGCTGAGTCGGCGTTGACGCATCCATTCCGAGCCTTCGCTTGTTAACAACCCATTGCCCAGGAACCAGCGGCTATTTTGCAGAACCCGGTCCTTTGTGAAGTTTTGGTGATTCGTCACCAACACCGATTCGATGTAATCGGGGTGATTTAGGAAATAGACCTGAATCCAACCGGCTCGGTAGTAAAAGATGTCGCCAAATTCGCGCGCCCATTCGCCAAATACCGACAGAGGATCGGCACTACCCAAGGGGAAATTACCGATCAGAAAATGAGGCTTCGGGCCGGGTGGACGGTGCGAGCTGACCTGAGGCATAAGACAAAAAGAGGGGGCGCAAAAACATCGCCCGTCCTCATATATTACAGGCGTCAGTTCCCTCCTGAGAGGTAACTCACAGTTCTTTGAGCGTGTTGCGTGATCAGAGCCCCAGCGAGACCGCTTATCAACGCGGCAGCTCGCCCTCAGTAATAGTATTTCGTCTTCTTGGCCCATTCGCTTTCTGGATAGTGCTCATGCAAGAAGTCGAAAGCTGCTTTGGAAAGCTTGCTGGTTTCTATATTGGTGCATCCAAAGCGAGTCGAGCGTATGGCGAGATACAGGGCTTGAGGAACGCGAGGATCCTGTCGATGCTGTTCTCCATATGCAAGAACCTGCCGAGTTAAGTAGTTCGGAGCCGTACCGACTGCCGACAGTGTCTTCCATTCAGACGTGGCTTCAACCTTTTGAGGTCCGGTCAACCAGTTTGGAAACGGAAAATCTGGATCATGCTCCACGAAGTTGAGATTGATATTCTTGTCGAACCCGCCATAGCTCTTGCCCCAATTCGACCCTGGGTCCAAGTCGGCGCACCACCAATTGTCGTGGTAACTGTCCAATTCGCCCAAGGTTGTGGAACGTGCCAAGCCTTCGCGTGCGGAGGGCTTCATGCCTGGATTGCTGAGGATGATAAAAATCGCCACAAAATGCTGTTCGGCTTCGCTTTGTGCCGCGCGAAACAAGTCCATACCTTTCCAGAGCGGCGGGTCCGTTTCCTGCAAGGCGGCTTGCAGCTTCGAAGCGGCTCCCAAGTCGTCCAGCAAAATGGCACGAACCCAGACACCGCGAGCCAGGTCGCGACGCAGTTGCTTGGGAAGAGTCGGCGCCGCCGCGGCTTGGATTAGCGTTGCCAGTGGCAGGCGTTTCAGAAAAACTTCAGCGGCATAGTGGTTGAGAGCAGGTTCGCCGGGCTTTGGTTCGTTTGGACTGGCGGGTACCCACTCCCCGGTGTTGAAATCAAGCTCTGCTGGAACCGGCGTCTCCGGGGCATGCTGAAGAAAGTCTTCGAGGCTGGTTGTAAGTTTCAGCCGCTCCTCATTCAACAAATTGTGCGATCCAAGCGGAATATCCAGATCCTTCCTGCCGAGCAGCGTGTCCAGTTCCGTTCGCGCGGTGTCGGGCTGCCCTGAAGCAATCATGAGGCGCGTTGCGTAATATCGGATCGTCAAGTACGCCCGCGAGGAACCGGGAACTTGGCGTGCTGCTGCAAGCAATGGCTGAAGATCCGGGCTGTCGGCCTTGGTCCCCGCGAGCGCCGCGATCAGCCAAGGCAGCGATCTAGTCTCATGCCAACGAGCGATGGAGTGTTTGGCGGCATCGGACTCGGGCTGCCGGTGCTCGACCGCTTCATGATAGGGATAGCCACCCAGCGCAGCGAAGGTTTGCAGCCAATCGCTTGGATCGTCAGCCTGCAGTCCCTGCGAAAGCAAGAGCACGTAGTCCCACAAATCCTGTTTGAAGTTCTGTCCGGGATTCTGCTCCAGC
>Ga0209698_10009277_pt1 | contig 10076 bp, 9 predicted proteins | sample LitLauG_LLR_2012_FD_187203 | JGI IMG/M metagenome (GOLD analysis project Ga0209698, IMG submission 187203) | Freshwater sediment microbial communities from Pennsylvania, USA - Little Laurel Run_MetaG_LLR_2012 (SPAdes) (version 2) | ecosystem: Environmental > Aquatic > Freshwater > Creek >... | reverse complement strand
TCGTCCTTGGGATCGAAATGGTGCCTCCGCGCAATCACCTCGCGCGCCGCCATCAGTGCCTTCTTGTTCTGCTCCGGAGCAATAGGCTGAATGATGATCTCATCGGGATCCCGCAGGTTCTTCAGATCGCGCATCAGCGCAAACGGAATGAATGCATTCTCGTTGTCGGGCCCCTGATACATCGAGTCCTGAATCTTGTTGCGCATGGTCCCGATCACTTCGAAATCGAGCCCGCCAATTTCGACGTGCTGTCCCGCCCCAGGCGCGCCCTGAAAGACTTTTTTGGCTGCGTTGTATCCGAGGATCACCACGCGACGGTGATCCGCGAAATCGGTTTCATTGAAGTAACGTCCGTCGTCGAGATCCAGTTTGCGCATCTGCCCATAAGGCATATCCACGCCGCGCACCATGAGCGAAACCACGCGGGTGCCGATCTTGAATCCGAGGTCGCGATCGATCTCTCCGCTTACCGCCCGGATGATCGGAACTTCATCCCGAATTGCTTCCACATCTTCGAGTTCGTACTTCACCGCTTTGCCCGCGCGCTGGCCGCCCGCCTGCATGCTCGTCTGTCCCGGCCACATAACGATGACGTTGTTCCCCATGTTCAGAAATGCGCTGAGTACGCAGCCGCCGAGCCCCTGCCCGTAAGCCAGCAGCAGCACCACTGACACCAGGCCCCACCCAATGCCCAGCATCGTCAGCGCTGACCGCGTCCGGTCGCGCATCAACGCCTGCCATCCCTGCAATACGAGGTCCTTCAGGAACATGGTTGAGACGACGGAGGCAGGCTTCCTGGCGCGGGGAGGACGGAGCGGCGCGGGCGCCGGAAATTCCAACGTGCGCACTCTCGGTGTCTCCGCGCTCTCCGTCGTAAGTGGTGGGACGGCGCTCATCTCCCTGCCTCCGTCTTCAATTGCTACTCAATGTGAATATCTCCCGATCCAGTCCGCACCCGCAGCAGGGGCCCGCCGCCGCGCACTTTGCCGTGGATCGATTTGTGCGAATCCCCGACGCGTCCCTGCACTGTCATCTCAATCGGTGATCCGACGTCAATCGAACCGGAACTGGTCGAAATGTCCGCTTCGAAGGCGGCATTCGACGGCAATCGCAGACGCACATTGCCTGACCCGGTGCGAGCATCCCACGTGCCGCTCTGCTTACCTTCGGCAGTGATTTCACCGCTGCCGGTTTCTCCGTGGAAACTGCCCTGCACGCCTCTCGCCGTGATGTTCCCCGAGCCCGTATGCAGGTCGATATCGCCAGGCCCGGTCTCTTCAATCTCGACATCGCCGCTACCCGTACTGCCCCGCACAGTGCCCGAGACCTGCCGCGCCCGCACGTCCCCCGATCCAGTCTGCACCCGGATCTCGCCCTGCAGATTCGCAAGTCTCACGTCTCCCGACCCCGTCTGCACCTCGGCGTTGCCTCGAGTGCCCTCAAGCGTCTGATCGCCCGAGCCACTCTTCGTGCGCACAGTGGTTTCCGTCGGCACTGTGATTTCGTAATCGATGGAAATGTTTCGGTAATCCACGTATTCGATGTGAATGCTGTTACCACTCTGCCGTATCGGCGGATTCTGTTCGATGGCGTGCACATCTTCCTCGCGCCGGCCTCCAAACCAACGGTCGCCGACATAAATCTTCCCGTGAATCTGCACCGATCCGGACGAGCCGGCCCGCACCCTGACATCACCGGAGTGTGTGAGTACTTCCAGATCGACTGGCCCGCTGACCGAAAGCGTCTTATCGAATGTTCCTTGCGGCGTCGAGCCCAACGCCGCTGCGGAGGTGAGCAGCACGACCAGCGTGATCGTCACCAATAGTCCCAACTTCGATCCGCTGGACTCAAAAGTCGAGGCGAAAATCCGATTTTTCCTATTCATAACGTAGCGACTCCACAGGTTGCATATCCGCGGCGCGCTGGGCCGGATACATGCCCGCTGTCACGGTGATCAACGAAAGCGTAAGGATTGAAACCACAATCGAAATCGGCGAAACAATTGGATGAGGCACAAAATCCGGCAGCGGCACGACGACCATCGCAACGCAGATTCCGATTCCAACGCTGAGGCCCAGAATTCCGCTGACGATAGTTAACATGGCGGACTCGGCAAAGAATTGCCGCAGGATGTCGCGTTTGGTCGCGCCCATGGCTTTGCGTGTTCCAATCTCCCGGGTGCGCTCGGAAACCGAAACCAGCATGATGTTCATCACGCCGATCCCTCCCAGGCACAAGGTCACCACCGCCACGCACCCGAAGAACAGAGTGACCACTCCAAAAATCTTGGAAAGTTGCTTGGCGCCATCCATCGTGTCCCATATGAACATCGCATCTTTATCGGTGGAATCGAAATGCCGAACCCGTCCGATGGTGCGACGTACCTGCAGCACTGCCGCCTCGTGTTCCTCCGGATCGCCGACCTCAAACACGATGTCATCCAGATAGCCGCGTGTGATGCCGGCTCCGGGTTTTTCCGGGGGAGGGAAGTCGCGCGACACCGCCGAATACGGCGCGAAAAGATAATCGTTGTCCGGTCCGCTGTAGTTGGAATTCTGTTTCTTCTCTTCGAGAACCCCAATCACGGAGTAGGGCACACTTTTCACCAGAACAGTCGCGCCAATCGCCGGCTGCCCAGGGAACAATTGCCGGTACGCTTTCGACCCCAGCACCAGCACGCGCCGCCCTTCACGCTCATCGTCGGCAGTGATCAGGCGGCCCTCAGAAACCTTTAGCGACCGGAAATCCTGATACGACGGCCACATCCCGACGACGCCGCGATTGGCTAGATTGAATTGGCTGACTTCCGGTATCGTTCTGCGCAATTCGGGGCTGACATTCTTGACCAGGTAGCATTCGTCGCGGATCAGTTCGGCGTCATCCACATTCAGCCGAATTTCGCGCCCTGCCGCCCGTCCTCCAACCTGAGTGCTCGTCCGCCCGCCCCACACGATCACCAGGTCCTTGCCCAGCGTCTCCATGTGTTTCTTCTGATCCACGACGAAACCGCGTCCCAACCCAACCAGCAGAATCACCGACGCAATCCCCCACACCAGCCCGAACATCGTGAGGAACGTCCGTAATTTGTGAGCCCGGAATGTGCCGACGGCCTGTCGGAAAATCTCGGAGAGAGTCATGGACCCGGACCTCTTGCATCAGATCTAAGACTTGAAATCGTTCCTATATAACTCAGACCTCGGAATTGCAGCTGGTTGGCCGAAATCCGAGGTCTGAGGTCCGATGCTGCGTTTTTACTGCAGTACGACTTGATCCCCTTCTTTCAGCCCGCTCAGAACTTCCGTCTTCGCGCCGTTCGAGATGCCGATGTTGACGGCCACTTTGTTCTTGCCATCCTTCCCCTTCGGATCAGGAGTCTCAACTGACGCCTTCTTGTCCTTGTCGTAAAGAATCGCGCCTTCGGGAATCTGCAGCACGTTCTTGTGCTCTTCCAGGATGATTTCCGCGTTGGCGGTCATTTCGGCCTTGAGCTCGCCGCCCGGATTCTGGATCGAGACACGGACTTCAAACGTCGTGACGTTATCCTTCTCCACGCCCATCGGAGAAATCTTCGTCACTTTGCCGTCAAACGTCTTGTCCTTGAACGATTCGACCTTGATCCGCGCCCGCTGTCCGAGATAGACCTTGCCGATGTCGCTCTCGTCCACTTTGCCCTTCACATAAACTTCGCTCGTGTCGCCGAGCGTCATCACCAGCGTCGCGGACGATCCCAACACCAGGATCGAGCTGACCGCATCGCCCATCTGCACATCGCGAGATAGCACAATGCCGTCAATCGGCGAAATGATATCGGTATAGCTGAGCTGCTCTTCCAACTGCTTCAGATTCGCCTGGTCCTGCGCGACATTGGCTTGGGATTGCGCAATCTTCGCCTTCAGCACGGTGACTTGCGCCTTCGAGACGTTCTGCTTGTTAAGCGACATCTCGTAATTCTTCTGCGCATCTTCCAGGGCGGACGTGGAAACCACGCCATCCTTTGCCATATTGACCGCACGGTCATACGCCCGCTTCAAAAGCGGAACGTCCGGCCCTTCTGCATCCACTTTGGCGCGCTCGAAATCCGCCTGTGAACTCTTCAGGTTCGCCTGCGCCGCCTCCAGGGCTGCGTGCGATTGCTCCACCTGCGCCTCGATCTCGATCTTGTCGAGTTGGGCCAGCAGTTGGCCTTTCTTCACCCGATCGCCGTAGTCGACCATCAGCTTTTTCACAATGCCGCTGGCCTTCGATTTCACTTCGACCTTCGTGATCGGCGTAACCTTGCCGGTCGCCACCACACTCTTGGCCAAGTCTCCCTTTTCCACCTTGGCGAGCTTCGAAGGATCGATCTTGGTGCCGCCGCGGGTCGCTGCAAATACTCCAATCGCGATCAGCAGGACGATTCCCACTACAACGCCGCCCCAAATCATCAGTTTGCGGCGCTTCTTTTTGCCATTAGTGCCGTTACCGTTCACAAATCCTCCTCGATATACCGCCAGTTGAAGATTGGGAGCCATCTCGCCGCCCTACAAGCTATTACGCGGCTCCTGCTGAATTAGTTCCGAAGAATTGCTGCCTGCGATGCGAAAAAAAAGCGGCACGTTGCCAACTAGCCCGCTTTCTTTCAATTAGACCTGCTTTCCATGAAAAGGATAGCGAAATAAGCTCCGGATTTTTGTGATGCCAGACACATTCCTGGAGCAAATGGGGTCCACGTGACCCTCTCCGATTACCGAGAACTAAGAGCCAATGAATGGTCTTGCAAGGGCGCGGCTTCAAGCCGCGCCGTCCGGTCAAAAAAGACGCGGGCTTTGGCCCCGGCCCACCGGGTACTGGTAACTCATTCCAGATGCTAAAATTACCCCTCAATGATCGCTTATGTGCTGCTCCGGGTCTTCCTGATCCTTCTCCTGGTCGCAGCCAATGCGTTCTTCGCCGCCGCCGAATTCGCTCTCGTCAGCGTGCGCGATACGCGCATCCAGCAGCTAATTGACGCCGGACGCATCGGCGCCCGCATCGTTCAGCGCCTTCATCAGCACCTCGACGAGGTCGTTAACGGCGTGCAGCTCGGCATCACCATGGTCAGCCTGACTCTCGGCTGGATCGGCGAGCCCATGGTCGCCAGCCTCGTCGGCAGCCTGCCGATCGTGCAACGGCTGCCCCACGTTGCCATCTACGCCCACACCATTGCCATCGCCATCGCCTTCACCCTGATCACTTACCTGCACGTGATCCTGGGCGAACTTGTCCCCAAGACTCTCGCGCTGCAGCGCGCCGAGCAGATTGCCCTGGCGGTCGCGGCCCCCATGGAAGCTTTCCTCACTCTCACCCGCCCCATCCTCTTCTTTATGCGTCGCTCCGGCGGCCTGGTTTTGAGACTCTTCGGTGCGCAGCCTGCTCGCCGCGGAGGAGCCGTCCATTCTCCCGACGAACTCAAGCTCATCGTCACGGCCAGCCGCCAGTTCGGACAGATCCCCGAATTCCAGGAAGAAATGATCCACAGCGCGATCGAACTCGACAGCATCACCGTCCGCGAAGTCATGGTCGCGCGCCCCGACATCTTTTCTTTGCCCTCGGACCTGATGCTCGACGAGGCCCTCGCCAAGGTCGTCGAAGGCCAGCACTCCCGCATCCCGATTTACGATCCGCAGCGCGGTCCCGAGCACATTGTCGGAGTCCTCTACTACAAAGACCTGATGCGTTGGATGCGCCTCCGCCTTAGCAACCTCGGCCAGTCGACGGCCACGCGAATCTCTCGTATGCAAATCGGCCAGATCATGCACGACGTCGTCGTAGTTCCCGAGACGAAAGTACTGGCCGAATTGTTAGCCGAATTCAAGGAGCGCCGCCGTCATCTCGCCGTGGTTGTCGATGAATTCGGATCCACCGCCGGAGTGATCACGGTAGAAGACATCCTCGAGCAGTTGGTCGGAAATATCGAAGACGAATTCGATGTCTCTCCCAGCGAGCCAGCTTTGGAAGATGAATCCGTGATGGTGCTGGAAGGCTCCGTGAATATCCGCGACCTCGAAATGGAATACGGACTGAGACTGCCGCGCGACGCCGGATTCGAAACCCTGGCAGGTTTTATGCTGGCCCGCCTGCAGCGCATCCCCAGCGTTCGCGACCATTTCGAATACGACGGCCGCCGCTACACGGTAGAAGAATTGGATGGCCACCGCATCGCCAAAGTAAGAATAGAAAAGACCGCGAAGGTGGAAGGAGAAGCCGAAGCCGCCAGGGGCGCCGGAGACTGATGTAATACCGCGCATGCCTTCGCACCCAAAAGCTTGTCATCCTGAGCGGAGCACGACGGCGAGCAACGCGAGTCGTCGCGCGCAGTCGAAGGATCCCTACAGGCGGAACGCTCCTTTCACGGCAGCAAGGCATTCTCGCGATGAACTAAGGCACTGAGAACTGACAACTGTAGCCCAACGCGTCCTCTACACCCTCCCAGTCATTTGGCTGGTGGTGAGCCTAGTCTTCCTCTTAATCCACCTGGTCCCCGGTGATCCCATCCAACAGATGCTCGGCGAAGGCGCCCCGCCGGCCGACATCGCCGCCACCCGCCACGCCTTCGGCCTCGACGCCCCCCTCGGCGAGCAGTACATCCGCTACTGGAAAGGCGTCCTCCACGGAGACCTAGGCCGGTCCATCCGCTATAACCAGACTGTCACCAGGCTTCTGGCACAGCGTTATCCCTACACGCTCCGCCTCACGCTCGCGAGTCTCTTCGTCGCGATCATCCTCTCCATCCCTGCTGGCGTTCGCTCCGCCCGCCGCCGCAACCGCTGGGACGACCGCCTGCTCTCGGTAGTCAGCCTCTTCGGCCTCTCGTTTCCTAATTTCGCGCTCGGTCCAATTCTGATCCTGCTCTTCGCAATCAAACTCGGCTGGCTCCCCGTCTCCGGCGCCGGATCCTTCGCCAATCTCGTTCTCCCCGCCATCACGATGGGCAGCGCGCTCGCCGCCATCCTCACGCGGATGGTTCGCACCAGTATGCTCGAAGAACTCAGCCAGGACTACATCCGCACCGCCCGCGCCAAAGGACTTTCTGAGCACACCGTCGTCTATCGCCACGCGCTGCGCAATGCTATGATCCCGGTGCTCACAGTGTTAGGCCTGCAATTCGGAGCGTTACTGGCTGGCGCCATCGTCACAGAAAAAATCTTCTCCTGGCCCGGGATCGGCCGCCTCACGATAGACGCCATCTCCAATCGCGACTACTACGTGGTGCAGGGCTGCATCCTCGCCATCGGTCTCACTTACGTCGCCGTAAACCTTCTGACCGACCTGCTCTACTCAGTCGCCAACCCGAGGATTAGGCAATGAATGAGGGGAGATTTCAAGCGGGAGAAAGCGGCAAAGCCGCTCAGGTCGAAGGATCGCTGCGAGGCGGCGCATATCTCACGTCGCGAGGTCATTGCTGTGAAGCGTTTCCAGAAGCTAATGAAGAATAACGCGGGCAAGCTAGTGTTCGCTGGTCTCGGAGCAATAGCAGCAACGCGTCTTAGGTGATCAAGAAAACCGGATTGGAGATTCCACTTACGACCACTGCCGCCATCTCCTTTCGCCGACGCATTGCCGGCAATGCCCACCACAATCCGCTGGCAGCGATCGGAGTCGTGCTTATCCTCATCTTTCTTCTGTTTGCGTTCTTCGCCCCCTGGATTGCGCCACAAGATCCCGCCGCGATCGATCTTCCAGGACGACTCAATTTACCTTCACGCGCCCACTGGTTCGGCACCGACGAACTCGGACGCGACATCCTCTCCCGCGTCATCTACGGCGCGCGCATCTCCATGCTGGTGAGCTCCAGCGTGGTCGCAATTTCACTTGCCCTCGGCCTGATAATCGGCTCCATCGCCGGCTACTACGGAGGAGCCATCGACCGCTTTTTCAACGTCGTCTTGATGAATGCCTTCCTTTCCTTTCCCGGAATTCTCCTGGCCATCGCCTTTGTCGCCTTCCGCGGTCCCGGCATTTTCAACCTGGTACTGGCGCTCTCCATTGGAGGATGGGTCGGTTACGCGCGCCTGGTTCGTGGACAGGTTCTCGGCGCCCGCGAGCGTGAATTCGTCGAGGCCGCGCGCGCCCTTGGCGCCAGCGACCTGCGTGTCATCGTGCGCCACATTCTGCCCAACATCATTCAGCCGGTCGTGGTACAGTCCGCGATCGGCATGGCTGGAGCGATCCTCGCCGAGGCCACCATGAGTTTCCTTGGCCTCGGTGTTCCTCCACCAACTGCAAGCTGGGGGACCATGCTCAATGACGGCCGCGCCCATCTCTTCGACGCGCCCCATCTCGTCCTCTTTCCCGCTCTCGCCGTGATGCTCGCCGTCCTCAGCTTCAACTTCATTGGCGATGCCCTCCGAGACTACCTCGATCCCCGCTCCCGGCTCGAAGCCGGGCTCTGAATTCTAGGGCAGGCGCAAGTACTACCCCTTCGCGGTCCGGGTTTCGAAGTTGCATGATTGCAGAACATAGCGGCCCAAAGCGCCCGCCCGGCGAGGCTTCTGCGATACCCCTAAATCTTTCAAATCAAACTTGATACAAATTCCGCAACATTTCTTGACACTCTGGGTTTCATCGGACGTGGCCACAATGCAGGTGAAATCGAACTCAGACCAACGGAGAGAAATTCCATGAACAGCACCCTCAAGATTTCGTTTCTTAGTACAGCGCTCGCAATTCTCGCGCTGCCAGTTGTGGCCCAGAGCACGGCCCCATCGACACCGGTAACCGGCGAGAGCATTCAGGACCGCAAGGAAAACCAGCAGGACCGCATCGCCAACGGCGTCAAGAGCGGGGAACTGACCGCCGGCGAAACCGCCAACCTGGAAAAGAAAGAAGCCGCCGTCAACCAGGAAGAGCGCGACATGCGCAAACTCGACAACGGCAAGCTGACCACTGCCGACAAGAAAACCCTGACCCAGCAGCAGAATCAAATGTCCAACCAGATTTACCAGGACAAGCATAATGCGGCTGTTCAGAACACCGATCCCAAGAGTGAAGTGGGCAAGCGCGCCGAGAACCAGCAGGACCGCATCGCGCAGGGCATCAAAAGTGGACAGCTTACCGCCGGCGAAGCCGCGCACCTCGAAGGCAATGAAGCGAAGATCAACAAAGAAGTGCGCACCGACCGCGCAGCCAACGGCGGCAAACTAACCCCGCAGGAGCGCGCCCAAGTCAACCGCCAGCAGAATCGCCAGTCGCGCCAGATCTATCGCGACAAGCACAACGGTCGCCATCAGTAAGCAAGTTCCACTGCAGCCAAAAGCAATCAGAGCAATGTCGTGTTGAGCCCCCGGTCCCAAACCGGGGGCAATATTTTTGAGGCTACGAGCTGTGAGCTGCGAGTCGACTCGGCTTGCTCGTAGCTCGAGGCTGGCCTCGACCTCTCCGTAAGTCATTGATGAACTTGGCAGATACAAATCTTGACAACAATCGCAAATTGCAATAAAGTAATTGCGAATTGAAATAGGACGCTGGCCGTGAAGCTGGGCGAAAAAATCCGTTACCTGCGTGAGGTCGAAGGATCACTCCGCGGTCTCGGCCGTCCCATGACGCAGCTCGAACTGGTGCGCGCCATCCGCCAGGAAATGGGCAAAGGCAAGGGCCTCAGCCAGTCCTATCTCTCGCAGATCGAAAGTGGCGCGCGCCCGCATATGACGCAGTCTTCGCGCGCTCTGCTGGCGAAGTTTTTTAAGGTGCATCCCGGTTTTCTGGTCGACGATCCCGAGGGCTACCACACCGAGTTGACCTCCGACTTGCGCACCACGGAAGGCAAGCTGGACGTGTGGCTTCTCCAGGGCTCAGAGCATTTCGTCGGCGATCCGGAAGTCAGCCACGCACTCATCAAGGCCGCGCGCGAGAAAGATACGCGACGCGCCTTGCTGCTTCTGGGATCGATTCTCGACACGCCTGGTTTGGCGGATCGTCTGCTGGAGGCATTGCGCCCGGAGTTGGCGGCCGCAGGGAATCATCATCACCGTGCGGAAGGGAGGCGAATCCGATGACCTGGTCTGATTTTTATCTGATCTGTTTCGCAGTCGGTTTCTGCTTCAGCTTCTTTTCGTTCG
>Ga0209698_10009276_pt1 | contig 10077 bp, 8 predicted proteins | sample LitLauG_LLR_2012_FD_187203 | JGI IMG/M metagenome (GOLD analysis project Ga0209698, IMG submission 187203) | Freshwater sediment microbial communities from Pennsylvania, USA - Little Laurel Run_MetaG_LLR_2012 (SPAdes) (version 2) | ecosystem: Environmental > Aquatic > Freshwater > Creek >... | reverse complement strand
GTCCGTGCTCGTGCGTGAGTTTGGCCTCCTGAACGGCCGTGGCGCGCAAGTCATCATCGGCGATGAACGAGCACATGGCCAGAGGAGCAGCGCGATGAGCCGGATTGCAGCCAGCCGTCAATCCGCCAAACTCGCGATGTACCTGGGCAACAGCGTCCCCGGGCTCCACGCCGAAGGAGATCAGTTCAAAGACCCGTGCTGACACCGGCCCGGTGTCGGTTCCTTCCCGTAGGAACCATGTGAGATATCGAAGCCTCACGTCATTGAGCGAGAATCGGCCAAGCCGGCGCAGGCTCGACGCTAATTCGAGCGCCATCTGAATCGGGCCACCGTTTCGGTCGCCCATCAAAAGGCCTAGTAGAATTCCACGAGCCCGTTCCGCTTCGCCGGCCATCGCCAAAATTCTACAGCTTACGATACGGAGCAAACGCCACGTTATCAGTGAATATCGCCGATTATTTTTCAGCGCGACTCACATCAGCCCGCGCCTTCCGGCCGGGAGCAGGATTGTGAAGTCCGCCAGCCTCCGGCCACGCCGACGCTGGTAGCGGAAGCGTCATCTCCTAGAACCGGACTTCCGCGGGGCGCGAAGGAGCCGCACCTCACCAGCGTACGGGTCTGGCCGGATGATGGCCGATAATTTAGTGTCATGAGCGTCTTCTACCGCTTCACCACCCTCGATAACGCGGATGCCTTCTTGTTGGAGGCCAATGGGCTGACGCATCCGCGAGCCGCGGTAGATGAGCCGGAACTGCGCGTTGAGCGGGCAGAGAGGACGTTTGACTTCTGCATGGCCATGATCCGCGCGTTCTTCCCATTTCCAGTGGCCTGCCAGTTCTGATGAGCTTCGACCACAGGAGGGGGACCCGCCTTAGCGGAACACAATAAGACATATGGCCGGCGCAGATTCCACTTCGTCAGATAGCGCGTGCACTAAGATTCCGGATCGCGCCATTCAAACACCCCACGCTCGCGGTTTTTTCGCACCGAATGCCACGGGAAACAACGCCCGTTCATAGCCACGTAAACTCCGGGTTCGAGCGCCTGCACGAACGCCAGGGCGGTGCCCAAATTGAACATCCCGTCCGAGCTGCCGAATTGGTACGGCACCATCGCCCCGGTGACGACGATGGTCTTACCGCGGATCGCGCTGCCCAGCACAGCCGCGGTCTGCTCCAGGGTGTCGGTGCCGTGCGTGATCACAATGCGGCGCTCAGGGCACACCGCGCAGCGGTCGCGGATCAGCGCCCGATCGGCATCGGTCATCTGAAGGCTGTCGATCATCATGAGGGTTTCAATATCGACGTCCAGCAGACAACGTCCCAGCTTCAGCATGTCGTGAGTATGGGTGTCCTGGAAAAACAGCTCGCCTGTGAGCTCGTTGTACTGCTTGTCAAAAGTGCCGCCGGTGACGAAGATCTTGATCCGCTCGCTGGCCATGCCACCAGTATTGCGCCCCGGCGAGCGGGGAGCCTCTGCAGTCCGCCGGGCGAGATTGTCCTCTGGACGGGGAAAGCTATCTGCGAAGAACTCGTCGCGTTTGTCTACGGCGAACTCCGCAAACTCCCGGCTAGCGATTTGCGGGGGGAAGGCGCGGAAGCCACGCTGCAACCCACCGCGATGGTGCATGAGATTTGTCTCCTTACTGGCAACGCAACGACGCATACAGTCGATGACTGGGCGCATTTCTTCGGCGCAGATCATTCGACGCGTCCGCGCGGTGGCCAAAGCTTCCGGAACCCTGCGATCGATGGTGGATCTAGGCAATGGATGACCGGGCGCACAAGGAATCAGATTCCGGTCCAGATACGGGGTTGGAGGATACGATCCGAGGTTTCTCTTAGTCGGGTTCACTGTAATCGACCGAAACGGGACTCGGAGCCCACGAAAGCCCAATTCCCGATTGGGCCGCATCGCATGGATCTAACATTTGACGAAGAACCGGGCCGACGCGGTCTTATCCACCACCTGCGGTTTGAAGGCGCGGACCGAGCAAGTCCCATCGGTTCCCTTCGAGGTCCCGGAACATCGCGACCTTGCCGTACGGCTCGATTAGCGGAGATGACACGAATCGGACGCCGACGGCCACCATTCGCTAGTAGGATGCATCGAAGTCATCAACACGGAGGAACATCCCCACGCGGCCGGCGAACTGCTGCCCAATCACCTTTGCTTGTTGCTCGCCGTCGGCGCGGGCAAGTAGGATGCCTGTCTTAGCTCCAACCGGCTTGACGACAACCCATTGCTTCGGCCGCCCGTCATTGGTCAGTGACGGTGTGTCTTCCACCAACTCGAACTAAGCACATCTACGAAGAACCGAATCGCCGGGTCGTAATCCCGCACGACCTGGGCCACGAGTTCGAGATTCGCCATCGGACCCAGTTTACAGCCGCCAGACTTGGTTGCACCTTCGCAGTCCGCAAACGGGGTTGTGGGAGATTACTCCTCAGAAGTCGGCATGTCGCCAGCGGTGCGTCCCGCAACCCGACGCTGCAGAACTTCGGCCCAAAGGCCGGGTGGTTCCTCTCCCTCGAAGTGCGGGTCAAAGCCTCCGAAAAACAAGCATTCCAATCGGTCGGCCTCGGAGAGCACTCTCCCGGCACGCGCTTTCTCTCCAACCGCAGATGCTCCCTCCGTCGTCTGCGGAACTCATCCGAAGGTTGACCCTCATGGGCGAGGGAATGAGCGGAGGCTAGCGCGGAAAAGGTGCCAGCTTCGGCGCCGTGCTGTCAGGCTGCGCGGGCGAACGAGCGACGTTCAGAATCATCGCGAGCGTCGAATAGTATCCTACGAGCCCGGTGGTGTCGATGACTCCCTGCTCACCAAACTTGCTCAGGACCCTCGCGTAGGTGGGATCGCTTACGCTCTCGTTCTGGAGAAGCTCGGCGACGAAGTTATAGACGATCTCCTCGTCCTCTGCCATACCCTCCGGGCGGCGACCCACAGCGAGGGCCGCCGCGACGTCCGACTTCAAACCGGCTTTCAAAGCCAGCGGATAATGTGCATTCCACTCGTATTGTTGGGTCGACTGACGAGCAGTCAGGAGGATGCTCATTTCGACCAGCTTCTGCGGGAGCGAGTTATTGAAGCGCAGGTACTCGCCGACGCTCTGCAGGCGGTTCATGAGCTCGGGGCTGCGCAGCAGCGGGACGAAAGGTCCGCCTCCACCAGCAGCGCCGCGCGGCGTCGCCGCTAACAACTGGAGCGACTTCTTTTGCGCTGGAGTCTGCTTGTCGGCGGGAATTGGCGGCATTCGGTCCTGGGCCAGCACGGGGGCCAGGCAAACACAACTGAGGACAGCAAGGACTCGCAACTTCATGCGCGGAGTATATCACGGGAAGTGTTGCAAAAACGGCGCTAACGAGTCTGATAGGCTGCTAACCGATGCCCAAACCATGGCCAGCTCTGTTTAGATGGCGGCACTTTGAACCCGAGATCATTGTTTGCGCCGTTGGTTGGTATCTGCGGTTCTCGCTTTCGTATCGGGATGGAGACCCGGAGCACCTGATTTGATCACGCCAGTAGGCTTCATCTTCGGCGAGGACGGCCCGTAGGGGCATTTCACGGGCTTGACCGTTTAAGCTCTCAGGCTGCCGCTAAGTCAGTCGCGCAGCTCTTGCGAAACGTTCCGCCCCAACAGTAAAAGTTGGGGACGACGGTAGCTGAGCGGTACAATTCGAAAAGACCCATGACTACAAAACTATCGCCTGAAGTACTTCTTGCCGCCATCGAAGGCTTCGAATCGCAAAAGAAGAGGATCAACGCTCAGATTGCGGAGTTACACCAAGTACGCAATGGTGGTCGCACGGAGGCAGTAATTAAGCCGGACCTCCCAATGCGGAAACGCCGCAAATTCAGTGCCGCTACTCGACGCCGGATGAAAGAGGCCCAACAGCGCCGATGGGCGGCGGTCAGAGGAGGAACGGAACCGTCAGCCCCCGCCAGTACTGAAGGTCCAAGGCGCAAACGTCGTCTCAGTGCGGCTGGCTGACAGGCAATAATCGCCGCCACCAAGAGACGTTGGGCGCTGAAGCGTGGCGAAGGCGCAAAGAAGCAACTAGCCGCGTCGAAGAAAGCCGCGGTCAGGAAGGTGAAGGCGGCGTAGAGGCCGAGGCGGGAAGGCCCTTAAGTGTTTCGGCCGCACCCCTGGCGTCGGACCGCGGCGCGCGCGCCCGTGGGCGTCCACGGATTACCACCCGCGCGAATTCTGCGCGCGGCCGTGCCCCGCGCGGTACCAGGTGCACGCCGGAGTTGGTCCGCGCGGGCAGCTGGGGACTCGTTGGCGGAAGTCGCCTTCGGGCATCGGGCATGTGTAGCAGAACCAATTTAAATCTCTGCCTTCCTGCTACTTGCCGACCAGGTGTGGAACGTCCTTTTCGTTCTCGCAGATATTTTCAATCAGCTCCTCGTCGGCGAGATAGTTGAAGCCTGCCACGGTCACAGTCCAAGGCCTAGTGTATGCCTTCATGTCGTCGATAGTGATTTGGAGGTCCATGTGCCCGAAGTCGCGGCGGTGGAAGCGCTCGGTCACGTGCAGCGATTCGGTTTGGGGGTGCCCGTTGTTGTCCAACCAGCCTATATCGTTGAATCCCGTGGTGTCGACCACCAGGGTATCGCCCTCGAACCTCCCGATCGAGTAGCCCAGATAGGCAGGTTGGGTGGGCTGCGGGAGAGGACGGCCATCCAGGAAGATCTGGCGGTAGTGATTATACTCCTCATAAAGAACGGCGATCGTTCCAGGGGTCTGGATGAACTTAAAGTTCATCGGGATCGTGTCGAAATCCACTACGCCGCGCGTGAGGCAACGTTCGGATGGCCTGCCTTTCCCCATGTTCTCCAGGCGCTGCTTGTAGAGTGCTTGCGCCCAGGGCCGCATGGGCACCTCCACCCCATCCGCAGCGAGGTCATTGAGATATTTGACGTTCACAGCCACCCAGATTCCGGACACATCCGGCTTGCCGTCCGGCGTTCTTGGCGCCGGGGCAGAGAGGTTGGGTTTTCCATCCGTAGTGCGCGGAATTCCGGGAGTGGGGTAGTGTATCCATTGCGCGGAGAGCGGAAGGCACGTTGAGAAAATCACGGCAAAACTCGAAAGCGATCGAACACTACCCACTTTGGCCTCCAGCTCAAAACAAGTATATATGGTACTTCCCAGCCTTGGGTGAGAAACACAAGCGAGGGCGTTCACAGTGCGCCCCAACGGAGGTCGGTGAAGCTGCCCTTCACACTCGGATGAGTGCCGCCATCAGCGCGCTTTATCGAGACAATTCCATTAAGAGTGTTCGCGCAGTCCCTGTTCCGAAAAACAAGACGAGCTTCGAGTCCGGATCTCTCGCCAGATCCGATCAATGTACCGGCCGTGCCGGCCGACCGCGTGCCTAGAAATAATCGGCGAATTCACCAGGGTTTGATAGAAGGTCTGCCGATTCACGCCCAAGCCCAGACAAACCGTCGTAAGGTCAAACGGAGTTATGGCCTCGCTGTGTTCAGACAAAATATGGACAATATCTCTTTCAGTTTGAGTCAGCACGCGTCCGGGCTGACCCTCGGCTCCGCTTGGACTGATGCCATTTCAGCACAACGCCTCTGGGCGTTTCTCGGTAACGATTTTTTATGAACCCTACTTGTGCCACTGACGATAACTTCCGGATGCCCCGTGATTCGGGAGTTGAGCACTCATTGGCGGGAGGTCAACGGTGGTATACTTCCGACTGCCGGGAGGCCAAAAGACTAATTCTGGTCTAGATTGTATTCAGGATTGCTGTCAGGCGCGCGCCATTTTCGGATTCACTCTTCTGTTCTGGAGTCAAGGGTATGAGCACTGGTGTTAAGAAATCAATGACGGTCTTGTTTCTGTCCGCTCTCCGATTCAGTCAACTCGCATTCACAGTGGTGGCTGCGGCGCAGAACGCTCCCCATCCGGACGCCTGGAATATGGAACTGGTCGGGGTCTCGCAGAACCAGGGGCGGGCGGATATAGGACCTTATTCGAAACTCAGCCCCTGGCCAAACCCCGACGGCGAGTATTTCTATTCGGGATGTTACGATCCCGCGCCGCTCGATCCCAGACCGGAGGCGGCGCAGTGCTTCATGACGATCGGCCTGAAGGATCCGAACAAGCCCGAGCGTCTCGCCACGGTATACATCTTTGATCCGGTGGCGTCGCCCGAACCGCCCGCCTCACACCCGGTCTGGAAATCGAAGGAACTGGCCAACCTCCCCATCAAGGTCCCTTGCGATACTTTCAAGGACCCGGAAGTGCTGGCTGGAACCAAGCGTCCCGCCTGCTGGGATCCCGGCTGGAACACGCACACGCATTACGTCGCAGAGGGGCCCGGGAAAATCCTTGCGGTCAATGAGGAGCGTCGGCGCGGCATCGGCACCGACTATCAGGCCAGTTACCACGGCGTCAGTTTTTACGACGTTTCCAACCCCGCCAAGCCCGTGTTCCTCTCCCGCTGGCAAGCCCCTATCTCCAATCCCGTGGACGGAGAGTACCTGGACTCGGATGGAACGCACCACTTCAACTTCCGGAACCAGGGCGAGCCGGGGTTTCTGAACAACAGCGACAATCGCTATCTGTTCCTCGGGACGGAGTACAAAGGGTACATCGGGATGATCCTGGTCATCCTCGACGTGCGCGATCCCCTTCACCCGGTCGAAGCGGCTACCTGGCATATCCCCGGGCAGAAGACGCCGGAAGAGGATACCCAGCGAGACTGGGTTTTTCAGCGGAACTTCAGCAGCCCGATCCGGAAGGACCCGGCGACAGGAAAGCTGACCAAGCACGTGGCCATGCACTATGCGACGGTTTACGGAAACACGGCCTACCTCTCCTACCGGCAGGCCGGACTGGTCATCCTGGATGTCTCCGACATCAAGAGCCCCAAGTTCCTTTCCCGGCTCGATTATCTTGTGCCCGGCTTTGACGACCCGACGATGCCCGATTCCATGAAGAAATTTCCGCTGGATACTACGGCGTACGGCAACGCCCACTCCGCCAAACTCGTCCCGGGTCGGCCGAACCTGCTCTGGCTCACCGATGAGTACTTCAGTTGTCCCTATGGGCACCTGCGCATGGTGGACGTTGCCGACCCGAGGAAGCCGAAGATCATTTCGCATTTCCTCTATCCCGAGAATACAGCCTGCGATCCGGCCAATCCTGCAAGGACCGCGTATCCGTCGCGATTCCCGAGGCGCGGCCCCTCGACTCACATCGGCAACGTCCGCGATGGCCTGCTCTTCCTCGCCTGGTACGGGATGTGCGCGCGGGCCATCAACATCCAGGATCCACTCCACCCGGTCGAAGTGGGCCACTTCACTTATCAAATCGATCCCAGCAGACCGCAATTCGCCGGGTGTGACACCTACGACATCACCTTGGGGCAGAACGGATTGCTCTATGTGTCCGACGGCACTTCCGGGCTCCGCGTCGTCAAATACACCGGAGAAGTTCCGCAACCCGCGGGCAGGCCCTAGCGGGCAGGTGCGGCAGGAAGTCGAACGGAGAAGACCACGCCGTGGCGAGGGAACTGGCGAGCAAGACTTGCGTGCCGTGCAGGGGCGGTGTGCCGCCGCTCCGGGCGCGGAACTCGGTGCCGATTCGTCGCACACACTTCCCCTACTTTTCCCGATAGACGGCGAAAACAAACTTTGGTGTGCGCCGTCATCCAAGAACAATCCGGACTTTTGGACAATCAGCTAAGAATACGGCAGCTCCCGGTTCGGGAAGCTGCTATTGGAGATTATTTCTATTTGCGTCCGTCGCTTCACAAAGCATCGATCCGGTACACGGGATAACGCCCCGCGATCGCCTCGAAGTCAGACAGCGGCGCGCCGACGGGGAGCGGGAAGTGCTGCCGGCCGCTCAACGCGATCCGCACGTACTCTCGGAGGATGGGGGCTCTTTGCTCCGGCGGTACTGCCACAAGGTGAACGCGCCGCTGACGTCCCTGACGGATCACGGCATCGCCTTGCGCGGCCTCGACGTTTTTCACCCAATCAGATCCCGGGCCAAGCATCGAGACGAGGTAACGTCTGTCCTTCACGCTGACAATCACCACGGGGTTCACCCGTATGCGCCCGGATGTGCGCCCACGAAGTTCGAGGGCGGCCTAGAGCCTCGGCGGCAACCCGAGGCCGGACCACCAGCAATTCAACCGGTTGACCCACAGGCCAAGGCGGGTTGGGCGCCAGTTGCGGTAACACAACCGCAACAGGCCACGTTCTGCCGGATCGGAATGCCTTGAATTGTCCATCGGTTTTTCTCTGTGTCGCACTCCCTACTGTTAAAAAACGGTGTTCCATCGCCGATTATAAGTCAGAAGCTGGTGCTGGGAGCAGGTGTTTGAGACCAGAATATCCGGTAGATTCAAAGATTAGTCGGCCATCAGTGGATCGAACGATCCAGCGCGCGAACGGATCCCCGAACGAGGTAAACCCCAACGTCTTACACCGCTTCTGACCTCGAACCCGCGAATCGTGGCACGGGGGGAGCATCTATCGCCGGCCAACAACACGATAGATGCTCCCCGTGCCGAAGTCCGAAAGGTATAAAGCACTGTCGGTTGCCAGCAGACCATCCAGGTGGCCCACGTCCGGCTGGCTGTTCTCCACAAAATGCAGGTAGCGTCCCGTGCGCGGATCGCAATAAACAACGGCGTTCTCTTCGTTGCTCGTCCCGTTCACGTGTTTGCCATAGAAGCCCAGAAAAATTCCCCGGTTGAATCCGATCGGGAACCGCGGCGGCGCCAGTGCCATACCCGCCGGTCCCTCGCTCTCCGAGCCCAGCATCGTCCCGTTGGGAATCGGCTGGAACGCGATCACCGGGTACACGCAACCGGTCCCCACCGGCAAACCCGTCCGGTACTGGATGTAGCAGGTCGGAAACCCGAAGTCCGCCACCGTGGTTCCCACATCGTGCGTTGCGATGTAATTCAGCTCGTCGGCCTGCGGCGGCTCATCGCCGGTGCCGCTCTGCGTATTGTCGATCGCATTATCGGCAAACCAGAGGTTTCCCAGCGCATCGAATTGCATCCCCGCGACGTTCCGTATACCGCTCGCGACCTTTCGCAAATTGTGCGCCACCGGAAGTTCGCCACGCTCATTGATCGTGATCGCGTAGAGCGAATCGCCGTCCAACGTCCCGCTGATCATCCCGCTGAGCTGAACCTAGAAGGTAGTTGCCTGACCGTTCACCTTGGAGCCGATATTGAACACCAGGTCGAAGGATCCGATCGTTCGCGGCGTGCGGCGTATGGCGATCCCGATGGTGTCGTGCTCATACGGCTCGGGATAAGAAAACTGCAAGACGCCCACGGGAGTCAACGGCGCGTCCGGAGTGGCGCCCGGGGCCAGCAGCGTAATGGTGTGGTCGCCGTAGTTGCCGAGAGCGAAGTATTTTCCAATTGCCTGGAACCCGGTGAGCGGCCCGGTCGAGGTCTGGTAGATGGCGACTCCGGGTCCGTCCGCGACGCCGTCTTCGTTGGTATCGGTAAATCGCAGCACGGCGCCCGTCCTGCCGCCATTGGGCGCGGTGGCGACAGCCAGCGAGCCGTCGTCGAGCACGACCATTTGGTCGGGAAATTCCAGTCCGCTGGTGAAAGTCGTCAGGCGAAACGGGGCACCGGGGGCCAGGGTGACGGCGCCGGCCACGGCGCAGAAGAACGCGGCTATAACGCTGCACAACGCGATTCGAATCATCTCGACATTTTAAGTGGAATCAAGGGCGACCTGTAATGCCACGGATTTGACGGGCGTTTCCCCAGGACGGTTATCGGGCCTCGGCGACGCGGGCCTGGGCGAAAGGAATCCTGTTCCGGAGACATTCCCAAGCGACAGGGCCGCGCTCGGGGCCCGCTGGGAACCTGACCCGGCGATCTGGGTGTCATATTTACAGGCGCGCAGTCCCGGCGCGCCAGGAGGTTGAGACCCTTGGTAAAGAAGCGTCTTCTGTGGATGCAGAGGCTGTTAGCTTAACTATGCTTTTTCGGAGACTGCGCTCCGAAAAAGTGGCCCCTGCGGGGCAGTTCTGACGATGCGGTTGCAGTGGTGGGCGAGTAGTTATTACGCTCCGAA
>Ga0209698_10009275_pt1 | contig 10078 bp, 9 predicted proteins | sample LitLauG_LLR_2012_FD_187203 | JGI IMG/M metagenome (GOLD analysis project Ga0209698, IMG submission 187203) | Freshwater sediment microbial communities from Pennsylvania, USA - Little Laurel Run_MetaG_LLR_2012 (SPAdes) (version 2) | ecosystem: Environmental > Aquatic > Freshwater > Creek >... | reverse complement strand
GACTGTTCTCGGTGGCGAAGGGGCCTTTGCCTTTGGCATCAACGCCTCGGGACAGATAGTGGGAACCCTGCTCGGCAGCAACACAGCCGTCATTTGGAATGGAACGACCCCGACCGCCCTCGCGAACGTCCGGGGAGGGTATACTGGAGAAGCGAGTGCTATCAACGCCTCCGGTCAGGTTGCGGGAATCGCGGGTGGGCCAGTCGTGTGGAATGGAACGATCCCGACCTTACTCGGCGATCTCGGCGACAGCAACGTTCGTGCCATCAACGACGCGGGAGTGCTCGTAGGCGATTCCTACACCACGGGTGATGAAGGTCATGCTGTGGAATGGAATGGGACGACTCCAACCATCCTTGGCCCCGCAGGCAGTTCAGCCTACGGCATCAATAATGCGGGTGAAGTGGTAGGTCAGTTTAGCAATGGCGATGGCTTTCTCTACGCCGGCGGGACAATCTATAACCTGAACAGCCTGATAGCACCCGGCTCTGGCGTGACCGTTTCAACAGGCTATGCCATCAACAACCGCGGCCAGATTGCAGCCGAGGGATTGCTCGGCGACCAATACGTCGGTCTCCTCCTCACCCCCGTCAGCATCCTGACGCCTCTGCAAAGCTGGCGTTACCAATATTACAGCGGTATTTTTAACACTGGCAATGCAACGGACACCGCGGACCCCTATTCCAAGGGCATCGCAAACCTCCCGGTCTTCGCATTCTCCGGCCCGAACCAGAATCCCGCCACGGCCAGCATCGCCCAGCTTCCCAAGCCGCAAATGAGCGGCGGAAATTACCTCTACAGCTTTACCGAGCCCCCCGGCGTGAGCGGCGTAACCTACGGCGCGGAGTGGAGCGCGACACTATTGTCGGGAAGCTGGACGCCCATCGCCGACACCGGCACCGCCCCGCAGCACACCTTCAGCGTCCCCATCGGCAGCAACACGAAGCTCTTCCTGCGGCTGAGGGTCACGGAGCAGTAGCAGCAGCCGCCGAATTGAATGCCACCCGTTCGCCCGCGCAGCCGGAGTGCGGCGCGGGATTAGGAATAGAGCTTGAAAAGGCTATTTGCGGCCCTTGCCCAATTTCTTGCGAATTGGAGATTCGGAGGCGGGCGAGTCTTCGCAAGAGGATGCAGGGGCTTCCGTGGCAGCGTAGGGCTTTAGCTCAATCTGAAATCGGGCTTGGCCGAAGAGGGAGCTGTTGTCATTCATCAGGCGGGAAGCCGCCATCCTGCAATAGTCCGTGTCCAGTTCCACCCCGATGCTGTTGCGCCCATGTTCGAGGGCAGCCACCATTGTCGTCGCGGTGCCGCAGAATGGATCGAGCACGGTGTCGCCTGTGAATGAGAACATCTGAACGAGACGGGCGGCTAGTTCGAGCGGATAAGGTGCAGGGTGTTCCTTGGTCGAAGCGCCAGTGATGGTCCAGAACTGCTGGAACCATTTGTCGAACTTTTCCTTCGGAATCATGCTCAGACGGCGCTGTTCCTCGGTAGGCTTGCGATAGCCGCCCGGCTTGCGCTGCATGAGGATGAATTCGATGTCGTTCTTGATGATGGCATTTGGCTCGTAGGGTTTTCCGAGGAACTTTGAACCGTTGCTCACTTCGTAACTGGCATTGGAAATCTTGTGCCAGATGATCGGATTGAGGTTGTCGAAGCCCAGCTTGCGGCATTGCACGCAGATGTCCGCATGGAGCGGCACGACGGTGTGGCGGCCATTGTTGTCACGCCGGGACAGGCAGACATCACCCACGACACAAACAAGGCGCCCGCCGGGTACCAAAACGCGGAGCACTTCACTCCACACGAGGTTTAGCTGGGCCAGAAACTCGTCGTATTCCCTGATGTGCCCCATCTGCCCCGGCAAATCATTGTAGCGCTTGAGCGTCCAATACGGTGGCGAAGTGACCACAAGGTGAACGGACTCGTCCGTAATGAAGGACATATGGCGTGCGTCGCCCTGTATAAGCCGGTGCAGGGTGGGGATGGCGTCGATCAAATGCTGTTCTGCGCCTGCAAATTTCATAGTTCCTTGATCCGGCCGGAGAACGCCGCCACGTGTGCGACGAGGGAATTAGCGAACACTTGAAACGTCAGGTCCGATGCCGGCTCTGAGTAGTGTCCTTTCAATCCATTTTCTGGATTTGACATGAGGAAGGCCGATTTGTCGTAATGCTTCTCAAGAACGAGACGGCGGCAGAACAACTCATAGCGCTTGGCATAGGACGAGCCTTGGAACTCTGGAAAAACTTTGAAGTGCGGTTCCTTCACCGAGACTGGTTTTGTCGAGCGAGGGCAGTCTTCCAAGAGAAACACATAGCCAATCCACGGTCGTGTGGCCGACCCGAAGGCATTCTCGCGAAATGCGGTCCACAAGTCGAGTGCGCTCCCCATCGCTTCCTCGGTGCGATTATTGAAGTTGTTGCCGAAAGACGGACCGACCTGTGACTTCGCCTCCAACGCAGCCACGAGCCGGCCCTTTGACACGACAATGAAGTCCCACTTTTTATTGGGACGGAAATATCCGGGCAATTCGAGCGACTGATCGCAGTGGATGTGGGCGCGATCAATGCCTGCTTCGATCACGAGCTTTGTCAGCAGTTCGATGAAGCCATCCATCTGTGCGCCACCAGTGACAGCACTGCGGGAGCCTTGATCAGAGCCGCCTGCGTCGCGCTGTTTCTGCAACTGCCTGGAGCGCGTTTCCCAATAAAAGCGAACGGCTTTGCTGGTGTGCTTCGATAATTCCGCCAGAATACTCGGGGTTGCCATTGCCGGGCAGTGTAGGCACTGGTGGTTCTTGGGTGCAAACTCAAGTTGAGGTTGTTTCGGCGGCGGAATGCCTTTGCAGGAAGCCGGGGCCGGTTTTGTTCCGAATGGCGATGGACGCACCCGGCGCTCCTGCGGAATTGACTGCGCACAGACAGCCCCCGTCGCGGCATCCCGCCACGCACCATTCGCGCCATCCGGCACCGTGAAATGGCAGCCCGCAGGCCACAGTCGGGTGCAAGGCGGACGCGGTAGCGGTGAAGCGGGTGAACGGTTTCATTTTCGGCTTCCTGAACCGTCCAACATCCGCCAGCATCGAACATCATGTTGAAGCTGTTAACCAAGATGGTGCGTTTTCTCGTTTTCCTCTTCTTCGTTGCCTCCGCATATCCCCAGGGAGCCACTCCGCCGCAGGGCGAGGTTCCTGGCAGGCTGGCAGAACTTGCGGCAGGCTTGCAAAAGGCTGAGCAGGCGGCGGCGGCAGTCCATTTGCAGGCCATGCTCGCATTGAACAAGAGCTATGACGAAGCCCTCGACCGCGCCATCGCCACCGCCATCAAGAAAGGAAAGCTGGATGAAGTCCTCAAGCTCCGCACCGAGAAGAAAAACATCGAGGACGGCAAGCGCGTCCCGCCCGACGACGACAATGACACCCCCGCCAGCCTCAAGACCCTGCGGGATTCCTATCGCAAGTCTGCGGCGAAGAATGCGGACGACCGGGAAAAGCTCATCAAACCCTCCTACCTCCGCTACGACAAGACACTCGCGGAATACGAGACCGCCCTCACAAAGCAGGGCCGCATCGAGGACGCCGTGCTCGTGAAGACCGCCCGCGAGGATGCCGCCGCGAAACACGCCGGCGGCGACCTGCCCAAGGAGGAGGAAGCCCCGGTGCTCAAGGGCGACGTGAAGCCGACACTGGCCTTCGATGAGAAGAAAAAGAAGGGCGGCGTGCTGAAGGGCGTGGGGTTCTTCTTCGGTGACCATCACGTCCCGATCGATCTGACCGCGGCCAATCCATTCCATGATTTCGTCGAGGTCTATGTCAGCGGCTATGATGGATGGATGGCCCGCAGAGCCAATGGCGATTTGGTTGCTGATTGCTGCCTATCGGGAAAGTGGAAACCGTTCAACGAACACAACGTGAGAAGCGTGACTATGGGACAAGACGTTGTCTGCCTCACGCGAGCTGGGGAGCTGAAAGACCTCGATCATGAAGGAAAGAAACCGCCGGGCGACTACATCTCACGCCGGTTCTTCTTTCCAGTCGCTTGGGCTGTAAGCAGGGCCGCTTTTGACCGCGACGGAATCCTCGTCAAATGGGGTTCGTATTGGCACAACAAGCTGCAGCCATCACCCCCAAAGGATTTCTTCAAGGGCGCCGTCGCGTTCACCGCAGGAGGCTTAGGGCCTGTCGGCTTCTTCACTGATCGTCCACCCGTCACATGGATCTTAGCCGAAGGCAAAGGCAGCGCCTTTACTTTCCCGGAGCGGTTCAAAGGCTGCATTCAAGGAGCAGCAAAAGACCAAGCCCTCCTCATCATGCGAAATCTGGCCGGCAAGGTCTTCGTCACCAGCACACAGAAGGTGGAAACCGATGCCGACTTCGCTCCGCCCGCGAGCCTGCCTCCCGCAATCCGCGTCCGCGCGGGCAGAGACTTCTGCGCCGCCCAGGCTGCCGACGGCACCTGGCAGGCCTGGGGCAAGCCCGGCGAAGCGCTCAAGCGCATCAAGGAAATCGGCCCCGCCCTTGATCTCGACGGCACAGAATCCGACCTGAACCGCAGCTGCCTGATGTGGATCGAGCCTGAAAAGTAGGCAGCGCAACGACACCCGGCCGCAGGTGAGCGGCGTGACCTACGGTGAGGATTGGAGCGCGACCTTGCAAAACGAATGGCAGCCAGTTCCCGACACCGGCACCGCCCCGCAGCACACCTTCAGCGTCCCCATCGGCAGCAACACGAAGCTCTTCCTGCGGCTGACCATTGCGGTCAAACCGTGTCACAAGCCTTTGACCTGCGGGTTCCATCGGATCGTTGGACTTCGTTTTCCGTGACAGGCGGGGACTGCAATGCGGGGAAAAGGGCATCCGGGGCAAACTTGACCAACAAACCGAACGGCACGCCGTTTTTCACTTCGAATTCTTCAAAAAGTCGGTAAGTGCATTATTGAGCCGCTGGGTTTTCTGCTGTGAGGGCGGTGGACCGAAATCCTCAATTTTTGGCGGCTTGATGGTCAAATCAATCGCCGGCATCTTGAATGGCCTTCCATAGTCACCCCGCACAAGGGAATCCCTGTCGAGTCCCTTTTCCAGCAGAACGGCACGGGTTGCGTCCTCATTGGCTCCAGTTGCATCCCCCTTTTCCAACTTCACCCTTGATCTCGCACGGTAGGCATCTGCAAATTTCGGGTTTGCCTGGACAGCCCGTGTGAAAGCGGCCATTGCGCCTTCGGCATCGCCTTTCGAGTATTTTAGCTCCCCAAGGTTGTAAAATGCTTCCGGCGATTTGGGTTCGAGATTGGTGACCATGGAGAAGTCGGTGATGGCATCCTCTGTCAATCCCTTCGCCTTTCTCAGCAGTCCCCTGTTGTAAAATGCCGAGGAATTCAGGGGATCAAGGCCTATGGATTTGGAGTAATCGGCAAGCGCCTCGTCAAGCTTGCCAAATTCCTCCTCCAACTTTGCCCGGTTGTAATAGGCGTCACCGTAACTGGGATCGGAAGCGATGGCATCCGAAAAATCCTGCAGGGCATCCTTCAACAACCCTTTGACCGCATACATTGTTCCCCGGTTATTGCGCGCCTTCGCATCCTTTGGATTCAACTGGATGCTGCGCGAATACGAGGCGATTGCCTTATCGGTTTCATCATGGTTTTTGTCATTGCAAAAGCCAATGGCCTGAAACGATGCAAGCAAGGCGAATGCGGAAAGGGCGGTTTTAACAAGGCTCATAAATGACGGGATGGGTGAATAACAGGCGGGGCAGCAAAGCGGGGGCGTATCCAATCACTGTTTCGGGCCATGGGCTTGATTCCCCCAAGCACCACTTGCCGGGCCGCATCTCCCGGCGAACCCCAACGCGCTGGCGTCAGGGGAATCATGTGCACAGTCCTGTCACTGTTTTGCAGGCGGCGGTGGCTCTCCATTGGATGTAGCCCGAAAGCCTCTCGGTCTCTGAGCGGTTGGCAGTTCCTGCATTTTTTTGCGTTCTTCGGGTGTCAAAAGTGCTTCACCCCGTGCATCCACTGTATCTGGAGAGGCAGTCTTGCCGATGGAGTTGCCATCAAATACTGCCGCGGCGTTTTCAGGAGCTTTCGCAGCTTCAACCAGTTGCCGCCATGCAAGACCCTTTCCAAGGCTGACTTTCCCGGTCAGAAGCTTTGCAACGGTCAGATTGAATTGATTGAGCGATGTCTGACACTCGGAAACCTGAGTTCTGAGCGCTTTTTCCTTGCGCAGGTATTCTTCGGCTGCGGTGGCATCCTTGAGTTCGAGAGCTTTCAATTTCAAATTGAAATTCTTCACTTCGATGTTGAAATTGCCCACAGCTGCGGCGTTTTTTGGATCAGGACGGTGGGATTCAATAATGATTTCCTCCTTGTGCAGCGTCTCTTCTTCGCCCTGGATTTCCCCAATCTCCCTGAGACGGCTTGAAAACAGTCCCAGATACGGAGCCCAGGCATTTTCAAAATCCCTGGACAGCGATTTGAATTGATCCCCAATGGTGTCCTTTACTCCGTCCGGCAAGTCAGACTTCAAGACAGTGGACGCCTCTGTTTGGGCAATTTTGAACTCAGGAGGTTCCGGAGGTGCTTTGGATGCAGTGGGTTGCTGGGGTGGCGATGCACCGGTTTCCTGCACCGAAAGCGAAAGTGACAGCGCAGAAATTACACAGATCAATCGTGCGTGGAAGTTCATGGCTGACGCAATGGAAACACAGCCCCCGTATTTTTCAATTCGGAAAGTCCCGGCCCCCCAACATCACCAAAGTGCAGCCGCTGACGGCCTCAATGCCTGTCCAGCCTGATGCTCCTTCTTTTCCCCAAACACCTCCACAATTGAAACCTTGAGCTTCTTCAGCGCCGGCTCCAGCCGGCGCAAATGCCACGCGGGGTCAGGGCGGGGATCGTGGGAAAGAACATTGTTCCCTTGCAGGCAATCACAAATGCAAACTCGTTTTCGCCCTGGAGACTTGGGAATTCTGTTCTGTGTTCTCCTTCACGGCGGCGACCACAGCGTCCATCCCTTCCCTGATTTCCCCAACCTGCGGATGCACTTCCTTGATGAGATCATGTTCAAGCTTGGAGACCTTTTCAATTCGCCTGCCCTGTTCCCGAAGCTGATCCAAAAGAAAATTCTGCTTCTTCGAGATCAAATGCATCCACCAAAAACACGCGCCCCAGCAGACGGTTCCAACTGAAGTCATCCAGAAAGCCAGGTCATTTCGATTCATCCGGCACAATGCGGGTTCTTCACGGGCAGGGCAAGGCGTTCCGGAAAAAGCCCGGAATAAAATGCCGGGAGTCACAGGGCCGCCACCCACTTCTCCCGCGAGCGTCAGGCAAATGCCCCTTCCCGGCTTTCGCATCCACCCAGCGCTTCCTCATTGTCACAGGCAGTTTTGCATGAACTGCCGGTGACATCCGCGATTGGAAAGCAAAGGCGGGGCGGGAGAATGATATGGGCTGCCGCTGAGGGCAAAGATGCAATCTGAGATCAAAATCTCCAGAAGGAATGACAGCTAGGCAGTATGTTGAAGCAAGCGTGAAGGAAGCCGCAGAGACGTCAGTTCATGGAAATTTGGATGCTAGCATCAAACCACAGCATGGCTACGAAATCATCGAGAAAGAAACTGGCGATGTTAAGAAGACCGGAATTAGTTCGCATGGCCCATTTGCATACTGGCAGAAACTCGGGGGAGACTGAATCGCGGAGTCCATGGGATTGAGGATGCCCACACAACGGATTGCCTTCCAGCCAAATCCATTCGACAGCAGCGCCACAGGCTCATGATTCTGCAGCCAGTAGTGGCAAACAGGCGTCCGGATTGTCCGGGATCAACGGGACGACTTGAGTTTCACTTCCCCGACGTATCGCGTGCTCCGGTAAATCCCGGCCCTCCTGCGGCCACGTATCCGTTGCTTGCGCCACTTTCGTTTGCGCTGACCCAGAATGAATAAAGCTGACCGTTGGTGAGATGAAACCGGAACCGCACGGGCTTGCCAACGACGGTGGACAAATCATCGGCACCCTTCCACGCGAGACGCTGGTGCGTGCTGTCGGCTTTCACAGGCACCGAGTGTTCAAGAGAGAACGGCTCGATGACTTCACCGGCGGCATCAAGGATCTCGGCGCGCATCAAGCCGTCTTTCGCAGCCACATTCACCAGAGGAAACTTGCCCGTGAATGCCACTGTCGCCGTCGTCAGCGTGCCGCTCTTCGCATCCGCGTCCATCGAGGCAAATCCATCGCGCCGGAGTGTGGCGAGGCCGGTGGAGCCGCCTGCATACATGTGCTCACGGCCCGCACCGATGCCCGACCATGTGCCGAAGTAGAAATGCAGCTTGTCGCCAACGATGAGGCAAACGCCGGTGGCTGGATGCAGGTAGCCCCGATTCCACGCACCGGGCGTACGCGCACACTGGAGGAAAGCTTCACGATTCGGCCGGTCATACACGAAGCCATCGCGACTGAAGCCGAGCTGGAGATCGATCACCTTCGGGCGATGCTCCTTTGCGCACACTTCATTCGGCGGACCGTAAAAGACGCCGAACACACCCAGCATCAGGCTCTCGTATGGCGTGGCAGTAAAGTGATAGAGTTCCGGTTCATAGCCGAGTTCGGGATCGGGCCGGTCACGTCCGTCGAGCTTCAGCCAGAGGGGAGCGCGTGTCCTGTCTTTGCGCTCGGCGAGCTTTTCAAAGTCAGTCGCCGTCTGGATGAAACGAGCTCTCACGGTTTTCGTCGGATCGCGCAATGACGGCGCACGTTCACGCACGCTGAGCACCCATTGGTTGCGAAAAGGATCGTGGAAGAGCGAGGTGTTGTCGCCATGCCAGAAGCCGACTGGGAGCAACGTCTTCCAGTGAATGCCATCTGGCGAATTGAAGAGTTCGCCGTGGCTTCCGCCCTCGGTCCCACCCTTGAGCCTTGAAAACACAAACATCTTCCACCGCTGCGCTGCGTCCTTCGCATCGCCATCCAGCCAGATCGAAGCGGCATCGCGGTACATGAGATGGCCGTTTTCAAATCGCACCGGCAGCACGCGGTTCGTGCCCGGCGTGACATCCATCTCCGGTCGGTCCCAGTGGATGCCGTCCTTGCTGGTCGCATAAGCGACCGCATCATACCACCCGGCGTGATACCACAGCTTGAACAACTGATCGGTCGGATCAAACCACGCGCCATCGCCGAAAGGAGCGGCTACGGGGATCGCTTCCTTGCCACCACGCGCGGCATTCAGTTCCAGCGGCGTCTCCGGTTTTAGAACGGGGCCATCACCCTGAACCTCCGCCTTGTGAAACGTGCGCTTCAAACTCGTCTCCGCGATGAGAAAATCATCAACGAAGAGCTGTCGGCCCGTATCGATGTTGATGGGTCCGTTGGGCGGCAACGCGGCGCGGAGCATGGCCTGCACAGACAGCAGAACGAAGAAGAGTGAGAGAGCGCGTTTCATTGGACGGATTGTGGCATGTCACTTGGGATGTTCTTCACCGATGATTAACTCCGCAGCACGGTGATTTGCGACGCTGCTGTGATTCGGGATTTCCCATTTGGCTTCATGTTCATGGTGAGTTGGCGCGGCTGGGGTGATTTTCTTTTTGGTCAGCGGTTTGGCGAGGTCTTTTGCGGCACGCAACACCGGTTTTTATGACGTGTCGCATGGTGCGGAAGCGATTTTCTCGTCCCGAAACGCTTTTTCTCCCGCTTGAAGAGACACCTCCCCTGCGGCAGGCGGTTTTCACTGCGATTGCTGGGTTCTCTCGCTTCATCCGGGCGGCGCGGTTGCCAATCTCAGCCGCTCAATTGCCCGCAGGATGTCGCGGAACAATTCCCGCGGAACCGCCACCTCCGCCATCTGGAAGATCACCTGCCGGGCATGGCGAACAACCTTCGACCCGATCTTGATCAGTTTCTCCCGCAAGGTCGTCAGCGTCCAGTGACGCACCGGGCGCAGCAGCACCGCCTGCCGAAGAAAGTTGCCCATGTTGTAGGCCAGCACGAACAGTTGCAGCCGCACCTGGTTGTCCACGAAATCGTGGCGGGACAGGCGCGTCCATTTGACGGCGTTCTTGCCTTCCTTGATCC
>Ga0209698_10009274_pt1 | contig 10078 bp, 12 predicted proteins | sample LitLauG_LLR_2012_FD_187203 | JGI IMG/M metagenome (GOLD analysis project Ga0209698, IMG submission 187203) | Freshwater sediment microbial communities from Pennsylvania, USA - Little Laurel Run_MetaG_LLR_2012 (SPAdes) (version 2) | ecosystem: Environmental > Aquatic > Freshwater > Creek >... | reverse complement strand
CTGGCCGGCCGACAAGTACCAGCCCGGACGGGCGCAAGATTCGTACGATAAGCAGTACGTTCGCGATTACCTCGAACAAATTCACTGGAACAAGCAACCACCTGCACCGGCACTGCCGGCGGACGTCGCGCAACGAACCAGCGAAAAATACCTCGAGGCGTATTACCAACTCACCGGACACAAACTCGATGTCTAGCGAGCGGCGTCTGGCTTCCAACCGCAGGAGTTGAACGTGACACCGGCGGACTGGATCATCTGTCTCGTTGTATTGCTGAACGTTGTCACGGCGGCCATGCAGGGCTTCTTTTCCGAAGCCTTGACGATCGCCGGGCTGGTTGTGGGATATCTGGTGGCTGCCTGGCAGTACCGCAGCCTCGCAGAATGGCTGGAAAAGTTTCTTAAGAACGATTGGTTAGCTGAAATCCTGGGCTTCCTCATCATTTTCTTTGCGATCTTGCTGTTGTTTGGCATTGCGGCGAGGGTCGCGCGTTGGGTGATGAAGGAGTCTGGTCTCAGTGGCTTTGACCGCTTCCTGGGCGGACTTTTGGGGCTGGCCAAGGGCGGACTGATGGTTGCAGTGATCCTGATGGGAATGACAGCGTTTGCGCCCGCTTCTCGGCTTTTGGAGAAGTCGCAACTGGCGCCCTACTTCTTGGTGGTAGGCAGGGCTGCCATTTGGCTGGCGCCTTCGGAACTGCGCGCTCGCTTCTACCAGGGCATGGATCTGCTCCATCGCGCGCCGCAAAATTTGCCCGGCGCCACTGCTCCTCCGCACAAGTAATTGCGGCGCTGTGAAAAATTTATTTGAGAAAGAGACGCATCGTGAAAGATCAACTGGAAGCACTTGTACTGGCGATGTACAAAAGCAATATTCTTTATTCCGAAGGAGTACGGGAATTCAAAAAACGCTTCATCCTCACGGTTCTCAACGAGAACAAGGGCAATCAATGCCGCGCCGCCCGTGAGTTAGGCATGCACCGCAACACGCTCAGCCGAACCATCAGCGAACTGAAGATCGACGTTCGCCAGTTGCGCGATGGCGTCAAGCGTCCTCCGCGCAGCACGCGCACGATGCCGCTGGAGAAGAAGATCGTCCGGTAGACTTCAAGGTCTGGGCTTTAAGAACACAACGCAACCCGGCAAGCCTTCTCCGCCGCAAAAAATCAGGCAGCCCTCGCGGGCTGCCTTGTTGTTTGAATTGCTTCCGTGTTACTGCGCCGCAGGCTTCTTGTGTACTGGAGGTTTGTGTGCAGCCGGCGCGGCGGGCTTGGCATTCAGCAACTTGCCCTTCTCCATCACCATCATGAACGGACTTGAGGTGTAAGAGGCGGGTTCGCCCTGGAATTGGAAGTTGTCGGCTCCGTCTTTGGGAGTCAACCGGGCTGGCACCTTATCCTCAAACTTCAAAGTGATGTCAGCCTTTTTTGCCTCGATATCGTCTTCGCTGCCGGCAACCTGGAATTCGGTGGGTGTGGTACTGATAATAGCGCCAACCATCTGCACAGCCTTCCCTTTGATCGCGTTCCAGACTGTGTCCTGATCGGCTTGGCTACCGTTGCTCAGAACAAACTCCCACGTCGCAAAGTCCATCTTATCGGGCGCCGTGTCCTGCACCATCTTGTGGGCTTGCTCGGCTGGAGTTGGCGCGGGTGCGATGGCAGTGGTCAAATCTGGAACCGTTGCACCGGCCTTGGCTTGCGCAAGAAGTGCATCCCAGCCGTCTTCAGCTCCGTGAAACTTTCGATAGAGAGAACGAGCATATTTTTCGATCTGCGCCTGGGCTTGTGCCGGAGCAATAGCCGCCGCGCGAGCCGAATACCAGATCGCGTTACGGCTGTTCTCAGGCGTGGCCGGAGTCTTCGGGTCGGGCCAGTAGGCCAGCGCCAAAGGGTATACCAAGCTGAAGTCCTTCTGGCTGTCGGGGCTGGCATCAACGCCGGCTCGAAGATTCTCGATCGCCCCCGCATAGTCCTTCGCCTGATAGTCCCCAATTCCGATCACCGCATGGAAAATGCCGCTCATCTGATCTTTCATTTTGACGATGTCAGGATCAGTCGCTTTCGGCAGACAGTCCAAGCCTTGCTGGCCATACTTTTTGCCATCCGTCAGCAGTTGCTGTGCATTCGGATCGCCGCCCTGCGCCAACACGCGATCCAGGTAGGCCAGCAGAGTCAACGCCCGCACATTGCACGGTTCCGCGGTAACGAGCTTCGTCCCGGTCTCCAGGGTCTTCTTGGTATTGCCAGCCTGCTGGTAGGTCTGCATCAGGATTTCCAGCGCTTGGTTCTTCATCACGCTGTTGGGATATTGGTTGATGAATGCTTCGAGACCGCTGATCTTCGCGTTGGGATCGGTGGCCTGCACCGCGGCCACGTAGGCGTTGTACTCGGCAGGATCTTTGATAACCGGGGCTTGTGCTTGCGAACCGGACGGTTGCGCCTGTCCGGCGGGTTGCGCTTGCCCTGCCGGCGCAGCGGCAGGTTGACCCTGTGCCGGCTGCGTAGGATTCTGTGCCACCGCAACGACGGCAACACCAAGCACAACCGCGACCAGAATCTTTTTCATCAGTATGGCTCCTTAGAATTCTCGGGAAATGACTTTTCGGGAAACTCTACAACTCTAGCGGCGGTGACTGCATTCCGACTGGACCGCTTTCGGTTCCGATCCTGCTTTGGAATGCTCGGCTTCCTGGCAGGGGCCCCGGGGCACTCAGGGGTAACCTGCTGAAAAAGAAAGGCGGCTAACCCAATTTTCCCGGTTGGCCGGATTATATGTACCTCTGTTGCCGAAGGCAAGCGACTTCCCAATCGTCCTCCACTTTATTGTTAAGATGCGAATAGCGGACATCGCGGATGGTTCCTCCGCGACCGTCTTGAGACCGCGTCCGCTAAAGGCCTTCTCCTATGGACACCGGACACGCTCTAAACGGGCAAGTCGCCCTCGTAACTGGGGCCGGTCGCGGCATTGGCGCCGCCATCGCCCGTAAGCTCGCCTCGATGGGCGCAACTACCGTCCTCTGCGGACGCACGCAATCCGCCTTGGAGGCCACCGCCCAAGCCATTGTCGAAGCTGGCGGGAAAACGGAAGTCATCCCCTGCGACGTTACCGTTTTGCATCAACTTGAATACGCCGCGACCCGCGTCGACAGCACGTTCCATCGTCTGGACATCCTCGTGAACAATGCCGGAATCGGCGGCTTCAACGACCCGTTGCACAATCTGCCGCCCGCAGAGTGGGACAACATCCTCAATACGAACTTGCGTGGAGTTTTCTACGCGATCCGTTGCTTTGCCCCCATCATGATTCGCGAATATCACGGACACATCATCAATATTTCCTCCCTCGCGGGAAAAAATGCTCTTCCCAATGGCGCAGCCTACGCCGCCTCAAAATGGGGATTGAATGGACTGACCTATTCCGTTGCCGAAGAATTGCGACAGTACAACGTGCGTGTATCGGTGGTTTGTCCCGGCTCGGTGGACACGGAACTCAGTCCGCACGCCGGTAAAGATCCCAAGAAAATGCTGCAACCCGACGATGTAGCGCACGCGGTCGCGATGCTTGTCACCCAAGCGCCACAATCGTTCGCAAGCGAGATTCTGCTGCGCCCCACACAAAAACCCTAAGAGCGGACCATGTACCTCAGACCTTGGACCAGAGGCGTTGCTGGCTGAGGTCTAAAGTCCAATGTCCGAGGTCCGGTTTTTCATTTTTTGAAGAGATTTTCAAACGCCTGCCGCGCATCAGTAGGCCGTTGACTGACAGGAGTGGATGTTTCCTTCTCGCGAGTGACCCGGATTTCAAACAACGAGCAGTCGTTCCGTGCGTCTTTCTTCGCGATGCGTTCCTTGATCGGCTGCATGCACTCGAACCGGCTGCCGGGATCGAAATACATGCACTGCTTGCAGGAATGCAATTCGAAGCCGCATTTTGGACATTGTCCAGTTGTTGGCTGTCCCTGCAACACGGTTCCGCACTGCGCGCATCGCGACACGGCGCGGGTGCCCGGCAGGTTCACAGGCTTCGGTCCGAGGGCGTGATCCCAACGCGGCGGGCCGCTCTTGCGTTCCGGCGGCGCTTTCCGAGTCTCCGGACGACGCGGTTCTCGATCGCTGTCTTGATAACCAGGCTGGCGATATTTCGCCACAAGACACCTCCCCCAGGCACGTGGCCTGTATTGTGTACCTAACTCCAATGAACGGCAAGTCTACTCGCCTGAATGATTGTTTCCGGCCGTCGCCGGCGGATCGTTGATCTTGATCAAACGCGGCTCTACTGGGCGTGTGGAGCGGGCACTCCTGCCCGCTGGTTTGAGGCGAAGCAAGCGGGCAGGAGTACCCGCTCCGCACAAGCAATCAGCAAGATAACTCGGAGTCCGAACAAAAACGGCGGAGCGATTGGCTCCGCCGTCCCGGCTGCCCACGTGCAGCTTCTACTGATGCTCGTGCTCTTCGTGCTCCTCGTGGCGCTCACGCTTTTCCTCTTTGTGACGCCATTTCCAGTAGTCGCGCTGATCCCGGGCGTCGAGTTGCCCGTAATCCACGTAGTCGTGACGTCGATCCGTGAGCCATTGCCGATAGGCCGCTTCCTCTTGCGGATTCCAGTTATGGTAATCGCGATACTGCGGATCGTATACCCGCCGCTCGCGTTCCTCTTGTTCGTGCCGTTCATGGTCCCGATCATCCTGCGGACTCGGGATTGCCATCGCCCCAATCGGCAACAGCAACGCAGCCGATACCGTCATCGAAGCAAACCATTGATTTTTACGACGCATGTATGCCCTCCGGAAGTGGCTATGTATGGATGCCGCCTCGGCCTGCCAGGTTGGAGCAGTCAAGCCCAAGCGCGATTACAGCCTTCTACGGATTGCGATCACCGGCGGCTACAATGAGGAAATGATCCACGAAATCCTGCCTGTCGGCCCGCTGCAGTGCAATTGCTCGATCATCGGGGATGAAGCGACACGCGAGGCGATGGTCATCGACCCGGGAGACGATATCAACGATGTTCTGGCCATCATTCGCAAGCACAAGCTGCAAGTCAAACAAATCGTCATCACGCACGCGCACATTGACCATGTCGGCGGAGCCATGAAGCTGCGCGCTGCCACCGGCGCCCCCATTCTGCTCAACCAGAATGACTACGCCTTGCTGAAGATGCTCGACATGCAGGCGGCCTGGGTCGGTATGCCGTCGCCGGGGAAAGTCGAAATTGACCGAACCGTGACCACAGGAGAAACCATTTCCGCCGGATCGCACACGGCCCAGATCCTGCACACTCCCGGCCACACCGAAGGCAGCATTTGTCTCTACTTCGAGCCGGAGAAGAAACTCATCGCGGGGGATACGCTCTTTGCCGGATCGATCGGCCGCACGGACCTTCCCGGTGGCTCCATGGATAAGATCATGCGTTCACTGCACAACACGCTGATGGCGTTGCCCGACGAGACTGCGGTGATTCCGGGGCACGGCCCAACGACAATGATTGGCGAAGAGCGGGAAAGCAATCCATTTCTGCGGTAGAAACGCAGTCATCACGGAGGCGACAGGAGATCACAGAGAAAAAAATGTTAGTGATGTCCTCTGTGTTCCCCTGTGCCCCCTGTGGTGAAGGTCTTCAGCACTCGCGAGCACCCAGAAGCAAACTCCTCTTCCGGCGTAATCAAGCCCAAAACCAGATACCCATCCCGAGGAAAGTCGTAGAAGTGCCCCGGATGCACCAATACCGATTCCTGTTCCAACAACTGGATGGCCAACTCCTCATCGGAACGCATCACCGGAACGCGCAGAACCGCGTACCACCCACCTTCCACATTCAACCGCTGGCAAGATTTCTGTCCCGCGAGTTGACGGTCCAGTTCGGCGAGATTCCGTCTTACCCGATCCAACAATTGCCGTTGGATACCTTTCCTCTGCTCGAACAATGCCGGGATGGCCCACTGAACGGGCGCATTCATCGAAAGATACGTATCGGCGATGACATCCAGCCGCCCCATTGCTTCGCCAACCCGCTGTTCCGGCCCGCTCGTGGCAATCCATGCGACCTTCATCTGCGGCAGCGCCGCGATCTTTGAAAGCCCGCTTAACGTAAAGGTAAGTGCATCACTGTTTCCCGAAAAGCTCGCGTGCGCTTGATCGTCCAACCGGTAATCCAGAAAAACCTCATCCACAATCAACGCCAGGTTATGGGCCCGGCAAAACTCATTCAGCGGGGCAACCTCGCCCGCGTGGACATACGAGCCCGTCGGATTGTTCGGATGCACCAGCACTACTCCCCGCGTTCGCGGCGTGATTGCAGTTTCGAGTGACGGAAAATCCATCTGCCAGCCGTGGTCATAAATCAGGGGATACGGCACCAGCCTCACATCCTGCAAATCTGCCAGGAACTCGAATAGCGGATAGCTCGGCTTGGGCACCAGTAGCTCATCCCCGGCATTGCAGAGCAGCCGAAACACGAAGGAATACCCTTCGCTGGTGCTCGTGGTCAGAATGATCCGCTCTGGATCAACCGTTTGCCCGTGTTCTTCTTTGTAGTACGCCGCAACGGTCTCACGAGCGTGCTGCAATCCTTTCGCTTGCGGATCGTAATCGAGTGCTCGTTCCGAACTCAGCGCTGCCAGTATCTTCGACGAGTCGTAATGCAGGCCTGTACGCGTCGGGTTCGACACCGTCAAGTCAAGCACGCGAGCGCCCTTTGCCCGCACCTGTTCCAGCGCGCAGGTAAACCGGTTCTGCGCCAGCTTCCAGTTCGTGCGTTCAGAAAACATGCAGGGATTCCATGGGATCAACCAGACCAAGCGCTGAAATGTGATGAAAAACAGAAGGCACAGAGAAGAGTTGAGTTTCTCTGTGCCTCTGTAGTGGATTTTAAATTGAGACGAGTCGGCGAACTAAGCGCCTGGGACCCGCTGCTTCTTCACCAACTCAGGAACCGTTCCCCGGCTTACATCCTCGGGACTCTTATGCTCTTCCAGATTCGGCCAATCGCGGATTCGCAGCGCCGGGCAAATCAGCCGCTTTCCTTCCGGCCGCAACAACTGCCGCAGGGTCTGCACACCGTAAAACAACCCTTGACCGCTATTGGCCGCTACGATCACATGCGACTTGTCAGAAAACAACAGGTAGCCCTGCTCTCCCACTCCCTGATCCCACTTAAGGCCCTTCTCCGCGAGGAAGCGGCGCACTTGCCGGTCTTGCAACCGCGCCAGTACGATCGAGCCGCCTTCCGCCTTACCAGCGGCCTTCATTCCATGAATGTTCAACTGCAGGCCCGACTGGTCTGCAATCTCTTCCGCCAGCGTCTCGGCGGCGATGCGATCTTCCGACTGATGTCCCAGCTGCACAAAGATCTTCGTCTTCGCACTCACATGAAAACCGCCGTCCAGCAGATGGACTTCCTTCGGTTGCGGCACTAGCGTCAATGCCGGGCGCTCATCAGAGTCGCGTGCCAACAGCATTGAAGCACATCCCGCAATGCACAAAACAACCCACAGAAATCGCTTCATTTCGATCCTTTGCCCCAGCAAGCCCATATTGTACCCGTAGCGGCCTAACTCGAACTGTCTTTTGTTTGTATTTTCTGGTTCTCCGGGATGTCTACGCCCCAAATGCTTCTTTATTAACTACATAGGGCATTTTCGTGATATCGCCGCCGTAGTTTTCTTCGAGCACATCGATCAATCCCTGGGCGCATCGTCCCGCCATGCCTTTACTCGGATCAGTCGAGAGCCGCGTGATGCGTGCCGCACTAGCGAAATGCGGCATCAGGCGACACCGGTCTGCAATCGCCGGGTCGCGCAGCGGCGAGTCAGCCGGTAGCGGTTCGTTCTCATAAACGTCGAGCGCTGCGCCCGCAATCCAGTTCTCCTTCAAGGCCACGGCCAAAGCTGCTTCCTCGACCACGGGTCCGCGCGACGTGTTGACCAAATAGGCCGTCGGCTTCATCAGGCTCAACGTTTTTTCGTTGAATAAGTGGTAAGTCGGAGTCGCACTCTCCCCTGCCCGCAGCAGCGGAACATGCACGCTCACGAAATCAGCGTGCCGGAGAGCTTCGTCGAAAGGGACATACTTGATCCAAGGCCTCTCGTTCACCATTCCGCGCGCATGACGCAACTCTTGGATCTCTTCAATCGCTTTGACAAACCCGTGATTCTCGTAGACCGGGTCATAGCAGAGCACGTTCATATCAAATCCGACACACTTCTTGATGAACGCCAACCCGATCCGGCCCGTTCCAATCACAGCCACGGTCTTGCCGGTGACTTCATCCCCTAAAAACGGTAAGTACGGATGCCAGAATCCCCATTGGTTCTCCCGCGTCAGGTGCTCGGCCGTCCACATCTTTCTCGCCAGGGTGCCCATCATGAAAAATGCGAACTCTGCGGTCGCCTCAGTCAATACGTCGGCCGTATGGGTGAAGGGAATTTTGTAGCGGTTCGCGTCGGCGCGGTTGATGTTGTCAAACCCGACGGCAATTTGTGCCACAACTCTCAGTTTTCCCTTACCCGCTTCGAACACCTCGGCGTCGATCTGGTCGCGTAAGGTTGTGATCAGGCCGTCGATGCCTGATCTCACTTTGTCGATGATCAGTTTCTTAGGAGGAGCCTCGGGATGCGGATACACCTCGACTTCATATCCCCGCTTGCGCAGCAAATCAATCGCCTCTCCAATGTCACAGGTGGCAAATACGCGAAATTTCTTGTCCATGATTGTTCAAACAGACATACCGGAGTGCTCGCACCCACGATGCGAACTTCTGAAAGTATCATACCCGCCAGGCTTTCCTCTGTACTCCTCGGCGCCCCCTGTGGTGAATCGTATTCGCGTCTTCACCTAACCTTCAGACCGGAGGCGTAAACAAACCGAGTGCCGCCCCAACGGCCAGGAGATTACCCATGACGATATGGAAAATTATCGCACTCGCAACGCTCATTGCCGCCACCGTCGCCAACGCCGAGGAACAGGAAAAGAAAATCCAACGCTCCGACCTGCCTCCGGCCGTGGAGCAGACGGTTGCCGCTCAGAGCCGGGGCGCGACCATCAAAGGCTTCTCCCAGGAAAAAGAAAACGGCCAAACCTATTACGAAGCCGAGATGACCGTCCACGGACACACAAAGGACGTTCTCATCGACCCCAATGGAAACGTTGTCGAAGTCGAAGAGCAGGTCGCCCTCGACTCCTTGCCCACGGCCGTGAAGGATGGACTACAAGCCAAGGCCGGCAAAGGCAAGATCGTCAAAGTGGAATCGCTGACCAAGCACGACAAACTGGTCGCCTATGAGGCCAAAGTACAGACTGCGGGCAAGCGATCGGAGATTCAGGTTGGACCTGACGGCACGCCCCTCGATCACGAAGAGTAGTTTGCGGTTAGTGTTTCGCGGCCAGGTCGTCGAGCGCGAGGTTCAGTTCCAAAACATTCACCCGCGGTTCCCCGAGCAAGCCGAGGTCGCGCTGTGTGGTGTATTTCCGGACCAGAACCCTCACGGTGTCTTCGGAGACTCCTCGCTCGTGCGCGACTCGCGGAACTTGAAACTCCGCGGCCGCCGGTGAGATCTCAGGATCCAGCCCAGACGCCGAGGTGGTAATCAAGTCCACCGGAATCGGCTGTTTTGGATTCTCCTCATGCAGCGCTTTTGCGTCGGAGTTCACGCGGTCAATAAGCTTTTGATTTGTGGAAGCGTAGTTCGTCCCTCCTGAGTTCGCGGCATCGTATCCGTTGGTTCCCGCATTCGACGGCCGTGGATGAAAGTACTTCGCCGAAGTAAACGGCTGGGCGATGATGTGCGACCCAATCAGATCCCCATTGCGCGTGATGAGCTGCCCATTCGCCTTGTTCTTGAACACAACCTGCGCGATGCCGGTAACCACCATGGGGTAGATCAATCCCAAAAGAATGGTCGTGGCAATCGTCATCAGAACTGCGGTGATCAGATTCTTCTTCATACCAGTCCTCACGCCAGCCCAACCGCCGTAATCAGCATGTCGATGAGCTTGATGCCCGCAAAAGGCACGATCAGTCCTCCGACACCATAGATGAACAGGTTCCGCCGCAACAGCGCCTCCGCATTCATGGCGCGATA
>Ga0209698_10009273_pt1 | contig 10078 bp, 9 predicted proteins | sample LitLauG_LLR_2012_FD_187203 | JGI IMG/M metagenome (GOLD analysis project Ga0209698, IMG submission 187203) | Freshwater sediment microbial communities from Pennsylvania, USA - Little Laurel Run_MetaG_LLR_2012 (SPAdes) (version 2) | ecosystem: Environmental > Aquatic > Freshwater > Creek >... | reverse complement strand
CATGAACGCGGCATTGGTCAGGATCAAGGGCAAAGGACCAATCAACCAGACCGCAACGGCAAGTTTCATCGCGCCGGCGACCGTATGAAGGCCAAGCCGGGCGCAGACACAAGCAAAAACTCCGCAAGTCAGAAAGGGCAAAGGGCTGGTGAGAGCAATGGCTCTAGCCTCGACACCCTGCCGCCAGATTTCCGGATAGGTGTAGCGGCGATGGAGCCAATCGCCGGCAAAGAACCAATCCGTCAGCGACGCTAAGACACCAGCGCCAATCGTGATCAGAGCGAGTCGCGTCCAGTTCATACGCACCCTCCTCGAAACGATCAGGCATTGTATGCCACGCCCTCTTGATATACGAATTTTGCTGGCAATCTACTGTCCCAGAATGAGCGGCAGGCCGTTCTTGTTATTGCCGATGACGACGACTTTCGAATTCGGGCTTTTGGCCAGGTTTTCCGTGGCTTCGATGCCCTTCCATTCCAGCAATGACGGCGTGATGCCCTGGGCGACGATCTGCTGGAAGTCGCGCACGCCGGCGGCTTCGATGCGTTTGCGCTGGGCTTCCTGGGTCTCCTTCTGCAGGCGGAAGTTCATGGCCAGCGATTCCTGCTCAGCCTGCTGTTTGGCTTCGATGGCGGCCTTCAGCGTGGCCGGCAATTGAATATCGCGCAGCAGGACGTTTTCCACAGAGATGCCGCGTTTATTGAGTTCCGCGGTGATCTGGTCCGTGATCTGTTTGGCCACCATTTCGCGTTCCCCGGTGTAAAGCGCGTTGGCGGTATGCGACGCGGTTGCTTCACGAATGGCGGAGCGCAGTGTCGGCTCAACCACAACATTCTCGTAGTCGGCGCCGATATGCTGGAAAACATCGGCAGCGCGGTCGGGGTTGAGATGGTAGATGAGCGAAGTGTCCAGGCTCATCATGAGGCCTTCGCTGGAAGGTACGCTGGCCGATTCCTTGATGGTCTGGGTCTGGATCGACATTTCATTGTTCGTCTTCAGCGGATTGATGACGTGAATGCCCTCGCCCAGAGTCTCGCCGGTGACTTTGCCAAACAGCGTAAGGACGCCGACATGGCCGGTGCCAACGCGGGTGATCGCGCTGAAGAAAAGGATTACGAGCAGGAAGGCCAGAATGCCCAGGCCGATCAGGCGGAGCACTCCACCGGTGTGGCCGCCGCCCCCATCGATTACGCGTCCGCGAGCAGGATCAAAGATTGTCATGACAGTTCTCCCCGGGAGGATTGTAGTCGATGCAGCGGATAAGTGGCTTGTGGGGCACAGCGGGTTCTGAGTGTAATCGCTGTTCTCGCCAATCAAGGAAGCAACTTGTGGTATTAATTCAGGGCGTCGCACCATGAGCCCGAGGATTTCAAAAAAGCGCTTCGAGCGCATCGCAAAGTATATTTTTGTCGTCGCGGCACTCGGCGGCATTCCTTTTCTCTTTATCCATGGCGTTTGGGGAGAACTGCTGCTCAAAATCTATCTGTTGACGACGTTTCTGTTGCTAATCGTCTTCTATGCCTATTGGGAGTCCACAAAAGAATTGTGGTTTTGGAAAGCTATGATCCCGATTCTTCTCATTCATTCTCTAGTCATTTTTGGACTAGTGAAACTCAATACCCAGTTCCCCGAGATCGACCGAATTCCCGGAGTGGATTATGGCGCGTTGACACTTGTGCTGACCGCAGAGGCCCTAGTTTCGAGGCGCTTTATCGAAGCGATGCGGCCACGGCGTGCGAAGCACCCTAGCAAGACATCTCAGTTCTAACGGGTCCGCAGTAACTGTTGAAACATCCCATTACACGCATTGACCTTTGACCGTCCGAATCTGCCGTCCGGCTCTCATGAATCTTGCCCCCAGGCCGCAGCATCTCTTACAGTACATCTATGAGCAAGATTCATATTCCTACGCCATTGCGGCAGTATGTAGGCAAGCGGGCTTCCGTAGAGGTCACTGGAGCCACGGTTGGGGAGGCGATGACTGCGCTGGTGGCGCAGCATCCAGATCTGCGCAAGCATCTCTATACCGAAGAGGGCAAACTGCGGGCTTTCGTCAATCTGTACGTCAACGACGAGGACATCCGCTATCTGCAGAAAGAGGCCACCGCTCTGACGGACGGTGATAGCATTTCGATTGTGCCGTCAATCGCGGGGGGCGCGGCCTGTAGCGCCCCCAGGGGCTAAAGCCCAGATTGTTTCAGATGATCCATCGGCACGGCTGAAGCCGTGCCCTTCCCAGATTCCCCAACAAACGCTCTTCTGGGATTACACTTACGAAGGACAATTATGGCTACCACCACCGAGATCCCGGTCACACTGAGTAAAGAGGAAATCCTGCGCTACTCGCGGCATTTGATCATGCCCGAGGTGGGCATGGAGGGGCAGCAGAAGCTGAAAGCGGCGCGCGTGCTGTGCATCGGCACCGGCGGGCTGGGGTCGCCGCTGGCGCTATACCTGGCGGCCGCCGGCGTAGGCACCCTGGGCCTGGTGGATTTCGACGTCGTCGACTACACCAACCTGCAGCGGCAGATTATCCATTCGACTGCCGACGTGGGTCGCAAGAAATTGGATTCGGCGGCCGACAAGCTCAAGGGGATCAATCCCTTTCTGAATCTGCGTACGTTCGACACCAAACTGAGCAGCGAGAATGCGCTGGAACTGTTTCGCGACTTCGACATAATCGCCGACGGCACCGACAACTTTCCGACCCGTTACCTGGTCAACGATGCCTGTGTGCTGACGGGCAAACCGAATGTGTACGGATCGATTTTCCGTTTTGAAGGCCAGGCCAGCGTATTTGCCGCCGAGGACGGCCCGTGCTACCGCTGCCTGTATCCCGAACCGCCACCGCCGGGGCTGGTGCCGTCGTGCGCCGAGGGTGGAGTGCTGGGGATTCTCCCCGGCCTCGTCGGTGTGATGCAGGCCACCGAGGTCATCAAGCTGATCCTGGGCGTGGGTGATCCGTTGATCGGGCGGTTGCTGCTGGTGGATGCGCTGGGCATGAAGTTCCGCGAACTGAAGTTGCGCAAGAATCCCGACTGCCCGGTATGCGGCACGCATCCGACCGTGACCAAGCTGATCGACTACAACGAATTCTGCGGCATCCGTGGAGAGGAGAAAGCGGTGACCAATGGCGTTCCGGAAATCCAGGTGGAAGAGTTGAAGCGGCGGCTCGATGCGAAAGAGGACCTGTTCGTTCTCGACGTGCGCGAGCCGCACGAATATCAGATCTGCAACCTGGGCGGATATCTGATTCCGCTGAACGACCTGCCGAAGCGGGTGAGCGAACTCGATTCGAGCCGGGATATCGTGGTCCATTGCAAGATGGGCGGCCGCAGCGCAAAGGCCGTCGCATTCCTGCAGCAGGCGGGATTCAAGAAAGTCCAGAACCTGGCTGGAGGCATTACGGCCTGGGCGGACCGGGTCGATCCGAAGGTACCGAAATACTGAGGCGGCATTCGCTGACGAAAGCCCACGTCATTTGTGGCGTTGGGCGGCACGTCTGAAGCCGTGTGCGTGAGAACTGGTGCCGTCCCTGCGGGACTCGTTCTGATTTCCCACTGTACCCAGGACTTACGTCCTGGGCTAACGAATGCCGCCCCTCTGCGGGGCTGCGACTCGGCAACGTCATCCCACCAGTTCCACCCAACCGGCAGTTCTCACCGCACACTCTGGAGCCGTACCCTTCCCAAAACTTTGATTGGCTTCTAGTTGCGTTTGAGATCGCATTGAACATCCTCGCTGGCGATGGGTTCGGTCGCCCCTTGTACACTCTTTGGCGTGGAGGTTCGCATGCCCCGCTTTTCCCGCCGGTCTTTTCTGCATCTCTCGGCTGCGGCTTCGGCGATTGCTGCGTTCCACGGCATCACCGAGCCGATGCTCGCGGCGGCGGCCCGCCGCCGGCCCAGCCCGGCCGAGGCTGTTCTCATCGATGCCAATGAGAATCCTCTGGGCCCCTCGCAATCCGCGCGCGAGGCCTTGGCGGCCATTATTCCCCAAGGTGGGCGCTATCCCGACAACCTCACCGACGACCTCGTCACTCTCTTTGCGCAGAGCGAGGGCCTCAGCCCTGAGTACGTGCGCGCGGTGGCGGGTTCGAGTCCGGCGCTTAGTCTGAGCGTGATGGCATTCACCTCTCCGCAGCGGGCTTACGTGACTGCCGATCCGGGATATGAGGCGGGTATGTTCGTCGCGTCGGTTCTTGGAGCGCGGGTCGCGAAGGTGCCGCTGAACAGGGACTACGGCCACGATGTAAAGGCGATGCTGGCGGCCGCACCGGACGCAGGGTTATTTTATGTCTGTTCTCCGAACAATCCTACGGGCACGCTGACGTCGCATTCCGACATCGAGTACCTTGTCGCCAACCAGCCGAAAGATTCGGTGGTGCTCGTGGATGAAGCCTACATCCACTTCACCGAAGTGCCGAGCGTGCTCGACCTGGTGAAGGCGGAAAAAAATGTGATCGTGCTGCGGACGTTCTCGAAAGTCTATGGCATGGCCGGCCTGCGCTGCGGCTTCATCATTGCCCGGCCGGACCTGCTGGATAAAGTCATGAAGCGTATCGGATGGAACGCGATGCCCGTGACGGCCGTGGCCGCCGCGATCGCGAGCCTGAAGGATCCGAAACTGGTGCCGGAGCGGCGGCAATACACAGCTGGCGTCCGGCAGCAGACGTTTCAGTGGCTTGACCGCAACGGATATTCCTACATTCCTTCGGTCTCGAACTGCTTCCTGCTCGAGACCAAGCGGCCGGGCCAGGGAGTCCGCGACGCCATGGCGAAAGAGAAAGTGATGATCGGACGCGTGTGGCCGTCGATGCCGACCTGGGTCCGGGTCACGGTCGGAACGCAGGACGAAATGGAGCGCTTCCAGGCCGCGTTTCAGAAGGTGATGAAAGCGTAGAGCGTCCCAGTAAGAAACTTTCGCGGCGAACAATGGGAGAGAGCGCTCGCCTGCGCTCGCGGGGCGGACCAAAGGGTCCGCCCCTACATGGCCTGCGGTAACGCTCTCTTTCCGACAGGCCACTCGAGTGTGGCGCGGGCGCCCCGGCCCGCTACTCCACCGCCTCATTCCACTTCACGACCCGCCCTTCCCGGCTGCTCTTGTGCGCCAGCGACAGCGCGCGCATTGTGCGCAGTGCCTGATCGGGCGTCACATCCAGCGGCGCCTTGTTCTCGATCGCATCGCGGACGTTGGCGTAGAAACCGCGATAATCTCCGCGCTCGGTCTCGACCTTGCGCGGCGCTGCGTCGACGCGGGACAGGGTGCCCCAGCGTTCCTCCGGTTCCAGTCCCCAGTTTGCGCCCCAGTCCAGGCCGTCGGGACAATTCGGGCCGCGCAGGATTTCTTCCTGCGGATCCATGCCGTACTTCACAAACGATCCCTCGGTGCCATGCACCAGCAGGTGATGGCTGGGAGCATAGGCGATGATCCGCGCCCGCAGGGTGGCGCGCCGGCGCGGATAAATCATGTGCACCTCGAACGCGTCATCAACCGTCGATGTAGGGCGCTGGCAGATCGCCGATGCCCAGATGGCCTCCGGCTCGCCGAACAGCACCAGGGCACCGTCGATCAAGTGGGGTCCCAGGTCCCAGAGCACTCCGGCGGCAGGGAAATCCGTTACCTCGCGCCACGCGCCCGGCTTGGCATCGATCCGGAAACGGTCGAAGCGGGCTTCGTACTCGGCCACGGTCCCGAGCGCGCCCGCTGCCACCAACTTCTTCACCGTGAGAAAGGCGCCATCCCAGCGCCGGTCCTGATAGACAGTCAGCAGCCGGCCGCGTTTCGTTGCCATTTGCACAAGGTCTTCGGCTTCCTGCATCGTGGGCGTGAAGGGCTTGTCGCACACGACGTGGCGCCCGGCTTCGAGGCAAGCTTTCGTCAAGGAGTAGTGCGAATCGTTCGGCGTGCCGACCACGACCAGGCTGATGGTTTCGTCGGCCAGCATTTCGTCGAGCGTGCGGGCGATGCGCACGTCGGGATAGCGCTTTTTCGCGTTGTCGGTGCGTCGTTCGAGGATGCAGACCAGCTCCATCCCGGGAACGCCGCGAATCACCGGCGCATGAAACGCCTGCCCTGCCAAACCAAATCCGATGACGCCCACTCGTACCATGGTTGCTCCTGGGAATAGTCGTTGACGAATCGATGCCGGCACACAGTTCTTCGATATTGGTAACTAGGCGCGCCTTCAGAGTGTGTGTGAGAACTGGTGCCGTCCCTACGGGACTCGTCTGAGTTCCCTACTCTACCCAGGACTTACGTCCTGGGCTAACGATTACCGCCGCTCCGCGGCTGGCTTCAGCCGCCGCGCGTTTCAGTACTGACCCCAGCGGCTAAAGCCGTGGTTCTCGAATCACGCAAGCGGCATCGCTGAAGCGATGCCCTGATACGGATCTTTCTCCGCCCGCACCACCACAGGGCCGTAGCTCTACAAAACAAGGATCGTCCCACGTTTCATATCAACTTCCTCCACCGCACCACGACTCCCGGCTTCCTTAGTTTGGATGAAACGCTAACACGAAGTTACACGAACGTCTTCTGGATTTCCTTTGTGTACCTTCGTGACCTTTGTGGTGATTGCATTTACTGCGCCGGGGCGTAGTATCCGCGGCGGGCGCGTACTCGGAAATTCTTGCGGTCGTTGGCCACGATCTCGATCGTGCGGTAATGGCCGTCGGCCTTGAAGTCGGCGGGTTTGTAGGACACGGCGTACTGGCTGCGCAGTTCGTCCTGGATTTCCGCGAAGGCGTTGGCTACGTCGCGGATCTGGAAGGGGAAGAAGGCGCGGCCGCCGGTCGCGTCGGCGATGCGTTCCAGGATCTTGTCGCCGGTACCCTTGGTGCCGCTGACGTTCGTGCTGATGGTGTAGATGATCGCTTCGGCGCGCTGCGCCATTTCGATGGCTTCCTCGCGCGAGACGTGGCTCAGGTTATCGTCGCCGTCGCTCAGTAGAATGATGGCGCGCCGCACGGCCGCGGCCTTGGAAGTTTTCAGCAGCTTGTCGCGGCAGGCGAAATAGAGGGCGTCAAAGAGCGCGGTCCCGCCGCCGGGGCGGAGTTCGTGCACTCCGTGCGCCAATGCCTCGGTGTTGTCGGTGAAGTCCTGGGTCACTTCCGGGGTCGCGTCGAAGCCCACGACAAAGGCGGTGTCGAAGTGCGGCCGCACGGTCTGGTTCAGGAACTCCACGGCGGATTCCTGCTCGAACTTGAAGCGGTCGCGGACCGAGTTGCTGGCGTCGATGAGCAGTCCGACCTGCAAGGGCAAGTTGGTTTCTGCCTTGAAGTCGCGGAGTTCCTCCGGTGGTTTGTTGTCGTCGACGATGCGGAAGTCGGCCTGCTTCAGGTCCGTCACACGTTTGCCGTGCTTGTCGGTCACGGTAAAGACAACGTTGACTTCGTTAATCCGCGCCCGGATGACGGCGACGGGATCGACTGCGCTGTCGCCGGACTTGGTTGCCTGCGGGGAAGCTGGCGTCGATGCGCCTGGAGTTGCCGGAGTTTGTGCCGCGGGTGCAGTCGACTGCGCTGCGGCGCTGACCGCAAGCAGCGCCAGCAACACGATTCTGGCGGTAGAAGACATGAGGTTCGCCCCGAGAGTACTGCCGTTTCTTATTATATCCGCCCTTCGGAGGTGTACGGACATCGTTCAATGGCCGGCGGCGGAGCGGTCCTCACCAAGGAGCGCCAGGAAAGCCGCCAACTCCTCCGGCAGCGGACGTTGCGCGGAGATCTTTTCTCCGGTTCGCGGGTGAGCCAATTCCAGCGCGGCCGCGTGGAGGAAGTTCCTCGACAATGAGAGAAAAGCGGGCGCGGGCGCCCCACGTCCCGCTGATGTTGCGAGACGTGGATTTGTCTGGATCCGGGCGGGCGCGCCGTAGAGCGTATCGCCTACCACCGGGTGCCCCAGCGACGCCATGTGCACGCGAATCTGGTGGGTGCGGCCGGTGTCGATCTTGACTTCGAGCAAGGTAAATCTGCCGTACGCGGTCTCCAGTCGGCGCACCACTCTGTAATGCGATACGGCGTCGCGGCCGCCTGCCTGGCGCGTGGTCATGCGGATGCGACGAACGCGATCGCGACTAATGCTGGTTGCGATCGTGCCCTGATCTTTCTTCAACCAGCCATGGACGAGGGAAATGTAGGTCTTGCTGACCTTGCGGCCGGCGAACTGGGCGGAGAGTTTGCGATGTGCGTCATCATTCTTGGCCACGACAATGAGGCCGCTGGTTTCCTTATCCAGGCGGTGCACGATGCCGGGCCGGACTTCGCCGCCCAGCGCGGACAGCGTCCCGAAATGGTGCAGCAGGGCGTTGACCAGCGTTCCGCGGTTGCGGGCGCCATCGGTAGCTCCGGCACCGGCATGCACCATCATGCCGGCAGGCTTGTTGACGATCGCCAAGTCGGCATCTTCGTAGACGATGTCGAGGGGAATCTCTTCGGCAATGGCGCGCAGAGGCGGGCGTTGGGCGGAATCGAGCACACGAATCTGCTCGCCGCCGCGCAGTTTCAGAGAGGGCTTGGCCGGGGCGTCGTTGACGAGGATCTTTTCGGCGGCGATGAGTTCCTGGACGCGCGCGCGGCTGACGTCGAGATGAGGTACGAGGAACTGGTCGAGGCGCTGCCCGGCGGCTTCTGAGGTGGTTGTGATGTTGTGCTCGGGCGCGGGCATGGGCCGTTTCAGGCGTCCTTACGGACGCAATAATAACGCCACCAGTCTACCCGGCCTTGAAACGGGGGGCTAATGTCAGGCGTCCCAGGGTGCGCACAGGTCGATGAAGGTCCGTTCTTCGCAAGATCCGAAGAGCCCCAGGCCGCTGTTACGCTCGCTTCGCTCGCGGGGCGGACCAAAGGGTCCGCCCCTACACGCGCGTGATGCGCAAGGTCGTTCGTGTAGCCCCGGACCCTTTGGTCCGGGGCTGCACGCATGGTCCGAGGGTTTACGTGCGAAAGCCGTGGGCCTATCGAGTCGCGCTCGCCGGCTGCGCGGGGACAGCTTTCGACCCGGGCCGGAGCCACCAGATCAGGCCCCCGCCGAGCACCAGCCCGATGGCAATCAGCTGGGTGCCTGTCATGGCTCCGCCGAAGACCGAGCCTCGGCCGGGATCGTCCCGCAAATACTCGAGGAAAAATCGGGCAATTCCATAAATGAACACGAAGGCACCGATGATCTGGCCGTCAAACTTGCGGCGTTTGAGCAGCCACATGAGGAAGAAGAAGTTGGCCAGTTCGACCGCGCATTCAAATAACTGCGTCGGCTCGAGAGGGACATTCAACGGTGTGCCCGTGATTTCATGCGCCAGCGGATTGCGGAACACCACGCCCCACCAGTGATGGGTTTCCTTCCCGTAACAGCACCCTGCGGCAAAGCAGCCGACGCGGCCAATCGCGTGTCCCAGGGCCAGGCCGGGGGCAAAGGCGTCACAAGTGCCCAGCGGCGGCATGTGATTTTTCCAGACATAGAAGGCGGCCGCAGCGAATGCGGCCAGCAACCCTCCGGAAAAGACACCGCCCGCCTGCAGGGTCGCGATGCTGAAGATTTCCCCGCGATGCTCGGAGTAGTACGACCACTCGTTGATCACGTAGAGAATCTTCGCTCCGACGATGCCGCACAGCACGACCAGAATTCCCAGGTTCCAGGCCTTATCGCCGTTGATGCCCAGCCGTTCGGAGTTGCGGACGCTGATCCAGAGGCCGATCAAAACGCCGGAGGACACGAGGAAGCCATAGGTCGGAAGAAAGAAACGGCCGACATGAAACAGTTGGGGGAACATTTTGCCTTAATTTGGATGCAGGAGCGTACGGTTTTGTTACTCGATCAAGTCTAGCAGGAAAAGTGAGGTGCTCGACCGAACAGCCGGGGGCGGCTGTTCCTACAGGAGGTCCTGCCAACAAAAAAATCAAGCCGACCCGCTGTGCCGTGTGACGGGGCCGAGAATGAACCCGTCGGTAGACGTTGGGTGCCCGCCGAGACCCTTTAGGCATCTGCGCATGGCGCAGCTTCGCTCACCGGATCCTAGTTCGAGTCGAGCTCCCGTTCATTCTGCATTGGTTCAAAAATCGGTTACCCGCCATCACCAACC
>Ga0209698_10009272_pt1 | contig 10079 bp, 5 predicted proteins | sample LitLauG_LLR_2012_FD_187203 | JGI IMG/M metagenome (GOLD analysis project Ga0209698, IMG submission 187203) | Freshwater sediment microbial communities from Pennsylvania, USA - Little Laurel Run_MetaG_LLR_2012 (SPAdes) (version 2) | ecosystem: Environmental > Aquatic > Freshwater > Creek >... | reverse complement strand
GCAGGTCAGCGTCACCGGCTCGTCGCGTCCGTTGGGCAATTTGCGCACCGCATCGACCGTCCACTTCGCCTCCTGCGAGGACCACCCGGCGCGCTCAATCCGATGGCGGAAGCGGATGTTGCGGTCGATGCCTTCGTCGCGCGCTGTGGCGGTGATGTAGTCGCGGATATCGTCTCCCGGAGAAATCGCCTTTGGGTTCGTCCACGGGCGGAACGAATAGCCCATGGTCAGCATGTCCGAGTCCGACCGGATGCCCGGATAGCGGAATAGGTCCCAGGTGCCGCCGATGCGCTCGCGCTGCTCAAGAACAATGTAGCTTTTGTTCGGGCAGTATTTTTGCAGGTGATGGGCTGCGTCGATACCAGACAGGCCCGCACCCATGATCAGCACGTCGAAATGTTCCACTGCCATCGGCCGCTCCAATTCTGCTTTACGAACATACCACATCGGCGGAAACTGACAAATTGCCGGCGTCAGTACGGCCCGCGTCTATCCGGCGGCTTCCTCAGTCAACTTCCGAGTCGTCAACGAATTGGTGCGGAGGTGTTTATATCGCGGCTGCGGGCCCCGTAAGAACCGCAGGCGGCGCCTGGCAGGCAGGGTCACGCCCGACAGCCCAACGATTCCAGCCAACCGACCCGATGGGTCTGCCAAGCTTGCTCGCGATGCAAGCTCACCACCTCTCCCGAATCGTAATCGCGCGGTTAACCTCGAGATCCTTCTCCCATTGGTGTACTCCCGACGGCCAGTCGATCTCGACACGGTCGATGCGGTGCGCCGGTCCCAGACCGAAGTGCAGGCGCAAGTCGCTCTGCGAAAGATAGCTGCCCCCGCTGCGCACTTCGTCTGTTTGGGTCAGCCCGCCGGCGCTGAGCCGCACGCGAGCCCCGATGGCGCTGCGGTTGGATTTCACGCCCACGAGACTTAGCAGAACCCAGTTGCCCGTGGGCCTGGTGGACTGCTTCAACAACGTCGGCGGTTCGTTCTGGTTGTTGACGAGCACTTCCACGGCTCCGTCGTTGTCGTAATCGCCAAAGGCGGCCCCGCGGGCGGAGTGTTTTTCCAGGATGCCGGAGCCGGCCGAGTCCGAGATGTCGATGAATTTCCCTTTGCCGGTATTGCGGTACAGGAGCGCCCGGTCCTTGTAGTGCACGTCGATCCCGAGCCGGTCCACTTCCGGGAAGGCGTGGCCACTGACCAGCAGCAGATCCTTCCAGCCGTCGTTGTCGAAATCGAAAAAGCCGCAGCCCCAGCCCACGAAGCGGGTATTCAGCGCCATGCCGGCGGGCACCGTGACGTCGTCGAACTCCCCCTTGCCTCGATTGCGGTAAAGCGTCTCGCGCTCGTCTGAGAAGTTCGAGCGGAAGATATCGGGCCAGCCATCGCCATCGTAGTCGGCAGCGGCGGCGCCCATGCCGGAGAGAGCCTTGCCGTTGTCGTCGAAGGCGGCGCCGCGCATCATGGCTTCATCGGCAAAGGTGCCATCGCCGCGATTCATGTACAGAATCGACGGCGTCCGGTCGCAGGCGACGTAAATATCGGTCAGTCCGTCCTGGTTGAAATCGCTGGTTAGCACGCCGAGGGCATAGTTGTGGGCGGGCTTCGCGATGCCGGAGGCTTCCGAGACGTCTGTGAACGTGCCGTCTCCGTTGTTGTGGTAGAGAATGTTGCGGTCGAAGGGCAGTCCGCGCGGGCCACACGCCACGGGCAGGTCGCGATACCAGCAGTAGGAGTTGTCGCCGGGCTTGGGGGCGCTCGCAAGATCGAACTTGAGATAGTTGGCGATGAATAGGTCGAGGTGGCCGTCGTTATCGTAATCCAGAAATGCACAGCCGGTGTTGTAGCGCACCCTGTCCTGCTTCAGGTGGGCCTTGGCGGTAACGTCCTCGAAGCCATGCCCGGAACGGTTGCGATACAGCACGTTCGCACCCCAGTAGGTGACCAACAGGTCCACGTAGCCGTCGTTATCGAAGTCGCCCGCGCAGACGCCCTGCCCCCAGCCGGTGTGTTCCAAACCCATCTCTTTGGTGACATCCGCGAACCTGCCGTTTCCGAGGTTGTGGTAAAGCCGATTTGTGCCGCCCGGGCCGGAGATCAGGAAGACGTCCAGCAGGCCGTCGTTGTCGTAGTCCAGGAAGGCCGCTCCGCTTCCGGTGGTTTCGGTAATGTACTGCTTGGACTGGGAGCCTCCGTTGGGGAACGCATCCACCAAGCCAGCTTGGCGGGCCACGTTGTGGAAGTCAACGGCCGCCGCGCTTACGCAACACAGAGCCCCGGCCACGAGGGGACGGATCACCGCTTGGGCGCCTTCTCACCCAAGCGCTGCAGGAATTCCGTGAACTCACCTTCGGGCGCCTGTCGCAGCTTCTCCAGCTCCGCCTGCTCGCGCGCGGCATCGGCGGTGCGCCCGGCGTTGCGGTACGCCATCATGAGGCTGTAGTGTGCGGACTCGTGCTTGGGCTGGAGCCGGACAACCTTTTCCAGCAGGGTGATGGCGTCTGCATACCGTTTGGCATCCATGCGCGCCTTAGCCACGGCTTCGAGCGCCTCCGGAAAGTCGGGGCTGAGGGCCGCGGCGCGCTCGAACCGCTGGAGCGCCGCGGCGGGCTGCTGGCCCGCTAGCAGAATCTGGCCGACTTCGTATTCAGCCACAGCGTCGCTGGAGTTCAACGCCAGCTCCGTGTCGAACTCGCGCCGCGCCAATGCGAGGTTCTCCGGCGAATGGGATTGGAGCAGAAGCGCGCGGCCGAGCCGGAAATGCAGGTTCAGCGCCGCCGGGTTCTTTTCGATGGCTTTGCGATATTCTGAAACCGCCTCCGCGTAACGATTCTGAGTTTCGAAGACCTCCGCCGAAATCTGGTTCACCCGAAATGAAGAAGGGGTCTTCTGAAACATCTCGAGGAGTACATCGTTCCAGGCCTTCATGTGCAGGCGCGCGGATTGGTACAGCACATCCGCATCGGAAGGGTAGAGTGCCTTGAGGCGGGCCAAAACGGGAAAAGCATCGTCGTAGTGTCCCTGCGCCAGGCGGCACTGCGTCAGCGCGAGTCCGGCCAGCCGGCGCAGTTCGGTGTCCGTATTTTTCTCGAACTGCTCGGCAAGCTCGTGTTGCGCGATGTCGCAATTACCGTTGGCCGCGCGCGTGAGCGCCAGGAACGTGCGGCGTTGCGGGCCGTCTGCCGCCTTTTCCAGCGACGCCAGAGCGGCCGTGTACTGGCCCCGGTTAAACTCCAGGATGCCTTGCCGCAGTGGATCTTCCTGAGCGCGCGCCCAGACAGCCGCGAGCAGCAAAGCGGTGCTAATGGCCCGCATCGTCGATCACCAGATCCAGATCGCCGAAACGATGGCGTTGCCGGCCTTCGAAGAAACGGAAGCTGAGCAGCGGCGGCGCACCCGGCGCGATTTGCGGCGCCGGCGACAGCCGTTCCGAAGGTGGCACGGCGATCTCCAGCACCCGTCCCGATGCGGCCACCTGTTTGATGAGAGGTCCGTTCCCGCTCGCCAAAAGAAGAAGCAATCCGACAGCAATCATCTCCAGCCCATTTTACGCTTCGCGACAAAGCCCACGCAAAGGTGGGCGAGCAACGATCAACTATTCGAGTGGTCCTTCCCCCACTGGTAATCTGCCCCTTTAGGGCACACGCTGAAGCCCCGCGCGGGATAAATCCCGCCCTCCAGGACTTTGGGTTTCTAATCCTTGTGACGACCCGCAGGGTCGTTCGCGCTTAAGCGTTGGTCGCGATCTGCGAACGTGGTCTGCAAGGATCCCGTGCCATCAGCGCGTCGGAAAGGGTCAGAGGTATCTGGGAAGCCGGGTAATGCCGGTGGAGGGAAAGACCGTTGCTTCTGGTGAGCTTGGCAAGGAGCGAAGGAGCGGTGATTGACGCTACGTAACATCCGGGAGCTTCCGATCACGCTGTATCGAAAGGCGAAGAACGGACCCCTCTAGGTGCCCTCGCGTGGCACCACACTTTCGGGGCCTCGTCCGTGAGTCTACCCCGCCCCGCGAGCGCAAGCTCGTCTTTCGCGCGGGCTTCGCTCCCGGATCAACCGCTCTCAGCCGGCGCAAGGGCGCATTGCGCGCCGCGGGCAGAAGAGTAGATCCGCGTATCGGTGTTCACCTGACGGCGCCGTCGCCGCGCAAAAGTCCGGCGATCTCCACGTGGCCCATCTTCTCCGCCCAAGCCAGCGGCGTGGCCCATGCTTCGGCGTCTCGCTCATCGACCGGCGCGCCGCGCGCGATCAGTAGCTCGACCAGTTCCTTCCGCCCCCATCGGCACGCCCAGCCGAGCGGTGTGGACTGCAGCAGGTCGTCCCGCACGTCGAGCCGGGCGCCATAGTCGAGCAGCATCGTGGCGAACCGCACGCGCTGCGCCTCTGTCGGGTTGGCTCGCGCGGCCGCGAAGTGCAGGGCCGTCTCGCCCCGGCGCAACAAGGTCGGATCGATCCCGCGCTTCAGCAGCGCCGCCATGCACCTGAAGAAGTCCTCGTCGTCCGCGCGATCACCCACGCTGCGAATCGGCTGAATCAATATCCAGTGCCATCGCGGATCGGTCGCCGTCCAGTTCAGCCGAGGCAACGCTAGCTCGAGGATTGCCGGGCATCCATTGCAGGCTGCCGACCAGGCCAACTCGCGCGCCAGTTCCTCGCTGGCGTCCGCCTCCAGCATGCGCCGGGCCTCGCCCACGTCTCGCGCCAGGGTGATCGTCCAGGGCTGTGGCTTCGCGCCGCGAGCCAACAGCAACTGTTTGAGGGCCTCGTCCCGATGGCGGAACGCGTGGTCGATAGGCCAGCCGGAGGCGTAGGGGTTGGCGTTCGGGTCGGCGCCGCGGTCGAGAAGCAACTCCGCGATGTCGCACCGCCCTGCCAGAGATGCATACCACAACGGACTGCCCCAACTTGGGGTAGGCTCCTCCAATTCGTGCAGCGTGGTCCGCTCGTCCACATCGGCGCCCAGATCGAGCAACAGCCTGACGATCTCGATGTGTCCGTGCCTCACCGCCAGCGTGAGAAGACCGCCCATCCGCCAGTCGATCTCCGTCAGTATGCCGGGATCGGCCAGCACCAATTCGCGGATACGCTCCGTGTTCGCAAGGGCCACAGCGCCGCGAATCGTCACGTCCGCACCTTGCGCCAGCAGCAGCCGGGCGACGGTGCGGAATTGCTCGGCGGTATTAGTGCGCGGATCGGCGGCCAGCGCGGCGCGGTCGAGCGGCGTCAAGCCTTTCAGGTCCTGCTTCCGCGCATTGGCTCGCCTGCTCAGCAGCCAAGCTACCATCTCCTCGTTCGTCTCCGCGGCTGCGGCGTGCAACGGCGTTGCCCCGTCACGGTCGCACGCGCGAATCAGAGACTCGTCCGCCTCCAGCAGACGGATCGCCTCACCGTTGTCGCCGTTACGGATGGCGCGGTTGATCTGGTCCTGCACCGGCGAAACCGCGGCATTGGGGCAACTCGCCGCCTCGCGGCGGTGCTGCTCCTCTTCCTCGATCGCGGCGACGATCTCCCGATAGCCGCGGTCCCGCGCCAGTGCGAAGGCAGTGGTCGCATCGCGGTGCGGGAAGATGCCCTTGCGGGCATCGGCGCCGGCTGCCATCAGTAGGCGGACCATGGCCGCGTCCCGCCGCAACACCGCGTAATGCAGGGCCCGGTGCTCGTTGTCGCCGGCCATGTCCATTCCGGCCAGTTCGGGGCGCGCATGCAGCAGCGCCCGCGCCTGGGCGACGTCGCCGGCCTTGACGGCCTCCGCCAGCCGACCGACGTTCGCTCCGTCCACGAACGCCTTGAGCTTGGCCCAACTCTCGTAGCCATACGCGCGCGCCAGCACGCGCTGCGCGTCGTGGAGCGCGAATGCCGCCGGGTGGGGATGGCGCTCGAAACGATCGACCTCCGCGACGGCGGCCGCGTCGCCGATGCGATATTCTTCCAACAGGTCTTTGGCCTGCTTTCGCAATTGCTCCAGGCTGGGATGCGCCGGCAGGCGGCGCGCCGGGTAAGGGCGCTGATGAGGCATGACGATCTCCTTTTTCCGTCATTGCCCGGTGTCCGCGTAAGCGGGCGGAAAGAAGATTCGTCGTGAAGCTATAGCAACGCTACCGATTCGGTAGGCTCAGCCCTTCCCGCGGACACGGCGGCGCCCGACGCGCACAGTCCGGATCATACCACGAGCTGCGGGTAGCCGCGCTACTTGACCGACATTTGCAGCCGTTCGTCCGCCGACGACCCTCCGGCCACGATCTGCGTTCCCCGCTCCGCCTTCAGCGGTATCTCGACGGTTCGCATCTCGTGCGGCTTCAGCGGGACGCGCTGGAATCCCCGCAGTTGCTTCACCCCCGCGCGCCGTGTGTAAAGTTGAACCACTTCGTCACCGGGCCGCTTGCCCGTATTCTTTACATCCACGCTGACCGTTCCGGAATGGAACCGCATATGTGAGTATTGAAACGTCGTGTAGCTCAACCCGTAGCCGAAAGGATAAAGCGGCTCGCCCTTGAAGTACGTGTAAGTGCGGCCGTGCCGAATGTCGTAATCCATCATGGGCGGCAGTTGATCGAGTGACTTCGGCCAGGTCTGATTCAGCCGGCCCGCCGGGTTGTAGTCGCCGAACAATACATCCGCGATCGCTGTGCCTTGCTCCTGGGCGGCGTGCGCAATGTGGAGAATGGCGGGCACGTTCTGCTGCGTCCAGTTGATCGCGTACGGGAAGCTCGACACCAGCACCACCACCGTCTTCGAATTCGCTGCGTACACCTGTTTGATCAACTCTTCCTGGGAGAGGTCGATGGACTCCCGGTCGCGCCCCTCGCGGCCCTCGCCGGGGTCGGAGCAGGGCTTGCTCGACACGTCCATATTGAAAATCGCCATGATGTTGGTCGCGCCACAGAGGGGATGATTGCCAACGACCACTACCGCCACATCCGACGACTGAGCAGCCTTTACCGCCGCGCCGTCCGCATTGTCGGCGGCGTAGTTTACGGCGGCGCCAGGCGCCATCTTCTCGCGGATGCCCTGCAGAGGCGTAATAGCGTACTGCGGCCGGCCGCCATACAGGTCGATCGACACCTCACCGGCCCGCGGCCCAACCACGGCAATGGATTTGATTGCGTTTTTGTCCAGCGGCAGAAAGTCATTCGCATTCTTCAGCAGCACCACCGATTCGCGCGCTACGTCCAGCGCCACGCCCTTGTGCTTCTCGGTCGTCCAGGGCTCTGGTTCGCCCGCGCCGCCGATGCTGGTGTAGGGCGCCATGTTCGGTGGATCGAGCAACCCTAGCCGGATTACGGTTCGGAATTTGCCTCTCAGGACCGCATCGATGTCCGCCTCGGTCAGCAGGTGGTCGGCCAGATCCTGTTTCGCTACTTTCGGGATGTTGAAAAAGAACGTGAGTACCTGGCCGATGCCGGCTTTAATCGCTTCCGCCAAGGCCTGTTCGTGAGTCTTGTAATAGTGGCGCGGATTGACCATCAGTTCCACCGCCAACGCATCCGAAGAGATGATTCCGTCTGCGCCCCACTCCTTAACCGCCAGGCTCTTCAGGATGGGATTCACAGTCATCGGCACATTGTTCCAGGCGTTGTAAGACGCCATAAAAGACCTGGCGCCGCCTTCCACGAATCCCATGCGGAACGGCGCCGAGTAATAGTCGCGCAACAATTGTTCATCGAAGTCCGAAGACGAACTCCCGCGCGTGGTTTCGTTGCTATTGGCCAGGAAGTGTTTCATCAGGGAAGCGGCCTGCCAATACTTGGGATTGTCGCCTTGCATCCCCTTGATGAACGCCACGGCCATGGTTCCGGTAAAGAACGCGTCTTCGCCATAGCTCTCGTTGTTTCTTCCCCAACGCGGGTCGCGCGCCAGGTCCGCATTGGGTCCCCACACAACCAAAACGCTGCTCTTGTACTTCTCGTTCTGGTAGATGTAGCGGGCTTCGTATCCTTGCACTTCGCCGGCGCGGCGGATGAGCGCCGCGTCCCAGGTTGAGGCCATCCCGATGACTTCTGGAAACTGGGTGGTGGTCACAGCCTTCTGGTTGAAGTCGCCCTTGCGCACCAGGCCATGCAGTCCTTCCGAGCCGCCCGCATCCGGAATGTGCAGCCGCGGCACGGCGGTGCTCGTGGCCAGGCAGGCGAGCTTCTCATCCAGTGTCATCAGCGACAGGATGTTATCGACCCGCTGTTCCAACTGCAGGCTGGCATTCTCAAACGGGTACTGATTCTGGGCGTTGAGCGGCGTCATGGCCCAGAGGAGCAACGCTACGCAGGCGGCGAATTGCATGTTGGTGCTCATGGCGATCACGCGCATAATATCACCATGCGGCGATTCATACTGGTGCTCGGCTTGCTGGCCGGCTGTTCTGCGCTCACCGCGCAGAGCGGGGAAAACGTCCTGCTGGTCGTAAACCGCGCCGACAAGCTTTCGCGGCGCATCGCAGACTATTACATTCCGAAGCGCGGCATCCCGCTCGCCAACGTATGCAGGCTGCACGTTCTGGAGGAAAACGAAGAGATTTCCTGGGACGCCTACTTGGACGAAGTCGAGCGGCCCATCGCCCGCTGCCTCACCAAAGCTGGTCTGCGCGACCAGGTCCTCTACATCGTCACCACCATGGGAGTTCCACTAAAGGTGAAAGGCGGCGGCGAGGGACCGGCCGCCGAATCCTGTGCGGTCGATTCTGAACTGGCGCTGCTTTACGCCAAGTTGAAGGGGAAGCGCTTCCCGCGCGCGGGCCTGGTCCCCAATCCGTTTTATCGCCAGAAGGACCAGCCGTTTACGCACGCGCGCTTCCCCATCTACCTGGTGACCCGCCTGGCCGGCTACGATTTCGACGACGTGAAGGGCATCATTGATCGGTCGCTCGCTGCGCGCAACCAGGGGAAGTTCGTATTCGACCTCAAGTCCGATGACGACGCCGCAGGCAACAATTGGCTCCGGACGGCGGCCCTGGATCTGCCCAAGGAGCGCGTCGTGATGGACGAGTCTACGAAGGTACTCGCGGGCGAAAAGGACGTTATCGGTTATGCCGGCTGGGGCTCCAACGATCCCAACCGCCACCAGCGCAACCTCGGATTTCAATGGCTGCCAGGCGCGCTGGTCACCGAGTATGTTTCGACCGACGGCCGCACCTTCCAGCGCCCGCCCGCCGCCTGGACGATCGGCACGTGGAAGGAGGCTGCGGGCTTTTTCGCCGGCTCGCCGCAGACGCTCACTGCCGATTACATCCACGAAGGCGCCACCGGCTGTTCCGGCCACGTCTATGAGCCATACCTGCAGTTCACACCGCACCCCGATCAGCTTTTCCCGGCTTACTTCCATGGCCGCAATCTGGCCGAGAGCTACTATCTGGCCATACCCGGCCTGAGTTGGCAAAACATCGTGGTGGGCGACCCGTTGTGCAAACTGAAGTAAGGCGCCTCAAAGCAGTGGGGCAGGCTCCCAGCCTGCGGCGGCCTCTCAGGCCGCCCCTTCCGGTGCCTCAACCGCGTAGGTGATGGGTGATGGGAGATCCAGGCGCCGAACAAGGGAACCCGCGAGACGGTCGCCGGGAGTGAGCAGGTAGCGCCGCGTGAGCCAACGGCGTGCGGCGGGCGATAGGTCTGCCGGGCATTCACTTAGACGGCGGCTCAGGTGGTCGAGGGCCTCGCGGGCCGCGACGGGCGCGCTTTTCTACATTCGCGGAAGTAAGGCTCCGCCCATTCGATGGCACGGCTTCTCCCGCGGGCCTTTCGCATGGAGGTCTGAAATGTGGAGAAACTGCAAGCGGTATTGCCCGTATGCCATGGCTCCCCTATAGTCTACAGTGGAATGGAGCGAACTGAGGTCCCCAGCCCTAGTTCCGACGCCGCCAAGCAACACGAGCCGGATTCTTATATACTCATTGCTCGTCACCCAGGAGCGACTATGGACCTCAACCCAACCCCGCAAGAGCGGCAATTTCGCGACGAACTCCGCGCCTGGCTCGAAGCCCACGCCCCCCGCGATTGGGAGTCACGCCAGTCAGCCACCGACAGCATGGAAGAACGCTTCGCTTTCCTCCGCGATTGGCAACGCCAGGTCTACGAAGGCGGCTGGGCCGGCCTCTCCTGGCC
>Ga0209698_10009269_pt1 | contig 10084 bp, 9 predicted proteins | sample LitLauG_LLR_2012_FD_187203 | JGI IMG/M metagenome (GOLD analysis project Ga0209698, IMG submission 187203) | Freshwater sediment microbial communities from Pennsylvania, USA - Little Laurel Run_MetaG_LLR_2012 (SPAdes) (version 2) | ecosystem: Environmental > Aquatic > Freshwater > Creek >... | reverse complement strand
GACAGGGTCAGTCATGCGGCCGCATCAGTTGGTGACCTCAGAAGCTTCAGGGGGAGTTACTGAAAAGTCCGGGTTAGGGCTGTGTTGTTCCGGGTGAACCCCGGCCTTTCGCATTCGGCAGATCCCCGACGCGTGTTCGAGTGATCCCCGACACGTGTTCGTTGAGGCGTTGACACGGGCACCGCGTCGGCATCCGTGCGCCAGCTCTGTTCGATTCATGCGCCAAGTTCGTCTCCGTCTCGTACCAGGCCACTTGATCAAAGTCCAGCGCGTCCCTCGTGATGTTCGACTAGACCCTTCCCGTCCATGAATGCTCGCTCCCTGCCACCGCCCTATCACGTCGGTATCGTCGTCCCTGATCTCGTCGCGGCCCAGGCGCAGCTGACCGAGCTGATCGGCATCACCTGGGGGCCCGTCGTGAGGCTCGACGCCGTCGATTACCGTGACGGCTCAGGCCAGGATCTCGTGCTCCCAACCACCATGTGCTACTCAGCCGATGAGCCGCACCTGGAGCTCATCGAGGAACTGCCCGGATCGATCTGGGTCTGCAACGAGCACTCGAACCTGCACCACATTGGGTTCTGGAGCGACGACATAACCAGCACGAGCGCAACGTTGATCGGGTCTGGGTGTCCCATGCAGCTCTGCGGGCGTGCGGGGAACGTCGCCCCCGTCTCGTTCGCGTACCACCGTATCGACCTCGGTGTCCGCATCGAGCTCGTTGACACCGCGATGCGCGACGCCTTGGCGTCTCTCTTCCACCCCGCCGATCCTTGATGGAGTGATTTGGGTTCTGCCGCCTCGAGGCTCGGGACCACGAAAGGGTCACCGGCCGCGGTCGGAACGCCGCAGCGTGGACACTGTGGTCCACACCCTCGCGTGCATCAATCCACACGCTCCCTGGCCCGGTCAACCCGTGTACTCGGTACCGTGGTGGGTGGTGACACCAAAATCGCCAGAGTCCCCGGCCACGCAGCCCACCGACACCCTCGACACGTACCGGGCCAAGCGGAACGCCCGGAAGACCCCGGAGCCGATGGGCCGGCGTCTGACGACGCGCACGGGCGCGCCGAGGTTCGTCATCCAGGAACATCATGCGCGCAGCCTGCATTGGGACCTTCGCCTCGAGCGTGACGGCGTCCTCGTCTCCTGGGCCCTCCCCAAGGGCCTCCCGGAGGCTCCCGACCACAACCATCTCGCGGTCCACACCGAAGATCATCCGCTCGAGTACGCCACCTTCGAGGGCGAGATACCGCAGGGGGAGTACGGAGGCGGCCGGATGCTCATCTGGGACAAAGGCCACTACGACGTCGAGAAGTGGACCGACCGCGAGGTGAAATTCGTGCTCCACGGTTCGACGGTGTCGGGCAGTTACGTCCTCTTCCAGACGAAGGACCGCAATTGGATGATCCATCTGCACGGCCCTTCGACCCGCGCCGACCCATTGCCGACCTCCCTGAAGCCCATGCTGGCAACGTCCGGTCAGCTCCCTGCCGACAGCGTGCCCTGGGCCTTCGAGATCAAGTGGGACGGCGTGCGGGCGATCCTGTTCGTCGAGGGCGGTCGGGTCCGGGCCCTGAGCCGCAATGACCAGGACATTTCCGTCGCGTTCCCCGAGCTGGCGGACGTCGGAGATTTTCTCGGAATGACGACGTGCGTGTTGGACGGCGAGATCGTCGCACTGGGCGAGGACGGTCGCCCTAGTTTCGGCGCTCTGCAGCACCGGATGCATGTGGCGAATCAGCGCGAGGCCCGCCGGCGGGCGGCTTCGGATCCCGTCACGTTCGTTGCGTTCGACGTCCTCTACCTGCGCGGGCACTCGCTTCTCACCGAAGGCTACGAGCAACGCCGGGCCGCACTGGAGTCACTGCAGCTCGCGGGCGGGAGCTTCATCACGACCGAGTCCTTCCGCGACGTACCCGGTCGGGATGTCCTCGCGGCCGCCGAGCAGAACGGGCTGGAGGGCGTGGTGGCCAAACGACTGGACTCCCCCTACCGGCCGGGTCGGCGGAGCGCGGACTGGGTCAAGGTCAAGACGTTCCGGACTCAGGAAATCGTCATCGGGGGCTGGACCGAGGGCCGCGGCGAGCGCGACGGGAGCTTGGGGGCGCTCCTGTTGGGAATTCCGGCTGATGGGGAATTGCGCTATGTCGGCAAGGTCGGGACCGGATTCAGTGCGTCCGACCGACAGGCCCTGCTCGACGACCTCAAACCACTGGTGTCGGCCGACAGTCCGTTCACTGTCCCGCTTCCACGCACTGACGCCGCGGCGGCACATTTCGTCCGCCCGGAGCTCGTGGGCGAAGTGTCCTTCGGCGAGTGGACGGCGGCGGGCCGGCTCCGCCACCCGACCTGGCGGGGCCTGCGACCGGAGAAGACCCCACACGAGGTCGTCGTGGAGAGTTCGTGAGCGCCTCGAAGTCCGTGACCCGGACCACCATCGAGGGGCGAGAGCTGTCGGTTTCCAATCTCGAGAAGGTCCTCTTCCCAGAGTGCGGGTTCACCAAGGGTCAGCTCATCGACTACTACGTGAGGATCGCCGACGTGATGCTGCCGCACGTCAAGGAACGGCCGCTGACGATGAAGCGGTTTCCCGACGGGGTCGAGGGCAAGTTCTTCTTCGAGAAACACATCCCGTCACACGCACCCCCTTGGGTCCGCTCCACCAGCGTCTCCTCCAGTGACGGGAACGACGCGATCACCTACGCGATGGTGAACGATCTCCCGACGCTGGCCTGGGCGGCGAACCTCGGAACGATCGAGATCCACGTACCGCTGTGGCATGTCGGGCGGCGTCGCAGGCTTCCCGCCAACCCCGACTTCATGGTGTTCGACCTCGATCCAGGCGAAGGCGCTTCGATCGTCGAGTGCTGCGTCGTCGCCCAGTGGGTCACTGACGAACTCGCCAAAGAGGGTATGGACGCCATCGCCAAGACCAGCGGTTCGAAGGGTCTTCAGCTGTACGCGTCGACGAGACCCAGAACGACGTGGGATGCGTTGCGCGATCACGCGTACGATGTTGCTCGCAAACTCGAAACAGAGCATCCGGACCTTGTCGTGTCCAACATGCGGAAGTCATTGCGACCGCGTCGCGTTCTCATAGACTGGAGCCAGAATCATCCGGCAAAGACAACGATCGGTGTCTACTCGGTTCGAGCAAAGTCCATCCCGACGGTCTCGACGCCGGTGTCTCTGGCCGAGGTCCACGCCTGCGCCAAGAACAGCGACCCCGGGCTCCTCCGCTTCACCACGGACGAGGTACTGCACAGGGTGCAGACGCACGGGGATCTCTTCGGTCCACTCGCGCTGGGGTGAGCGCGCCGGACCTTTCAGGACCCGTGCTGTGTACCCAGGGTCGTCAGCCTTCAAACACGCGCCGGTCATTCCGCGGGAAGCGGTGACGTCTCTGCGACAATCCACATGAGAGGAAAGGCTGTGGAGGACCTGTTCTTCGTGTCGGACGGCGCAGGTCAGTGCGACGTTTCGAAGCTGGCGCATGCGGATGGAGCAACGATTCCGCAACGGAACGGACACTGAGGGCCGCTCGAAGATGAGCACCGCCGGGCTCGAGCGGGCGGGACGCGGCGTGAGCCGGCCACGCGCATGGGCTCCAGCGGGAGGCGAGCAAGCCGCCGAGGAGGCGATTCGGGAGACAGCTCTCAACGTTCACCGCGCAGCCGCGCCAGCACCTCGTCCACGACTTCGGATGTCGAGGCCTCTCCGCCCAGATCGAAGGTGCGGATCCCATCGGCTGCGGCGCCCAAGGTGGCTCGCCGGATGGCAGCCGACGTCCCGGTCACCTCGGCATCGCCCTGCGCTGCGTGGTCCAGCACTGCGGCACAGGCGAGGAGCATCGCCATCGGATTGGCGACGTTCTTCCCCATCAGCGAGGGCGCTGTGCCGTGCGGGGCTTCGGCCATGGCCACGACGGGGTGCATGTCGTCGTCGAGTGCGAGCAGCACCGACTCGGCGCCGGCAATCGATCCAAACAGGGCAAGGACGAGATCCGAAAGGCAGTCACCATCACGGTTGAGGGCCGGGACCACGAGCGGGCTGCCACTCGACTCGGTGAGGAGGCCCGCGTAGGCGGCATCGATCAGTGTCGGGCGATACATGACCTCGGGATAGCGGGCCGCCCCTCTGTCCATCTCCTCCTTCAGCATCCCCTCGTACACGGTCGACACGGTCCACTTCGGGCCGCCATAGACGCACGCACCGAGCTGCGACGCCGTGCGGAAAGAGAATTCCGCCACGGAACGGCACACCCAGCGGTCGATGCGCTCGGTCCGCCAAGCCTGCTCCGCTCCCGTGCCCGGCTCTCCGTCGCGTCCTTCCTCGGCCCCGTAGGCGTCGCCCACCGCCATGCGGACCACGACAATCGGGTGCACGACGGGAGCCGGCGGTGCGACACCGGGGATCCGCCGTCCCGTCCTGACGATCACGGACCCGCCAACGCCCTCCCTCAGGATGCGGTTCGGGCTCCCCACGTCACCGGTCGTCTCCGGGGTGATCGTGGCTGCCTTGAGCCCCAGGCCCGTCTCGCGCATGGCGGCGGCCGCATCGCGGACCACCCCATTCGCCGTGGCGCGGCGGCTCTCGAGGGACAGGTCGTACCGGATCAAGTCGAGGTCGAAACCCACCACGTCGGGGGCGAGGACCCGTAGCGCCTCATTGAGCAGCTCCTGGCCGGTCTCGTCGCCGTCGCACACGACGATCTGACGGGAAGTGGACACGACGTTCAGGGTCGCACGAAACCGGCTCTCCTGCCAACGCGTTCCGCCCCCGGCGGACCGTCACCTCCTCGATGCATGAGCGCAGCAGTTCGGGGAAGGGTAGGTAGAGGAGGACCGGATGACGGACGGGCACACGGGAGAACCGCCCCAGGGCGCGCCGGGCAGCCGAGCGCTCGGCGCCATGGAGAGCGCAGTGCGGCGCGCACGAGAATCGGCCGGCGGTGCGTCGCAAGCGCATTCCCTGCCCCAGGGGCACACGATCGACGCGCCTGCAGCGAGCACCGCAAGAGACACCCGACTCGATCGCTGGCTCGTCACCGCCGTGGTGGCTGTCGCCGTGCTGCTGCTCGCCGCAGCGATCGGTCTCGTGGTCTCGCTGGCCACCGCCAACGACACCCCCAAGGTGGCGACCTCGGTCTCGACGGTCACGGTGCCCGGTCACCGCCCGACGGTCCGTCCGGCCCACCGCGCCACCGGACCCGGAAAGGGCGCATCGGCCCGTCCAACCCCCTCGACGGACGTCACGACCACCAGCACGGCGCCCGTTGTCCCTGGTGGACCGCCGGTCATCTCCGCACTCACGCCGTCGAGCGCAGCCGCGGGGCAGGCCCTTGAGGTCGCTGGTTCGAACTTCCTCAGCACCAACGGCCAGATCGAGGCCACGTTCAACGGTCAGGTGGCACCGACGAGCTGTCCCACGCAGAACTCCTGCAACGTCACGGTGCCGCCTTCGGCGGGCCTCACGTCCGTGCAAGTCACGATCAACACCTCGGACGGGACGTCCAATGCCATGACCTTCACCTACCGCTAAGGTCCCTCACGATCCCATCTTCTCCACGAACCAGTCGCGGGCCAGGCCGGCGACCGTCTCGAGCGTGCCGGGCTCTTCGAAGAGGTGCGAGGCCTCCGGTACGACGGTGAGCAGGCTCTCACACTGCAGCTGCGTCTGAGCCTTGCTGTTCAGGTCCAGCACGACTTCGTCGCGGCCTCCCACGATCAGCAGTGTGGGCGCCCTCACCGCCGAGAGAAGAGGCGCCGCCAGGTCGGGCCGTCCGCCACGGGACACGATCGCCGAGACGGGGCACTCAGGTTGTGCCGCGGCCCACAGTGCCGCGGCGGCACCGGTGCTGGCGCCGAAGAAGCCGACCCCCGACGGCGCCACCTCGGGCTGGAGGCTCACCCACCGGCTGGCGTCGTCGAGCCGGTGGGCCAGCAACTGGACATCGAACACGCAGGAACGATCCAGCTCTTCCTCGACGGTGAGAAGGTCGACCAGCAACGTGGCGAGGCCCGCCTCGTTCAGGACACCGGCCACATAGCGATTGCGGGGGCTGTGGCGGCTGCTGCCGCTCCCGTGCGCGAAGACCACCGTTCCGATCGGGCCGGCCGGGACGGTCAGCCGGCCCGTCAGCATCACGCCCCCGGTGGGGATGTCGACGTCCTCGTCACGGAGAAGACCGTCGTCACCGGGATCGCGCCCCCTCCGGCCGTCATCTGCGGCTCCCGCGAGGCGGAGAAGCTCGACAACCTGCTCGTCCGTTGTCTGCGAGAAGTCGCGATACCACTCCCCCACCGCATAGAAGGGCTCGGGAACTTCGACGCTCAGCATCTGGTCGCATACGTCCCGGAGACCCATCACCGCAGAGCGCGAAGCAACCGGCACGGCGAGCACGACACGGGCAGCCCCATGGGCGCGGGCGACCTCACAGGCGGCGCGAGCCGTTGATCCCGTGGCGATGCCGTCGTCGACGATGACGGCACACCGTCCGTGGAGATCCACCCGCGGGTGACCGTTGCGGTACTCGCGGGCACGACGCTCGAGCTCGGGGCGCTCGCGACGCTCGACCATGTCCACGTCGGAAGCATGGAGGCCACAGGTGCGCAGGACCTCTTCGTTCTCGACGCGTACACCTCCCTCGCCGATGGCACCCATGGCCAGCTCGGGCTGGAACGGCACCCCCAACTTCCGCACCACAATCACGTCGAGGGGCGCCGAAAGCGCCTGTGCGACTTCGAAGGCCACCGGGACGCCACCGCGCGGCAGTCCCAGGACGACCACGCCGGACTCGCCCATGTCGATGCCGCGCACCACCTCGGCCAGGTGACGACCGGCATCCGTCCGATCGCGGAAGCTCATGACCACCTCCTCGGTGCCCTTGCAGTGTCTCCTTACCCGCTTCCGGCGGGCTCGTGCCGATGGTCCCGTTGGAACGACCCGGCCCGAGCTGGGCCGAGGCGGTCGGGTTTCCCCGAGGCTCCGGGCGGGCATCGGTGCTCGCTGGGGGCGGTCGCTCCACCGGCGAGCTCGACGACCCGCTGCGCGGCCCGCTCCACGGCACGTGACACAGCCGGGCTGAGCCCGGCGCTCCCTTCGAAGTCCCCGCTCGAGACGCCGACGAGGAGCACCCGATCGGGCGCCGTGCCCATGGCGCGGGCGATGCGGAGCGTATCGATCACGCCGAGACCGTGGCTACTGGCGGTCGGCCGCGTCCGGCCGGACACGTCTGGTGCGGACGCCATGTCCACGTCGATGACGCACACACCCCCGGGCGGGTCCAGGCCGTCGACGGCGTCGACGACGATGGCGAGGTCCGCGCCGTCCCATGCACCGAGGAGGTCCAGTGGTGAGGCCAACGCGCCGAGCAAGTCCACGCCGTCGAGTGCACCCACTCGGGCCAGCACGGCCGGACCTGCGGCGTCGTCCCCGCGGAGCTCTGAGCCGACGGCGGCCAGCACGACGCGCCGCGGGCTGGTGGAGCTCACGAGCGGACCACGGTCACGTCGAGAAAGTGCGTAGCGCACGAGATGCAGGGGTCGTGGTTGCGCACCGCCTGCTCGCTCCTCCACGTCAGCTCGTCATCGGTGAGATCGAGCGAAGCCTGGACGGTCCTTCGGATATCCGACTCGATCGTGATCTGGTTCTGCGACGTCGGGGGCACGATCTGCGCTTGGGTGATCGAACCCTCCTGGTCGATGTGGTACCGATGGAAGAGAAGGCCGCGCGGCGCCTCGGTGGCACCGGTGCCGATGCCACCACCCTCGGGCACCGGCGCGTGTGGGGGATCCGGCGGCTCGTAGCGCTCGACGAGACGCAGAGCCTCGCAGCAGGCGAAGACGATCTCCACGGCGCGCACGACGATGCTCTGGAAGGGATTGGTGCAGCGGGGCCCCAGACCCGCCCGCGCCGCCGCCTCGGCGGCCACGTCGGGCAGTTCAGTCGAGTTGAGGGCGTAGCGGGCCAGCGGTCCGGTCAGGTACTCGAGCCGGTTCTCGAGCCGGGCGTGCAGTGCGGTCGAACGGGCCACGTGCTCCTCGACGACGAGATCCGCGAACCCGGCCGGGGTGGTGTCCAAACCGTCGGAGGAGGAAACTCGGCCCGACTCGAGCGGGTAGCGACCGGGCTCACGCAGCGCCACGAAGCGGTAGTTGCCCTGCACGTCGGGGAAGTCGAACCCCGCCACCCATTGCACCGTGGCCAGCGCCTTGTCAAGGGCTTCGGTGAGCGGGCCCGCCAGGGCGCCCACCTCGGCCCTGGTCGGAGCGCGGTAGAGCCCCCCGACCTTCACGTTGACGGGGTGGATGGCCCGTCCGCCGACCGTCTCCATGATGCGGTTGCCCATCTTCTTCAGCGCCAGGCCCCGCTCGAAGGCCGGCCGGTGCAGCTGCGCCATCTCAACGGCGTCCTGGCAGCCCAGGAAATCGGGGGCGTGCAGCATGTGCACGTGCAGGGAGTGACTCTGCATCCACTCACCGCAGTAGAGGAGGCGACGCAGGTCGGTGATGCCAGGCCCAACTTCGACCCCCAGGGCATCCTCCACTGCGGCGCAGGCGCTCATCTGGTACGCCACCGGGCAGATGCCGCAGATGCGTGCGGTGAGATCGGGCGCCTCGGTCGCCCGGCGACCGCGCAGAAAGGCCTCGAAGAACCGAGGGGGCTCGAAGATCTGCAGTTCCACGTCCTCCACACGCCCGTCACGCACCTCGACGCGCAGCGAGCCCTCGCCTTCGACGCGCGCCAAACCCTCGACCGAGACCGTGCGCCGGCGTTCATCGGGAGGAGTCATGTCGCTGCCCCCGTCGGGGCGGTTCCGGCGCGTGCCCGGAGCGTGACCGCCTGGCGGCCGAACACCTCGTTGCCGACATAGAAGGTGGAGAAGAGACGCGACGCCTCCACGGTCGTCATGCCCTGTTCGAGCAGGTGCTTCGACAGCGCATCCGTGTTCGCGCCGCCGACAGGTCCGAAGCAGCCGTAGCAGCCCCGGCCGACCGACGGGCACAGCGCACCGCAGCCCGCCCGGGTCACCGGTCCGAGGCAGGCCGTCCCGTGGGCAACGAGGACACACACCGTGCCCCGGCCCTTGCACTGCTGACACACCGTGTGATCCGGGATGACCGGGCGCCGCCCCACGAGTGAGGACGTGATCACCTCGAGCAGCTGATGACGATCGATCGGACACCCGTTGAGCTCGAAGTCGACCGGCACGTGGGCGGAGATCGGGGTCGAGGTCGCGAGCGTCGATACGTACTCGGGGTGCGCGTAGATCGCAGCGACGAACTCACCCTCCTCCGTGGCGTTCCGCAACGCCTGGACGCCGCCCGAGGTGGCACACGCACCGATGGTGATGAGGCGGTGGGAGGCGGCACGCACCTCCCGGATCCGCTCGGCGTCCTCCGCCGTCGTGATCGAACCCTCGACCAGGGAGACGTCGTACGGGCCATCGACATGAGCACGAGTCATCTCGGTGAAATGTGCGATCTTCACCGCACCGGCGAGGGCCAGCAGCTCGTCCTCGCAGTCGAGCAGGCTCAGCTGGCACCCGTCACAGGAGGCGAACTTCCAGACGGCCAGAGTGGGCCTCTCTTCCGGCGTCACCGGTTTCGCTCCATGAACAGCGCATCGGCCAGCCCGCCGTAGCGGACGATCGGTCCGTCGCGGCACACCAGGAGCGGCCCGAGCTGGCAGTGGCCGCACAGGCCGATGCCGCACTGCATGTTGCGCTCCAGGGAGACCCGGACGCGCCCGGCATCGACCCCGCGGTCCACCAGGGCACGGCCACCGAAGCGCATCATGATCTCGGGCCCGCACAGCAGGGCCAGCGACCCGGGCGCATCGAAGGGCGCGTCCGGAAGCAGCGCGGTGACGACGCCGACCAGCCCGGTCCATCCCGGCGCGGCCACGTCGACGGAGATCCCCACGTGGGCCCCTGCCTCGCCCCAGGCCATCAGGTCCTCGTGAAAGAGGATCTGGTCCGGCGAGCGGGCGCCGGAGAGCACGAAGACACGGCCGCGACCAGCCCTCTGGCGCGCCACGAGATCCCGGATCGCGCCCCGCAACGGCGCCAGCCCGATGC
>Ga0209698_10009268_pt1 | contig 10084 bp, 8 predicted proteins | sample LitLauG_LLR_2012_FD_187203 | JGI IMG/M metagenome (GOLD analysis project Ga0209698, IMG submission 187203) | Freshwater sediment microbial communities from Pennsylvania, USA - Little Laurel Run_MetaG_LLR_2012 (SPAdes) (version 2) | ecosystem: Environmental > Aquatic > Freshwater > Creek >... | reverse complement strand
CCGCATTGAAGTTCATGGACGCCATCGTTCCCGCCGCGACCGCACAAGCCGCCCGCGAGGCGAAAGACATTCAGGCCGTTATCGACGCCCAGCAGGGAGGCTTCCAACTCCAGCCCTGGGACTGGAACTTCTATGCCGAGCAGGTGCGCAAAGCCCGCTACGATATCGATGATGCGCAAGTAAAGCCCTACTTCGAGCTCGACAACGTGCTGCAGAACGGCGTCTTCTACGCCGCGAATCAGCTCTACGGAATCACCTTCAAAGAGCGCCACGACTTTCCCGTCTACCAGCCGGATGTTCGGGTCTTCGAGGTCTTCGACGCTAATGGCAAGCACCTCGCCCTCTTCTACTGTGATTACTTCAAGCGCGACAACAAGAATGGCGGAGCCTGGATGTCGGAATTCGTCGGCCAGTCGCGCCTGCGGGGCACACAACCGGTTGTGTACAACGTCGGCAACCTTCCCAAGCCGGCCGAAGGCGAGCCCGCTCTGATCAGCTTCACCGACGTCATTACAATGTTCCACGAGTTCGGGCACGCCCTGCACGGCATGTTCTCCGACGCCGAGTACCCCATGCTCGCCGGCACCGCCACGGCTCGCGACTTCGTCGAGTTTCCCTCGCAGTTCAACGAGCACTGGGCCCTCTATCCTTCAATTTTCGCGCACTATGCAAAGCACTACAAAACTGGCGCTCCCATGCCGGAGGAACTCGCGGCTCGGATCCGGAAGGCGGAAACGTTCAACAAGGGCTACGTCATGACCGAACTTCTGGCGGCGGCCGAGCTCGACATGCAGTGGCACGCGCTTCCTCCCAACGCGCCGCTCGAGAAACCCGACGCGTTCGAGAAGCAGGCCCTTGAAGATACCCACCTTAGCGTCAGCTACGTCCCGCCCCGCTATCGCTCCACGTACTTCAGCCACATCTGGGGAAGCGATGGCTACAGCGCTGGCTACTACGCCTATCTCTGGACCCAGATGCTCGCCGACGATGGCTACCAGTGGTTCGTGGACAACGGCGGCCTCACCCGAGCCAACGGCGACCGCTTCCGCCAGATGGTGCTCTCACGCGGCAACACCCAGGACCTCGCCAAGATGTATGCAGCCTGGCGCGGGGCGCCGCCCAACTCGAAGGCGATGCTGAAATACCGTGGCCTGGAGGAATCTACTCCCGCCAAATAGCGCGAACACCTCGAACTGGTCAAGCCGCTTCCGCGACGATTGATGCCGTCCGGCCGGGCGGGGTGCTTGACCTCCACTACCCTAAGGCCTCGTGCCGCCTGGTCTTCGGGGTCTGCAGGGCATAACTTGACAAAAGTTTTACATCGCATTTACATCTGAAGCCCGTCTCCATGCTACTGAATGGCTGGAACCCAAGCGGGGTGCGGGTCCCATCATGCCACGGCACCAATGATTTGTGGCAAACCCCTTGACAACGCGATTCCCACGTAGCAGGATTCCGGGCGTTATCCGGCCAAATTCTCCAGGAGGAACACGATGATCATTCCAGCCGTACGCACTCTCCTTGTGGCAGGTCTGCTGGCGCTTCCTCTGGCGGCAGCAGATCATGTCACGCGCAACAGCAAATCAGACGACGTTCCCAAGAGGCACAACGAATGGACGGTTGCCCAACTTCAGGCGGAGATGACCGCCGGCAAACTCACCTCGGAGCAGTTGACCAAGGAATACATCGCACGCATTATCGCGCTCGACCAGAATGGTCCGGGGGTGAACGCGGTGATCGAACTGAACCCCGATGCGCTGGAGATGGCGCGCCATGCCGACAAACTGCGTAAACACGGCACCGTGCTCGGGCCCTTGCACGGAATACCGGTGCTCCTCAAAGGCAACGTTGATACTGGCGACATGATGCAGACCACCGCGGGCTCTATCTCCCTGCTCGGACAGCCGGCGCTCCAGGACTCCACGGTGGCCGCTAACCTGCGTGCCGGTGGCGCCGTGATCCTTGGGAAGACCAACCTGTCGGAGTGGGCCAACTTCCGCTCCTTCGAATCGGTCAGCGGGTGGTCGGGCTGGGGCGGGCAGACGAACAATCCGTACGGCATTGATCGCAATCCCTGCGGCTCCAGCTCCGGCTCGGGTGCCGGGGTGTCTTCGAATTTTGCCGCAGTCTCGTTCGGGACTGAGACCGATGGCAGCATTGTCTGCCCCGCCAACGCGAACGGCGTGGTCGGCATCAAGCCAACGGTGGGTCTCACCAGCCGCGCCGGCATCGTGCCGATCTCGCACGTGCAGGACACGTTCGGTCCACATGGGCGGACCGTGGCGGATGCGGCCACGGCGCTTGGTGTGGTGCAGAGCCTCACCTTCGACGGCCGCGACCCGGCAACCGGCGGCGTTCCCCTGGGATGGCAGGGGCGATTCACGCGCCCCACCAACATTCCCACCGACTATACACAGTTCCTGAATCCTAACGGCCTGCAGGGCGCAAGGCTGGGCCTGACCCGAATCGGCCTGAGCGGATTCACAAACGTGACCACGCCGCAGCCGGTGGTGGACGCCTTTGAGGCCGCTTTCCAGGCGCTCACCGATGCAGGGGCGACCGTCATTGACCTGGATGCCGCGGGCTTCGTGTGGCCCGACGGCGGCGGGGGTCCCGGTGAGTTCCTGATCTTGTGCTTCGATTTCAGGAATGACGTGCAAGCTTATTTTGCCACGCGCGTCGGGGTTCCCGTGGCCGGCAAGACTCTGAACGACGCCATCGCGTTCAACAACGCCCATGCGGACATCGAGATGCCGTACTTCAACCAGGACATCTGGGACTTGATTGCCACTATGCCAACCGGACCCGACGATCCGCAGCCGGCTTTCGGCGGCATGACTTACAATCAGGCGCTTGCTGCGGACCAGGCCTTTGGGGTGACCGGCATCGACGCCGCACTGAGTCAGTTCAATCTCGACGCAGTCGTCACCGCTACCGACAACCCGCCATGGGCTACCGACTTGATCTTTGGAGACCACTTTATCTATGGGACGTCGGGCCTGGCGGCGCCGGAAGGTTATCCGATCGTGCAAGTGCCGGCGGGCATGGTGTTCGGGGCGCCGATGGGGATCAGTTTCTTCGGAACGGCGTTCAGCGAGCCCACGCTCATCAAGCTCGCCTCCGGCTTCGAAGCAGTCACCCAGGTCCGTGCCCACAACTTGCCCACGTTCGCGGCCACGCTGCCGTTCGACCACATCTCCGGCACAACCCTAACCCCCCCGCATGAGCGCAATGCGATCCCGGCGAGCAGCCGAAGTCAGTCGGCGTCGCCTTCCAACGCGGGTAGACAGCCAGGAAAGGAACTGAAGCGTCCGCACGCTCTGTGATTCTGCCTGGAATTGCGAAACAAACCAGGGGAGTGCACCCTTCCAGGGCTGCACTCCCTTTGTGGTTTCTTCGATGGGAAGGTCTTGGTAGCGCCGGCATCCTGCCGGCTGTCGCGAGGGCATCCTGCTCTCGCCGGTGGTCCCCCAAAGCATACTTGGGAATCCGTCTGATACCGAGGATGTGTCAACAGACCAGGTGGCTTCTAGTATGCTGTCCAGTCGCACCAGCGGCTAATATTCACACGAGGCCATCATGACCATGCAGCGGGTCGGAGTCATCGGAGCGGGGACGATGGGCAACGGCATTGCCCACGTGTTCGCGCGCAGCGGATTCAACGTGGTGTTGTGCGATGTGGAGCAGCAGTTTCTGGATCGCGGACTCGATACGATCGCGAAGAACCTGGAGCGGGAGGCTGCGAAGGGGAAGATCACGGCCACTGACAAGGCGGCCGCGCTGGGAAGAATTACTCCGGCCCTGGAGCGGGCAAAGGTTGCCGATTGCGAACTGATCATCGAGGCGGCGACCGAGAAATTTGAGATCAAAGCGGAGATTTTTCGCGATCTGGATCGCAAGACCAAACCAGGCGTGATTCTGGCGTCAAATACTTCTTCGATTTCCATCACGAAGATCGCGGCGCTGACCAAGCGTCCCGACAAAGTGATCGGCATGCACTTCTTCAATCCAGTGCCCATGATGAAGTTGGTCGAAGTAATTCGCGGTCTGGCGACTTCGCAAGCGACCTACGAAACGGTTCGCGATCTGGCGGTAAAGCTGAAGAAGACTCCCGTGGAGGTCAACGATGCGCCCGGGTTTGTTTCGAACCGTGTTCTGATGCCTCTGCTGAATGAGGCGATCTATACGGTGATGGAAGGTGTGGCGACTCCGCAGGCGGTGGATGAAGTGTTCAAACTGGGCATGGCGCATCCGATGGGGCCGCTGACTTTGGCGGACTTCATTGGACTCGACGTATGTCTCGATATCATGCGAGTGCTGCAAGATGGGCTAGGCGATCCCAAGTACCGGCCTTGTCCGTTACTGATCAAGATGGTGGACGCGGGGTGGCTCGGGAAAAAGAGCGGGCGAGGGTTCTACAGCTACTCATAGGGTTCAGCAAGACAGGCGGCCTGCAAAACAGCGAGATTCCGGCTGGGTCAGCCGGGCGGGGCGTCCGGCTCTCCAATACCACGTTCGTTATTGACGGTTGGACGCGACGGTTTTCAGGTCGCGCTGGGCGGAGTAACCCGCCTTATAACCGGCGGCATAGCCGTTCAGGTAGTGCTCCTTCTCGGAATCGCTATAGCTGCTGCCGTGAACGCCGAGGGCCGCCTGGTCTTTGCCAGCTCCGCCAACTTGAAATCTCTGGGAATTCTTGCCATCCTGCGCGCCTTCCACGATTCCATCCCAATATCCTGTGAGTTGGGCGTCATCCACGATCGGCATAGTGCTGGCGCCGTTCCTGAATAGCTCACGCCAGCGCTCCTGGTAGCCGCTCGTAAAAGAGAGGCGATCCTGCACGCTGCTCCAGCGTCCGCTTGCGATATGGGGTCTGCGGCCGCTCTGAAAATCGAGGGTCGCTTGAAAAAACCCGTCGCTGAAGGCCGCATTCGCGTGGCGCTGGTCGCCCGCGGGCACCATCAATTGGGGGCTCAAGAGCAACCCCAGAATGAAGGCCGCGAGACTACTGACAAACATGGAAACAATTTTGGTCGTCATGTTGTTTCTCCTGTCAAACCGCAACCGCGTTTCCGTTGCGCTCCCTCTACTGGTTCCACTCGCCACGAGGTGAATGACTGGAACCACTGCCGAGACAGACCCCACCCTCGGCTCCGCAATGAACGGCTTGGGAGCATGGATCTCGAGTCCGTTACGGGTTACCTGGTCTTTGCTCTTAGCCGATCAAGGGGGAGACGTCTTCATCCGTGCAACTTGCAAAGAGGTCCGATCAAACCTGAGTCTCTTGCACTCTTACAAGAAACACAGAGCCCCGGCTTGCTCGCCGCCAATGATCTTGTAAACAATTCGCAAAGTGTTTGTAAGGATCGGGGGCTGGCGAGGAGAAAACGAGAAATACCGCCGGGATCGAGAGCGCGAGGCACAACGACAGAGTGGCGGCCTTCGGCAGGTTGCCAGTCGATCGCTTCTCGTAAAATCGGAATATGACTACCGCTTGGGGGGGAATCCTCCCGGAAGGGAAATCCGAGGGCGATTTTTCTTATTACCTGCTGGCCGCTCTTTTCGGGGTGCTGGCGGGGTGGGTGGACATCAAGGTAGGGGATCTGCTCTTTACGGCCATGCTGGTGCTGGCGGCGTGCATGTTCATGGGGTTGGTACGTCCGCGTAAGCCCTGGCGCTGGGTCGTGATCGTCGGAGGGTGTGTGCCGATCGTGGAGTGGCTGGCTTACTACTTTCTTTCGCAGAAACCGGAGCGGGCCCAAATCTACGAATCGTTTCTGGCCTTCATGCCGGGAATTGCGGGGGCATTTGGCGGTGCGATGGCGCGGGGAGTGGTGGACAATCTCTTCAAGAAGAAGTAAGAGGCGCGTGCAAAGCCGTCCTCGGGGAACGGACCAGGCCCCAACCACAGAAGCGAAGAGAGCGCGGTGCAGTTTGATGGAAGGTGCTGATAGCGGAAAAGGTACTCGCGTTTCCACAGTGGTTAAGGGTAAGCTGCGAACATGGCAGTGTCGGTTTCGTTGCTGGCCAGTGGGAGCCGCGGCAATAGCGCGATCGTGGCGAGCAGCACGACGCGCATTCTGGTCGATGCGGGACTCTCGTGCCGCGAGACCTTCAAACGCATGCGCGCGCTGGGCGAAAGACCCGAGCAACTTTCCGCCATCCTGATTACTCATGAGCATTCTGACCACGTTGCCGGCTTGCAGCGGTTGGCCAGCAAACTGAATGTGCCAGTTTTCCTGACGGAGCCAACCCACCATGCCTGGAACAAGAGCATGCGGGACGAGGAAGGGAAGACCCCGGAATTGCCCAAGCCGGAGCATTTTGCGGCGGGGCGCAGTTTTCAGGTCGGCGATATCGCCGTTACGCCTTTCACGATTCCCCATGACGCAGCCGATCCGGTGGGCTTCACGTTTCGCACCGAGGGTGTCAAGATTGGCTTCGCGACCGACCTGGGTTACATGCCGGTCAGCGTGCGCGATCATCTGCGCGGATGCGATGTGCTGGTGATGGAATCGAACCACGATGTGGAGATGCTGCGCTCGGGCCCGTATCCGTGGTCGGTGAAGCAGCGCGTGATGAGCCGGGTGGGGCACCTGTCGAATGATGCGCTCGCGGAATTTTTTGCCAACGATTATGATGGATTTGCATCGTATGTAGTGTTGGCGCACTTGTCCGAACAAAACAACCATCCTGAGATTGCCCGTGCCGCGGCCGAACACGCTCTTCGGGGCCGCCAGGGGCTGTGGCGCAACCGGGTTTTGTTGGGGACCCAATCGGAAGCCCTCGAGCCGGTCCGGTTGTAGCATTCTATGAGTCAGTGTGTTGAACCCATCGTAGGGAAGATCCTTGCCGGGTGGCGATACGACATCTCGGGCCTGGCCCCAGAAATGCGCGGCGACTACGATCAGCATTTTGCGGATTGCGAGCACTGCCGCGGGCGACAGAGACTTCACAGGATCATTGATATCTCCCTGATTGGACTGGCGTCGGTGTCGGCGGCGGTTTTTTTGCTGGCATTCGCGGTGATCCGGTATTTTGGCCCCCGACACGCGTTCTGGCTGGAAGTCGGGGCGCTGGCGGGATTTGCTCTTTCGGCCTTGATCTGGCTGATTGTCGCGATCGCCACGCCGGCTCCGATGGCAGTCGTGGACGCGGCCAAGCTTGGGGCTCGGCATGTGCATGACCGCTTGCCGGCCGAGATCCGGGAGCGCCTGCCAGAAGAGTTGCGGATGAAGATTACGGGATCGTGATTCTCCTTCCGTATGATCTGAGCCGTCCTGCCTGATCTTGGTGCCTGTATCATTGCCAAAGAGGGTTCTTTCGGACAAATTTCTTACTTGCCGGCAATCGTTTCGGGGCAAAATTTCCAGCGATGGATACTTCCGCTCGGCTAATGCGTCTGGTCCAGATCGCCATGCTGGTGAGCGTAGCCGTGTGCGTCGCGGTGGGTGAATTCGCTGGCCGCGCAGGCCTTCCCAACAAGGCGCTGTTCTACACCATGTCCTTGGCTTCCATCAGCACGGTAGGTGCTGTGTTTGTGGTGCGCCGGACCCTCGTCCTGCCAGCCGAAGCTCTCCTCCGGGATAAGCCAAGCGATTCCCTGGTGCGGGCGCGCTGGAAGGCGGGGTACATTTTTTTATATGCCCTGTGTGAAGCCCTGGCTTTGTTTGGACTGATTCTGCGCATCGTAGGCTTCACCCTGGTCCACGTGTGGGGATTCTACCTGGGTGGATTTATGTTGTTGCTGCTTTTCTCTCCCCGAGTTCCGCAGGCTAAGTTGCCATGATCTAGAAATCCGGGCGTCCAGCAGTCCCCACACGTTAAAGCGTCCGAACGGTGGACACGCCGCCAATAGAGAGGCGGTTGACCCGTGGCTGGCTTCGGGCTAAAGTCTTTAACGAAGGGTCGTTCCTTCTCCCCCCGCCCTCGCTGGAACGTGAAGCCCGCTTATTCCAAACTCGTGGTCGTGGTGTTTGCGCTTGCCAGCATGGCTTGGGCAGCCCCGGCACGTTTCTCGCCGCAAAAGCGAGTCGGGCTGACAACCGGAGATCAGTGGGAACCGGCGGTCGCCGCTGACGGTGTGGGCCACATGTTTGTCCTCTATCCGCACTATGGCCGGGTGCCGGACTGCCAAGATTGCCAAATTCCAACCATGCTTTTGCTGGTCAGCAACGACAACGGCAAGACATGGCAACCGCCGCGCGCGATGCTCGAAACAGGATCGGGGCAGTATGACGCGCAGATTGTGGTAGATCCCGCCGACCGGCGTACCGTGTACGCGGCCTGGTTGCAGAGCGGGAAACGCGCGGTCGTGGTGGCGAAGTCGGTGGACTCCGGGGCCTCGTGGGCGTATGCGATCGCCGTGCGCAGCGCTGTGGAACTGGATAAACCTGCTCTCGCCGTACGGGGACCGAATATCTACCTGGGTTTCAACCACGAGGAAGACGTTTGGGTCGCGGTTTCGCAGGACGCTGGACGCAGCTTCACCTCGACGCGCGTCAATACTGATAATCGCCCGGGATGGTCGCTGCTGGGCGCAGCGACGGTGGATACATCCGGGACCGCGTATGTGGCCTGGGCCTCGTATTCGAAAGCAGGCGGCGCGCGGGGCATGGTGAATCTCTACGTTGCCCGGTCGGCGGACGGTGGCAAGACGTGGAATCCGAGCCTGCTCGACGTTTCGGCGGCCGCGCCCGGCTGTGAAAGCGAGGTATGCAGCGAGGCTTATCTGGGCGCACAGGTCGCGCTTGCGACCGATGCGGGCGGGACTGTGTATGCGGTATGGAGCGCAGGTAGCTTGAAGATGGGCCCGCAGCGGATTTATTTCTCCTCTTCCACCAACCGCGGGGAGAACTGGCTGCCGCGCACGAGCCTGTCGCATGCGGAACCTGGAGTTGAGCATGCTTTTCCTGCGATCGTGGCGGGCAGCAACGGCGATGTCCGGGTCGCCTGGATGGATGCGCGCAACGCGCCATATTGGAATACGTATTACCGCAGCTCCAGCAACGGCGGCGCAACCTGGAGCGAAGAGATCCGACTGTCGAGTTACGTGCCAGGTTACCGCTATATTTTGAAGAGGGGCTTCCGTTTCCCGTTCGGAGATTATTTCGGGATGGCGATCGACAACCACGACGACACGCACGTGGTCTGGGGTGAAGGATTGAACTACCAGGCGCCCGGGTCGATCTGGCACACCAGCGGGCGATAGCGCGCTACGACCAAAATACCGGCATCGCGAACCAACTCGTGCAGGAGCGTCTAAACAGACTATCCGCTGAATGCCTTACCGCTTTCGCGCGCTGGGCGCATAGCGGTCGGAGAACCACGCGGTCAATCGAGGCGACCTCGTTGACCTCCTGCATACAGTACTTAGCAATTCGGCTTATGCTGAACGGGATTTTTTGATCGGTACTTTGAGGCGAGGTTTGCTATGAGAAGTTTGAGGGTACTGCTTGCCTGCGCCGCCACAGCGGCGCAATTCGCGCTCGCCGATGATCAGCCGACACTTGCTGCGATTCGCGCAGCCTGCGCAGAGGATGCACAGAAGGTGTGCGCGGGAGTGCAACCGGGCGGGGGCCGAATCGTGGCCTGTCTCAAGGAGCATAAGGACTCGCTGTCCGATCGGTGCAAACAGGCCGCCGGGCTGGCTGCGCACCCAAGTAGTAGTTCTGCACCCGCCGCTTCCAGTGGATCGCCCGCTTCCGGAACCAATACCGCCGGCGCTGCTGTCAGTTCCCCGGTCCCGTCGTCCCCCTCCGTTGCTGGGCGGACCGTTTCTGCCACGGCCCCCCAGGCTAAACCGGCCACCGCACCCAAAGCCGGTCCAGCCACCGCCAGAGAAAAGTTCGTGGAGCGCGTCATCACGGATACAGAACATGGCGGAATGCGCGCCGCCACCATTCACCTGCCCGAGAAGTGGCACTTCGAGAGCAAGATCGAGTGGCACTATGACCGGATCGAGGTTCCCTTGATCTTTTCCTCACATGCTGAGAATCCCGACAACGCAGAGGCCTATTTCCAATACCCGTTGCTGCGGGCGGAGATCGTCGATATGGCGCCCCAATATAGGCAATACGTAAAG
>Ga0209698_10009267_pt1 | contig 10085 bp, 9 predicted proteins | sample LitLauG_LLR_2012_FD_187203 | JGI IMG/M metagenome (GOLD analysis project Ga0209698, IMG submission 187203) | Freshwater sediment microbial communities from Pennsylvania, USA - Little Laurel Run_MetaG_LLR_2012 (SPAdes) (version 2) | ecosystem: Environmental > Aquatic > Freshwater > Creek >... | reverse complement strand
TTCCACGATGAGATGGGCGTCTATGACGAGGACGCGCAGGGACAGCCGATCTACAACTTCTCTTATGTAGACCAGGTCTATGACGGCCTGTTGGAAAACGGGGTTCGCCCCTTCGTCGAACTGAGCTTCATGCCGAAAAAGCTGGCCGCCAGTCCTGTCTTGCATCCGTTCTGGTACAAGCCCACGGTGGCTCCGCCCAAAGACTATGGCAAATGGGACGACCTGATCATGCACCTCGCGAAGCATCTGGTTGACCGCTACGGCATCGACGAAGTGTCGCAGTGGTATTTCGAAGTCTGGAACGAGCCCAACATTGACTTCTGGGCTGGCGATCCCAAGCAGGCCACCTACTTTGAGCTCTACGATCACACTGCCCGCGCCATCAAGGCAGTGAACGCGCGCCTGCGCATAGGTGGCCCCGCCACTGCCCAGGCCGCCTGGGCCGACGTCTTTATTCGCCACTGCGCCGACAACCACGTCCCCGTCGATTTTGTTTCCTCGCACGTGTACGGGAACGACAAATCCGAGGACGTCTTCGGTACCCACGAAACCATCCCCCGCGACCGCATGGTCTGCCGCGCCGTGCGTAAGGTTCACGAGCAGATCAAGGCCTCGTCCATCCCCGCCTTGCCCCTGCTGTGGAGCGAATTCAACGCCAGCTACATGAACGAGCCCGACGTCACTGACACCTCCTACATGGGCCCATGGATCGCCGACACGATCCGGCAATGCGACGGCCTGGTGAACGAGATGTCGTTCTGGACCTTCTCCGACGTCTTTGAGGAACAGGGCGTGGTCAAGGAGCCGTTCTACGGCGGCTTTGGCTTGATATCGGCAGGCGGGATTCCCAAGCCGTCCTACAATGCGTTCCGCCTGCTCCACACACTGGGAGATGAGCGCCTCGACGTCGATTCCAACTCCGTCCTCGTCACCCGTCGCAAGGATGGAACGCTCGTGATCGCCGCCTGGAACATGGTTCCACCCGGAGCTCAAGGCCCTCCGAAAGATGTCACGTTTGCTTTTCGGCAGAAGGCTGCGTCACAAGTCGGCGTCTCTCGCATCGATCCGGATCACGGAGACAGTCAGCGCGCTTACCAGGCGATGGGCGCTCCGCGCTATCCGACCCAGGCTCAAATTCAGAAGCTGCGCGCAGCCGCGCGGCTTTCCCCACCCGAGGTATATGACCTGAAGAACAGGTCGGTTACGATCCAAATTCCTGCCAACGGGCTGGTGCTCCTTGAGCTGAGAAACGAGCGGTAGCCTTTGCGGCTAAAGTCAGAAGACTCTGTACGAAGTCTCTACGCCGCCTTCGCCATAAAATCCAGCGCGCGCGCAAGGTAGGATTTCATATCGCGGCGGTGTACCACGGCGTCCAACATGCCGTGTTCGAGCAAGAATTCGCTGCGCTGAAAACCCGGCGGCAGCTTCTGGCGGATAGTTTGCTCGATCACGCGCGGCCCAGCGAAGCCGATCAGCGCGCCGGGTTCGGCGATGTTCAAGTCGCCCAGCATGGCGAACGAAGCCGTCACGCCGCCCGTGGTCGGGTCGGTCAGCACCGAGATGTACGGAACTTTCAGTTCGTCCAGCCGCGCCAGCGCGGCCGAGATCTTGGCCAGCTGCATCAGGCTGATGACGCCTTCCATCATGCGGGCGCCGCCCGAGGCAGAAATAATGATGAGCGGGGTGTGAGTATCCCCTGCTTTTTCGATCGCGCGCGTGATGACTTCGCCTACCACCGCGCCCATGCTGCCCCCGATGAAGGCGTATTCCATGGAGCTCATGATCACCGGCCGGCCGTTCAGCTTGCCTTGGGCGTTGATGACCGCGTCGGTCAGTTCAGTGTCGGCCTGAGCGCGCTTGAGACGGGACGAGTAGGGCTTGAGGTCGACAAACTTCAGCGGGTCGGTTGACGACAAATTGCCATCGAAGGTCTCGTATTTGCCGTCGTCGAGGAGCTGGGCCAGTCGGGTCCGGGCATCGATGCGGAAGTGCTTGTCGCACTTCGGGCACACGTTCAGGTTCTCTTCGAGATCCTTCTTCCAGATGATCTGCCGGCAGTTGTCACACTTCACCCACAGACCTTCGGTGCGGATCTTCTTCTCGCCCGAGTTGTCGACTTCACCGGATTGGCGTTTGAACCAGGCCATAAAAAAGGCAGTCGCTAGTCGTCAACCACTGGTCGTCAGCAAAAGCCCTCCACCGCGGAGTTGAGCGTTAGCTGTTAGGTCTTAGGTCTTGGCTAACAGCTAATGGCTAAGAGCCAATAGCTGTCTTTCAGTACTCAATGCCGCGTTGCGCGAGAACCCCTTTCTCGTACGCGTGCTTCACCTGGCGCATTTCGGTAACGGTGTCGGCAAGCTCGACAATTGTCGGATGCGCGTTGCGGCCCGTCAAGATCACATGCACCATCTCGGGTTTCTTCTTCAGGCTCTCCGCCACTTTGGCGGCGTCGAGCATGCCATAGCTGATCGCGTAGTTGATCTCGTCCAGGATCACCAGGTCCCAGTTCCCGGACTGGATCGCCTTCTCCGCCTCCGTCCAGGCCTCTTCCACCATGTGCGTGTCTTCCGGATCGGGTTTCTCCGCGCCAACCTTCACGAAGCCGCGACCCATCTGCTTCATCACGAACTTGTCGCCGAACGCCTGCACCGCGTCCAGCTCGCCGTAGTGCCACGAACCCTTCAGGAACTGGAGCATCAGCACTCGCATGCCCTGGCCGACGGCGCGTAGACCGGTCCCCATCGCTGCGGTGGTTTTGCCCTTCCCCGGCCCGGTGTTTACGATGATGAGTCCACGGCGAATGTCCGGCATAGGGTCCAAACCTTTTATTGTACCCGTTTCAGGAGTTTCGGGGCCTCACGGGGCCGCGACCGTGAGTCCAAAGCGGTCGCGAATTTTTTCCCGGGAACTGGTCCGTCCGGGAATGCGTATGCATCCAAGGTACGGGTCTCTCGCTTCTGGGTTCAATTCCGAGGTCTCTGCATGCAACATAACAGCCGCTTGCTGTTAGTCATGGCCCTGGCATTCTGCTCTGCGCTCCCGGCCCGCGCCCGCGCGACCCGCCCTCAGACCAACGCCTCCGGGCCGCGCGAGGAAGAAGTGATCCGCGAAATCGTGGACCTGGAGCGCCAGGCGAAAGATGCCGCCATCCACCGGGATGCCGCCTTCTCGGAACGGACGCTGGCGGACGACTACGTAGCGATCAGTCCGCTAGGCCAGGTGATCAACAAGGCCGACACGATTGCGGCCCGCAAGACCGCCCAACTCCGCTACGATTCGATCGACATCACTGACATGGTGGTGCGGCTCTACGGAAACACGGCAGTGGTGACTGCCCGGGCTGATGTGCGAGGAAAAGAACTCGGCGAGGACTTCAGCGGGCCCTACCGCTTCACCCGAGTCTGGGTGCGCCGCAACGGCCACTGGCTCACCGTCAGCTACCAGGCGACAGTCACGCGGTAGGAAAAACAGGCCGGGGTGCCCTAAAGACTCTGATTAAGTCTGCTGTTTGAAGGGGGCGGCCTTCGGGCCGCCCGTATCTGCCGCAAAATCATTGCGGCTTTAGCCGCTGAGGGTCTGCACTTCGGCTTAATCAGAGATTCCCTAAGGCATCTGCAGTAGGTGGCGAACTTCGAGCCGGCGTTCCGGCGCAGCCGCCGCTTTTTCACTCTCGTTGAGCAACCGGGCGGTAATCTTCAGGGCTTCGATCTCTCTTCTAATGCGCAGGATTTCTTCCTCTTTCATGCGAAGCACTTCGAGGAGATTCTTCATGAGGGGTCCTTGCTGTCGTGCGGAATTGGCAGGCAATCCTCTGCCAACCGCTCACTCTAAACCGCCCGCCTAGCCAGGGGTACATCACGAAAGGGCAGGTTTCACCGGAGTGACTCAGTGTCCGGTATGGTAAGGATGCACCTTCAAGATCGTGAAAGCCCGGTAGACCTGTTCCAGCAGGACCACCCGGGCCAGTTCATGGGCCAGCGTCATTTTCCCCAGGGAAAGCAGGGTGCTGGCAGCGTTTCGGGCCTGGTCGCTGAAACCGTCAGCGGGGCCTACCGCCAGGAGGAGCGGCCGAGGGCTCCGATCTTGATGGTTCTGCAGGAATTGCGCGAATTCCTCGGACGAGAGCTGCTTGCCTCGCGAGTCTAGCAGGACGATCGTGTGGGCAGGCCGGAGCCCGCTTTTTTCGCGCATTCTCAGAAGAGCGGCCTCGTCGGGCAGCGCCAACCCCTCAACCTCGGCGTAGCGCGAGATTCGCTTGAGGTACTCGTCGGTGAGGGACTGGATGGCGGGATCTCTGGTTTTGCCAATCCATGCAATTTTGAGTTTCACGACCAGGATTTAATCACACCCACTCCGGATGCTAGGCCCGTTTCCTCTTCGGAACCGCAGCCGTGCTGCGCTTTCGAGCCACTCGTTTCGCTGGACTTTTCAGGTCGGCCGGCCCCAGGCGCTTCGCCGACTTCCACAGTCGTTCCAGTTCGTAGTAGCGGCGCGCCTTTTCGGCGAACACGTGCACTACGAAATCGACGTAGTCGAGCAGCACCCATTCTGCCTGGCGGTAGCCTTCGACGTGCGCCGGGTAGTGTCCCGCCCGCTTCAGGCGCAGTTCCACTTCGTCGGCAATCGCCTGGATCTGGCGCGGATTCGTGCCGCTGCACACGACAAAGTAATCCGTAAAGGCCCCGGAGCCTTTTTCCAGTTCGAGGATGGTGATTTCTTCGGCTTTCTTTTCCTGGCAGGCGGTAATTGCTTCGGCGACTTGGCGCTGGGTTTCGTTCGTTTTCATGCGGTGGTCGATAGTGGTCCCTCTCCTGATTGTACCTGAGGATGATGGGCTCGCCCTTCTAGCGGCCGCTCCCGTATAGCCCCATCTTCTTGATATAGTCCGCGACGGCCGGGTCTACAAATTTCCCGAGAGACTTGCCCGCGGCCGCGGCCTCGCGAATGGCGGTCGCCGAGATCGCCTGGTGCACGCTGTCGAGCAGACGAATCGTGGCTCCCTTCAGAACCAGGTCTCCCCGAGCGGGCTGTTTCTCAAACGGCTTGGTCACGGCCGTCGCGGGGCGCAGCTTTTCGGGAAGGGAGTTGGCGACGTCCGCCAACGAATACCCCGGCCGGCTGGCGACCACGAACTCGCACTCCTGGAACAGCACTTCCGACTGGTGCCACTTCCCGATGTCGCGGAAAGCGTCGATGCCGATCAGAAACGCCAGCTGATCGTTCTTCTTCAGCGTCTCTTTCAAGCGGTGAATCGTATCAATGGTGTAGTTCGGCGGAGGCGGGACACGCGCGCTCTTCTTGCCGCCCGCTTCTTCGGAAGGGAAATCCGCGGGCGCTTCCAGCAGCGACGGAACAAATGCCTTCTCGCCCATCGTGGCCAGCACGATCATGGCATAACGGTGCGCGAAGGCCGTTAGCGGCTGTTTTTGTTTATGCGGAGGGATGTTTGCAGGGACGAACAGCACACGCCCCAAGTTGAATTTCTCGCGAGCCGCCTGCGCCAGCGCGATATGCCCGCGATGGATGGGATCGAAAGTACCGCCGAATAGGCCGATGTTCATGGGTTCTCGACGAAGTGCCGCCGTTAGTCTCCCGGTTTTGGCCGCGTGTTGCAAGTTCTTGTTCCTTTCATTGCGGAAGAACAGAGGGTGGCGTATTCTTGCGGTTCTCGCGGTACTTTCTGCCACTCGTCTGCGCGAAATTGGCCCCGATGGACCCCTGCCCCTTAGGACACGGGCCGTTTGGGCCACTCTCATGTGAACTGCTGTAACTCGCCGCTTTCTCTTTGCGGCTCTAAGATTTACTCGTATGCGACAGAACCTCCCCCTTCTTCGCACGCGCTTCATTCCGCCCACCCGGGACCCTATCCTGCGGTACGGCGTCGCTGTGCTCAGCACGACCCTCGCCCTGATTCCTGCTCTGCTATTTTCCGATATCGCCGAAAGCCGGCTGGCCGTATTCGCTGTGGCCGTGATGGTCAGCGCGTGGTACGGCGGCTGGAAGCCTGGCCTCGTCGCCACTTCCTTCGCGCTCACCGTAAGCGCGTACTACTCGCTCGCAGGAGAACACTCACCCGCGGAACTGCGTGGGGCCATCGTCCGCCTGGGTCTATTCGTCTCGGTCGCTCTGCTAATCTGCTGGTTCAACGCCGCTTTGCGCGCCGCGCAGGAAGGCCTGCGCCGCTCGGAGAGCAACTTCCGCTCCCTGGTGACCAACGCGCCCTACGGCATCTGCCGCTGCGACTCGCGCGGTCACCTAGTCGACGCCAATCCCGCGCTGGTCGCCTCGCTCGGCTACACTTCCGCATCCGAACTGACCGGGCGCAACCTGAGCACGCTCTACGCCGACGGGCAGCAGTGGTTCGAACTCGCCGATCACCTCCGCCTTCAGGAGGACTTTCAGGCCCTGGTCGCGGAGTGGACGCGCAAAGACGGCAGCATCACCGCCGTGCGCCTCTCCGGCCGCGCCATCAGCGACGAGTCGAAGAACGTCACCTTCGAACTGTTCACCGAAGACATCACCGAGCGCCGCGCGCTCGAGCAGCAACTGCGCCAGTCCCAAAAGATGGAAGCCATCGGGCGGCTCGCGGGCGGAATCGCGCACGACTTCAACAACCTGCTGATGGTCATCTCGGGCTACTCTGAGTTCCTGCTGGAGCGTCTCGGTCCCGATCCCGCGCTGCGCGGGCCGGCCAAGGAAATCTCCAGTGCCGCCGAACGCGCCACCTCGCTCACGCGTCAGTTGCTGGCCTTCAGCCGCAAGCAGATGCTGACGCCGAAAGTCATCGACCTGAACGCCGTGGTCACCGAGAACCTCAGGATGCTGACGCGGCTCATCGGCGAAGACATCGACCTAGTCATGATCCCGGGCGTGGAACTGAGCCCGGTGAAGGCCGACCCGGGCCAGGTCGAGCAGGTCATCCTGAATCTCGCCGTGAACGCGCGCGACGCCATGCCCCAGGGCGGCCGTCTCACCATCGAAACCGCCAACGTTACCCTGGACGAAGCCTACGCGCGCCTGCACGCGCCCGTGCAGCCCGGCGACTACACCATGCTTGCCATCACCGACACCGGCCTCGGCATGGACAGCGAAACCCAGTCCCGCATCTTTGAACCTTTTTTCACCACGAAAGGAACCAAGGGCACCGGCCTCGGACTCTCCACCGTCTACGGGATCGTGAAGCAGAGTGGCGGCTACATCTGGGTGTACAGCGAGCCGGGCAAGGGCACGTCGTTCAAGATCTACCTGCCGCATGTGACGGCCGAAGAGGTAGTGGCCGTCGAGCAACCGGCAGCCGCCGCGCCCGCGCTCGCCGAAGCTCCGCGTGAAACTATTCTGGTGGTCGAGGACGAAGTGAACCTCCGCCGCCTGACCCAGCAATTTCTGGAAAACCAGGGCTACACCGTGCTCGAGGCCGCCGATGGCGCGGCCGCGGTGCAGATCTGTGTCGCTCACCAGGGCACCATTCACCTGCTGCTGACCGATGTCATCATGCCAGGCATGAATGGCCGCGAACTTGCACACCGCGTCTCGGAGATTCGTCCGAACATCAAGGTGCTGTACATGTCGGGCTACACCGAGAACGCAATCGGCCACAACGGCACGCTGGATGCGGGCATTACTCTCCTCCAGAAGCCCTTTACCCTTCATGCATTGAAGGCTACGGTTCGGGAAGTGCTGGATCACACAACGCTCCCCCAGGAGGTCGCAATGTCTGCTCGTGCTGTACTGAATTCCGAGGCCAAGGTGGCTCGGGACAAGGTTCCCCCCTTCCGCGCGCAGAGGTTCAATCTGCATTTGCCGCTGCGCTACCGCAAGCTGGGAGATCAAGGATGGCGGCAAGGAACGACTGAGAACATCAGTCGCTCCGGATTGCTCTTCGAGGCTGAAGAGCTCCTGCAGCCTAACGTTCAACTGGAAATCAACCTGGTCTTGCCCGCGGAAATTGCGGGACTCAGCCCCACTGAAGTGGTCTGTCGCGGCGAAGTGGTGCGCGCCGTGGATGGAGAAGGCGCTTCGACGAGTCCTGCGCTCGCAGCCAAGATTCTGCAATACCACTTCCAGCACGGCTCTCGCGTGCCGGAGGCGTAGACACCAACTGGGCCGATGCAACGTCGGCCCGGCGCCGGGCGGCCGCCCGGTGCAGAGCTCCCAGGTTCTGTGGTGAGTTCGCCACACTCACCACTGAGGTGACTTGTTTAGCCCGTTACGCTCTTATCGGGTAACAGAGACCTCATCAAGAGCTTTGCGCAGCAACGAAGAACAATAGCGGTCAAAGTCGTAAGCCCCAGCTTTTGGAAGCTGCTCTACAAGGACATTGCACTTGTCCCAAGCTTCCTTTGCTTCTTTTGTGCGGCCTTCGATCCAGCTTAGCGCGCTGTAAGCCCTCCAGTAGTCTTCATTGAACCGAGTTGGCTTCTTGGCCTCCATCCGGTTCCACCATTCGCGCGCTGAAACTGCATCGCGGCGCACATAGGCACTGCCAAAGACAAACTCTGTATGAAGCTCTGCGGGAAGGTCCAAGGCTGAGCTGTAATAGACACATTCGGCATCTCGCAGCGCTTGAGCAGCATCGGAGATCCGTCCTTGATCAAGAAAGTGCAAATACGCAAATAAGCGAAGAAGCAAGGCCTGCGTACCATCCGTAATGCCCATCGCGGCTCTCTGTATCGCGCCTATGTCGAAATCTCTAGGGCGTAACGGCGTAACCAGGCTTGCTCCAACCACAGCAATGACCCGGTGATAATCGCCCCAGGGACCTCGTGAGAGGAGTTGATAAAGATTCGCCCCGTCAGAATACGTATCTCCGGTCTTGAACGGAAGCAGGTTAAGGACGCATAACCCTAAACTCCATGCACCGAAGAGTGCTAGACAGCCACCAACTTGTACAGCTGAAGTGGCCTCGGCTCTAAATGCAACCATCAGTGCAACCGAGCCCGTGAGCAGGGTTATAAGTGGGCCGGCCGCTACCATCGCCAGATAGCGAGAGCGAGGGAAGTCGGCGGTTGTTGGAACAACTCCGGTTGCACCCCCTCCACTCAAAATCTCCGCGGGCTTGAATCGGAAACTCCATTTCCCGCTGCGGACGCGCCATTGAAACGGGCCTGCCACAAAAGCTCGTAGCTTCATCCCCAGCGCCATACCGACACCGGTGTGACCCAGTTCATGCAAAGTCGTGATTATCAGGATGACAAGGAGGATAGAAAATATTTCGTGCCAGCGTCCCCGCCCCTCCAAGATTCCTTTAACCTTGGCCCATCTATTTACAAGAAAGATAGCCTCAAGACTCAGCGCCAAGCCAAGCAGTGGCGCAGCTTGATTGAGCAGGGTGCTCGTCCCGTCACCCGGAGCCTTCCTGATCTGTTTGCTCTGCACAGTGGAATCGGTTGTTTCGTAGCGGCGTGCAAAGGCAATTAGGCCCGTAATTCCAATGGCCAGCATCACCGACAAATGACGTAAAAGGGAATGGTGGAAATAACTGAGGGAGAGGGGAAGAAGAATATACGTCGAGCTTGCAGCTATGCCCCAGCCTCTCCCGGAGTGCTTTCCCTTCCATACCGTCCAGGACGCAATACCGTAGATGAAAGCCTGAACGCAAAACAATACCGGGACGACAAGAAAGCGGAAGTTTAGGAAGAGGTCATGTCTGCGAAATATGCCTAGTACGCGAAACGCGTGCGAAAGAGCAATCTGGCCGCAGATGAGGGCGCTGATTGCGAATACCCCGCCCAGGAACCTTCTTAGCTGATGCATACGCCTGTGTCACTCTACGAGTGGCTCAGAACATACCACTGCACCTGGGTTCTTGTAAGTGATCCACCGCACGGCACAAGCTTTGGCACGCGTCGAGCAAATGCAGACTACGATGAAACAGAGTTGCGTTCAGGCCTCTCCCGAGTCTCCTCCCGCATCTCTTCGACTTTCTCCGCCATCGCGTACTTCAGCTCGTCGATGCCCTTGCCCGTCACCGCCGAGATCGGGAACAGCTCCAGCTTCTTTTTCTTGCAGTACTGTTTCAGCTTGGCCAGGCGGTCTTTGTTGGCCGCGTCGACCTTCGAGGCGACCATGATCATCGGCTTCTCAGC
>Ga0209698_10009266_pt1 | contig 10085 bp, 11 predicted proteins | sample LitLauG_LLR_2012_FD_187203 | JGI IMG/M metagenome (GOLD analysis project Ga0209698, IMG submission 187203) | Freshwater sediment microbial communities from Pennsylvania, USA - Little Laurel Run_MetaG_LLR_2012 (SPAdes) (version 2) | ecosystem: Environmental > Aquatic > Freshwater > Creek >... | reverse complement strand
CGCCACGCGCAACACGGGCGATTTCGAGGGGACGGGCGCGAGGGTTTTCAACCCCTGGGAGGCGTGATGGCGACGAAACCGGCGGCATATGTCGAAGACCGTCGCCCCCATTGCAAAGCTTGATTTCGCGATTATCCCGACATATACTCTATCGCAACGTAAGCATCGATAACGTTTGCGACGAAATATGCCCATGCAAGTTGATGTTTACGTCAATCTCCGGCGTCCTCCGTTCGGCCTGCAATGTTGATCGAACGCCTGAAATCGATGAAAAGGCACTATGTTTTTTGGCGCGAGCAAAATTTCACGGGCGAATATGAGCTGACCATTTTGCCCCAGTACGTCGATAACGCCAAACTCGCCATCGACGTCGGCGGAAATATCGGCTCCTACACCTATCCCCTGTCCCGACTTGCCAAACAGGTCGTCACATTCGAGCCCAATCCGCTCTATCTCGAACGGCTGCGCGCCTTGAGGTTGAACAACGTCACCTTCGAAGACGCGGCCCTCTCCGACCGGAGCGGGAGCGCGCCTCTGCGCATCCCCGTCGCCGCCAGCGGCGAGGAAGATCAGGGCATGGCCTCCATCGACAAGCGGGCGATCCCCGGCGAAATATCGAGGGCGTTCGATGTGAAGACGAGGCGGCTCGACGACTATGGGTTCGACAATGTCGGCTTCGTCAAGATTGACGTCGAGGGTCACGAGGAGGCGGTGCTGCAAGGGGCGTTGCAAACGCTGGAACGCAACCGCCCGGTCCTGCTGGTCGAGATCGAGGAGCGGCGAAATCCTGGCGCCGTCGGGCGCGTGCGCGAGCAGCTTCGCGAACTCGGTTTCGCCGGCTATCTCTTCAGAGACGGGGCGAAGCGCCCCATCAACACGTTCGACCCCGCCGTCGACCAGCCGGAAAGCCTCGTCTGGGACCGGCGCCGACACACGCGCCGCAGCTTCCCGATGGTCAACAACTTCCTGTTCGTCCCCGAGCGCCGGGCGACGGCCTAAATCCGCCGCTCCGTCATCATCGTCTTGATGCTGGCGATGGCCTTGGCCGGGTTCAGACCCTTGGGGCAGGTCTTGGCGCAATTCATGATCGTGTGGCAGCGGTAGAGGCGGAACGGGTCTTCCAGATTGTCGAGCCGCTCGCCCTGCCCTTCGTCGCGCGAGTCGATCAGCCAGCGATACGCCTGCAACAAGGCCGCCGGACCGAGATAGCGGTCGCCGTTCCACCAATAGCTCGGGCACGAAGTCGAGCAGGAGGCGCACAGGATGCATTCGTAGAGGCCATCCAACTCGGCGCGGTCCTTGGGCGTCTGCTTCCATTCCTTCTCGGGTGCGGGCGTCGTCGTCTTCAGCCACGGCTCGATGGAGGCGTGCTGGGCGTAGAAATGCGTGAGGTCCGGCACGAGGTCCTTGACGACCTCCATGTGCGGCAGCGGGTAAATCTTCACCGCGCCCTTGATCTCGTCCATGCCGCGCGTGCAGGCGAGCGTGTTGAGACCATCGATGTTCATCGCGCAGGAGCCGCAGATGCCTTCGCGGCAAGAGCGGCGGAAGGTCAGCGTCGGGTCGATCCTGGTCTTTATCCAGAGCAGCGCGTCGAGCACCATCGGGCCGCAATCGTCGCGGTCGACCTGGTAGGTGTCGATGCGGGGGTTACCGCCCTCGTCGGGGTTCCAGCGGTAAACCCTGAACTCGGTCGTCCGTTTGGCCCCCTGCGGCGTTGGCCAGGTCTTGCCGGGCTTGGGACGCGAATTTGTCGGCAGGGTGAGCTGGACCATCGGCAGGTTTCCCGGAGAGCTGTCGGCCTCATCTGCCGCTCGCCGACCCAAAAATCAACGGGGCTTTGCGTCGCGCCTCGAAGGGCGACGAGGGGTCAGGTTAATCCACATGGTTGATTTTGTGTGAAAGATCGCTAAACGATGTCTTAACGAGGGACGAAATTTGCCGAGTTGGGGCGTAATCGCGGCGTTGGCCGCCCTGTTGGCCGGCGCCGGCGCCGCGAGCGCGGACGAATCGTCGGCCCGGGCCGCCGTCAATGGGCGCATTCTCTCCAGCGTCGTCGGCGTTTCTTCTTACTACGGCCCCGGCTTTCATGGCCGGCCCACGGCGACGGGCGAAATTTTTGATCGCAACGGAATCACCGCCGCCCACAAGACTTTGCCGATCCCCTGTTACGCCCGCGTGACGAACCTGGTGAACGGCCGCTCCATCGTGGTGCGCGTCAACGACCGGGGCCCCTATATCGCTGGCCGCATCCTCGACGTCTCCGAGCGCGTGTCGAAGCTTTTGGGCTATTTCCCCGGCATGTCGCGCGTGCGGCTCGACTATCTCGGCAAGGCCGGCCCGGCTGGCGGCGACGAAAACCGCGCGCTGCTGGCGAGCCTGCGCGTCGGCGACGCGCCTGTCGCCGTCGCCAAAGCCAAGCCGGAAGACGATGGCGTGAGCACGGTCGCGCGAAGCCCGGCGCTCGGCTATTCGGAGACGCCGCGACCTGCCCCGGCCGCCGCCGCGCTCGCCGCCGCTGTGCGCCCGCCGTCCGCCTCCGCCGCGCCAGCGCCGCTGAGCCTCGCCGCCAAACTGGATTCGAGCGCGCGCCAGCTCGAAGTCGCCATCGAGGCGGCGCGCACGTCAGCCGCCATGTCCGTGAAAACCGTTGCGCCTTATGGCGAACTCGTGGTCACGCCGTTCAAGCGGGTCGTCGAAGCGCTGAAATAAGCGAGCGGGTTAGCTGGCCCTGCGGCGGCCGAACCCGTTCGCTGAGGCCATGACGGGTTGCGGCGCGACGTCCGTCGTGGCCTTTTTCTGCAACGCGCGCGCGATGGCCTTGTCGATGGCTGCGGATTCCTTCGCGTCGTCCTCTTCCGAGCCATAGGCTTCGTCATAGGCCCGTGTCGGCGTAACGAGATCGCGCTCGGTCAGGAACGCCTTCATCTGGTCGCTGGGGTCTAGCATGTGCAGTTTGGACGCTTGAACATTGGCGTCGAACCCCCGCTTGATCCTGAGCGCGCGCTGCACCGCCCGCCGGATGAACCAGGTCACAATCAACACAAAGACGACAGGGATGTAAATCATGGGGCGCTCTCGCGGCAAGACAGGGGGACGTTAGTAGGAAGCCGGCGCAGGCCCCTCGGCGGCCGGCTCCGCGAAACTCTCGCTGATAGCGTGGACCACGCCGAATTCGAGAGCCTGCGCAGCGTTCAGGATGATCGTCTCGTGCGCAAAGCGGGCGATGAGGTCGGGGGGCAGTTGGGTCGATTTGCGATAAATTTCGTGGCCCGTCAGCTCGAAAAGCTGCCGGTGGCGCTCGACCGAACGGGCCACGAAAGTGCCCGGCGGTACTGCGATCTGCGTGGAGACCTCGTGAAACAGGAAGGTCGCGTCAGGATGGGCGATGCGCTCGCGCCCCGCCAGCATCAGATAAGTCGCAGCGGAGGCCACCTGCCCGACAGCGAAGGTTTTCAGCTTCACCGGAAAAGTCTCCAGCGTGCGGCACAGTTCGAGCGTCGGCAGCAATTCCCCGCCCTGCGACGACAGCATCCAGACGATCTCGTCGGCGCCCCCGGCGGCGGCCGCCGCCGTCTCCGCCGCCAGATGGCTCAAAGAAGCGGCGGTGACGGGGACATTGAAGCCAATCACCACGGCTTTCGCCGGCTTCGCCTCCGGCGCGACGGCTTGCGGCTCGCCCGGCGTCGGCGCGGGCGGCGGTGGGCGTCTTCCAAAAACAGCGCGGGCCTGCACGGCATTTCGCTCCTTGTCGGGTCGCTGCACTGTCGTTCCCGCAGGTAACCAAACGCCGAATTGCGCGCGTCGCGACGCCGGGGAGCGCGAACAGGGTGAACCCTGCGTAAAGCGCGCCGCTTTTCTCCTGCCGGCACAGACGTTAAGGTCCTGCGCAGGGGCAAAGGGGACGCAGACATGGATTTGGGAATTGCCGGCCGCAAGGCCATCGTTTGCGCGTCGTCCAAGGGACTGGGCCGAGGCTGCGCAATGGCGCTGGCGCAGGCGGGCGTCGAGATCGTGGTCAACGGCCGCGACGCCGCCCGCGCCGAAGCGACGGCCAGGGAAATCCGCGAGGCGACGGGGGTCAAGGTTTCGGTCGTCCCCGGCGATCTCAACGATGCGAGCGTGCGCGCGGCGCTGATAGCGGCCTGTCCCGAGCCGGACATTCTCGTCAACAACAACGGCGGCCCGCCGCCCGCTCCGTTCGAGGCGATCACGCGCGAGAAAATTTTGGCGGGGCTGGAGGCCAATATGCTCACCCCCATCGCGCTGGCGCAGGCGGTGCTGCCGGGCATGGCGTCGCGCAAATTCGGGCGCGTGGTCAATATCACCTCGGGCTCGGTGCGCGCGCCCATCGCGGGGCTCGACGTGTCTTCGGGCGCGCGGGCGGGCCTGACGGCGTTCCTCGCCAGCGCGGCGCGAAAATTTGCGGGCGCCAATGTGACGATCAACTCGATCCAGCCGGGCGTGTTCGACACCGACCGCATCAAGGCGATGACGGGCGGCGATCCCGCTAAGGTCGCGCTCCGCGTGGCGGGTATTCCGGCAGGGCGCTTCGGCGACCCGCAGGAATTTGGCGCGCTCTGCGCGTTCCTGTGCGGCGCGCAGGCGGGTTTTGTGACGGGTCAGAACATCCTGATCGACGGCGGCGCGTTTCCTGGCGCGTTCTAACGCGGCGTTAGGGACTCAAGACCTTCCGCAAGTTAGGCGTCGATTCGGCCTGCTTGTGTTTCCGTCCCGTACTGTTGTGCGCCGAAACGGGGCGCAGGCGGCAGGCGGTTCAAGAGGTGGGATTAACCAGCGGGGCGCGCCCTATTTCTTGTGCGCGGCCCGCCATGCCTGCATCTGCGCGATCTCCTTCTCCTGCGCGGCGATGATGCTCTGCGCCAGCGCCCGCAATTCCGGGTCCTTGCCGTATTGCAGCTCGACCTTGGCCATATCGACCGCTCCCTCGTGGTGCGGCAGCATCATGTTGGCGAAGTCCTTGTCGGCGTCGCCAGTGGCGGGCGTGTGCATGCCCTTCATCATTCGGGTCATCGACTGCTCGTAGGCTTTGTCGGAGGGGCTCGCGCCCATCTTCATGCTCGGCATGTCGTCCGCGCGCGCGCCCGTCAGCCCCAAAAGGGCGAACGCCGCCGCCATCCCAATTTTGCGCATCCTGTTCTCCATCATTTCATAAACATTGCGAACGGGGCCAGCGCCATCCAGACGGCCATGCCCGCCATCATGACGTTCTCGGTCAGTGAGACGAAACCCAGCGGCACATTGGCGGCGCCGCCGACGCAGGCGCATTTGAGCGCGCGCTTGTCGAGATAGACAGCCTTGACCACCGAAACCGCCCCGATCCCGCCGATCAGCAACCCCAGCGGCGCAGAAATCCACGTCAGCACATGGGCGATCATCAGCAGCCCCGCCGCCGCTTCGGCGAACGGGTAGATATAGGCGTACCGCACCCAGCGCCGCGCCAGGAGGTCGTAGCCGAGGAACATCGTGGCGAAGGTTTCCAGGTTTTGCAGCTTGAGGATCGCCAGCACGCACATGCTGAACGACACGAACCACTCGAACGCGAGACCGCTGACCACGCGCCCCGTCGCGACATAGCCCGCCGCCCCCGCCATCAGCGCCGTCACCGCGAACAAAGCGGCGATGGGCCGATAGCTGACCGCCTTGGGGTCCGGCATGGGCTTGCCGAAATGGCGGCGCAGATCGTCGTAGCCGCCTATGCGCTCGCCGTTGATGAACACCTGCGGCGTGGTCTTCACCCCGTGCTCGGCCTTGAACGCGTCGGTCTGGGCGCGCGAACCCAGTCGCCGGTCGTCGACCTCGAAGCCCTCGCGCTTCAGGAGGTCTTTGGCCTTCAGGCCGTAGGGGCACACATGTTCGCGCCACTCCATACGGTAGATCGTGGCGCGACGCGGCGATGGCGCGAGCATGGAGCCTCCTAACCCGCGACGGCGGGCGACCCCTATATAAGGCGCGGCGGGGCGCGAGAAAGCCTGCTTGACGCGGGGAAAGGAACAGAAGTCATTCGCCAGTGACGCGATTCGGCCCGGTTTCGTCCACGTTCAGGGCTCAAGCGTCCGGTTATGGCTCAGCCCTCGTGCGACGCCGGCACGAAACGTTAACGCTGCGGAGCGAGAATGGCGAAACGGGGCTTGCTTATTGCGCGAAATGACTCAGCCAAACCGAGTCAGCGATTCGTGCGCCTTTCGTTTCTGGTTCGGCCAGCCCCGCCCCATTTCGGGAGACCCTGTTGAAATACCCCTCGGCCACGCTGGTCGTCGAAAACGGCGCCAAGCGCGTCGCGCTTGCTGGGGCCTGGACGCTGGAAGCGGGCGCGCGCCTTGAGGACGCGGCAAGCCGCTTGAGCGAATCCCCCGCCAGCGCCGCCTTTGACCTCTCGGCGCTTGAGGGCCTCGACACCGCGGGCGCCTGGGTCATTTCGCGCGCCGCCGCCGATCTCAACGCGCAAGGCCGCCCTACCCGGCTGGCGGGCCTGCGCCCCGAATATGCGACGCTGCTGCGCGAGGCCGCCTGGGCGCCGCCCGCCTCCGGCGCGTCGCCGCCCCGCGGCGCGACGGGGCTGATCGCCGACTTCGGCGAGAATGTTTCGCGCGCCGCCGAAAGCGGTCTCGGCGCGCTCGATTTCCTCGGCCGGTCCGTCGCCTGTCTTGGCCGGGCGGCGCTGCATCCGGGCCGCTGGCGGCTGACCTCGACCGCATTTCATCTGGAGACGATGGGGCTGCGCGGCGCGCCGCTCATCCTGATGATCAATTTCTTCGTCGGCGCCATCGTCGCGCAACAGGGCATCATCCAGCTTGCGCGTTTTGGCGCCAGCGGCCTGACGGTCGATCTTGTGGCCATCCTGACGCTGCGGGAGCTGGGCGTCATGCTGACGGCGATCATGGTCGCGGGCCGTTCGGGCTCGGCGATCACAGCGGAACTGGGCGCGATGAATATGCGCGAGGAGATCGACGCTTTGCGCGTGATGGCGCTCGATCCCATCGAGGCCTTGGTGCTGCCGCGCCTCGCCGCCTTGCTGGTCGCACTGCCGCTGCTGACGTTTCTGGGCGACATCGCGGCGCTGGTGGGCGGCATGATCACGACCTGGATTTACGCGGGCGTGTCGCCGCAAGCGTTCTGGGGGGAGTTGCAATATCCCGCCAGCGTCACAAGGTTCTTTGCGGGTATGTTCAAGGCGCCGTTCATGGCGCTGGCCATCGGCGTGATCGCTTCGATGGAGGGATTTGCGGTGAAAGGCTCGGCGGAATCGCTGGGGCGGCGAGTGACGGCCTCGGTGGTGAAGTCGATCTTCACCGTCATCCTGCTCGACGGCGTATTCGCCATGTTTTACGGAGCGATCCGGTTTTGAGCGCAACCCCCGCCATCCGCGTGCGCGGCCTCGAAGTCGCCTTCGGGGCGAACCAGGTCATGGACGGCCTCGACCTTGATCTCAGGCGCGGCGAGGTGATGGGCTTCGTCGGCCCCTCGGGCGCGGGAAAATCCGTGCTGACGCGCACGATCCTGGGGCTGCAAACCAAGCAAAGCGGCACGATCGAGATTGACGGGCGCGACCTCGACCAGATGACGCTGCAAGAGCGCTCGCGCGCCGAACGCGGCTGGGGCGTCCTATTCCAGCAGGGCGCGCTGTTCTCCAGCCTCTCGGTGCGTCAGAACATCGAAGCGCCGATGCGCGAGCACCTCGACATTTCCCCCGTCCTGCGTAGCGAACTGGCGATGCTGAAGCTGCGCCTCGTCGGCCTGCCGCCGGACGCGGGCGAGAAATTCCCTTCCGAACTCTCGGGCGGCATGATCAAGCGCGCCGCGCTGGCGCGGGCGCTGGCGCTCGACCCGCAGGTGCTGTTTCTCGACGAGCCGACCTCCGGCCTCGACCCGATCTCGGCGGGCGATTTCGACGACCTCATCGCGACCTTGCAATCGACGCTGGGCCTGACCGTGTTCATGGTGACGCACGATCTCGACAGCCTCTATGCGATCTGCGACCGGGTGGCGGTTTTGGGCCGTGGCCGGGTGATTGCGGTCGGGACCATCCCTGAGCTGCTGCAATCCGACGAGCCGTGGATCAAGGAATATTTCCACGGCAAGCGCGGCGCAGGGCGCCAAATTCCAACGCCCCGGCGAAATCGCGCGAGTTGAGCGCCGTCCGCTCGTTTGGGAAAGCCTGAGCAGGCAGGGAAGATCTACCTGTTGCGCCGCCCTCTTGCGTTCGCCGCCGGCGCCCCTGTCGTTGGGGGAGCGAGCCCCGGAAATCGTGCGACGCTAATTTTGCAATTTTGTGAAGTATTTTTCGAGAGCCGCTTGAATTTTACTGTCAGGGCGCCATATATTGGCCGGCATCCGGACGGATTTTTTGCCTTCGGCTGGATGACTACATCGTCCTGACGCTAGTGTTTTGGCTTGCTGGCCTCTCGCTGTCGAGCGCGAAAGTTTAGGAAATCGGCGTAAAGTCGCGATGTTTGCATATTGTTTTTTAGGACTTGCCTTGTCCCAACGGCAATGGAATTTCTGAATCTTTGGTCACGAAAGAATTTGGCATAAAAGTTATACAACTTCCAAATTTGGCGATTCCAGGGACTGCGTATGCGGGCGCCCGCAAGAGCAAGCGCCCGAATGAGGGTTTCATCCCCCTCCGGAGCGGAAGGCGGTTGCTTGGCCATGGGACCTCGCCAGCGCATGGATGATGCGCAACTCATTTGCGTCGTGTTTCCGACTTAGCATAGTTTTCAAACACGAGTCTTGATTTTTGTTTGTTGAAAGTCGGCTGGCCGACAGACGTGCTGGTAGAATCACAAATAGGTGAAACTGAAAGCAGCATGTGACGGGGATGATGTACGATTTCCGCATGACGCTTATCGGGCGTCGACAATCCCTGCGGTTCTCGGGGCCTGGGCGACCGGGCGGAGAGACCGTAAATGACCCAGATTTTCAGGCATGGCAAAAATCGACTGCTGGAAATCATCGACGCCGCAGACATCACGCTTCTGGCGCCGCTGGTCAAAATTGTTCATGTTGAACAGGGCGCGCTGATCCAGGACGCGGGCGAAATCATCGATAATATTTATTTCCCCCTCGGCGGCATGATTTCGCTGCTTGTGGTGATGCGGGACGGCGGCGGCATCGAGATCGCGACCATCGGCCGTGAGGGGGCGGTCAACGCCATCGCCGCGCTGGGCGGCCGCATTTCCTCCGGCCGCGCCGTCATGCAGATCGAAGGCGACGTCGCGCAAATCCCGGCGGCGAAAATGCGCGCGGCGGTGGAGGCCAGCGCCTCGCTGCGCGATCTCATCGTGCGATATAACGACGTCCATCTGGCGCTGTTGCAGCAGACGGCGGGCTGCAACGCCTTGCACGACGTTGAGAACCGCATGTGCCGCTGGCTGTTGCAGACCCATGATCGCAGTGAGAGCGACGTCATTGCGCTGACCCAGGAATTTCTTTCCGAAATGCTGGGGGTTCAGCGCACCAGCGTGACGGCGATCGCGCGCGGGCTGCAGAACGAGGGGCTGATCAGCTATCGGCGCGGACGCATCGAGATCGTCGACCGCGCCGGGCTCGAAAAGAGGTCCTGCGAATGTTACGACACCGTGCGGCGGCGCTCGGAGGCGTTTTTCGCCTGACCCGATTTCACAGCCGGTAGATGCGTCGGGCGTTGTCGGCGAACAGATTGCGCCGCTCGCCCTCGGTGAAATCGGCGACCGCGCGCTCCAGCGTGACCAGCCATTGCAGATAGTCGCCCGCCAACCGACAGACCGGCCAGTCGCTCCCATACAGGATGCGCTCGATGCCAAAACGCTCGCAGACCCGGTCTATGAAGGGTTTGAGTTGCGCGGGCGTCCAGCCGAGCGGGTCGGCCTCGGTGGTGAGGCCGGATAGCTTGACGGCGACATTGGGCAGACGCGCAAGGTCGTCGATCGCTTGCCTCCACGGCGCCGCGATCCCCGTTTTGATGTCGGGCTTGCCGATGTGGTCGAGCACGAAGCTCACATCCTCGCAGGCGCGCACCATTTCCAGCACCATCGGCATTTGCGGGGCGCGCACGCAAATATCGAAACTGAGACCGTATTTGG
>Ga0209698_10009265_pt1 | contig 10085 bp, 6 predicted proteins | sample LitLauG_LLR_2012_FD_187203 | JGI IMG/M metagenome (GOLD analysis project Ga0209698, IMG submission 187203) | Freshwater sediment microbial communities from Pennsylvania, USA - Little Laurel Run_MetaG_LLR_2012 (SPAdes) (version 2) | ecosystem: Environmental > Aquatic > Freshwater > Creek >... | reverse complement strand
ACCCCGACCCATCCACCTTCGACGCCCCCGATGGCAGCCTCGTGGCACCCGCTGCGGGTGCAGCGGCCGGGCGACCCGGGGCGGGCGGCGCACTGCCCGACTGGGCAGCCCTCGAGGCGGCGGTGTCCGGATGTAAGGCGTGTGGCCTGTGCGAAACGCGTACCCGGACGGTCTTTGGCGCAGGCCAGAGGACCGCGCACTGGATGTTCGTCGGCGAGGCCCCTGGCGCCGAGGAGGACGCGCGCGGCGAACCCTTCGTCGGCCCGGCCGGGCGCCTCCTCGACAACATGCTGGCGGCGGCCGGCCTGGGGCGTGACCGGCCGGGTGCGCAGGGCGTCTACATCGCCAACGTGCTCAAGTGCCGCCCACCGGGCAACCGCAATCCGCAGCCGCCCGAAGTGGCCCGCTGCGCACCCTTCCTGCTCCGCCAGATAGCACTGCTGCGCCCGCGCGTGCTGGTGCTGCTGGGGCGGTTTGCCGTCGACGCACTGCTGCAAACCGATGCATCGATTGGCAGCCTGCGCGGCCGGGTGCACGATGTAATCATTGCCGATGGCGCCGGGGCGCTGAAAATACCGGCCATCGTCACGTACCACCCGTCCTACCTGTTGCGCAATCTCGCGGAGAAGGCCCGGTCGTGGGACGACCTGCTGCTGGCGCTGGACACCTACGCGCTCCTGCCGCCCGCGGACGGATCCTCCGTGGCCACCCCATGATGCGTGTCGCCGATCAGGGCGACCGCATCGAACTCCCGCTGGTTGCTGCGGTGTCGCAGGATGACGAGCCCCATCGCGCCGGCCACGAACAATCCGAAGGCGATCATCGTCGTCTGCACCGTCATGCCGGCCATGATGAGCAGTGTGTAGGCGCCCAGCATGAAGAGGATGCCCAGGTTCTCGTTGAAGTTCTGCACGGCGATTGAATTGCCCGCCGACAGCAACACATAGCCGCGGTGCTGCAGCAGGGCGTTCATCGGCACGATGAAGTATCCGGCCAGCGCCCCGATGAGCATCATCAGCGCGGCGGCGACCAGGGTCGCCCAGCCGATGGTCATCGTGCCGATAGTGAGGCCGCCCGCCGGGAAAATGCGAAAGTCCACCAGCGCTATGGCCACGACCACGAGCCCCATGGCGATTCCGTAGGGCAGCACGCAAAATGACTGACGCAGCGATACGCGCAGCGCCGCAATCACCGCGCCGAGGGCCACCCCGATCGCCGTGACCGATTGCAGCACGGCCGCCTTGGATAGGCCCATGCCCAGGGCGTGTTGCGACCAGGCGATCACCAGCAACTGCAGCGTGGCGCCTGCGCCCCAGAACAGGGTTGTCACCGCCAGGGAAATCTGTCCCAGCTTGTCGCACCAGAGGGTCTTCACGCAGAAGGAAAAGCGCCGCAGCAGTTCCCCCGGGGAATGCCTGATCTTTGCGTAGCGCACGCCGGTATCCGGGATGAGCAGATTGATGCCGGCGGCCAGTGCGTAGAGCATGCCGATGAGGCCGATGGCGGCCTGGCTGGCGCTCAGGTGCAAGATTCCAGGCAGGTGCAGGAAGCCGACCAGCACGGAACTGACCCGCGTCGAAACCAGGAGTCCGCCGACCGAGGTGCCCAGGACGATCGAGGCCACGGTGAGCGTCTCGATCCAGCCGTTGGCGGCCACGAGCTTTTCCGGCGGCAACAGCTCGGTCACGATTCCGTACTTGGCCGGCGAATACGAGGCCGCGCCGAAGCCGATGACCGCGTACGCGAGCAGCGGGTGGATGCCCACCAGCATGAGCGCGCCGCCGGCGCACTTGATGCCGTTGGTATAGAACATCACGCGGCCCTTGGGCTGGGAGTCGGCGAAGGGACCCACGAAGGCGGCGAGGGCTACGTAGGAGACGAAGAAGAATAGCTTGAGCATGGGCCGCATGGCATCCGGCGCATGCAGCTCCTGCAGCAGCGCCAGGGCAGCGATCAGCATCGCGTTGTCGGCCAGCGATGAGAAGAATTGCGCGGCCATCACCGTGTAGAAGGCGCGGCTCATCGGGCACTGCCGGCGGCAGGAATGGGAAGGGCGGCTGACAACGGTGGGTTATCCAGGGTGGCGCGCTTTATAGCACGGCGCGCCGCCAGTATGCGCTGTGGCCGATGTCGTGCCGCGTCATGGCCGTTGCCCGGCCGAGTGGCGCCGCGCGAGGCGCCGCGGCCTCGCGCCGGCGGATGGAAACAGGGACTATTCTTGAGGGGTCCATCCAAGGAACGCACCGGTGACGCGTACGACTACTGCCCCGTCTTCTTCCCGCCCCCTGCAGGCGCTGGTCGACCTGTCCGCGCTCACGCACAACCTCGCCGTGGCGCGCGAGCGCGCTGGCGCGCGGCCGGTCTGGGCGGTGATCAAGGCCAATGCTTACCGGCACGGCATCGAAAATGCCGTGCGCGCCTTCGCCGCGGCCGATGGACTGGCGCTGCTCGAAGCCGACGAGGCGCAACGCGCCCGCGACGCCGGCTGGAGCAGGCCCATCCTGCTGCTCGAAGGCGTATTCGAGGCGCGCGATTTTGCCGTGGTCGATGAACTCGACCTCACCGTCGTTATCCACTGCGAGGACCAGCTCGCCATGCTCGAGCACCGGCCGCCGGACCGGCCGGTCAAGGTCTATCTCAAGTTCGACACCGGAATGAACCGCCTGGGTTTCCCCGCGGCGCAGGCTGGCGCGGTCCGTGCCCGCGTGGCAGCCCTGCCACAGGTCCAGGTGCTGGCCCTCATGACGCATCTGGCCAATGCCGACCGCGAGCATCTGCCGGCGCCTACCGTGCCGCGTCAGCGCGCCGCGTTGCTGGCGCTGGCGCCCGAGTGGCGAGGCGGCTGGAGCATCTCCAATTCCGCGGCGCTGTTCCTGCATCCGGACGGCGGGCCCGAAGCCGTGCGGCCCGGCATCACGCTTTACGGCGCCTCGCCGGCCGCGGGCGTCAGCGCCGCCAGCCTGGGCTTGCGTGCCGCGATGCAATTGCAGGCCCGGGTGCTGGCGCTGCGCGAGCTGGCGCCGGGCGAATCCGTCGGATACGGCAGCCTCTGGACGGCGGCGCGGCGCAGCCGCATCGGCGTCGTGACCTGCGGCTACGCCGACGGCTATCCGCGCACGGCCCCCGAGGGCACGCCCGTCTGGGTCGGCGGCCGCCGCGCCCCCCTGGTGGGCCGGGTCTCCATGGACATGCTCACGGTCGATCTCACCGAGGTGCCCGAGGCCATCGTGGGCAGCCCGGTCGAGCTGTGGGGCCCGAACATACCTGTCGACGAAGTCGCACAATGTGTTGGCACGGTCGGATACGAACTGCTCAGCCGGCTGCCCGCGCGCGTGCGCGAAGCCGCCGCAAGCGCATGAGCCCGGCCGGATCCGGACCTGCCGGCCGGGTTCCATGAGCCGCGCCGCACCCCGGTTCGTCTGCGGCGCCTGCGGCGCCAGCAGCGCCAAATGGCAGGGGCAGTGCCCCCAGTGTGCGGCCTGGAATACGCTCACCGAAGCCACCACGGTCCTGGGCGGACCGCGTCCGCGCGCCGGCCTCGCGCCGGCCGCGGAAGTGATGGCGCTGGGCCATGTCAAGCCCACCGACCTCGAGCGCATCTCCAGCGGGGTCGAGGAATTCGACCGTGTGCTGGGCGGTGGCCTGGTTGACGGCGGCGTCGTGCTGATCGGCGGCGATCCCGGCATCGGCAAGTCGACGCTCCTGCTGCAGTCACTGGCGGCGTTGGCCGCGCGCGTGCCGGCGCTCTACGTCAGCGGCGAGGAATCCGTCGGCCAGGTCGCGCTGCGCGCCCAGCGGCTGGGCATAGACGCCGCTGCCGTCCCGTTGCTGCAGATCGCCAGCGAGATCGACCTTGACCGCATCATCGCCGCCATCGAGCGCACGCAGCCACGCGTCGTCGTGCTCGACTCCATCCAGACCCTGTACTCGGCGCAGCTGGGTTCGGCGCCCGGTTCGGTGTCGCAGGTGCGCGAATGTGCGGCCGCGCTCACACGACTTGCCAAACAGACCGGCACCTGCGTGATACTGGTCGGGCACGTCACGAAGGAGGGCGCCCTCGCCGGGCCGCGCGTACTCGAACACATGGTCGACACCGTGCTTTATTTCGAGGGCGACAGCCATTCCTCGTTCCGGCTCGTGCGTGCCATCAAGAACCGCTTTGGCGCGGTCAACGAGATCGGCGTATTCGCGATGACCGACCGCGGGTTGCGCGGCGTGGCCAACCCCTCGGCGCTGTTCCTGTCGCACCATGGCGCCGATGGCAAGGGCGGCCTGGTGCCCGGTTCGTGCGTGCTGGCAACCCAGGAAGGCACGCGGCCGCTGCTTGTCGAGATCCAGGCGCTGGTCGACGCCGCGCACGTGCCCAACCCGCGGCGCCTGTGTGTCGGACTCGACCCGCAGCGCCTGGCCATGCTGCTGGCCGTCCTGAGCCGCCACGCCGGCGTGGCCACTTTCGACCAGGACGTCTTCGTCAACGCCGTGGGCGGCGTGCGCATCGAGGAGCCGGCCGCGGACCTTGCCGTGCTGCTTGCCGTGGGTTCGTCGCTGCGCAACCGTGCGCTGCCCCGGGGCCTGGTGGTCTTTGGCGAAGTCGGATTGGCCGGCGAAGTGCGGCCGGCACCGCGCGGCCAGGAGCGGCTGCGCGAATCGGCCAAGCTGGGTTTCTCGCGCGCCCTCATTCCCAGGGCCAATGCGCCGCGCCAGCCCATCGAGGGCCTGGAGATCATCGCCGTGGAACGCGTCGATGAGGCGCTGGCAGAATTGCGCAAGGGCTGACGCGGCGCAAGCGGCGCGGCGCCTTGGCACATCAGGGCCCGTTCTACGGGGCCGGGCGGGTGACGGCCCGCGGCTGGAAAGCCACCGGCACTGCAGGCACCGACGCCAGTATCGATTTTTTCATCCGGCCCACGACATGCATCTCGCATGCCTTGCAGTCGAAGACCAGCGCCAGGCGCTCCTTGCCATTGATGAGCGTCATGGGCTCGGCGCGCACGGTGCCCTGCACGCCGGTCACGCCCTTGGCCTGCTTGGGGCACAGGCTGAGCGACCAGCGCACGCAGTGCTTGGTGATCATCAGGCTGACGTCGCCCAGTTCCCGGTGGCTTTCATAGGAGGCCTCGACCACCTGCACGCCATGGCGCGCGTAGAACGCCGCCGCTTCCCGATTGGCCACATTTCCCAGGTAACTCAGGCTGTCGGCCGGGTAGCGCGCCGGCGGCTGGGCAGGCAATGCGCGCGGCAGGCGCGGCAGGCTGCCCAGCCGGAGTGCGTCCAACCGGTCCACCGCTTCGCGGCGCCACGCATTGGCGGCCGAGGCCGGTATGAAGCGGGGATGGCGCCAGTCCAGTTCGATGGCGCCGGACTCGAAGTGGGTCGCCCCGAGCCGCGCCAGGCCTTCCCGGAGCGCACCGGCGGCGCGGTCCGGGTTGTCGGCCGCCGGGTAGTCCTGAGCGGCGGCCACGCTGACGGCATGCCCCTCGCGATCGGCCAGATGCAGGACCAGTCCTTCGCCGCCTTCGGTCACCCGCCAGTCGACCGCGATACGCCGCTCCACGGTCTTGCCCTCGAGCGTGCGCAGCCAGGCCATGTCGCGGTTGCGCGATATGTTCACCGCGACCTTGAGGTCGGGCAGGGTGCTGACGGGCTCGTTGGGTTCGACGCGCCAGATCGCGGGTATGGCACCCGCGGCGCTGACGCGCGTGGCCTTGTTGATGGGGACGCCGATCAGTTGCTGCTGCAGGTCGTAATACGTGAGGCCGTCGCCGTTGTGCAGTTCGCCCACGCCCTCGTCGACGCGGATGTCGAGACTGTCGAAGCCGACGCGTGCCACGTGGCCGATGGGCAATCCGGCGTACTTGGGGCTGTCGAAGGCGCCGATGTCGTCCGTGCGGCCGTTGACGAAATAGTCCGTGCGCCCGCGGTGGAAATTGCGGGACGGGTCAGGCGTGAAGAAAAACGTGCAGCGACCGCTGCTGGCGGCCCGCAGGTCGGTGCGCGCCTCAAGGATGGCGTCGATGCGCTGGCGGTAATGCGAGGTCACGTTCTTGACGTAGCCCATGTCCTTGTAACGTCCCTCGATCTTGAACGAGCGTATCCCCGCGTCGATCAGCGCCTCGAGGTTTTCGGTCTGGTCATTGTCCTTCATCGACAGCACGTGCTTGTCGTGCGCCACGATGCGCCCCTGCACATCGGTGACGGTGTAGGGCAGGCGGCAGGCCTGCGAACAGTCGCCGCGATTGGCGCTGCGGCCGGTCTGCGCGTGGCTTACGTAGCACTGACCGCTGTAGGCCACGCACAACGCGCCGTGGATGAAGAACTCGAGCGTGGCTTGGCGCACCTCGGCGGCCACCAATCTGATCTGCGGCAGGGAGAGCTCGCGCGCCAGCACGATCTGCGAAAATCCCGCGTCCTGCAGGAACCGGGCCTTCTCGGGGGTGCGGATATCGGTCTGTGTGCTGGCGTGCAGTTGCAATGGTGGCAGGTCCAGCTCGAGCAGACCCATGTCCTGCACGATGAGCGCGTCCACGCCGCTGTCGTACAGCTGGTGGATCATGCGCCGTGCCGGTTCCAGTTCGTCGTCGCGCAGGATGGTGTTGAGCGTGACGAAGATGCGCGCGTGGTAGCGGTGGGCGTGCCGCACCAGGCGTTCGATATCGCCGATATCGTTTGCGGCGTTCACCCGCGCGCCAAAGGCCGGCCCGCCGATATAGACCGCATCGGCTCCATGGTTGATGGCGGCGATGCCGATATCGGCGTTCTGTGCAGGCGCGAGCAGTTCGAGTTCGGGGCGGGGTGCGGGCATCCGCCGATGGTAATGGGAATTGCGAATTGCCGTTGCGGCGGGCGACGGGCGCAATAATCCTGTTCTGGTGTGCCGTTGCGTTACCGGCGTTCGTACCCGAGTCCGACCGTAAACTCTTGGCCACGTTCCGCCACTCGTCGATGGCGGCGTTCGCCCTGTCCGGAGGGAGTCATGAAAAGACGCCTTGGTTTCCTTGCGTTTGCCGCCATGGTCCTGCCGCCGGCTGCGCTCCACGCGGCGCCCTGGCATCTGTTCAAGTTGAACGGCCCGGCAGGACTCTTCTTCTTCGACGCGCACAGCGTGGTGCGCAAGGGCGACACGGTTACGATCTGGATACGACAGGCGATGGATACCGCCCGTCCCGATGCCGGCCGCACTGCGGTGATCGCAGCCCATGATGTGTTCGACTGCAAGGCGCGCAGCATAAGAACCCTGCGGGCCGACATGTACGCCCGGGACGGAACGCTCCTGGACAGCGACCGGCGCGACAAGCCCGACTTTTTTCCCGAGGCCGATACCCCTGGCGCCCATTTCGTGGACATCGCCTGCCTTCCCGATTTTCCGGCGCTGACGCATCCGGACCTGTACTCGGCAGTGCCCGCTGGCGACCTGAATGCCTACGCCGCGCAATATTTCGCCGACCACCCGAAGGTGCAGGCGGAGCCAGCGTCGAAGTCGCCCTAAGACCTGCCCATACTGTAGCGAACGAGGGGCGCTGCTTGGTGGCGCGTGTCGATTTGCAATTGGCTCGAGGCGGTTGGGCGCCGATTGCCCACGTGGGATTGCCTGTGGGAAACCGTCGATTGCGATTGCCGATGGGGCACCTCGCAGGCCAGCGGCGACTGCGCCCGGCCGGTGCCGCTGTAAGCCGGCAAACAAAAGGCAAACTTGCTCGTGTGAATCCGCCCAATTCCGGAAAAAAATTTTTCGCCAGTGGCGCTTTGGCAATATCGCCCCCCGTGCCTGCCACGAGATCCGGCTGCCCTGCGCCCGTACCGGACCACTGGGGTCGCGGCGAGCAGCGCAGGAGCCGTGGCGGCGCGCGCAGCGCGCCTCGTCTACTGACTCACGGCCGCTTGCCTGAGCGCAGCGGCCGCAGGCCGCGTAGCGAGTTCGGCCGTGCGCCACGGCTCTGAGCAGCACAGCGCAGTTGGCCCGCAGGGCCAACCGCGATACCGGGGGCCGGTACGGGCGCAGGGCAGCCGGATCTCGTGCGCGATGCCCCCAAACCAGCCAAATCCCCCAAACCAGCCAAATCCCCCAAACCAGCCAAATCCCCCAAACCAGCCAAATCCCCCAGACCAACCACATCGCGCAGGCCGAAGTGGTGCCCGTTGCACCCAGTCGACCTCCTGTCAACCGGCACTAGGCAGTAGCGGCCATTTGGCAGGAGGTTCGCCCCGTCATCGCAGGGTCTCCAGCGGACCGATGGCAGCGGCCGCAGCGATGCCCGTACGCACCGAAGCCTCTATTGTCGAGGGATACGGACTGTCGGCCGAGTCGGCCGCGAGGTAAAGGCCGGCAACGGGCAGCACGGCTTGCGGCCGCAGCAGGCCGGGCGCCGGGACGATGGTGGCGTGCTTTTCCGTGATGGCATAGTGGGCCAGCGGCGCGGGCAGCCCCAGCGCCGTGCGCAACTGCTTTGCCACTGCTTCGCCCAGTGCGTTGCGCTCCAGGGCGCGGTAGGGTCCCTCGCCGCTGATGACCACGCTGACGATGCCATCCATGGAAGGATCCAGCGCGCCGCGGTCGAAGGCCCACTGGCCATGATTCCCGCTGTGCGCCTCGTCGAACAGCGTCATCACGGGGCGCGTAAGCCGCGTTCCGGCAGCGTAGCGCAGGTAGACGGTGGCAATGGGCGCGAAGCGCAGGGCCCGAAGGAGCGCCGTGGCTGATTGCAGCGCGACATGTTTGCCGTCCAAAAGATCCGCGGCGCGGTCCGCGGGCAATGCCAGTACGACGTGGCCTGCGGCAATGCGTTCGTCGCGCAGATGCACGGTGTGGCGTGCCCCGGCGCCGTCCGGTTCCAGGGCCGTCACCGCGCTGTGCAGCCGCACCTCGGCGCCGTGCGCCCGCAGCCACGCGATGGCGGCCTCGGGAAACAACCGCGACAGCCCCACTCGCGGCACCAGCAGGCGACTGTCGGCGGCACGCGCACCCAGGCTGTCGCGCAGCACGTTGAGCAACATGCACGACGAGGCCTGTTCCAGTTCGACGTTGAGGGCGGCCAGGCACAGGGGCCGCCACAGGCGGCGCACCAGCGTTGCCGGTTCGCCGGCAAAGAGCGCGGCCGCGGGTGTGTCCGGCGCGGCAAGGCGCCAGCCGGTACTTGCCTCGCGGCGAGTCCAGCGCACCAGCGACCAGCGTTCGGCCAGGCTCATGCCCCGCGCGGCGAGCAATCCCGCAGCGAGGTGCCAGGGCGCGGGCAGCGGGGCCGCCGCCAGGCGCCAGCCATCCGCATACGTCAGGGCAAAGGGCGACCCCGCCAGCGCGCTGGTGCAATCGATTCCGACGTCGCGCATCAGATCCAGCGTTGCGCTGTATGCGCCCAGGAGCAGGTGCTGGCCATTGTCCAGTTCCACCACCGCGCCACCCAAGTCGTGCGCAAAGGAACGGGCCCTGCCGCCGGCCTGGGGCGCGGCGTCAAGTACCAGTGGACGATGCCCCTGGCGCACGAGCGCGATGGCGCAGGCCAGGCCAGACCAGCCCGCACCCACGATGACCGGGCGGCCGGTTATCGGCGCAGGGGCTGTCAAAGGCAGTGTCCGAACCGAATTGGCGGCAACCATTTGCGGGCGTGCCGCCGCAATGGCCGCCTCATGCGCCGCTTGCGGCAACCGGTCCCCGGCGCATCTGCGCCGGCGGGCCGAACACCCACGTGCGCCAGGCGATGGCGAGCTTGCGCAGCGGCGTGAGCGATACATGCTGGTGCAGCACCTGGAAGCCGTCGCGCGCCAGTTCGTCCAGGAGGCTGGCATAAATGGCGCCCATGATGAGACCGGTGCGCTGCGCGCGCAGGTCTGCGGCCGGGAGTTCCGCCAGCGCCTGGGCAAAGGCGCCTCGTGCCCGGTCGGCTTGGTGCGCCATCAGCGCCGTGAAGCCATCGGAATAGCGGCACGCGAGGATGTCGGCAGCCTTGACCCCGTAGAGCTGCATGTCATCGATCGGCAGGTAGATGCGCCCGCGGCGCGCGTCCTCGCCAACGTCCCGGATGATGTTCACGAGCTGCAGCGCCAGTCCCAGGTTGCGCGCATAGCCGTAGGTGAGCTCGTCGGTGATGCCG
>Ga0209698_10009263_pt1 | contig 10085 bp, 10 predicted proteins | sample LitLauG_LLR_2012_FD_187203 | JGI IMG/M metagenome (GOLD analysis project Ga0209698, IMG submission 187203) | Freshwater sediment microbial communities from Pennsylvania, USA - Little Laurel Run_MetaG_LLR_2012 (SPAdes) (version 2) | ecosystem: Environmental > Aquatic > Freshwater > Creek >... | reverse complement strand
GTCGACGTCCTAGCCCCCGAAGGTTACGGAGAAATCATCGGAGGCTCGCAGCGTTCCGCCTCTTACGAACTGCTAGTCCAACGAATCAAAGAACACAACCTCCCCGAAGAAGCCTTCAAGTGGTATCTAGACCTCCGCAAATACGGCAGCGTTCCGCACTCCGGCTTCGGCATGGGCATCGAGCGGGCCGTAGCCTGGATCTGCGGCCTGGAACACGTCCGCGAAACCATCCCCTTCCCGCGCATGTTGCATCGGCTCTACCCGTGACGGTTGAAAGACAGCCCGTCCGTGTCTGAGTCTGCGTTAATGAAAGTCTAGATTTTTCTGTGTCCCAGATTGCTCAATGCATCAATCCACCTGGAAGATCGCGTCGCTCTTCAGCGTGCCGCCAGGGGTAACGACGGCTACAGTGCCGGTGGTCGCGCCGGTGGGCACGGTGGCCTTAATTTCGGTGCTGGAGACAACCGTGAACGCTGCGGGTACGCCGTTAAAGGTGACTCTCGTCGCGCCTGTCAGATTGTCTCCCAGGATCATTACAGTCGCTCCCGCCGTGCCCAAAGTCGGTAGTATCTTCGCCAACGGGGCCAGTCCATCGGACAGACCGAATACCGTGCCGATGTTGTAAGTCCCGCCATAGTAGGTCGTACCGTAAAGGGTCCCGTTGGTGGCTTGCACCAGTCCACCCTTAGGCTGACTCCCGTCAGTGCATTCCTCTTGCGAGCAGAAGTTGTAGAGAATTTGGAAGCCCGTGCCCGCGGTGGAGATTTTGAAGATCGTGCCGCAACCAGCGGCGCAGGCGGTGTAGTGCGTTCCCCCATAAAAAGTTGTTCCGTACAGGTTCCCGTCGCTGGCTTGAATCAGTGAGGCTAGGGGAGAGGAGCCGTCCGTGCAACGCGATTTAGCGCAGAAGTTGTGGAGCGTTTTGAACTTGCCCGCCGCCGTAATTGAAAAAACCGTACCGCCCTGCGTATTGCCCCCGGCGGTGTTCGTGGTCCCGTAAAAGGTCCCGTTAGTGGCCTGAATCAGCCCCCCGACGGGGTAACCACCATCCGTGCCGGAAAACTTATGCAGCGTCTGGATAACTCCGTTCTTCACGACAAAGACCGTGCCGTCGCCCGAGTCTACCTGGGCAGTGGTCCCATAGTAGTTTCCGTCCGTGCCCTGTACCAGTCTGCCGTAAGGCTGGAGACCGTTCACGCCAGTGAAGCTAAGCGAATCATCCAGCTTGCCGGCGGTGCTGATTGCATACAGAATGCCATCGTTGCTGGACCCGCCATGGACCGTGGGTCCATACAAGTCGCCATCTTTTGCTTGAATCGGGGCAGCTTCGGGAAACGAGCCGTCCGTGGTGCCGCTGAAGTTGTAGATCGTTTTGAAGCTGCCTGCCGAGGTGATTTGAAAGACCGTGCCATTGGTGGGGTTTTTTCCGCCCAGGGTGGTCGTCCCGTAAAACATCCCATTGCTGGCGAGAAGCAGTCCCGCATAAGGGCTGGCGCCGTCCGGGCACGGATAACCTTGAGTGCAAAAACGGTGGAGCGTGGTCGGCGTGCTCGGAGTAGTGGCGATTTTGAAAACCGTGCCAGCGGTGCCAGAACTCACCTGTGTTGTTCCGTAGAGCATCCCATCCTTGCCCTGAACGAGATTGACGAAGGCCGGATTCGCGCCATCTGTACCACCACCGAAACTGTACAAGGTGATGAGACTTGGTCCCTGGGCCGGCGCGAGAATCGCCGTGGCGGCACAGAACACAGAGACGATGCAGGCCATTTTCGAGAGGCTGAACAGCCCGTCAGCGTTGGTCGTCGCGACCAGGTTGCCCCGCAATGTTCTGAGAATAGAGCTTTTCATTTTCGTCTCCATGAATCTCGCATTTCACTGACCGATGTTATTCTGGGGAGTGTTGCGGCGGAATCGTCCTAAACTAGACCGGAATGCGCGACACATGAGTATGCTAGTTACCTGAGTTTTCCCCGGCAGGCAAGTCAAAAGAAATAAATTCTTGTAAGTTCTGGCCCCCAAGAACGGCTGCCATTGTCCCTGCTATCCCCGTTTGTGTCAATCTGAAATCGGCCAAAAGCAAATCTTTCTGCTTGCCTATCTGCCTGCAATGCCTACAATAGATGCATGCAATATACAATCCGGAACGTCCCCAACCATCTGGACGAAGCTCTCCGCCGGGCCGCCCGTGAACAAGGCAAAAGCCTGAACGAGGTGGCGGTTGAAACGCTGGCTCGCGGTGCTGGCATTACCGGAGAGCGCGGCCGTCAACGCGATCTCGCCGACATCGCCGGCACCTGGCGCAAAGATCCCGCCTTCGATTCCGCGCTCATCGCCCAGGACACCATTGACGAAGAGATGTGGCGGTGAAGCTGGCCCTCGATACCAACCGCTATACCGACCTTTGCCGCGGCAATGTTTCGGTTGTCGAAACGGTTGAACTCGCCAATGAGGTTTGGCTGCCGTTCGTCGTGCTGGGAGAATTACGCGCCGGATTTGCGGTCGGCAGCCAGGGACCGCGCAATGAAGCTGTTTTGCGCCGTTTTCTGCTGAAGCCCGGCGTCGGTGTCCTCTATGCCGACGAGCAGACCACCCATCACTACTCCGCCCTTTACAGGCAACTGCGGAAGCAAGGCACTCCTATCCCAACCAACGATATGTGGATCGCAGCCCTCGTCCTGCAACATTCCCTCGTCCTATTTGCCCGTGACGCGCATTTTGACTCCCTTCCTCAGCTAACGCGGGTGTAGGCATGGTTGGCTCGGAGGCCGCAATTCCCCCAGTTTGTACGTACATATTTATAGTTCAAACAATATTCTGTTTGCCACTGTTCGCCTCCAGGCACAGCTTGAGCCGTGTGCTGCAGGTTGCGCGGTTTTCGAAACCTGGGATTCCACCAACGCCGCCCTTGACTCCCCGAGCTAAAATAGAATCATCAGCCTGCAATCATTGGCTCGCTCACTGCACCTCCGACGAGGCAAAGAGGCGGAAGGTTCTCACTTTCTTCCGCAGAGTAGTCTCGGCGTCTCGGCGTCGATGACAACGAATTCGTTAAGAAAGGTAAGAACCCGGCTGTAAATCTATGATTTAGAAATACTTTACAAGTAACTCCTTATTTTTCAAAGACCTGGCTGCGAATTCCGCCAAGTCTTTGACTTTAAAAGACCGAGTACGGGGGGGCCCGTCCGTGATTTGCGGCGGGAGAAAGCGTCCCAGGTTTCAGCCCGCACTCTGAGAACCAGGAGCCGAGAACTGATTTTCTCGGCGTCTCGGCGGTAAAACAGGCAGTCGAAAAAATATGCCACTGCGAACCACGACGTTCAGCAGCATCACACCGCGCCAGATTCGCGTAATTGGCGTGCCGCTCGATCTGGGCCAATCCCGGCGCGGCGTGGACATGGGCCCCTCCGCCGTACGCGTTGCCGGACTCGAAGCCCGCCTCGAAGCCATCGGGCACATTGTCGAGGACGCGGGCAACATCTCTGTAGCTATCCCAGAGCAAAAGAAAGAAGGTGCGGCCAACTCCAAATACCTCAAGGAAATCACCGCCACCTGCACCAAGAGCGCCGACTTGGTGCTGAAAACACTTGAAGCCGGTAAAGTTCCGCTCGTTCTTGGCGGCGATCATTCGGTAGCGGCTGGCACGGTGTCAGGCGTGGCCGAGTTCTACCGCCGCAAGAACCAGAAAATCGGTCTGCTCTGGATCGACGCGCACACCGACATGAATACGCCCGACTCTTCTCCCAGCGGCAACGTGCACGGCATGCCGCTCGCCGCACTCATGGGACTTCCGCCCCTCGAGCTCGGCAAGATTTACGACTTCTCGCCCAAGGTACAGCCGGAAAACTGCGTGCTTGTCGGCATTCGTGACGTGGACAGCTTTGAAAAAGAGAACATCCGCAAAGCCGGAGTCGAAGTCTTTACCATGCGCGATATCGACGAGCGCGGCATGCGCGCCGTTATGGAGGAGGCGCTCGGCATGGCCGGGCACGGCACCGCCGGCTATCACGTCTCCCTCGACATGGATTGGATCGATCCCGAAGACGCGCCCGGCGTTGGCACTCCGGTCTGGGGCGGCGCGACGTATCGCGAAGCGCACCTCGCCATGGAAATCATCTCCGACCACGGACGCATGCTGAGTTTCGAAATTGTGGAAGTGAATCCGGTGATCGACGAACACAACCAGACCGCAGATTTGGCCGTCGAACTGGCGCTATCGGCCTTTGGAAAGAAGATTCTGTAGAAGCCTGTTGCGGTCTCTCTCTGGAAGGCGAAGGCGAGCCCTCACTGCACGTCGAAAACCTTCCCGTTGATAAACGTGATCTTGAGGTCCTTGTAAACGTAAATCTGTTTGGCGCCAAGATTGACGATCTTCTCGGGTTGACCGAGCGCCGCCCTTACCTGTTCGGGGGTCTGCCCTTTTTCAATTTGCACAGGCTCCGTTGGAGACGCTGGCGGTTGCGCTTGTCCGCCACCCTGGTTGGCTCCGCCCTGGCTACCCTGCTGGTCACCGCCATTGTCGCCCTTGATTCCGCCACCCGGATCGACGTTGTCATCGAACGCGAGCAGTTCGGCGATCGTATCTTCCACCTGTGACGCGCTGGTGTTGGCCAGCGATCCTTTGTCAAACTGGAAAATCACGTCGGCCTTGTAGAACGTAGTCGGGCTGACGTTGTTGCAGGAATCGCAGGCGATAATGCTCATCGTGACCTGGTCTTTGGGCAGGTTGACGGCGATCCTGGAGGGATACACTTTTTCGCCCACCTGCATCGGGCGCGTCGCCTGTGTCTTCTTTCCCGCTCCGAAGCCGCTGCCCTTCGTCAGGCTGTTGGGAGAATGCACCACTCCGTCCTGGTACCGGGTGGAGACAGCGCCCGTTTCCGCATAAGGCACGCTGAGAATGCCGCCTTTTCTGATCACCAGGATGCTGCCCTGCTCTACCACTGCAGCTCCGCCCGCGTCCGTGCCCATCTTCACCAGCGTAAATTGCGCTTTCAGTTGGTCTTCGAGCGAGAACGTTGGCGGTTGCGCAAGGACCTGGCGTGAGGGCCCTGCCACCATCAAAGTGACCATCAGCACGGCCATTTCGATTTTCTGCCGCATCGCAACCTTCCTCCTGTAAATCTACCACGGTCTACAAGAATGGCCGGAGAGAATGGTGGTGATTCTGAAGTGAATCACCCACCAGACCTCCAGTCAACTTTGCCAACGAACCCTCTGGTCACCTCCAAAGGTAACTACGGTAATTCGGGAGTGTTCGTGGTTCGCCGATGGAGCCAATGGACTGCAATGATCGCGTTTCGGCACACTCGGTCGGCACTTCTGGCGCTGCTGCTTTTGCCCTCTGTCTTGGCTGCCGCTGCTCAAGACACCAGCGATTCCCCCAACCTGCCTGCGTATCGCAGCACCGTCTCGGAAGTTCGGGTGACGTTCTTCGCCACCGATGAGACCAATCGCGCGCTCGCCAGCCTCAGCAAGGCGGACTTCGCGGTGGTCGACAGCGAACGCGTGGTGCGCAATTTCCGGAGCCTCACCCATTCGAATGAAACCTCACTCGACGTGGTTGCGTTGGTGGACATGAGCGCGTCGGTCGCGCCGCGGCTTCGAGCTGCCGTGAGCGATGTATTGCAATTGGTGGCGCAAGAACAGTCGATTCCGGATGACAACGTCTCCGTGCTGTCTTTTGGAGGGACGTTCGGGAAAACGCCAGACGCAGCGACAGGCGGGACTTTGGGCGGTTTGCGCCCTGCCATCCTCTGCTCCAGCGGTTGCCGCGCCGCGGACGCCCTTAGCAAGCTTACGACGATGAAGAGTGGCGCCGCAACGCCGCTGTTCGATGCCCTCATCTTCGCCGCCGATTTCATCGCGCAACACCGCAGCGCCGGTGGCCGCAGCGTTGGACGTGACAGTGAGCGGGGCAATGTGCGGCCGGTGCTGATCTTATTCTCCGACGGCTACGACACCATCAGCCTGCATTCTGCGGGCGAAGCGTTGCAGGCGGTGCTGGACGAGGGCGCGCTGCTCTACTCCGTTGACATGGGGAAAGTGGACAATCAGTCGTCAAGCCAGGCTCCGGGCACCATATTCTTGCGGCGGGTATCGGAGGCCACGGGCGGACGATATTTCTCCTTTTCCTCGCGCTTGCCCCAGCCAGACAGCGCCGCCGCAGTGTTGCAGGCGGTGCTCGAAGATCTGCGCGCGTCCTACATCGTGACCTACGACCTGCCCAGCCACCAGCCTGGATTCCATTCGCTGCGCCTTCTGCCAACTCACAACCTTAATCTCACTTTCCATAGCCGGAACGGCTACGACTACGAACCTGGCGTCCGTTGACTCGGCCGCCGATGGGAGACTTATGAAATCCACGTTGCTGTTCGCGCTTGACGCGATACTGGTGTTGACGAGCGTTGCGTTGGCTTCCGCCTCGCCGCTCGGCATCTATCAACATGGAACCGTGGTTCGCATGCGCATGGGCGACTGCCTGCTCACCCATCGCGGCTTCATGAACCAGTTTGGCCCGCCCCAAGCTGTGGCGATCGAGGAAAGCTGTCCGGAATACACACTGGTCACCGACAAGGTCGTGTACCTCATCGTGGGCAAGTCGTCGAATCAACTGGTGCCGCTGGCCGAACTCATCGATTTCCGGCTCCAGAACAAAGAATTGGCGGTGCGCGTGGATGACGCTCGCAAGGAATCGAAGTTCGTGATCAAGGAAATGACGCTGCGCTCGGAATGGGAACTCATCCAAAAGCACATCGAGGATCGGCTGAGAGAACCGTCACGTCAGCCGGTGGACACGTCGCTGGTGCTACGCAGCCGCGAATAAATCCTTGAGATTTTGACAATCACATACAGTCTGTTGAACCAAAGCTGAGATTGACGGGAAACACTCCGAGCGCCAGACTGAAATGGCATGGCGAAAATCCGGGTTGGCATCCTTTTTGGCGGACGCAGCGGTGAGCATGAAGTGTCGCTACTGTCGGCGGCGTCGGTCTTGAACGCAATCGATAAGACGAAATACGACGTCGTTCCCATCGGCATTACGAAAGACGGACGCTGGCTGACCGCGGAACATGCCGAAAGATTGTTGAAGGGCGAAGAGCCCGCGGGCGAGGGCGCCCGCGCCACCCAGGGAACGCCGCTGCGGGCGGGTGATCCGGAGGCTACTCCGGGAGCGGCGCTGCTGGCTGCGGGCGAGTCCGTGGTGGTTCCTCCGGAACCGGCGCGGCGCGATGCCGGGCTTGCTCCTTTTCAAACCGACGCGAATCTCCGGCGCGCTTCCGATCGCGCCATCAACGTCGACGTTATCTTCCCCGTGCTGCACGGGACCTTCGGCGAAGATGGCACCATCCAAGGCCTGCTCGAACTAGCCGACATCGCCTACGTCGGCGCGGGCGTGCTGGGCTCGTCCGCGGGCATGGATAAGGACATCATGAAGTCCCTGTTTCGCGCGGCAGGATTGCCAATTGTGAAACACGTGACCGTGCTGCGCGGTCAATTCGAGCGGGAGCCAAAAAAAGTACAGAAACTGGTGGAGACTAAGCTGAAATATCCCGTCTTCGTGAAGCCGGCGAACTTGGGATCTTCGGTGGGAATCTCGAAGGCGCATGATCGCAAGGAACTGGGACCGGCCATCGCCGAGGCGGCCAAGTTCGATCGCAAGATCGTGATTGAGGAAGGCGTCGGCGGAAAGAAAAGGAAGGCGCGCGAACTCGAAGTCGCGGTCCTCGGCAACGACGATCCGAAAGCCTCAATTGCCGGAGAAATCGTTCCCATCAAAGAGTTTTACGACTACGACGCCAAATATCTGGTCGAAGGCTCCGAGGCGGTAATCCCCGCCAAGATCACAAAGGCGGAGATGAAAACCGTGCAGCGCCTCGCCATTGCGGCATTTCAAGCGGTCGATTGCGCGGGGCTGGCGCGCGTCGATTTTCTCATGGAGCCGAAATCGCGCAAAATCTTCGTCAACGAGATCAACACCATGCCCGGCTTCACCGCGATCAGCATGTATCCGAAGATGTGGGCCGCGTCGGGAATGGCCTATCCGGAACTGATTGACCGGTTAATCAGCCTGGGGATGGAGCGGCACGAAGACAAGAAGCGGAATCAATACAGCCGCTGAAGCGTCCAAAATCAACCGCAGCCTTTAGCCGCTGGGAGGCAATGCTTCCGGTCGATTGGCCTGTACAATAGTGGTGGGCGGACATTCAGCCTCACTCTCATCTTAATTTGCACGAATCAGGGCAGGCGTCCTTAACCGCCGATCAAGCAGGAGGCAATCTGGCTCAAAATCATTACACTACCAAGACCAAACGCCGTCCAAAGAACAGCAACCGCAAAGACCCCTCCGCGGCCACCATGGCGGCACTGCGCCAACGCGAAGCAGCGGCAAAAAAGTAGGCGCCGGACGTCGACTAGCGGTATAACTTCCCGTCGTCCGTTGACAAATAAACTGACAATCCCCACAAAACTTTACCTGCGCCTGGAACCGAGCGGACAACATGCCGGTTGATCTCGTGTTTGAGTTATCAATCATGAGAGTCGCCAAAATCAACATTCCGCATTCGATAAGCACATGCTGGGCCGTCTGCCTGGTTCTAGCCTCTCTGCTGGTATTGGGTGGCTGCACCACCGTGAAGGTTAAGTTGGGGATGAAGGTTTACCTGGCCAAGACCCCGGTCGCGTCCATTCAGGCCAGCCTGCCGAACGGCCCGGGAATCGCACCGGGACAGAAGTCCCCGCTGGTCGTGGTCGTCGCCGAACCGGATGGCAAAGTGTTACAGACCGAAGGCGCAGGCCATGGAAAGGTTCTGTGGAAGGACCTCACGGTCACGGCCAGTGTAGCGACCGTCAACCAGAAAGGCATCGTGACCCTTCCCAAAGATCCCAGGGTCAGCGACGGAAAGCTGGCGCACATCACCGTCACGGTGCCCAGCCATCCGGACATCCGCGCCGAGCTTGACATTCCCGTGAGGTACAACTACGCCTTCACCTCGAATTTCTCCGGCAGCGGCGGCTCCAGCGGCATGAGCGGCAGCGATGGCATGGCCGGATCGAGCGGCAGCAGCGGCTCTACCGATCCAAACAATCCGTCCCCGGGCGGCAACGGCGGAAACGGCACCAATGGCTCAGATGGCGGGGATGGCGGGCCGGGAGGCGACGCGCCGCCCGTGCAAGTCCGTGTGGCGCTCCGATCGGGCAGCCATCCTCTGCTCCAGGTAAGTGTGTCAGCAGTCGGCCACACCAAGCTCTACCTCGTAGATCCTGAGGGAGGCTCGCTGACGGTAAGGGCCGACGGAGGCCCCGGCGGCTCCGGCGGAAGCGGCGGCCGCGGAGGCAGCGGAGGATCCGGTGGTAGTGGAACGCCCAACGGATCAAGCGGCATGAGCGGCTCCGACGGACGAAGCGGCTTTGATGGGCCGCCGGGGAGGGCCGGCAGCATCACCGTAACGTACGATCCGCTGGCCAAACCTTACCTGGCTGCGATCCACCTCTCCAATAAAGGTGGGCCTGCGCCGGTATTTAAGGAAGAACCAGTGGCTCCCCTGTGGTGAGCCGTGCGCTTTGTCACATTTACCAGCCTGGCTTTTCGATTCCCGACTTGCCGCTATACTAACGTTTGCCAAACCACGGCGCCCCGGAGAAGCCATGTCGAGTCTGAAGGAATTTCAATGCGAGATTTGCGGGATCGTCAGTGAGAATCCGATCCATTGGTTTGTGATCGAGTGCGGAGATCAGAAGCTCGCGGTCATCAAATGGGATTTGACCGCCGCCATGAGTCCAAGCGCCCGTCATTTCTGCGGAGAAGCTCACGCCCAGGTCTACATCAGCCGCTGGTTTGAGTCCGTGTGTTTCCCGCGCAAAAACACTCTCAAGGCGAGTTAGGTGAAATAGTTCGACTCGACCTCGCGGACACGGCTGACAAGACACCGCATGTCGGACACACACCAGTATCCGATCGGGGATTTTGAGTGTAATCGGGATTTTTCGCCAATTGAGACGATTATCCACCAGTTGGCGGCTCGGATTACCTCCTGTTTGCGTGATCGCACTGTGACACGAGTTTGAATGCCGAGTGCGGTCAAACC
>Ga0209698_10009262_pt1 | contig 10086 bp, 5 predicted proteins | sample LitLauG_LLR_2012_FD_187203 | JGI IMG/M metagenome (GOLD analysis project Ga0209698, IMG submission 187203) | Freshwater sediment microbial communities from Pennsylvania, USA - Little Laurel Run_MetaG_LLR_2012 (SPAdes) (version 2) | ecosystem: Environmental > Aquatic > Freshwater > Creek >... | reverse complement strand
GAAGCGCACCGGCTACGCCGACTTCTGGGAGCTCTACCGTCGTAACGTTCTGCCCAAGGAAACCCGCAATTACGTTCCCATCATCCTGGCCGTGACCATCATGGCCAAGAACCCGTCGCAGTACGGCCTCGAAGACGTGGCGATGGAGCATCCGGACGACTTCGACGCGGTGACCATCAGCTATCCCGTGGACCTGCGTCTGGTGGCGCAGTGCGTGAACTCGACTCCGGCGGAACTGCAGAGCCTGAATCCCAGTTTGCTGCGGTCCAGCACGCCGCGCGAAGGCAAGTTTGAGCTGCATTTGCCCCCGGGGACCAGGGACCGTTACGAGACCGAGATCGCCTCCATCCCCGCGGAGAAGCGCCTGTGGTGGCGCTACCACACGGTCCATGCGGGCGATACAGTAGTCTCTCTGGCCCACACTTACCGCGTCACGGCGCGCTCGATCACTGAGGCGAACCATCTCGACAGCCCGCATCTGGAAGCAGATGCGCGCCTCGTCATCCCGCTCGCCGCCGGACAACCCTCGGCAGCCGACACCGCGACTTACGCTCGCCGCATCACCCGCTACCGCGTGCACAAGGGCGACACGGTGGAAAGCGTAGCCGAAAACTTCGGCGTCACGGCGCAGATGCTCCGCCGCTGGAACGGCCTGCGCGGCAACAGCCTGAGTGGACGCACGGTCCTCGCCCTGCACCTGCCGATCACGCCCGGCCCGCGCGACTCGGAAGCCGCCTCTTCCAACACAAAGTCGAAGCACAGTAAGACAGAAACCGCCAGCACAAAACCTCCCGCTTCGAAGTCCGCGCAGATCGAAAAACTGCAGACCGAGGAAGCCGGGGCGGTCGTCCACCACAAAGTAAAATCCGGCGAGACCCTCTACTCCATCGCCAGCCTCTACAAGACCACAGTCGCCGCCCTCAAGCGCGACAACGCCAACATCGCCGTCCTGCGCCCGGGAATGATCCTGGTAGTTCAACTAGCCCGCTAGCCCGATTGTGTAGCGGCGGACCCTTTGGTCCGCCAGCGAGCGAGTTCGGGGTCCCCAACGAGCGTCGATCCAAAATCATTGCCATTCCCAGCCTCGTGTGGCATAAAATGCAGCCGAGGCCTAACCCCCCGGGCTTCGGATACAGCCGTGCCCTGAGCGGCTCGCGAATCGGGCGAGAGCATCCGATTCACGGGGCTTCTTCCAGGGTGCCCACACGCCAACCTGCAGCATAACCAATTTGAGGAGAGGAACATGGCAGACCTTGGATGGCCTTTGATGATCAATCGTATCCGGGACGGGGAGAAGAGCAACACGTTTGGCTTGGTGCGCACGAATAAAGACGGTTCAACCCGTCCACACCAGGGGTGGGACCTCCAGACGCCCCGCGGAATGAACTGTTATGCCGTCGCCGACGGTGAGATTTACGACACCCAAACGCAACCGAACGACCAGGGTTACGGCGAGTACGTCATCCTGGAATTCGACCAGCCGGTGGGAGACGCTAAGTACGCGTTCTATGCTCATCTTTCCCAGATATTCGTGCAGCCCGGGAAAAAGGTCCGGCTCGGTGATCTCATCGGGAGGGTCGGAGTAACGGGGAACGCCGTTCACGTCGGCAAGAACGACAATCTCTCCTCGACCGCACTGCCCCAGAAGGAAGATCATCTGCACTTCGAACTCAGGAGCAAGCCGGAACCGGGTTTGGGCCTGCAGGGCCGGCTCGATCCGCACAAGGTCTACGGCAAAACGCCACTCGGTTCGGCAGTAATTTCGCTTCGACCCTGACGGTCCCTGGAGAGACAACCGGAAACCAGATCCTGGATACCCCACTTCTCCTGATTTTGGCAGAAGTGGGGATTTTGACTCTCCGCTCGTCCTCTCTCTTCTCTTGCGAGCCGAAAAATTTCTGGCAAGAAGAGCCCGTGCCACCATTCCCAGCGCATCTCACTGATTGAGTGAATGAACATCCTGGTCCGAGGCAAACAGTAGCGCCGCCACCAGCGAGGGCGAGACGCAGCCCGGGCTGTCAGCAGATTGATCGAGCAAATGCGCATGTTCACGGGCGAGGCCTAAAGCTATAGCAAAACTGGACAACAGCCGCGGTCCTGCGCTAAAGTTTCTTCGCCCTCTGTGTTCGCCTTCTGGAGGTCGTTGTGTCCTTCCTTCGTCATGCCCTCGTCGCGTTGACAGTAAGTTCCGTCCTGGTCGTGCTTTCTTCCTGCGGCAGCAGCGGCGGTTCCCGCGGTTCCGGACAGCCGCCTAACTTCACCAGCACGCCGCCCACCGCTGCCGTTCAAGACACGGCCTACTCCTATCCCATCGCGGCCACCGACCCGGCGGGAGGCACCGTCAGCTTCGCCCTGACGACGGGGCCGACCGGCGCCGCCATCAGCGGCAGTACCCTGAGCTGGACGCCGGCCGCCTCCCAGTCACGAATGGCGAACAGCTTCATGGTGACCGCGACGACCTCCGAGGGCGGCAGCGCAACGCAGTCGTGGAGCGTCTCGCCCGCCGGCACGGTGACCGTCAACTGGGTCAACACCTACTGGGAGCCCAACGGCCCGGTACAGATCCCCACTTCGCCCTCATCCAGCCTGCTGGTTTCCGCCATCGTCCCGCAATCGGACGGGTCGCTGACCGTCCTTAACGGTTCCACAACGGCTCTCGGCGTCATCCAGATCAAAGCCGTGCCCGCGGGATACTATTGGCTGGCCTTCGGGAACTCGGCAAACCTCGTGCCGGCGAACGCTTATTGGACCAGCACCGGCACCTTTGACGCCGGATCGGACATCGCCGGAGCCCCGATCGTCGACCTGCCGGCCGTGGCCAACACCACAATCGCCCTGAACCTCTCCGGCCTCGACTCGGTCGCCTCGACGACCCTGGTCGACTTCAACCCCGGCCTGCAGCTCGGCTTGCCGTACTTCTCCGATGCGCCGAATAGCCCGGACTTGTCGGTCAACTACCCCACCATCGGCACGATCGATTGGTCCAAGGTGAACAACGCATTCCTGGTCCAGTACGAACCCTCCACGTTCGGCCCGTGGAGCGGCTACACGGCGACCCATACCGCCACGCTGACCAATCTCGCGATCACCAACGGTGCGACGAACACCATTACCCAGACGCTTCAACCCAGCCCGGGCACGACACTCCCCATGGACGTTCTTGGTTCCCAATGGAACGCGCAGTTCACGGGCGCAGCGCCCTACACGCCGTCGAGCTTCGCATCTGGATATGCGCTGCTGGCCGAGCCCTGGGTCAAAGGCATCGACGCGCGCGTCGGCTTGGACGACCTCACCCTGGCCGGCACCGCCATCGTGACCTCCGCTCTCGGCTTCAGCCTGCAGCCTTTCGGCGGATGCGATCCCGCCACCTTCCTGATCACTCCCACCAGCCAGCAACCGGCCGTCTTGACGGATCAGAACCTGGGCACGCTGCCCTATGGCGATCCTTTTGACTCCTCCTGGACGCGTGTACTCAGTTTCTGCGAGGAAGCCATCATCCCGGTACCATTGCCCAACTCGAGCGCGACAGAGAATTTTGCCCTCGTGAACAGTATCCGGGTCGCCCCGTCGAATTCTCCGATCGCTCCTCTGGCCGGCCCGGTACAATCCCCGACAATAAACGGTGGCAGCTTGTTTACTCCGGCTACTTTGACCACCACCTCACCCACACTGAGCTGGAACGCGGGCTCGGGCACCACCCCGATCGGGTACATCGTTGAGGTCTTTGTAGCAACCACACTGGCCACGGGTCAGCAGCTCTATCGACCTTCCGGCTTCTATTCGACCGCCAAGACATCGTTCACGCCGTTTTCCCTCTCCGGCGGCAATACCTACGTTTTTGTCATTACGACGGTGGTGAACGCCGGAGCCAACATGGAGACCAGTCCCCACCGCTCGGCCTTGCCGGGTGGGTCGGCCAGTGTGATCTCGGCCCCTATCACCGTTGGCGCCGGTGCCGCGCCGCGCCTGGTCCGCGGCGATGCCCGCGTAGTGAAGCGCTTCTAGCAAGTGTAGGGGCGGACCCTTTGGTCCGCCCCGCGAGCGAAGCGAGCGGTGGTGGAGAAGGCGTGGTGGAGCAAACGCTTTGCCCACTGAAAGCGCCCCGGACCAAAGGGTCCGGGACTACACGTGCACCGTGCCCTCGAGCCGTCATCCGCGTTTTTCTCTTTCCTTTTCCTATTCGGCTGTGATAACAGAAAGATCGCCTGGAAACATGCTTCGAGTCCTTGCAAGTTGCACCGAGCGTCGTGCTATAATCGCGCGCCGTTCGAGCAAGGAAGTCTCGGTGGTCTTTTAAATTTTCTCGTGCCTGCTGCCGGAGCGCGCTGTTCCCACCCCGGCCGCCACTGAAATCAGGAGGAGCAATGACGTTCTACGATCCCACGCAGTACGGACGTGACGAAGAAGACGAGTTCGGCGACAGCGGCGCCTATAGCGAGTCGCTGGAAGAAGATTTCGAAGAGGAAGAAGAAGAGGAAGAAGAACCCAGCACGGCCGAGCCGGCAGCCGCCGAGCCCGAGCCGCCTGCGGCTCCCGCGCCTCCCGCCCCGGCCGCTCCCAAACCCAAGGCCAAGAAACCGGCCAAGAAGAAACCCGCCAAGAAGGCGCCGGCCAAGAAAGCCCCGGCAAAGAAGGCTCCGGCCAAGAAGAAACCAGCCAAGAAGAAGGCTGCCAAAAAGCCGGCGAAGAAGGCCGCCAAGAAGAAGGGCAAGAAGCGCCGCTAAGAGTATCCCGGGCCTGCGACGTTCGCCCAACCGCCTCCGGCGGATCCGAGTACTGGACCGCGCCCCTGCACGGGGCGCGGTCTTTTTGGACCCGCCCTTACGGAGGATCCCGGGTGCCCCACGATCGGGCGGAGCTCCCGGCTTGACTGGCCCACCGAAGCCCAATCCCGTCGTCGCCACCATTGGATCGCCTGATTGATCTGTTCGTGCAGATCGATCAGTTTCGGATCTTCCAATGACCCCATGCCTCACCTCCACCGTGATAGGGACTCCCCTAGTTTCCGCTCCGAAAACGCCGCAGTCGTACATCCGGCAAACCGTGGCAGGAAGCGCCTCGAGGTTTGACGGGCCTCTGATGTAACATCAGCACCAAGATTTTCTTGGCCATCTCAAGCCCTTTCCAAGCCTGAAACGGATGAATCGTGTCCCGGAGAGTTCAATGCAGAAGAAGACGACGCTCAGTTTCCTGGCGATAGCATTTCTCGTGCAGGTCGTCCTAACCGGAGCAACCTGTCAGGCACAAGCCCCGGCCGAGAAGGCTCCTTATCCAGCGATGGCTCCTCTCGATCAGTATTTGGTCCCCGACTGGAATTCTGAAATTGCGCTGGCCCGCACTGCTGCCCCGGCCTCAGTTTCGGACGGAGCCGAAGTGATGGTGCTGGGACCGAAGGGATACACGACCGCAGTGAAGGGCACGAATGGCTTTCTCTGCATCGTGGAACGATCCTGGGGCGCCGCCACTGACGACACCGATTTTTGGAATCCCAAAGTCCGCTCCCCGATTTGCTTCAACCCGCCAGCCGCAAGGACTTTCGTTCCCATCTTCCTGATGAAGACCAAACTGGTGTTGGCGGGAAAATCGAAGACGGAGATCGTCCAGGCGACCGCATCGGCACTGGATACGAAGGAACTGCCCCCATTGGAACCGGGCGCGCTGTGCTACATGCTGTCGAAGCAGCAGTACTTGAACGATCGCGGCAAAAGCTGGCATCCGCATCTGATGTTTCTTGTTCCGGGTGACGCGGAGAAAAGCTGGGGAGCCAATCTTCCGGGCTCGCCGGTGATTGCGGCCGCTGACCCCGAAGAACGCGTGACGATCTTTATGGTTTGGGTAGGCAAATGGTCCGATGGAACCCCGGCTCCGCAAGGTGAGGAGTGAATTCCAATCCGAATCGCTCGGTGCAGTGAGGTAAGGTGTGCCGATCATCCGGAGATATGCTTCACCTCCTCATCAGTAGGGCCTCTGGATCGGTCGGGGCCAGAGCATCATTCGTTGACTGGCCGCTGCCACGTCTTTAAGATGAACCGACCCGAAGGCCAGGCAGCTCACCGTGATCGGTCAAACCATCTCGCACTACCGCATCGTCGAGAAGCTTGGCGGTGGTGGAATGGGTGTTGTCTATAAGGCGGAAGATACGGAACTGGGCCGGTTCGTGGCGCTCAAGTTCCTGCCTCCCGAACTGGCACAGGATCCGAGCGCTCTCGAGCGCTTTCGCCGCGAAGCGCGTGCTGCCTCGGGTCTGAACCATCCCAACATCTGTACGATTCACGAGATCGGGCAGCACCAGGGCCAGCTCTTCATTGCGATGGAGTTTCTGGACGGCGCAACCCTGAAGCATCGCATCATGGGGCGGCCGCTGGACAACGAGACCCTGTTCGATGCCGCTATTCAGATCGCCGACGCGCTCGACGCCGCGCATTCCAAAGGCATCGTGCACCGTGATATCAAGCCGGCAAACATTTTCATCACCCAGCGCGGGCAAGCGAAAATTCTCGATTTCGGGTTGGCGAAAGTCTTGCCCGGCGAGGTTGGCGGAGCAGCGGCAGAAGCGGCGGCGCCCACTGCGTTAACCGACGACCACTTGACGAGTCCCGGCAGCACTTTGGGCACGGTCGCCTACATGTCCCCAGAACAGGTACAGGGCAAGGATCTGGACGCGCGGAGCGACCTGTTCTCGTTCGGGGTTGTGTTGTACGAGATGGCGACAGGTCTGCTGCCATTTCGCGGAGATACTTCGGGCGTCATTTTCCACGCGATCCTGGAGCGTGCGCCGGCATCTCCGGCTCGCGTCAACCCCGACCTGCCGGTGAAGCTGGAAGGAATCATCAATAAAGCGCTGGAGAAGGACCGCGAATTGCGTTATCAGCATGCCGCTGATGTGCGGGCGGACTTGAAGCGGCTGAAGCGCGACACAGAATCCGGCCGGACCGTGACCGTAGATGAGCAGGCCAGGCCAGTGGGACGAAAACTTTTTGTCGGCCTCGCCGCGGCTGCTGTGATTATTGCCGCCGCGATCGGTGCCTTCGTGCACTATCGCTCCCCGCGGGCCCCGGAACCTGCCGCCCCTGCAACCACAGCGGTAGCGCCGTCGGTGCGAACGCTTGCCGTGTTGCCTTTCCGCGACCTTTCCGGGCAAAGCGGGAGTGAGGTGTGGGGCATCGGCATCGCCGACGCCATCATCAGCCGACTCGCGACCCTGCAGAATCTCGCGGTGCGTCCCACGAATTCCGTTCTCAAATATGCGAAAGGCGTGGATGATCCGGCGCAAGCCGCGCGGGAGCTTGAAGTGAATTCGGTGCTGGCGGGCACGTATCAGCGAGTGGGCGGCGTGATGCGCGTTTCCGTGCAATTGATTGATCACGGCGCTGCCCGCTGGGGAGGCCACTATGACCTGCAGGGTCAAAACCTTTTGCGCTTTGAAGATGACGTCGCGCAGAAGGTGGTGGATGGTTTGAGCGTGCAGCTTTCCGGGGCAGAGCAAGCCACCTTGAAGACTTCATCAACACAGTCTGCCGAAGCCTACAACCTGTTGCTGCAGGCACGTGCCTACTACGCGGACTACTTTGTGAACTCCACGCGCGAGCCTTTGCACAGCGCACAACGCTCCGCCCAGCGCGCCATCGAGAAGGACCCCACTTTTGTTGATGCCTATGCGTTGCTGGCGGAAGGCTACACGCTCGAAGCGACAAATTTCCAGGAGAATGGGGCGAGAAACCTCGCGCTGGCGGAACAATCAGCCCGCAAGGCATTGGCCATAAACCCGCATTCCTTCGAAGCGAACATGATCCTGGGAGGGATTTTTGGCGAGCAAGGCAAGCTCGCGGATTCAATCCGCATCCTGCGCGAAGCCGCGGCTCTGGCCCCCAACTCGGCCCTGGCCTGGAGGCACCTTGGCTACATCTATCACTACGCTGGACTGATCGACCTCGCCGACGCTGCTTTTCGTCGCGATCGTGACCTGGATCCCACACCGCCACAGCCCTACTGGATGCATGGAAGAATGCTGTTGTATCAGGGAAAGCCGCACGAGGCCGAAGAGGAAGTACGCAGGGCTTTAGAGCGCTACCCGGACCAGTTCAAGCTCCTCACCTTTCTGGGCGACTTCCTCTACTACCAGGGAAAAACGGAAGAAGCCGGGCAGGTTCTGGACCGCGCATTGAAGCTGGCCGGCCCGCAGGCGGAGGAAGAACCCATGGTATTTTCCGCCATTCTCCACGCTTCGCAGGGCGAACGCGCCCGCATTGATCCGCGCATCTTTCGTTACAAGCCCGAAGAAGTCGTGGACGGCGATCTGGCGGAATGGATCGGCGCGGTGCATGCACTGTTGGGCGAGAAGCAGCCAGCCCTCGCCTGGCTGAGACGGGCCGTTCAACTTGGCGATCATAACTATCCCTGGTTCCAGCGTGACAAGAACTGGGACAGCCTGCGCGGAGACGCCGAATTCCAGCGCATCATGAGCGAGGTCGAGGGCTACTGGAAGCATTACAACGAACTCTTTGGCCACGATCAGTCCTGAGGCCAGCCCCCCAAATTTTCCTCATTTTCAGTGTGGCGTTACGCGATCAGCTGAACCCATTGCTTCCGCCATGCCGGCGCCTCGAAGGGGTTCGCGAAGTACTGTGTCTCGTGAGCCCCCTCTTCTTTCGCCCCAGGTGAATGACACTTTCCCACGGGCTATAATTGGCGAAACTCATGGCGCTCGCGGCCAGGACCAAACTCGGCCCATACGAAGTAGTTTCCCCGCTCGGCGCGGGCGGCATGGGCGAAGTGTATCGGGCGCGTGATACGAGGCTGGGACGCGACGTCGCCGTCAAAGTTCTTCCCGACTCATTTGCCGCCGATGCCGACCGCTTGCTGCGCTTCGAGCAGGAAGCGCGGGTGCTGGGTACGCTGAGCCATCCCAACCTGCTGGCGATCTATGACGTCGGCACCCAGGGCGAAATCCACTACCTGGTCTCGGAATATCTGGACGGGGAGACCCTCCGCGAACGCCTCAGCGCCGATCCTCTCTCGCAGCACAAGGTGATCGAATACGCCCAGCAGATTGCCAATGGCCTGGCGGCGGCGCACGACAAGGGAAGCGTTCATCGTGACTTGAAGCCGGAAAACATCCTTGTGACGCGCGATGGTCGGGTGAAGATTCTCGACTTCGGTCTGGCGAAGCAGTCGCCTGACACGGCAAGTCTGTCGGAAGGGACTGCGAGCCTGACCGGACCCGCCCTGACCGCGCCGGGCACGGTGATGGGGACGGCGGGGTACATGTCACCGGAGCAGGTGCGCGGGCAAGCGACGGATAACCGGTCGGACATTTTCACGTTCGGCGCAGTCCTCTACGAGATGATCACCCGAAAACGAGCGTTCAAGGGCGATTCCGCAATCGAGACCATGAACGCAATTCTCAAGGGCGAACCGCCTGAGATTGATGTCGACCAAACCAAGATTTCTGCCGGTCTGGAACGCATCGTGCGTCACTGCCTGGAAAGAAATCCGGCGGACCGTTTTCAATCGGCTCATGATCTTGCCTTTGCGCTGGGCGCTTTATCCGGTAGGGACACGAGTTCAGCAGTTCACGCCGCGACCATGCCGCGAAGGCGGCCATGGCTGGCGTGGGGAGCGATCGCACTGGCAGTGGCCGCAGTGGCCGCGGCTGCGTTCCTGCTCGGGCGCCGGCAGTCGCCTCTCGCCGAGCGGCTCGAATTCGCCATTCCGGTAAACGGGGAAGCCAGCCACATGGCGCTCTCGCCTGACGGAAGCATGCTCGCCTTCGTGTCCCCCGATGAAGCGTCCGGAGCGAACATGTTGAGCGTGCAGCGAATCGGATCGGGCGCAGTAACGGTTCTGCCAGGCACCGAAGGGGCGAGCTATCCGTTCTGGTCACCGGATGATACCTATGTCGCGTTTTTCGCGGAGGGCAAGCTGAAAAAGGTGGCGGCATCCGGAGGAACGCCGCAAACCCTCGCCATCTCGGCGATCCCGCGGGGCGGAAGCTGGGGCCGCCGCGGCGTGATTATTTATGCGCCGGACGCAGCCGACCGCCTCTGGAGAGTGAATGCCGACGGCAGCAACGCCGCCCAGCTGACC
>Ga0209698_10009261_pt1 | contig 10086 bp, 5 predicted proteins | sample LitLauG_LLR_2012_FD_187203 | JGI IMG/M metagenome (GOLD analysis project Ga0209698, IMG submission 187203) | Freshwater sediment microbial communities from Pennsylvania, USA - Little Laurel Run_MetaG_LLR_2012 (SPAdes) (version 2) | ecosystem: Environmental > Aquatic > Freshwater > Creek >... | reverse complement strand
TCCCGCCCATCATCTCCACGAGCCTGCTTGAAATGGTCAGACCGAGGCCCGTTCCTCCATATTTTCTGGTCGTCGAGGTATCCGCTTGGGAAAATGGGTCGAAAATAATTTGCAATTTTTCCTTGGGAATCCCGATCCCCGTGTCCGTCACGGTGAAGCGCAACGTCCGATCAACCTCATTGGCCGCTTCCGCTCCAACTCTCAACGCCACCTCTCCCTTGTGAGTAAATTTGATCGCATTTCCCGCGAGGTTGATAATGATCTGGCGCAATCTGCCGGCATCGCCCCGCACCACATCTGGCACTTCCGGGGCCACATCGCATAGGAGTTCGAGTCCCTTTTCATGCGCCTTCACCGCCAGGGTTTTCAAACTCATCTCCAGGCAATCGCGCAAATTGAAATCGGTCGCCTCCAGATCGACCTTTCCGGCTTCAATTTTGGAAAAGTCCAGAATGTCGTTAATGACTGTCAGCAAGGAATCCGCTGACATCTTCACCGTTTCCAGGTACTCGCGTTGCTCAGGCGAAAGATCCGTGTCGAGGGCCAGATCGGTCATGCCCATCACACCGTTCAACGGCGTACGAATTTCGTGGCTCATGTTGGCCAGAAATTCACTCTTCGCACGACTGGCTTCTTCGGCAGTCTCTTTCGCGCCGCGTAGATCTTCTTCAACCCGCTTGATTTCGGTGATATCCGTCCGGATGGCAATATACTGTTGCGGGTAACCTTGCTCGTCGCAAAATGGAACGATAGTCGTGGCTACCCAATAAATTTCTCCGTCCTTTGCCCGGTTCTTGATCTCTCCTTTCCACACCTGGCCGTTCTTTATGGTGCTCCACAAGTCCCTGATGAATTCCTTGGAATGAAAGCCGGAGTTGATGATGCGGTGGTCCTTGCCCAGCAGCTCTTCACGGCTGTACTTCGAGATGGAGCAGAATTTTTCATTCACAAGGGTGATGAGTCCCCGCCGGTCCGTTCGTACCACAATGCAATGATGGTCCAGCGCGGACTCCAGATCTTTCAATTCCTTCAAAGAGAATTGCAGATGCCTCTCAGCCCTAATTCTTTCGTTCACCTCCATCTGCAACTCTTCGGTTCGCGCCAGAACGCGCAATTCCAGTTCATCTTTCGCGCTCTGCAATGCCACGTCGCGTTCCTGGATCCGCTCCAACATTTGGTTGAATGATCCGACCAATTTTCCCAACTCATCATTTCCTGCCGTGCCGGCACGCAGGGTGTAGTCTTCCCGGGTGGAAACTCTCTCGGCCACCGCAGCAAGTTGCAGGATCGGTTCAGTGAGCAAGCGCACGAGACGGTCAGAGACCAGTACTGTTGCAAGCAGCGAAACGATGAGCACGAGAAGAGATATTTCCCTGAACCGTCTCATCTTGGCATCGAGTTCGGAAAAATCAGAGATGATTGCCATTCCCCCCGTTTTTTCCCCGCTCAGCCGCAGGTCGCGATAAACGGTCAGAGTTTGCGGCTCGAACCGCGCCGATTCGCCCCGCCACGCGGGTTGCTTCAGGTTTTCCCCAGCATCATCGCGCCGGTATTCGGCAAAGAGACCTCCGTGGTTATCGTAGATAAAGGCGCCTAACACGTGATGCTCCAACCGCAGCGCCCCCAGCAGATCCTGCGCGGACTTCCGATCGTTGAACGCCAGTGATGCTGCCGTGTTCATTCCCAGCATATCGGCGTGGGAAGTGAGTTCGTCGATGAGCGCGGCGCGGAAGCTGGATCTCTCGTAAATCTCAAGTGCCAGACCTGCAATACTCAGGCCCAGGAGACTCGTGCAAAAGATGACCATGCTCAGCTTGCGCCGGATCGATGAATCTCGAAAGAACAACATGCTAGGTGCCTCTCTGGCCGCCGATGACGCCCTTGGCGAGCGCCAGCAGCCGGGAACTGATTTTCAATCTTGCTTTTTGCGCCGCCTCGAGGTTGATTTCGAAGCGGATTTTGTTTCCCTCCAGCACAAAACCGATCATCCCGCCTTCTGGAGCAAAATGTTCCGACTCTCCCACCGTGAGAACAGAATTCGTTTTAGCCTTGGCGAGGAGTTCAGGAAGAAGTTTTCTCTCACCTGCCCCGATAAAGAGAACCTGGCAACCCTGGATTTCCTGCGACTGTTTGAAGTGCAGTACATGGAAGGGCCGTGTTCCGAGAGTTTTGCCGCTTAGAATCGTGTCCAGTGCGCCATGGAACGGGTCGTCCCCGATGGTGCAATACGTCAGCGGACTGTTGGCATCCTTAAATGTCTCGCCCGGCCATTCCACGAATTGCGCAAAATGAAAGAGGAAAGCAGCCTTCACGTCGTACTCCCCGGTGGCAAGAGTCTGGGCCAAGGAAGCGCAAACCAAGGTCAGCGCTGCGATCGCTGCAAGTATCGCTTGGGCCAGTCTCCGCAATGCGCGGCACAAGCTACGGGCATTTGCTGAACACGTCTTTCGGTGCTCCGCGCGGACTGCCGTGCCTGTGTGGTCCAAGATCGCCGGCTCCGTTCTCAGAACTGCCAAGACAATTTGGCGTAGGCGCTGCGTTTGATTTGCGACGAGTTCACGACTTGGAGGGCGTCATTGAATTCCAGATGATGGTCCTTGAGCAAGTTCTGTCCTATTACGTTCAAGGTCAGTTTTTCAGAAAACTTCCAGGCCAGCTGAGTATCCACGCGCGTGTAGGACGGGACGGCCTGCGCATTCAAGCGTCCGACGAAATTGGCGTTCGCATCCCAGGACAGCGCGTGCGGCAGCTCCACGTGGGAGCGAAGTTGTGCTTGATTTCCCGGATTGGACCCTTCCCCGTCGGCAACGCTGACGGTATCCATGCTCGTGGGATCGAGTTGGAGGTCCATGTGAAGAAAGGAATAACCAGGACTGAGCGTCCACAAGCGATTGACCTTCCATTTGCCATATAGCTCTAGTCCATAGGTTGTACCGCGCATTGTGTTGCTCAGTTGCAGGGGATTGATCGTCACGGGGGGAGTGGAACTCGTGTTCGTGAATGGCGGAAGCGGTTCGATGCTCTCAAGATCATGATAGTCGTTGAAGAAGACTGTCATCCCGAGAGACAGCCGGTCGTTTGCTTGAGCCCGGTAGCCTAGCTCGTACGCAATTTCATGCTCTGACCTGATGTTCGGATTGCCTTCGAGCAAGACCTCGGTAGGTCCGGGAAGAGCCGCAAGGGTAGCCTCTAGCCCGTTGCTGCGACGGGTCGGCGTGCGGGTCGCGCGTGAGATGGCCGCCCAATAGGTATTACGCTTGTTGGGAGTCCATGCCACGCGGACGCTGGGATCGAGATCGTATCCAGTGAAATAGCTGTTCTCTACCTTGGTACCGAACGTTAAAAAGAGGCGATCCTGCTTCACGGTGGTTTGATCTTGCACAAACAGGCTGAAAAGATTGCCATTCCAGTCCGCCGGCACAAACGACTGGTCTATGGTTCCCACGGTCTGATCGGCGCTGTGGCGGAATCCCAAACCCCAGATGAGATCCTGACGGCGGCCCAGGGCCAGGTGATTCTGAAATTCAAGATCATAGGTGTCGCGAGTCTCCCGGGACTCCGGTCCGGATCGGGTGTAGCGATCGAAATAGATCTGGACCGTCGTGTCGGCCCGGCTTGAAAAGATGTGATTCCACTTGCTTAGAATATTTCCTCCCGACAATTCGGTGACCTTTTGCAGGAAAACGTTTTGGGGAGGAGAGAGAATGGAATGAACGATGGTAGACCCCGCGCTCCCCAAGTAAAGGTCCCCCTCGGTCGTTAGCGAATCGTTGGCGGAAAGATTGGTGTCGGCGCGGAATCCACCGTGCAGCAGATGCCAGCCATCTTCAGCATCTTGCCCATCCAGGTCCGGAGAATGTTTGCTGTTGAGATATTTTGTGAATAGGCGGTAGATCGTCTTTTCCTTGAGTTTCCCGCCGTACTGCACGGTGCCCGATGCCACCGTCTGCGTCCCCCCGCCGGCAACCAATAGGCCGCCCAGCGTATCGGCGGTCTTTTTTGTTATGACGTTGACAACCCCGTTGACCGCATTGGCTCCCCAAATTGTTCCGCCCGGTCCGCAAATCACCTCAACCCGCTCGACGTCTTCCAATGGCACATCGAGTGTGTCCCAATTCGCTCCGCCGAAGAGTGGCGTATAGACTGCCCGTCCATCGATCAGCACCAAGAGCTTATTCGCAAATTGCGAATTAAATCCCCGGGAGGAAATGGCCCAGGTGTTGGCGTCGATCTGCGCCACGTCGAGCCCTGGCACCATCCGCAGCAACTCCGGAATATTTGTCGCTCCCGAGTGATGAATGTCGTCTTGAGTGATGACAAAAATGGACGCGGCAACTTGGGACAATTTCTGTTCTTTCTTGGAAACCGAGGTCACCTCCATATTCATCAGGTTTTCGAGGCTCACCTGCGTCAGGTCGCCGGGAGAAGCCTGTGTATCCTTCTGCGTCTGAGGAATTTGCCCCCATGCGGATTGGCTTCCTAACAAGAGGAAAGCCGCCGTCAATCTCAGCAAACGAGTCCTCTGCGGCCGCAGCAATCGTTTTCCATCCATTGAACACACCCCCGCGGGACATATGCACGCAACTCGCCAGCGACGAACCCGCGATTCAGCGTCTTTTCGTTTGCTATCAATGATTTGTCGTTTTGGAATGGACTGCAGAACTGCAATTTCCGGCAGTTATCGAATGCGAGTGCCAGAATGGAACAGGAGCGTGCCGTTTCTTCGCGGCGATTCTACCGCGCGAACCTTCGCTTTCGCTCACTTCCGTTGTTCTATTTGGGATCCTTCAGGTGGCTTTCGGAAAAGCCAAACGCTCGACCGCTACGTCGCCGCTCGCGTCCGCGAGATGGTCGCACGCGGAGCGGAAATTTTCGTACCACGTCTGCGTAAAGTTGGTGATGACCTGTTCCGCGGTTTGTCCCGCAATCTTCACGCCGGAATGGACGATATCTCCCCAAGTATGAACACGCGTGCCTTTACTTGCCTGCTCTTCGAAGCTGACCCATTGCGCCAGCACCACCCCGAGCGAATGGTCAATCCATCCCACCTTGTGCGCGGGCTGGCAATTCGTGATCACGTGGCTGACGACCGTCTGCACCGGGTCCAGTACCTCGATTTCCAGGCGGCTGCCCGCTTCCCAGGGCCTTCCTTCGCGCCATTCCACCTGGCCATAGATATTCGCGAATTCATTCCATCGCCGCCAATTCGAGAAAACTTCCCAGGCGAGCTTCCGGCTGGCCTTTGTTGTCACGCAATATTGAAATCGAAACATAACTTGCCGTCTTGCACTCCAGTCTTTCTATTAGCTGGGGGTTCCTTGCGAGGATCCTTCCGGGCCTATTATTTATACATTGTCTCTTTAACGTTGTAAAGGATATAATCTTGCCCAATAAAGAGTGGGAAGGTGGCAGCATGCCGCGCAAAGCCGACGCACATCTCGAAGGACGCATCCTGGACGCCGCCTATCACATTTGGACCAAGCGCGGCGAACATGCCCTCACCATGCGCGCCGTCGCCCGCGCCTCGGGCACCACAACCCCGACGCTATACGAGCGTTTCTCCAACAAAGAAGACCTTCTCTCTTTGCTGCGTCGCCGCGCGCGTTTGAATCTTTTCTCCGCCATCAAACCCTCGCGCACTCCCGCCCAGGTTTGCAGCCGCGTTCTGGACTTCTTTGTCGCGCATCCCAATGACTACCGGCTCATTTCCGAAGATTGGGCCATCGCCTTCGCCCGCAAAGAAGATATGCCCTCGTTCGAATTCCTGAAGCGGAGCCTGGCCTCGCAACTAGGCGGCAAGCCTGACCAGCATACTCCCGTGGCTCTGGCGCTAGTCGCTCTTTTGCACGGTACCGCCACACTGCTTCATTCCGTGAACATCCATCAAAAAATCTCCCGCGATTTCCGCCAGGCGTGCATCTCCGCTTGCCAGGCTCTGATTCAGGCGGCTTCGGCAAAAGGCGCCCATGCGAAGCCCGCGCCCGAAAGGAAGCGGCTGGCGCTCTTTAACCAATAGGAACGGCGCTCCCCTTTCGGCCCCGTTTCATGCCAATATGTATGAAGATGAGCGCCCGGCCCCTGGCGCTTGTGAATCGCATGTCGAGACATTCCAGCCTGCCTTAGACGCCGCGGTTCTCTATCGGTGGTTACACTCCGCGATTCTTGGAGTGTCTCTACCAGCCGACTCAGAAGATCCCGTGGTGAGAGGTGCTTTATGAGCGAACTCTGGAATCAGTGCGAAGGTCAGGTCATCGACGATCGATTCCGCTTACAGCAATACCTGGGCGGGTCAGATGACTCCGCCGTTTTCCTTACGCAGGTTGGCGCTCCGCAGTCTCAAAAAGCTGCCATCAAGTTCATTCCTGCCGGCCCGGCTGCAGAACTTCAGCTCTCGCTCTGGCACCGCATTAAGCAACTTTCACATCCTAATCTGCTTCGCGTTTTCGAAATTGGCCGCTGCCGGCTGCAGAATCGCGATCGTTTGTATGTCGTGATGGAGTATGCCGAAGAAAATCTGGCCCAGATTCTCCCGGAGCGCGCGCTGACAGAGACCGAAGTTCGCGAAATGCTCAGCCCCGTGCTCGACGCGCTGGTTTTTCTCCACAGCAATGGCCTCGTGCATTCGCGTATCAAGCCTTCCAACATTCTCGCCACTACCGATCAATTGAAGCTTTCCAGCGATTCGCTTTTCCCTATCGGTGAGTCGCGCAAATCTTCGAGCCGATTTGATACGCACGACGCCCCGGAAACCGCGGCTTCTGCGCTCACCCCGGCCGCCGACGTCTGGTCTCTCGGTATGACCCTCATCGAAACGCTGACGCAGCGTCCACTCGCATTGCAACCCGGCGGCCAGGCTGACCCGACGGTACCCGAAACCATTCCGCAGCCTTTTCTCGATATCGCGCGTCACGCACTGCGCCGCGATCCCCGGCGCCGCTGGAGCATCGCGGAAATCGCTGCGCGCCTGAATCCCGCCGCCTTCGCCGCTGCGGCTGGGCAAACCATTTCGCCCCAGATCGTTTCTCCTTTGGCCATTCCGCTCTCGCCAGTTGCTGCGGTCCCAGCGGCGAAGCTGCAGGTCCCCAAACTCGATACTCCTCCCCCAAGACCTCAAGCCAAAGCCCAGGCGCAACCATCACGCTCGCAAGCAGCAAGCGCGCCAAAGCAAGCGTTGGTTCTCCCGAACTATGTCGTTCCTGTGGCCGCCGTACTTTTGGTAATCGTGGCGATCATTGCGCTTCCGAAAATCCTGGCGCGCCGTCCCGATTCTTCGCCGTCCGCCTCAACAGCTTCCGCTCCGGCCACCGCGCCGCCAAAGCGGGCCGAGCAGCCCGTGAAACGCGAACTTCCGCCGGCCTCGAAGCCGGCCGCAACTTCCGTAGCGCCAGACTCCCTGAAAAACGCCGCTGAGAAAAAGCCCGTTGCGCCTCCGCAAAATGCGCCAGCCACGACCACGCCTGCCGCGATGCGCACGGAAACCGTCCCGACCGCAAGCGCCTCGAACTCTTCCGCCCCATCATCCGGTGCATCATCGACCCGTGGAGAAGTCCTCGATCAGGTTTTGCCCGACGCCTCTCCGGGAGCCCTCGCCACCATTCACGGCGTCGTTCGCGTCAGCGTCCGCGTAAAGGTCGATCCCACCGGCAATGTCTCCGAGGCTACGCTCGATTCCGCCGGCCCCAGTTCCTATTTCGCCGACCTCGCCGTTAAAGCCGCCCGCCGCTGGCAATTCAATTCACCCGAAGCCGACGGCCACAGCATCCCCAGCGAATGGCTCATCCGCTTCCATTTCACTCCCGCTGGCTCCAAAGCCATCCCGACCCAAACCGCCCCGTAGCATTTGCGAGTGTTTTGTCCCACAACTCCTGAAACCTTGTATTAGGCGGGGGCTTGCCCCGCCCTGGCGAAGCGCCGTAGGCGCGGCACAAATGACAACCCACAACCTCCTCCCAAATCTTGCCGACGTCTTCAGCACTCGTACCATCGTCTCCTGAGGTTTTAACCGGCAGGTTCGCATTTTGCACTCTGGACGGTTTTGCGGAGCGCGCCTTGAAAAAGACCCGCTCCTCTCTCCCGCATCTGCCTCTACTTCACTCCACTCATTATCAACTCGGGCAGAACTCAGAGTGGCCAAAAACCTCCCTCAGCAAAAGTTTGTAACCGCCTGAATCTATAGGCCCGCCCTATGGCAATTTGCGGTGCGGCAGAATCACACGGTTTCGCCTCGTCCCGAAACACGTGAAAATCCACTTGTACGGTAAGCGCGTTTACCAGGACTTGAGGATTAGTTCCGGTTTGTCCGTCATCCGACCACAATCGGGGATTGACCCTGCTGAAGCCTGCCAATCCATTAGATTTCGCTTTTTCGCATCGTATTTACTTGCATTAATAACTTATCTTAAGTAAGGTTAATTATGTGAACGGTCCGGATGAACGGAACTCGGTTTACAGCCATGCTGCGTTCAACTCTTTCGATATTTATTTTTGTCGGGTTGTTTCATTTTCTCTTGCCTGAAGCAACCTTCTCCCAGGGTGAAACTACCAGCGCGATCGTCGGCCAAGTGAGCGATGCAAGCGGCGCGGCGGTGCCTAGCTCCACGGTGACGGTTACGAACAAGGAGACTGGACTGAAGCGAAGCGCGAGTACCGATGACTCGGGCCGATTCAACTTCCCGCAGCTGAAACCAGGTGTGTACTCCGTCAAGGTGGAAGCAGAAGGCTTCGAACCACAGCAGAATGACGCTGTATCGGCTGCCCTGGGCCAGAAGCAAACTGTCGATTTTAGACTCAAGATTGCGCAGTCAAACCAGACCGTTGAGATAAGCAGTGAAGCCCCGATCCTCAACCCGGAGAATGCGAATACGTCCACCACTCTCAATGCACGCGCGCTGGAAGACCTTCCCAACCCAGGCGGAGACTTAACCTACCCACTTCAGTTTGCGGCAGGCGCACTCGTCAACACGGCAGGAAGCGGCAATGATTTCGTTGGCGGTACGAATGGGTATGGCAACGTTGAGTTCAATGGACTGCCCGCTCTCTCAAACGGCTATATCGTCGATGGCCTGGAAACGAATGATCCGCTGACGAATCTGAACAGCGGGCTCTCGACAAACCTTGTCCTCGGACTCAATTCAATATCGGAAGTGACGGTCAATACGCTTTCGTATGCTGTCGATCAGGGGCGGTACGGCGCGTCGCAGGTCAACTACGTTACAAAGTCCGGTTCGAACCAGTTCCATGGGAATCTGTATGAATTGTGGAATGGTTCGAAGTTCAACGCCACCAACTATTTCACGAATGCGACTCCAGGAAATCACAAACCGCGCTCCACACTGAACCACTTTGGAGGCAGTGTGGGCGGCTCGATTATCCACGACAAGCTGTTTTTCTTCTTCGATAGCGAGTGGGTTCGGATTGCACTACCCATCGTTACGGCGACAACAGTTCCAACGCCGGCATTTCAGAATTACGTTTTGCAGCAACTGCCCTTGGGCGGGACCGATTCTGTCACCGGGTCGAGGTATCAGCCCGCGCCGCAGTTGGTGCCGTTCTATCAGAAGATGTTTTCACTCTATGGAAATACCAGCGGAACACCACTCGCCGTACTTGGCTGTCCGTTCGATGTTGGTGGAGGTTTGCCCGCAATTGCGAATGATGGAAACGGTTGCGCAAATCGCCAGAGCGTGTCTCATTCGAGCGATGACCATGAACAGGTCCAGACGGTTCGAATCGATTACAACATCAATGAGAAAAACACCACCTGGTTTCGCTTTCAAACGGACAACGGACTCCAGGCTGCCTACACCGATCCTATCAATCCTTTGTTCAACGCTCTTTCCCCTCAACCCTTGTACTCGTTTGCAGGAGGGTATACGCACGTCTTTTCGCAGAATCTCGTGAATTATTTCAATCCTGCGTTTTCCTGGTATGGAAGCCTGTTTGGTCCTAGCGATTTTCAGAAAACGCTCTCCGCATTCCCGATCGTTTTGCAAGGTAGCGGCGCGAATGCGCCTTTTACCCGTGTCGGGGGACTTGACAACACTTGGGTCCAGGGACGACGCGCCTCCCGGTTCTTTATCAATGACA
>Ga0209698_10009260_pt1 | contig 10087 bp, 7 predicted proteins | sample LitLauG_LLR_2012_FD_187203 | JGI IMG/M metagenome (GOLD analysis project Ga0209698, IMG submission 187203) | Freshwater sediment microbial communities from Pennsylvania, USA - Little Laurel Run_MetaG_LLR_2012 (SPAdes) (version 2) | ecosystem: Environmental > Aquatic > Freshwater > Creek >... | reverse complement strand
AATCTGCACCCTCGATTGCGGCACCATGAATTTCGCGCTCGGCGATTACGTGATGACCAACACGCCCTCGATCCTGCGGGCGATGGCGGCTAAGGTGCAGGCGCTCGGGGTACGGCCGGAACTGGAGGTTTTCGACGCCGGCCACCTTGTATTCGTCAAGCAACTGATCGCCGAGGGGTTGATCGACGCGCCTGCGATGATCCAGCTTTGTCTGGGCATTCCCTATGGGGCGCCCGACGATCCGCTGACGTTGATGGCGCTGGTCAGCCAGATGCCGCCCGGCGCCGTGTTCAGCGCGTTCTCCATCGGGCGCAACCAACTCCCCTTCGTCGCGATGGCGGCGCTGGCGGGCGGCAATGCGCGCGTCGGGCTGGAGGACAATCTTTTTCTCGACCGGGGCGTGCTCGCCTCCAACGGCCAGCTTGTCGAGCGCGCCGCGACGATCCTCACCAATATGGGCGCGCGGGTGCTGGCGCCGGCTGAAGTGCGCGCCAAACTCAAACTCGTCAAACGGGGTTGAGATGAGCCGACAAAACATCGCGCTTGTCGGCGGCGGCGTGATCGGCGCGGGCTGGGCGGCGCGGTTCCTGCTGGAGGGCCACGACGTCGCCGTCTACGATCCCGACCCCGAGCTCGCCCGCAAGCTTGATCAGGCGATCGCAGCGGCGCGCAAGGCGCGGACGGCGCTTTTTCCCGGCGATACGACCGCCGAAGGTGCGCTGAAACTCGTCCCCACGATCGAGGCCGCCGTCGCAGGCGCCGATTTCGTGCAGGAAAGCCTGCCCGAGCGCGAAGACCTGAAACAGAGCGTGCTGAAGGCCATCGACGCGGCGGCGCGGGCGGAGACCATCATCGCCTCCTCGACCTCGGGCCTATTGCCGACGCGGCTGCAAGCTGCGATGGCGAAGCCGGAGCGGTTTGTCGTCGGCCATCCGTTCAATCCGGTTTATCTGCTGCCGCTGGTTGAAGTCTGCGGCGGCGCGCGAACGAGCGAGGCGACAAAACAGGCGGCGATGGCGCTTTACACAAGCATCGGCATGAAGCCGCTGCATGTGCGCAAGGAGATCGACGGCTTCATCGCCGACCGGCTTCTGGAGGCGCTGTGGCGCGAGGCTCTGTGGCTGGTCAATGACGGCGTGGCGACGACGCAGGAGATCGACGACGCCATCCGCTACGGCGCTGGCCTGCGCTGGTCGTTCATGGGCACGTTCCTCATCTATCGCATGGCGGGCGGCGAGGCGGGGATGAGGCATTTCCTCGAACAATTCGGCCCCGCGCTCAAACTGCCGTGGACGAAGCTGGAGGCGCCCGAACTGACCGAGGCGCTGATTGACCGCGTCGCCGAACAGTCTGACGCGCAAGCCGGCGCCGCCTCGATCCGCGATCTGGAGGCGCGCCGCGACGGCTGTCTCGTGGCGGTGCTCGACGCTTTGCGTGGTCAGGATTTCGCAGCCGGGGCGGTTCTCGGCGAACACGGGCGGCGCCTTGCGGGGCGCACACCCCCGTGAAATGGGCGCCCCGCCACCGCGAGGGGCGCTATTGTGTTTGAAAACAACCGCGTTGATAATGCCTTGCCCTTGGGTCCGCCTAAAGGGGGCCGGGCGGAAACGGGTGTGGAGGAGATCATCGTCATGTTGAACGACATCGAAAGCCGCCGGGGCCTGATCCTCGATCGGCGCCAGCTTATGGCGGGCGCCGCCGCACTGGGCCTCAGCGCTGGCTTTGCGCGCGCCGCAGAGACCCCTAAGAAGGGCGGAACGCTGCGGCTCGGCATGGAGGGCGGCAGCGCCTCAGACAGTCTTGACCCTCGCACCTACGCCGACTCGATCCCGATTTCCTACGGTTGGCAGCTCTGGAATGGTCTCGTCGAGATCGACGAGAAGGGCGATCCCACAGGCGAACTCGCCGAGAGTTGGGAAGCAAAACCCGGCGCGACCGAGTGGATCTTCAACATCCGCAAGGGCGTCACCTTCGGCTCCGGCAAGACGCTCGACGCCGACGACGTCATCTATTCGTTGAACCTGCATCGCGGCGAGACCAAATCTGGCGCGAAGGATCTTCTGTCGGGTATTTCCGACATCAAGAAGCTGAACGCCAACCAGATCCAGATCACGCTGAAGAGCGCGGATGCTGGCCTGCCCACGGTGTTCGCCGATTATCACATTCTCATCGTACCCAACAACTTCACCGACTTCTCCAAGCCCGACGGCACCGGCGCCTTCGAACTCGATCATTTCGAGCCTGGCGTGCGCGTGCTGACCAAGGCCAAGAAGGGCGATTACTGGAAGACGGGGCGCGGCCATTTCGACAGCGTCGAACTGCGCTATATCCCCGATGTGGCGGCGCGAACGCAGGCGCTCAAGTCCGGCCAGATCGACGCGGCCAACCGCCTTGCGCCCAAGACGATCTCGCTCGACATGCGCGATCCCAACCTCAACATCGTGCGCACCAAGGGCACCGGCAACCGCTTCGCCTGGGTGGCGCTGTGCGACACCGACCCCTACAGCAACCTCGATCTCAGGCTCGCGCTCAAATACGGCATCGACAGGCAGAAGATCATCGACAACGTCCACCACGGCTTCGCCACGATGGGCAACGACACGACCGTGGCGCCGTCGCAGAAGTATTATGCGAGCGACATCCCGCAGCGCCCTTACGATCCCGACAAGGCGGCGTTTCATTTCAAGAAGGCGGGCCTCGCCAACGCCAAGCTGGAGCTGCAAGTTTCCGAAGGCGCGTTCTCCGGCGCGACCGACAGCGCGGTGCTCTATCAGGAGGCGCTGCAGAAGGCTGGCGTCGCGCTCGACGTCAAGCGCGTCTCGGGCGACGGCTATTGGGACAACGTGTGGCTGAAGGCGCCGTTCTCGGCGGTCTATTGGGGCGGGCGTCCAAGCGCCGACAACCAACTCGCGCAGACGTTCCTCTCCACCGCCAACTGGAACGACACGCATTGGCGCCGGCCCGAGTTTGACAAGCTCATCACCGCGGCGCGCGCCGAGCTCGACGACAAGAAGCGCGGCCAGCTCTACGGCGAGGCCCAGAAGTTGATCTGGGAGGATGGCGGCATGGTGTGCTTCGCGATCGGCGATTACCTGGACGGCTACACAAAGAAGGTGAAGGGCACGGCGCCGCATCCACACTACGATATGTGCGATCAGCGTATCGCGGAAAAGGGCTGGTTCGCATAAGGGTAACGCAAAAGGGAGAGCGGGCACGTGTTACGTCTGATCGCGACGCGGTTCGCTCTCGGAATTCTGACCCTTCTGGCGGTTTCTGCGCTGATTTTTGTCTGCACGCAGATTCTGCCGGGAGACGTCGCCTCGGCCGTGCTCGGCCAGTCGGCGACGCCGGAGGCGCTCAAAGTGTTCCGGGCCGAATTGGGGCTCGATAAGCCCGCATACGTGCGTTATCTGACATGGTTGCTTGGCGTGCTCCACGGCGACTTCGGCAAGGCGCTCACCAACGGGCTGGTGATCTCGGACCAACTGGCGCCGCGCTTCGCCAACACGCTGTTTCTGGCGGCCTATTCGGCTATCATCGCCGTGCCGCTCGCTGTGGGCCTCGGCATTCTCTCGGCGATCCGCGAGGGGCGTCTCACCGACCGTCTCGCCAATATTTTGACGCTGATCGCGATTTCGGTGCCCGAGTTCTTCGTCGCCTATATCCTCATCATCGTGTTCGCGATCCAACTGGCCTGGTTCCCGTCGCTGGCGACGGTGGATTCGAGCATGGGGTTGGGCGAGCGCATCTACACCGCCTTTCTGCCTGCACTGACGCTGACGCTGGTGGTGATGGCGCACATGCTGCGGATGACGCGCAATTCCGTGCTGTCGATCATGTCGACGCCCTACATTGAAATGGCGTTTCTCAAGGGCCTGACGCGAGGCCGCGTCGTGTCGCGCCACGCGCTGCCCAACGCGCTGGGGCCAATCGTCTCGGTGGTGGCGCTGAATTTGGCTTACTTGGTCGTCGGCGTCGTGGTGGTTGAGAACGTGTTTGTCTACCCCGGCGTCGGACAATATATGGTGGACGCCGTGGCCAAAAGGGACGTGCCGGTTATTCAGGCGTGCGGACTGGTGTTTGCGGGCGTATTCGTCACGCTCAACACGCTCGCCGACATGCTCGCCATTCTCGCCAATCCCCGCTTGCGCCGGCGTCGCTGAGCCATGACCATCCTCGGACATCGCGCCCCCGTCACCGCCCAGATCGGGCTTCTCATCGTCGCTCTGTTCTTGCTGACGGCGATAATAGGGCCATGGTTCGCGCCCTACGCCGAGTCGCAATCGGTTGGCGAAACCTGGGCGCCGCCTTCGGGCCAGATGTGGTTCGGCGCGGATCAGATTGGTCGCGACATGCTGACCCGTCTCATCTATGGCGCCCGGACAACCATCGGCATCGCCGCGGCGACGACGGTGGTTTCGGCCTTTATCGGCATCGCGCTGGGTTTCACGGCGGCGACGCTCGGCGGATGGGTCGACATGTTGCTGTCTCGTCTGGTCGACGTCATATTATCGATCCCGCCGCTGATTCTGGCGCTGATCGTGCTGGGCGTATTCGGCTCCTCGATCCCGGTGCTGGTGTTGACCATCGCCATCGTCGATTCGCCAAAAGTATTCCGGCTCGCGCGCGCCCTCGGCATGAACATCGTCGTCCTGGATTTCGTCGAGGTGGCGAGGATGCGTGGCGAAGGCCTGTGGTGGATCATGCGCTCCGAGATCCTGCCCAACACCGCGGCGCCGCTGATCTCCGAGTTCGGCCTGCGCTTCTGCTTCAACTTCCTGTTTGTGGCGGCGCTCAGTTTCCTGGGGGTCGGCGTGCAGCCGCCCTATGCGGACTGGGGCGGCATGGTGCGAGAGAACGCGGGTGCGCTGCCTTACGGCCTGTTCGCCCCGCTGTTTCCCGCCGTCGCCATCGCGGCGATGACGGTGGGCGTCAATCTCGTGGTTGACTGGTTGCTGTCGATCGACGCGCGGCCTTCGGGCGCGCAGGCGGAGATGTGAGAATGGCCGACGATCTCGTCCTCACGCTTGAAGGTCTGGAGGTCCAGACGATCGGCGGCGTGACGTTGGTCGATAAAGTCGATGTGACCTTGAAGCGCGGCGAAATCCTTGGCCTCATCGGCGAATCGGGCGCAGGCAAATCGACCATCGGCCTCGCCGCGATGGCCTATGCGCGCGCTGGTTGCCGGATCACAGGCGGGCGCATCAGCATCAACGGGGTCGAGTTGCGCGCCTCGACCGCCGCCGCGCGCCGAAACTTCCGCGGCAAGAGCATCGCCTATATCGCGCAGAGCGCGGCGGCCTCGTTCAACCCGGCGATGAAGCTGATGGATCAAGTCTGCGAGGCGCCGGTCACGCATGGCGTGATGAGCCGAGCGGACGCCGAGAAATATGCGCGAGTGCTGTTCGCCAAATTGCAATTGCCGAACCCCGAAACGTTCGGCGACCGCTATCCCCACGAGGTTTCGGGCGGGCAGTTGCAGCGCGCGATGGCGGCGATGGCGATGAGTTGCCGCCCCGACATCATCGTGCTCGACGAACCCACAACCGCGCTCGACGTGACGACGCAGATCGAGGTGCTAGCGCTGCTGCGCGACCTCATCCGCGAATACGGCACGGCGGGGCTCTATATCACCCACGACCTCGCCGTGGTGGCGCAGATCGCGCATCGCATCATGGTGCTGCGCCACGGCAAGTTGGTTGAGGTCGGCGACGCCAAGCAGATATTGGAGGCGCCCTCGACGCCTTACGCCACCGCGCTTGTCAACGAACGCCGCGCGGCGACGCACAACCCGCTGATCGACCCGCCCGCTGGCGCCGAGCCGCTGCTCAACGTGACAAGCGTGGAGGCCGGTTATCGACCGGGCACGACGGTTGTGCGCGGCATCAGTTTCCAGCTCGCGCGCGGCGAGACGTTAGCGGTGGTGGGGGAATCGGGCTCCGGCAAATCCTCGTTGGCGCGCGTGGTTGCGGGGCTGCTGCCGCGCCGCTCGGGCGATGTGCAACTTGCCGGCGTGTCGCTGGCCGCTGCAATAGCCAACCGCCCGCGCGAGGTGCTGCGTCGGATGCAGATGGTGCACCAGATGCCCGACACCGCGCTCAATCCGCGCCAGACCTTGGGAGATATTATCGGCCGGCCGATGGCCTTGTTCTTTGATCGGTCGACCTCGCAGGTGAGGGACAGGGTCGCCCAGTTGTTGACGCAGGTGGGCCTGCCCGCCGATTTCGCCAAGCGCAGGCCGGGGCAGCTCTCGGGCGGACAGAAGCAGCGCGTCTGCATCGCGCGCGCGCTCGCCGCCGAGCCCGATCTTATCATCTGCGACGAGCCGACCTCGGCGCTCGATCCCCTTGTCGCCGAAGAGGTTCTGAAGCTGTTGCGCGCGCTTCAGGATGATATGGGGCTTGCCTATATGTTCATCACCCATGATCTGGGCACGGTGCGGCGCATCGCGCATCGCACGGCGGTGATGCTGAAAGGCGAGATCATCGCGCAGGGGCCGACGGCGCAAATCTTTGCGCCGCCCTATCATCCCTACACCGAGAAGCTGATCTCCTCCGTCCCCGAGATGGACACGACCTGGCTCGATCACGTGCTGGCCAGCCGCCCTGCGGCCTGAGATGCGCGTCGAGGAACATTTCTTCATACCGCTCGCCGACGGCTGCCGTCTCGCCGCGCGGGCGTGGTTTCCCGATGCGGAGCGGGCGCCCGCGATCCTCGAATATATCCCCTATCGCAAGCGCGATGGCACGCGGGGCCGCGACGAACCGATGCATGGGTATTTCGCCACGCACGGGTATGTTTCGGTGCGAGTGGACATTCGCGGTTCCGGCGAGTCCGACGGCCTGCTGCGCGATGAATATCTGCAACGCGAACTCGACGACGCCTGCAAGGTCATCGACTGGTTGAGCCGTCAGCCGTGGTGCGACGGCAACGTCGGCATAATGGGCAAGTCGTGGGGCGGCTTCAATGCGTTGCAGGTGGCGGCGATGCGGCCCCCCGCGCTGAAGGCGATCATCACGGTGTGCTCCACGGACGATCGCTACGCCGACGACGTCCATTACATGGGCGGCTGTCTGCTCAACGACAATCTGTGGTGGGGCGCGATCATGCTGGCCTATCAGGCCCGCCCGCCGGACCCAGCGCTGCGCGGCGACTGGCGCGAAGTCTGGTTGCAGCGGCTCGACGCCATGCCGTTCTGGCCGGCGCTGTGGTTGCGGCGTCAAAGGCGCGACGCCTATTGGCGGCATGGTTCCGTTTGTGAGAATTTTGCGGCCATACAATGCCCTGTCTTCGCGGTCGGCGGCTGGGCGGACGCCTACACCAATGCGATCCCACGTTTGCTTGAGGGGCTGACGGTCCCCCGCCTCGGCCTCATCGGCCCCTGGGCGCATCTCTATCCCCACGACGGCAAGCCGGGTCCGAGCGTCGGTTTCCTGCAAGAGGCGGTGCGCTGGTGGGACCATTGGTTGAAGGGCGCTGACAACGGCGTGATGGGTCAACCGATCCTGCGCGCCTTCATCGAGGACGGCGGCGAAAAGGAGAACCGCGAGACGGCGGCCGGGCGGTTCGTGAGCGAAGCGCAATGGCCCTCGCCGCAGATCGCGCGGCGGACGATGAGCGTCAACGCGGCGGGGCTCGACCGGCCCGCCGATGCGTCGCAGGCGCAGATTCGCTCGCCCTTGTGGACGGGTTCGGGCGCGGGCGAATGGATGGGGACCGGCGCGCCGCATGAGGCGGCGTGGGACCAGCGGCTTGACGACGGCTTTTCGCTTGTGTTCGACGGGGCGCCGCTACTGGCGCCGCTGGAGATTTTGGGCGCCGCCGAGTTTGAAGCTGAGATCGCCTCCGACAAACCGGTCGCGCAGCTGTGCGTGCGACTGTGCGACGTCGCGCCCGACGGCGCGTCGCGGCGCGTCTCCTATGGCGTCCTGAACCTCACGCATCGCGACGGCCATGCCGAACCGCGCGCGCTTGAGCCGGGCGTGTTCTATCGCATACGGGTCAGGCTCAACGATTGCGGCTATCGCCTCGCCCCCGGCCATCGGCTGCGGCTGGCGATTTCGACGGCCTATTGGCCGCTGATCTGGCCCGCGCCGGACGCCGCAACCCTGACGCTGCGCCTGCCCGCCGCACTGAGCCTGCCGGTTCGCCACGCTCCGCAGGACCAACCGGCCGTCGACTTCGCCGCGCGCGAGACCGCCGCCGACGCGCCCAAAACCTCGCTGTCCCTGGGCCGTGTCGAGCGCCGCGTCGGTTTCGACCTCGGCGCGGGTGTCGCGACCTATGAAACCCTGGGGGAGGGCGGGCTGTTCGGCGAAGGCGCCTATCGTTACGACGACATCGACACGAGAGTGTCGCACGACCTCAGCCGGCGCTTTCGCATCGGCGCCGACGATCCCCTCAGCGCCGCTTACGATCTCGACCAGACTTACGAGATGGGGCGCGAGGGCTGGCGCATCCGCATCGAGACGCAGGTATCGATGCACGCCACGGCCACCGATTTCGTGCTGGAGGCCCGCCTTTGCGCCTATGAAAACGGCGAAATCGTCAGCGAACGGCGCTTTGACGAAACGATTGCGCGCGATTTGCTTTGAAAGCGACAGCGGGGCGTGACTTTTGCCGCGACCCGTGACAGAGGTTTTCTATTCCATAAATCCACAAGGAGGCCGTATTGTCGCTCGACATTGCGCCGCGCGTCGCCGTTATTGGGGCCGGGATCACCGGCATCACTACCGCTTACGATCTCGTCAAACGCGGAGCGCAGGTGACGATCTTTGACCGTCAGCCTTATGCCGCGATGGAGACTTCGTTCGCAAATGGCGGACAACTCTCCGTCAGCAACGCGGAAGCCTGGAATTCTTGGACGACGGTGTGGAAGGGCATCAAATGGATGACCCAGCCGGGGGCGCCGCTGCTGGTCAATCCGACGCCGACCTGGCACAAGATTTCCTGGATGGCGTCGTTCATCGGCAACATTCCCCGCTATGAGGACAACACGATCACGACCGTGCGGCTGGCTTTGGAGGCGCTCGACCGGCTGACGGAGATCGCCAAGGCCGAGAACATCGACTTCGACCGCGAAAGCCGGGGCATCCTGCATTTCTATGCGACGAAGGAAGAGTTCGACAAGGCGGGCAAGCTCTCGAAACTCTACGCCAAAGGCGGATTGGAACGCAGGGCTGTCACCCCCGACGAGATGCGTAAGATCGAGCCGGCGCTGAAAGGCGCCTACTACGGCGGTTATTTCACGCCGACCGACTTCACCGGCGACATTCACAAGTTCACCATCGGCCTCGCCAAAGCGTGCGAGCGGCTCGGCGTCGAGATGCGGCTTTCGGACGAGGTGCTGTCGGTCGCCGCCAGCGACAAGGGGGTGACGGTCATCGCGCAATCCACGGAGCCCAACCTCGAAAAGGCCGCGCCGCCCACGGAGGTTTATCTGTTCGATCGCATCGTGGTGTGCGGCGGCGTGATGTCGCGCTCGCTGGCGCGGCAACTGGGCGACCGGGTCAACATCTATCCGGTGAAGGGCTATTCGATCACCGTCAATCTGCCGGAAGACAACGAAAGCGCCGCGCCGTATGTGAGCCTGCTCGACGACGCGTCCAAGATCGTGAGTTCGCGGCTCGGACGCTCGCGGCTGCGCGTCGCGGGTACGGCGGAGTTCAATGGCTACAACCGCGACATCCGCGCCGAGCGCATCGACCCGCTTATCAACTGGTGCCGATCACATTTTCCAGGCCTCAACACGCGCCATTCCGTACCGTGGACGGGGTTGCGGCCGATGATGCCAGGCATGCTGCCGAAGGTCGGGCGGGGGCGCAATCCGCGCGTGTTCTACAACACCGGACACGGGCATCTGGGCTGGACCCTGGCGGCGGCGACGTCGGATCACGTGGCGGCGCTGGTGATGGCCAAGCCGAACGTGCCGTGAAGGTATGTTTGTTTGAACGCCAAACAGGTCGACGGGCTCTTGCGCCCTCTCATACGTAAGCGGGTAGCCGAGGCCGTTCTGGTGGAGGCGGCCTTTGGGGTGGTAGCGATGCTGCATGGATAGCAGGATCTATGTCTACGCCTATTCGCAGAA
>Ga0209698_10009259_pt1 | contig 10087 bp, 5 predicted proteins | sample LitLauG_LLR_2012_FD_187203 | JGI IMG/M metagenome (GOLD analysis project Ga0209698, IMG submission 187203) | Freshwater sediment microbial communities from Pennsylvania, USA - Little Laurel Run_MetaG_LLR_2012 (SPAdes) (version 2) | ecosystem: Environmental > Aquatic > Freshwater > Creek >... | reverse complement strand
CCAGGGCGCCGGCCCGGAACCAGGCCTCGGTCAGGGAGGGGAGAAGCTGAGTGGCGCGGTCGTAGGCCGCGATTGCGCCGCCGATATCGCACAGCTTCTCCAAGGCGATTCCCAGGCGGAAATAGGCATCGGCGTAGCGCGGGTTGCTGGCGATGGCCCGCTGCAATGCCGCGACGGCATCTGGCATGCGGCCGACCTCGAGGCAGGCAAGGCCGAGGTCGTGCTGGATGGTTGGATTGGACGGCTGCAGCAGCGCGGCATCGCGCAAGGGTGCGATCGCATCCGCCGGTCGCCCATCCTTGAGCAACTGGGTGGCGAGCGCAAGCAGAGGCGCCACCTGCTGCAGCGCGGCTGCGTCGGGAGACTGGGACATAGCGCTAACCTAGCGTGGAAGCTGTGCCGTGGCAATGCCGTACGAATAACTGATCAGCAGAAAAAGTCAAAGCGGCTCGGACTAAAACATAAATCTCACGGAGAACTGCAGGATTCGTGGCAGGCCATTGGGGCTGATTTCCTGCAGCGTACCGAAGTTGCCCGGGCCGGAATTGGGCACCAGGTAACAGGTTTGATTCAGCGTAGCCCCGTCGCCGCAGTTTGTGCCGATCGGGTTGTATTGCAGTTGATTGATGCCGTTGCCGTTCTGAACGTAGTAGTTCGGGTGATTGAAGAGATTGAAGGCTTGCGCCTGAAATTCCAGTTCCACGCCTTCGTGAATTTCGAATGTGCGACCCAATCCGGCGTCGATCCTCTTCAGCCATGGTCCATAGAAAGAATTCAGGCCGATTCCCGGTGTGGGGCCAGCTCCATTGATGCCGCCTGCAGTGTTAGCCGTGTCTTCGTTAAAGGCGGTGTCGTTCAAGTTGTCACCATTGGCGGCGGGAGCCAATAATCCCGTGTACGGACGTCCGGAAGAAAACTCCGTAACACTGCTCAGCCTCCAGCCGGAAAGCAGGGTGCGCGCGGTGCCCGGAGCGACAAGACTCTCTAGTCGCGGCTCATAAACGGCAGCCAGCGTGATCCGGTGCCGCTGGTCCAGCAGGGAAGGAGCATGGGTATTGCGGAAGTCGAACTGATTATTGAAGTCCATGCCGTCGAGCATCATGCTTTTCGCGAACGTGTAAGAAGCCTGCAATGAAAGTGCGCGCATGCGCCGCTGCAGCTGCACGAAGAAAGAGTTGTAGTGATTTTGAGCGGGGCTGATCAGTTCGTTGATCTGGTTGAACTGAGAGGTGATGCGGCCTTCCGTGAGCAGGCCGCTATCCATGTTCGGCAGGACGTAGGTGGGACCGCTGCAGGGAAAGGTAACCGTGTTGGGAGGACAGACGATGTAGTTCGTTGCGCCCGTCAACGGCATCAGATTCAGATCATAGGCACTGCCCGAGAACAGATGCACACCGTGGTTCCACATCGTCCCGAGGCTTAGGGTTGTGTTCTCCGCAATCTCACGCTCGATCTGCAAACTCGACTGCAGAATGTAGGGCACCCGGAACTGCGGTGAAATCAGGGAAATGTCGGGAGAAGCCTGGAATAACGGCGAATTCGAAGGAAGGATATTCGGAAAGGTCGGCGCCTGTTGATTCGGCGCGCCGCCATTGTATTGCGCACTTACCGAAGATTGCTGGGACGACAGCCCGTTTGAGATCACCGCGTTGCGGTAGTTCAGGCCGTTCATGTTGGTATAGAACATGCCGAATCCTCCGCGCACGACCGTCTTCGATGCGGGCTGCCAGGCAAATCCGAATCGCGGCGCCAGACGTTGAAACTGATTCGGATAGCGCCCGGTCAGCGGGAAAGCCGGATTCTTCGCCGGCTGCGGATAGACCTGGAAGTCCTCACGCAGTCCCATTTCGAGAGTCAACTTTGGCAATGCACGAAACGAGTCCTGCACATAGAACCCGTAGTAAGGCACCGAAAAAGAAAATGTTGGATTTCCCGCGGCCTGGCTAAATCTGCTGTATTGACCGAGGGCAAAGGCTTGCAGGCTGGGAAACTCGTAGAGTCCAAGCGGCGAGCCGAAATCGACAGCCGCATTCGGGTCGGCGCCGCCATCTTCCGTGTCCGCATCCGAGGAACGGCTCCCATCGAAGCCGAATTGCAGCGTGTGTTTGCCGATCACGTAGTCCACGCGGTCGGAAAGAGAGTACTGTTTTTCGAAAACTCTCCCGATGGAAAAGGCTGCGTTTCCAAGAGTAAACGATGCTGGACTATCCAGAATCACCGTCGGCGTGTTTGTAGCCAGGCCGCTGGGGGTTGCGATTTCGTTGTCTTGCGACGTGCCCGCGTGGAATTCATTCAACAGTCTGGACGAGAACGCGTGCGTCCATCCCAGGCTCGCCCCAAACGTATGCACGTAGGCATTGGCCAGCGTTTGCAGGCCGTAATTGCCTTCGGTTGGGTCGGTGATGACGCCTCCGGGGGAGTTGAAACGATTGAAGTTCAAGCTAAGGAATAAGCCGTCGCGAGAACTGGCCCGGGAATCCAGCCGGGGCGTAAACACCAGATCGTTGCGCTTCCTGGTCCGGCTCCCCAGATTGGAATTCAACGCCTCGATGGCATTGGACACTTGTTGCAGGTACAGGGGATTGTTTGCGTCGGGCGCGATTTCGGCGCCCGGCAAAGGCAAAGGTCCGTTTGGCGTTGGAAGCGCAGTTCCATCCGGGATTCCAAATTGAGAGGACAAGAAACCGGGCTGCGTCGGGTTCAGCGACTGGTTGATCACGGAAAATGGATCACTTCGCAGTTGCTGCTCATAGTCCAGGAAGAACCACAAGCGGTTTCCCACGATTGGCCCGCCCAGGCCAGCACCGAATTGCTGCAGAGTATCCTGCGGTTTCGGAAGACCTGCCGCCTTGTCAAGGGCGTCGTTCGCCCCCGTAGCGGAGTTGCGGTTGTAATAGAAGGCGCTGCCGTGGAACGCATTGCTCCCCGAGCGAGTCACTGCATTGACGAACCCGGCTCCACCACCGTACACGGCAGAGTACGGGCTGACCGAAACCTGGAATTCCTCGATGGCTTCTTCGCCATACAGATAAGGAATGCGATAACGCCCGATAATATCGTCGAAGTAGTTGTTGGTGGCATTGGTCCCGTCGACGGTGAATGCATTCGAGCCATTTCCATTGGCGTAGCCGGAGTCCTCTCCGCCCTGCTGTCCTGCAACGCTGATCAGGCCCGTATCGCCGTCATAGCTGGTATTGGGCGTCAAGGCCGTGAAATTGGTGTAGCGGCGCCCATTGAGCGGCAGTTCATCGATCAAAGAGCGATCCATCACGGTGCTGGCCGAGGATTCCACTGGCCGCAAAAGGGGCATCGAGCCGGTTACTCGTACCGTTTCCCGGGCGGCTCCAGCTTGCAACGTGACGTCTTGCAACGTTGTATTTCCGACTTGGACGCGCACCAAAGCCTCGGTATCGCGAAAACCCTTGAGGGATGCCGTGATGGAATACGTCCCCGGCATCAGTGCTGCAAATCGATAAAGGCCGTCGCGATTGGTCGCGGTCGATTGCTGCACACCCGTGTCCAGGCTCTGCAAGACCAGGGAGGCTCCAGGAACAACTGCGGCACTTGCATCGGTGACACGGCCGCTGATGGCTCCCGTCAAGACCACATTCTGCGCCGACAGTTGGAGGCAGCAGGCCGAGATCAACAAAGCGCCATAAAAGGCCAGGCGATTTGTTGCCTGGATCCTGCGGCGCGACTGAGCCGGGCGACTGAAAAACAAGTCGGGAGAGCGGCGGCTCAGCAGCGTTATGAAGGTCGTCTTTCGCACACAGAGTAGTGCCTCGAAGAGGGAAGAAAAATACCGTAACTGCGGAAAGTTAACCACGCATCACCAGACCGTTAATGCTGCATTAAAATGTTAACCCATCCTTGCGTCTCGGCTTTTTGAGCGTGCCGCCCTAAGCATTCCTTCGCCGCAATCCACAGGTTCCATTCTTCCGCACCCCTGCATTGCAGTTTGTGTCCCGGATCACTTTTCCACAAATATTTCGCTGCAGCAGGGAATAAGAGTGGGCACCTCGCAGTTATTAGCTGCGAGACCCCAACTCAGGAGAGGATATGGCAAACCAGAAGCAAAACGACCCGAATTCGGCGATTCTTGATGACGATGGTGTCGACCGTCGCGGCTTTCTCAAGTGCATGGCTTGGGCTGGCACAGGACTTGTGTGGACCATGAGCGGCGGCGTTCCCGTGTCCCATTCCTTCTCGAAACACCACGCGAAATCCTCCGATCTCAACTTTGTTCAGATCAGCGACAGCCATATGGGTTTCAACAAGCCCGCGAACCCGGATGTCGTCGGCACACTGAAAACCGCCATTGACCAGATCAACGGCCTGGCCACGCAGCCCGAGTTTTTGCTGCACACCGGCGATATCAGCCATCTTTCCAAACCGGAAGAGTTCGACAACGTCGACCAGATACTGAAAAGCGCTACGGCCAAGGACATCTTCTACGTGCCGGGCGAACACGACCTGCTCGACGATAACGGCAAAACTTACCTCGAGCGCTACGGCAAGAATACGAAAGGCGCGGGCTGGTACAGCTTCGACAAAAAAGGCGTGCATTTCATTGGTCTGGTCAACGTCGTGAATCTGAAGGCTGGCGGTCTGGCCTCGCTCGGCCATGAACAGCTCGAGTGGATGGAAGATGACGTCCAGCATCTCAGCCCCAGCACGCCGATCGTCGTCTTCGCTCACATTCCGCTATGGTCGATCTATCCCGAATGGGGATGGGGCACCGACGACAGCGCGCAGGCGCTGGCCTACCTCAAGAAGTTCGGTTCCGTCACCGTCCTCAACGGCCACATTCATCAGATCATGCAAAAGGTAGAAGGCAGGGTCACCTTTCATACCGCGAGGTCCACGGCATTTCCACAACCCGAACCTGGCAAGGCCCCATCGCCCGGACCAATGAAGGTCCCGGCCGATCAATTGAAAAGCGTCTTGGGAATCACTGACGTGAACTATGTCAAAGGAAAACACGCCCTGGCGGTAGTTGATTCGACCCTCGGTTCGTGATGGAGATGGTGCAGGCCCAAAGCGGGGAATTCAAATTCGACGGAGAAAGGAAGATTGAATCATGAGGAAATGTTTGCAACGTACAGGTTTTGTTGCGCGGGCGATGATCGCAGGGACCCTGCTGGTCGCGGTATCGTCCGGCGTCAACGCGCAGCAGCCATCAAACGCCGAGATCAAAATCGACAATTTCATTTTCGGTCCGGCAACGCTCACCGTGGCCGCAGGAACCACTGTTACCTGGATCAACCGGGACGACATTCCCCACAAGGTCGCCAGCACTGACGAGGTGTTCAAGTCCAAAGCCCTCGATACGGATGACAAATTTTCCTACACGTTCTCCAAAGCCGGAACGTATCCCTACTTCTGTTCGCTCCACCCCAAAATGACAGGCAAAGTCGTGGTGCAGTGAGCGGCTGAGGATCGGATCGGAGAAGGCTTGTCGATTCCGTCAGGGAAGGGAACCATTACCAAGAGCACGGCAGGAGAACAACGGTTGAACGACGGATTCCTCGAAACGGGAGCGACTCGCTCCACCGACCTGGTGCTGCTCCTTGAGATCGCCATGGGAGTAGGTCTGCTCATTGGGGCGGTGTTTGCACGTAAGCGGCGATTTCGGCTCCATGCCTGGTGCCAGTCCATCATCGTAGTTCTGAACCTCGCCGTTGTCGTGCTGGTCATGGTTCCGTCGTTTCACGTGAATGTTCTCCCAAAGATTCCGGTCAAACTTGGCAAGGCGTACTACGCACTGGCGGCTGCTCACGCCGCGCTCGGAAGCGTCGCGGAGATCGGAGCGCTGTACATCCTGCTTGCTGCCGGCACCAAGATCTTGCCGCCAAAATTCCGCCTAACCGAATACAAGGTGTGGATGCGAAGTATTCTTGTGCTCTGGTGGATCGGTCTCTTGCTGGGCCTCGCAACCTACGGACGTTGGTATGTTCACAGATAGCGTTTGACTATTCGAGGCTGAACGAATAGTCTGGCAAAAGCCTCTCCCCTAGCCTTGTTTGGCCGATTTCCGTTTGGACGTTCCCGGGCAATTTCGCACCCCGAGGTTCGGGGGCAAACGGCAAGCTGCGGTATAGCCGGCTGTTTATAAACACTCAGTAAGCCTGCCCCGATCGGGCAAGAGTATGTGCCGAAATTTGGGCGCCGACACTTCGTTTGATCGAGATCGCGGCATTTTGGAAGCAACCTCAGTCAATAGGAGAACTCATGCGGGTGGGTAGAGGAATCGTTGCGGTCGCGGCCGCTATTGTGGTTTTGGGAATTGCCGGAACTTCTACAGCTTTCGGCCAATGTCCAACCTCTCCGAACTATTCTCCGGATTTCTCCTCGAACCAGAGTTGCCTGACCCTGAATGGTGTCAACTACGCGACCCCAAGCAACGCCTTTCCGTCGTTCCAGTCGCCCATCGCGCCCGCTCCGCCCAGCGTGTCAAGTGTGCTGCGACTCACGCCGAGTGCTCCGTATTGGGCCGGGTCGGCGTTGTACCAGACGCCGCAGCCGGTGGCGAATCCTTTTACCACGACGTTCACCTTCCAGCTGAATCCGGCGGGGGGCGCCGACGGCATCGCGTTCGTGATCCAAAATTCCGGCCTGAGCGCTTTAGGACCCGAAGGATGCGGGGAAGGATTTGCCGGCGATTTCCCGCCTTCCCCCAATGGCGGTTGCACACCGGTTAGCGGGCCTCAGACCGGCATCCCTAACAGCGTCGCCATCAGGTTTAACAGTTATTCTCAGGGGGTCGGAGGGGGCACACAAACCAACGACCCGGGCGTGAATAACGTCACGATTCAAAGCTGCCCCGGGATGGCTGCGAACTCCATCACGGCTGCCTGCCAGCTCGGGATTTACGCATTCCTAGCGGCCGACTTTTCCGATGGAAGCGTTCATACGGCGACGATTACGTATCTGCTGCAGCCTACCCCGGCGCAGACTTCCTGTGTGGTGAGTAATGTTGCCGGGCCGTGCCTGGACGTGATCCTCGACGGCACCGATTTGTTTCCCACTGGCGTGCCTTTCGACATGACCAGCATCGGTCTGACCTCCGGCACTGCGTACGTAGGGATCACCGGCGCGACGGGAGGAGCCGTCGACAACCAGGACATTCTGAGCTGGACATTCACGCCGCAAGGGCAGACGCAGACGGCTCAACCGAATACGCCGGCCACCTACCAGTACCAAAACAACGCCTACAACTACGTAGTCACGCTGGCTAATGGATCCCCGTCCACGACGACGACTGTGACGCCGATCCTCACTACCGCCGCCGCGTGCGACGCCCTAGTGCAGCAGACTTATCCCGGCGCGCACTGTTTTGTATATGGCGGTCTGGCGCCCGAGCCGGATTCGGCCGTCATGTTTGAAGTGACCTGTCCGAGTCTGCTCAACGATCAATGCAAACCGTTCGCGGCCCAACTGGAGACGAATTTCACCCTCTCGGCAGCCTCAGGCGTCAACATGTTTAACCCCCTCGATCCCTTCCCGGGCTGGCTCAAGGGTTTTGGAGGCGTGAATGCTCATCCCTGCACGCCGCCAGCTGCCGCCCCGCTGTTCCAAAGCGACCAGATCAGCAGTTTCAGTATCGATACGAAGACGCATGGCGGCAGCGGGGGCACGGGCTCCTGCTGGGTAGCGACCTATGACCAGCCTGATCAGGTCCCACCGCCGATCACGATCGCGTCTCCGACCAACACTGTTTATGCCCAGAATGCGTTGGTCATGGCGAACTACAGTTGCAGTGCCAACTACCAGCCGACCAGCAGTACCGTTGGCCCGTATCTGACCGTTGCCAGCTGCAAGCAGTCAACGGGCACGCAATCCAGCTGCACACCAACCCCCAACGGACTGGCATGCATGGGTAGCGTCGATACCTCAACCCCGGGCACCTTCAACTTCCAGGTCTCAGCCATGGATACCGGGATGAATACCAATACGAAGATCGTGAGCTACACGGTCGTAGCGCCCACGAAACTGGAGATCGCGAACTTCGCTGCCGGGGGGCCGGTGGCCAACGGCGGCACCATCACTTACCTGATCGGGGTCGCGGATGCCGGTCCCGCCAACGCGGATGGAGTCATGGTGACCGATGCACTCCCGAGCAACACGAAGTTCGTCAGCGGTTCGGGAACGAACGTGGCCTGCACCGTGGTCAACAGGAGACTGTCTTGCACAACCACTCCGATCCAGTGCTCGGCGGCCGGCAACAATGTCACTTGCAACGTTGGAATGCTCGCGCCGTTATCGATGAGCCTGTTGAATGGCGGGCTGATAACGATCAAAGTGCAAGTGACGGCTGCGCCCGCAACCATGTGCGGCAAGAAGCTGTGCACCATCAACACCGCGACGGTAAGCGCCGTCAATACGGATACAAACGCGAATCCCTCGGCCACGGCGCAAACTATCTGGTGAGAAGTGGGCGATTCGTAGAAGCAACGGCAACATGATGTTAGTAACGCACACGGGCTGCCGCAAGTTGACAGTCGCAGTGAAAGCGTTAGCGAGCCAATGGCGAGGGACGCCTCGCCGTGCTCGGCGGGCGGACGAATGCGTCCGCCCCTACATGGCTTGTGGTGACTTCTTGCTACAGTCCGCTGGAAAGCGGGGTTCCTTTGCGTTCTCCGGACTTTCGACCTTACTGGCCTGACCCGTGGGTGGACTGCTCGTACATCGCTTTGAAATCGGCGCGATCGAGCAAGTGTTCGGCTCCAGGATCTTTCTTCATCCCATCCAGCAAGCGAACCACCTCGCGGGAATCCTGTTGCGCTTCGGCTTGGTTAGACTCCCGCTCTATGATGGCGGCCAGATAATGGGCGCGGGCGCTTAACGGTTGCATGCCGAGCTGCTCGGAGCGAAGCGTGGCGCGTTTCAGTTCGTCGCGAGCTCCGGTCAGGTCGTGCCGCTGAATCATGGCTTCGGCCAGGAAGATGGAGCACTCCACCGAGACATATTTCAGTCCGAGATCATCCGCACGCTGCAGAAGCGGTTTCAGCGCGGCAGTCGCTTCCTGGGAGCGTTTTTCTTCGACCAGAACCTTGGCCAGTTGAGAATTCGCGATCAGAACCGTATCCGGTTCTTTGCTGCGCTTAGCCGCCTGCAGCGCCTCCACGTAGGACGCTTGCGCGGCCTTGAAATTTCCTTTGTAGAAGGAAGCGTCCCCCTCGACTCCGAGTGTTTGTGCCATCACGCTGTCATTCTTCAATTCGCGGGACAGCTTGAGCGATTCGTCCAGGTCGCTGCGGGCTTCGTCGCCGCGTCCGGCCAGGATCAGCGCCTCCGCGGTAGCATTCAAAATCCGGGCCATCAAGATACTTCGATCTTTCATGTCGCGGAACGTCTTGAGGGCGTCTTGCTGGGACTTGATCGCCGCGCCGAAGCGCCCCTGATAGTCAAACAAAACGCCCAGGCTGTTGGACTCGATGGCGGCGCCGCGCTGGTCGTCCATGCTGCGACGTAAATCCAGGGCTCGCAGGTAATATGCAACCGCCTTCTCGTACTGTCCCATGTCGACGGACGTATCACCCAGGTTGTGCACCGCCTCGACGATGTCCTGCGGAGCTTTCGATTTCTCGCGCAATTGGAGTGCTTGCTGGTAGTAGGTCAACGCGTCTTCGTATTGACCCTTTTCGGAATAGGACGTGCCGATATTGTTCAGGCAGACAGCCTGCAGGCTTTCATTCCCGACCTCACGCTCCATCTCGAGCGCTTCCTTCTCCAGCTTGAGAGACTGATCGTGGTCGCCGGCGTCGTCGGCGAAGTTTCCCATGTCAATCAGGGTGTCGCCCAGGCCGCGCTTGTCGCCGATTTCGCGCCGAATCTGAAGCGCCTCCTGAAAGTCGGCAAGGGCTTCTTTGCTCTTGCCGAGCCCGGCCTTGGCTTTTGCCATTTCGTTGAGGCTGAAGGCCAGGCCGCGTTTCTGGCTGATCCGGCGCCAGATCGCCAGTGCCTCGGTTTCACTGCGAACCACTTCGTCCGGCTTGTTTAACATCCTGTAGGCGACAGCCGTGAGATGAAGACTGGTTGCCTTCTGCTCGTCGTTGCCCATCTGAACGGAGAGGCTGTAAGCACG
>Ga0209698_10009258_pt1 | contig 10087 bp, 7 predicted proteins | sample LitLauG_LLR_2012_FD_187203 | JGI IMG/M metagenome (GOLD analysis project Ga0209698, IMG submission 187203) | Freshwater sediment microbial communities from Pennsylvania, USA - Little Laurel Run_MetaG_LLR_2012 (SPAdes) (version 2) | ecosystem: Environmental > Aquatic > Freshwater > Creek >... | reverse complement strand
GAGCAGCACCTTGATGCCCAGATTCCTTCCGACCTTGCTTTCGTCGACGACGCCGGCCGAACGGTGAAACTCGGCGACTACTTCGGCAAAAAGCCGCTCATCCTCAACCTGGTCTACTACAACTGCACCATGCTCTGCGGAGAAGCGCTCGCGGGTCTCACCGGCGCGATGAAGATGATGAAGTTCGATGTCGGCAAGGAATTCGATGTGGTTACCGTCAGCTTCAATCCGCAGGAAACCCCCGACCTTGCCGCCGCGAAAAAGAAGAACTACGTCGAGCGCTATGGCCGCGCGGGCGCTGCTTCTGGCTGGCACTTCCTCACCGGGCCCGCCGAATCGATCAATGCCCTCACCAAGGCCGTGGGTTTCCAATATCAATACGATCCCAAGACCAGCCAATACGCGCACGCGACCGCCATCATGGTGCTGACGCCGCAGGGCCGCATCTCGCGCTACTTCTACGGCGTGGACTTTCCGCCGAAAGATTTGCGCATGGGATTGGTGGAGGCCTCGGAAGGCCAGATCGGCAACGCGGTCGACCAGGTGCTTTTGTATTGCTATCACTACGATCCCGCCACCGGAAAATACGGCGCGATCGTCACCAACATTCTGCGGCTCGGAGCGGGAGTCACCATCGTGTGCCTCGGCGGCCTGATTCTGATTCTGGTCCGCCTCGACAAAGCCGCGCAGCGCAAAGCGATTCGAACAGGACAACGCCAAACGCGATATGTTTAATGACTTTCCATTGTGGCCGCAGCGGGCCTCGACGATGGCGGGAAATGTAGACGCTCTCTACATCTTCCTGCTCATCGTGACCGGGCTGATGACCCTGCTGGTCTTCACCGCTGTGATTTATTTTGCCGCGCGCTATCGCACGCAAAAAGGTATCCGGGCCGAACAGATCGAAGGTTCTACGCCGCTCGAAATTACCTGGTCGGTGATCCCCTTCTTCGTGTTCATGGTGATTTTCCTGTGGGGCGCCGTTGTCTACTTCAGAGGCCGCACCCCTCCCCGCGATTCCACCGAAGTTTACGTCGTCGCGAAACAATGGATGTGGAAGCTCGAACACGCCGAGGGTCAGCGCGAGATCAACGAACTGCACGTGCCTGTCGGGCGCGACGTCAAACTGATCATGACATCGCAGGACGTGATCCACAGCTTCTTCGTGCCCGCGTTTCGCATGAAGCAGGACGTGGTCCCCGGGCGATACACCATGGCCTGGTTCCGCGCCACCAAGCCGGGCACCTATCACCTGTTCTGCGCCGAATACTGCGGCACCCAACACTCGGGCATGATCGGCTCGATCGTGGTGATGGAACCGGCGCAATACGAAGCCTGGATGAGCGGCGGGTCCACCGGCCCGCTCTCCGCTTCGGGTGAGAAAATTTTTGCCGAGCTGGGCTGCGTTACCTGCCATCGCTCCGATACCCAGGGCCGTGGCCCCAATTTGCAGGGCATCTTCGGCAAGCCTGTGCTGCTGGAAGACGGCCGCACGGTCACCGCCGACGAAAATTATGTTCGCGAATCAATTCTCGACCCCGGCGCGAAGATTGTGAGCGGATTCAAGCCCGTCATGCCCACGTTCCAGGGACTCGTCAGCGAAGAGCAATTGAACGCCCTGGTCGCCTACGTAAAATCGCTGTCCAAGCCGGGCGAGGCGGGTCCGAAGACGGCCGCTGTCCCGCAAACCGCCCCGGACGCAAATAAGGCCAAGGGAAGTCAGGTGGAATGATGGTTACCGCAACTGCTCAACCCGTTGAGCGCGAAAATTATCTGAACAAGCACTACGGTGTCGGCTCGTGGCTGCTTACCACGGATCACAAGCGCATCGCGCTGCTCTACCTGGCGTCGATCACGTTCTTCTTTTTCATCGGCGGCTTTTTCGCACTGCTCATTCGCCTCGAACTGCTTACTCCCGCCGGCGACCTGGTGCAGGCCGATACCTACAACAAACTTTTCACCATGCACGGCATGGTGATGGTGTTCTTCTTCCTGATCCCATCCATCCCGGCGGTTCTGGGCAACTTCTTGGTGCCGATGATGATCGGCGCCAAGGACCTGGCCTTCCCGCGCATCAACCTGTTGAGCTGGTATCTCTACGTCATCGGCGGCGTCATGATGCTGCACTGCATGCTGACCGGCGGCGTCGATACGGGCTGGACGTTCTACGCCCCCTTCAGCACGGCTTACACAAACACAAAGATCGTCGAAGCGGGTCTCGCGATCTTTGTTGCCGGATTCTCTTCCATCCTTACCGGACTGAATTTTGTCGTCACCATCCACCGCATGCGCGCGCCGGGAATGACCTGGTCGCGACTGCCCCTGTTCATCTGGGCGCACTACGCTACCAGCATCATCCAGATTCTGGGCACGCCGGTCGTCGCCATCACGATCGTTCTGGTTGCAGCTGAACGCACGCTGCACCTCGGCATCTTCGATCCCAAACTTGGTGGCGATCCGCTCCTCTTCCAGCATCTGTTCTGGTTCTACTCACACCCGGCGGTCTACATCATGATTCTGCCGTCGATGGGCGTGGTCAGCGAAGTGATCGCCTGTTTCTCGCGCAAGCGCATCTTCGGCTACAGCTTTGTCGCGCTCTCGTCGATTGCCATCGCCGTCTTTGGTTTCCTGGTCTGGGCGCACCACATGTTCGTGGCCGGAATCTCCGTTTACGCCGCGCTCATCTTTTCTTTGTTGAGTTACTCGGTCGCGGTGCCCTCGGCGGTCAAGGTCTTTAATTGGACCGCCACGCTTTACAAAGGCTCGATCCATTACGAAGCGCCCATGCTCTACGCCTTCGGCTTCCTGGGCCTGTTCACCATCGGCGGACTCACCGGACTGTTTCTCGCCGCGCTCGGCATCAACGTGCATGTCACCGACACTTATTTCGTGGTGGCTCACTTCCACTACATCATGGTCGGTGGCGCGCTCATGGGATACCTCGGGGGCATGCATTTCTGGTGGCCGAAAATATCCGGCAAGCTGTATCCCGAAGGCTGGGCCCGTCTCGCCGCGCTGATCGTGTTCATCGGATTCAACCTGACGTTCTTCCCGCAATTCATTCTCGGCTACCTGGGCATGCCGCGCCGCTACTACGACTACAGCCACATGCCCGAGTTCCAGGTGCTGAACGTGCTCTCGACCGCGGGCGCAACCATCCTCGGCGTCGGTTACCTGCTGCCGATGATTTATTTCCTGTGGTCGATGCGCTACGGCAAGCCCGCGCCTGACAATCCCTGGAACGCCGCCGGCCTGGAGTGGCAAACGGCTTCGCCGCCCACCACTTTCAATTTCGAACAGGAGCCCGTGGTTACCTGGGAAGCTTACAACTACGAGGAGATTGATTCTGTCGAGAAGCCGGAGGTGCACGTTGTCGGATAGCCAGACAGCGTCCGTTTCCAGCGCGGCGCACAATCCCGCCCTGCTGCATCACTTTGCCACCGAAGAGCAGCAACGCGACTCCGCCAGCCTCGGCATGTGGATCTTCCTTTCCACCGAAGTCATGTTCTTCGGCGGACTGTTCTGCGCCTACCTGATCTACCGGCTTAAGTACTTCGGCGATTTCGCCGCTGCCAGCCAGACGCTGGACTGGAAACTCGGCGCCACCAACACGGCCGTGCTGATCTGCAGCAGCCTGACCGTGGTCCTCGCCGTGTGGGCCGCGCAACAGGCCAAACGCGCTGTGCTGCTGGGCAGCCTCGTGCTCACGCTCATTCTCGGATTCGCTTTCCTCGGCATCAAGAGCATCGAGTACGCCGAGAAGTTCGAGAAGCACCACGTGCCCGGCCCGACTTTCCAGTTCGACCAAAAGGTTCCCGGACATCCCGACCAGCAAGCCAGCCCCGGTCATGCCCAGATCTACTTCGCGCTCTACTTCGTCATGACCGGATTGCACGCGCTGCATATGATCATCGGCATCGGCATTTTTGTCTGGCTGTTGGTGACCGCCTGGAAGGGCCGCCTCACTCCGGAGTACAACACTCCGATGGAAATCGGTGGCCTGTACTGGCACTTCGTCGATATTGTCTGGATTTATCTGTTCCCGTTGCTCTATCTGATCGACTTGCACAAATGAAGGCAGACATGTCGGAACACTCATCATCGTCGCTGACCACCTATGTCGTGATCTGGCTCATTCTGCTGCTCGGGACTGCGCTCACTGTATTCGCGGCCCGCATCGACCTGGGTCCTTTCAATGCGGCAGTGGCACTGACGATCGCCTCCGTCAAAGCTTTGCTGGTAGTTCTCTTTTTCATGCACGTCAAAGGCGCGAGCGAAAAGCTGCTCAAACTGGTGGTCATCTCAACAATTTTCTTTCTCTTCATCCTCCTGGCCCTGTCGATGGCCGACTACGGCACGCGCCTCTGGAGCTAAGAGATTAGACTTCATGTGGGGACAGCCGCCCTCGGCTGTCCGCGGAGCGAAGCTCCGCTGCTTCCCAATCTGCGATATACTCGCGGTTCGATGGATCACCACTCGAACTCGAGGTGATTTATGGCATTCTGCAATTCTTGCGGTAACACGATCACTCCCGGCACGAAGTTCTGCAACAAGTGCGGCGCGACCGTCGCCGACTCACCCGTCGCAAGCGCTTCCGTCCCATCCGCAGCTCCGGCAGCCAAAGGCGGCAGCAGCGCCCTCAAGATCGTCCTCATCGTGCTCGCGGTGATCGTCGGGATCGGTATCCTCGGGGTCGCCACCGTGGGCTTCATCGGCTATCGCATCGCCAAGAGCGCGCACGTGACCCAGAACGGCGACAGCGTGAAAGTCGAAACTCCCTTCGGCAACGTGGAAAGTTCCAAGGATCCCGACCAGGCCGCCCGCGACTTAGGCATCGAAATCTACCCCGGCGCGGAAGTGCAGAAGAACGGCGCCTCCTCCGCCAGCTTCGGCGGCGTTCACACCGTCACCGCGATGTTCGAAAGCAGCGATTCTCTGGACAAAGTCTGCGAGTTCTACAAAGCGAAGTTTCCCAACGCCATGTCGACCACGGCCGATCAGAGCCGCTGCACCATCGTCTCCAACGACCAGAAGCAGATGGTGACGATCAACATCGAAGCCAGGGGCGACGCTTCCAAGTTCCAGATCACGAACGTGACCAAGAAAGCGTCCGTTTCGAACTAGCTCAACCGGCCCATGTCAGAGACCGCCGCCGATTCCGCGTCCCCTTCTAACTCTTCCTTCACGGACGCCGCCGGGCTGGCCGCGGCGCTGCGCGCGCAGTTTCGCGGTGAAGTGCGCTTCGATGCAGGCAGCCGCGCTCTCTACGCTACCGACGGTTCCAACTACCGCCAGGTTCCCATCGGCGTGGTCCTGCCCCTCGATGCCGACGACGTTCTCACTGCCATCTCTCTATGCCGCGACTTCGGCGCGCCCCTGCTCTGTCGCGGCGGCGGTACATCGCTCGCCGGACAGTGCTGCAACGTAGCGGTGGTGCTCGATTTCTCGAAGTACATGGCGAAGATCCTCGAGATCGATCCCGTCCGCCGCAGAGCCCGCGTGCAGCCCGGCGTCGTGCTCGACCAGCTCCGCAACGCCGCCGAGAAACATCACCTGACCTTCGCACCCGATCCCGCCAGCCACGACCGCTGCACCATCGGCGGCATGATCGGCAACAACTCCTGCGGCGTGCACTCGGTCATGGCCGGCAAAACCGACGACAACATCGAACAACTGGAAATCGTCACCTACGACAGCACGCGAATGCAGGTCGGCCAGAACCTGATCGAGCCAGGTGGGAACAGCCGCCCTCGGCTGCCCGGCGGCCAAGAAGTATCCGGTCCTGGCGGTTCCGGACGGGTGGCGCAAATCTACAGCTCGCTCAAGCAGATCGCCGATCAATACGCCGATCTCATCCGCCAGAAGTTCCCCAACATTCCGCGCCGCGTCTCCGGATACAACCTGAATTACCTCCTGCCCGAAAACGGTTTTCACGTCGCTCGTGCCCTGGTCGGCACGGAAGGTACGTGCGCGACCGTGCTCGAAGCTACCTGCCGCCTGGTTGAAAGTCCTCCCGAGCGCGTGCTGTTAGTCGTCGCCTACCCCGACATCTACCAGTGCGCCGATCATGTTCCCGAAATCATGGCGCACAAGCCGATCGGCCTGGAAGGCTTCGACGACATCATGGTCGGCTACTCCCGCCGCAAGGGCCTCAATCCCGAAGGCCTCGCGCTTCTGCCCGAGGGCCGGGGATGGCTGCTGGTCGAGTTCGGTGCCTGGACCGCAAAAGAAGCCGATTCGAAAGCGCGGGGGCTCATCGATGCGCTCAATCGCGTTCCACATCCGCCGAATGTTCGCCTGTATTGCGGCGCACAAGCCAAGCGCGTGTGGGAAGTGCGCGAGTCCAGTCTCGGCGCCACTTCGCATGTGCCCGGCGAGCCCATGAACTGGGAAGGCTGGGAAGACGCCGCCGTCGCTCCCGAAAAACTCGGCGGATATCTCCGTGACCTGCGCATCATGATGGGAGCCTTTGGCTACCGCGGATCGCTCTATGGCCACTTCGGCCACGGCTGTGTGCACACCCGCCTCAATTTCGATTTGAAGTCGAAAGAAGGGATCGCGAAGTTCCGCCGCTTCATGGAAGAAGCCGCCGGCCTCGTGGTCAGCTACGGCGGATCGCTCTCCGGCGAACACGGCGACGGACAAGCCCGTGCCGAACTCCTTCCCAAGATGTTCGGACCGCAACTCATTGAGGCCTTCCGCAAGTTCAAGCAGGTCTGGGACCCGGACTGGAAAATGAACCCGGGCAAGCTCGTCCAACCCAACAAGCTCGACGCCAACCTCCGCCTGGGCGCGAATTACAAGCCGTGGGAACCGCTGACGCGCTTCCAGTTTCCGGCCGATCACGGCAGCCTGCCCGAAGCCACACTGCGCTGCGTCGGTGTGGGCAAGTGCCGGCGCGAGGAAGGCGGCGTGATGTGCCCCAGCTACCGCGCCACGCGCGAAGAGGAACACTCCACGCGCGGCCGCGCCCACCTGCTCTGGGAGATGACCCAGGGAGAAGTCATTCGCGACGGCTGGCACAGCGAAGAGGTGAAGCACTCGCTCGACCTCTGCCTCGCTTGCAAAGGATGCAAGAGCGACTGCCCGGTCAGCGTCGACGTCGCCACCTACAAAGCGGAATTCCTCTCTCATTACTATCAAGGCCGCCTGCGCCCGCGCAGCGCTTACGCCTTTGGCAACATCGACCTGTGGGCGCGCATTGCCTCGAATGCCCCCGGCCTGGCAAACCTGACCACGCAATTGCCCTTTGTCCGTGATATCGCGAAGCTGGCAGCCGGAATCCCGCTCCAACGCCACATCCCAGCTTTCGCGCCGGAAACATTCAAGTCCTGGTTCCGTCGGCGGGGTGCGTGGAAGAGCGGCGCTTCAGCGCCACGTCCGACGCCAGAGGAGAACCGGGCTTTCGCCCCGGCGGCCCCGCCGGTCCTCCTCTGGGCAGACACCTTCAACAACTACTTCCTCCCGGCCACGGCCCGAGCCGCCGTCGACGTCCTCGAAACCGCCGGCTACCGCGTCGTAGTCCCGCAGGCCAACCTCTGCTGCGGACGCCCGCTCTACGATTTCGGCATGCTCGACCGTGCCGAAAAGCTGCTGCTCGAAATCCTCGACCAGCTCGAGCCCGAAATCGAGGCCGGAATCCCCGTCGTCGGTCTCGAGCCCAGCTGCGTCGCCGTCTTCCGCGACGAACTGGTGAACCTGTTCCCCCGGGACGAACGCGCCCAAGCGCTCGCGCGCCAGACCTTCTTGCTCAGCGAGTTCCTCGAAGGCAACTCCGGCAATTCCCCTCTGCCGCAGTTCCCACGCAAGGCCCTGCTCCACGGCCACTGCCATCACAAGTCGATCATGAAGATGAACGCCGAGGAATCCCTGCTCCGCCGCATGGGCATCGACTTCCAGGCGCCTGCCCCCGGATGCTGTGGCATGGCTGGCTCTTTCGGCTTCGAGCACGACAAGTACGACGTCTCCATGGCCATCGGCGAACTCGAACTTCTGCCCGCGGTTCGCAAAGCTCCCGCCGACTGGCTCATCATCGCCGACGGCTTCAGTTGCCGCGAACAGATCGCGCAAGGCACCGGCCGCCACGCGCTTCACCTGGCCGAAGTCCTCCAGATGGCGCTCAACGGCAACGGCCAGCCCCTCGGCGAGCCTTTCCCCGAATGTCCATCCGTCCTCGAGCGCGAGTATGAAGTCCGGTCTTCCCTGGAACGGACAGGCATAGGTCTTGGCCTCGGAGCCCTCGCCGCCGGTGGAATACTCCTTTGGAATATCGCTAGAAAGCATTGATGTATAAGTACTTGCACCCAATTGCTCCGGGGATGTGGCCCAATTCCCTCGTTTCTGGGACAATGTAGGCAGTCTCCAGCGCTTTCCGAAGCGCATTCTGGGCTCAGCCTCTACCCGATAGCAGCACCTTATGGATCGCGAACTCACAGCCACGGTGGTTAGCCATGCCGTCGTCGAGGCTCCCTCGACCCAGCTCAGGGCGCCCGTGTCTGCACCCCTAACCGGATCGGTGCTGGTCCTGATCCAGTTCGACGTCTGCGAAGAGATCCGCCTCGACGTGCTGCGGAACATCTTCGGGGCCCGTACCGCCGAAGCCAGTTTCAAAAAGGCTCCCGCTTATGTCCGCTACCAGCGCCCTCCCGTCGAAGAGACCCTGGAGCCGCTGATCCTCGACAGCGGCGAGCGTCTGGCCGGCGAGATCAAGTACTACGACTACGGCGTCGTAAGCCTGGAATTCGAGCTGCCGTTCTCCGGCACCTGGGACGACCTCGTCCAGCTCTCCTGCCGCTGGACCTCCGACACCAACTTCGAGTCCGTGGCCACGCGCATAGCCCGGCAGAAGCTGGAGCGCGCCGCCCCGGCCATGATCAAGCCCTATCACACCAAGCCCAGTGACGGCGAATGGCTGCAGGAGGACTACTTCATCTTCCACGTGCGCGAAATCGAGGGCGCGCCCTCGGCTAGCGACCTGCTCGCCACCCACGGCGACAAGATCGCGCAGGTGGTCCGCGGCGAGATGGCCCAACTTTCCGAAGGCGAGCGCCAGGAGATTCTCCAGTCGCGCATTTCCTACTATCCCAACGATCTGGCCGTGATCGGATGGAACGCCGCCTTCCTCTACGACACGCCCGTGGGAGCCGAGACCGCGATCCAACTGCTGCAATACGCCAACTCGCAGCTGCTTGAGTTCCGTCACTACGACGAGTTCCTCACCACCGAACTGGAAAACGTTTACGACTTCCTTGACGCCGGAGGCACCGGACTGTGGTCGCGCTGGCGCACCGCGCGCGCCGCCTCCAAATTGCACACCGTGCTGCTCGACGTGAACGAGCTGACCGAGCGCGCCGACAACTCCATCAAGTTCCTGAGCGACATGTTCTCCGCCCGCCTCTACAAGCTGTGCGCGGCCAAGGTTGGTGTCCCGGACTACAAGGACCTCGTCAAAGAAAAGCTGCAGACCGCCGAAGATCTCTACAAGTTCATGGTTGAGCAATTCAATCAAAGCCGCGCCTTCGTGCTCGAACTGATGGTGGTCATCATCCTGGTCATCGAACTGGTCTACTTCTTCCGCGGCAAACCCATCTAGATGATTGGGAAATCGGGGGATTGAAACCCTCCCGTGCCAGTTGTAGGAACAGCCCATGTGGGAACGGCCACCCTCGGACTGTTCGGCGGCTCGGGTGTATCGGGCCGCTAGTTTTTGACCTTGCATTGTCGTACTGTGTCGATTTTGGCCTCCTTCCTGATTTCCCCTAGTTTCGACGCTTGTCCTCCCGAGCGAAGTCGAGGGGCCTTGCGTTCGGAGTCCAGCCCGCAAAAATTTGACGAGTCCCGCAGCGGCGGGCTGTTTGCTCCGTCTAAGCAAGGACGCTCCCAGCAACCTCCCCATCGTCTTGTACAATTCACGGTCGGTATAGGGTGCGGGGGTCGCGCCTGTCTTTCGCAAGGAGGATTCCACTGTGCCATTCGTTCGCAATGTTTGTGTTCTGGCCATCCTTTTCTGTTCCACTCTGATCTTCGCTCAACAAGACCCGGAAGGCCGCCTGCTTCGCTTCCCCGACGTCCGCGGAGGCAACGTCGC
>Ga0209698_10009257_pt1 | contig 10090 bp, 8 predicted proteins | sample LitLauG_LLR_2012_FD_187203 | JGI IMG/M metagenome (GOLD analysis project Ga0209698, IMG submission 187203) | Freshwater sediment microbial communities from Pennsylvania, USA - Little Laurel Run_MetaG_LLR_2012 (SPAdes) (version 2) | ecosystem: Environmental > Aquatic > Freshwater > Creek >... | reverse complement strand
GCAGGGCCGGGTGCTGCTAGCGCGGTCCTTAGAGTCAGTATCTCCAGTCTCCATTTGATGCGATCTTCCTGGTGTTCGCATGACCTGCCCGCTAGACAGGGGGGCCGCTTTTAAAACTTTACGAGCGATCGAATCTCTGCACTATAGTTCGGCAGTTAGCTAACTGTCAACAACAAAGACGAAACTCCGTGTCCGTGTACAGAAAGCTCTAAACGATGGAGGAAGCCGTGAGGCCACTTGGTGAATTGGATACGTGCGGTTTTGATGAACGACAGGGGAGTGATTCGTAGGAGTCCACGATTTCGCCCTTGGCATCGTAGCTAAAGCCCAAATCGGTGATTTTCGAACCGGAAGTCAAGGCACGTATATTCAGGTTGATTGAACAAAGAGTATCTGATCGGCCGTCAGTCGTCGAATGCCCCGAATTCTGGCTGTCCAGGTAGATGGGGCTTGGACAGAAAGTGCACTTGTTGTACGCGGAGGATTCCTCAGCCTCAAAAACGCCCGCAGCGCTGTGACGAAAATCCAGAAATGTTGTTTATGCGCTTGAAAAGATTGGTCCGGGAGAGAGGATTTGAACCTCCGACCCCCTGGTCCCGAACCAGATCCCGGCATTTATTGAAAGCTATTGAATTCTGTTGGTCGCAAGTGATTTCGTTTGAGCTCGTTGCAGATCTGAGCTAAGAAGCTATTGATCGTTGTTGATCTTGGGTGCTTTGATCATCACAAATTCATCTACAGTCGGGAGTTAGACGTTTAATTAAAGAACTTTTTGGCACTGAGGGACTGCCCAAAGAAGCCCCTTTCAGAGAACTTGATTTCTTGGTCCCATTTCGCTTGCAACGACTCAATATAGTGAATCCAGATTAGCAATTCTCTGTTGCACCTCGGATTCAGTCACTGAGCCAGGGTTGAAGGGCGGTTACTGACTAAAAAACCGGGAGGCCACATTCGGCTCCCCCGGCCTCTTCATCCTGTGCCATGAGGTTAGTTTGTCTTTTTGATCTGATTTGGTCGCCTGTTGGAGTGTGGCTTCACTCTTGGGGCGTCGCTTCCACGATCGATCAAGGTGGCAGTCATGCCGGCGTCGAAAACAAAGCTGTTCCCGGAATAGTTGTCGAGCACACACACCAACTGGACGGAGTCTCCAGCGCTGATACTGAGGGCATCGGTGACACTTACCTGCTGGTACCCACCGACAAAACTACCGCCGCCCCACTGACTAAACTGCTGGGTACTTGTAAGTTGGTCGAAGCAGAAAGCAGCTCCGTCGTTGGGGTCAACACCCACAAGCGCGGACGCCGTAATGTAATACATGCCTGAAGCCTGAATGGGGTTGGTTTGCAAGATCACGGTTGAGCCGAACAGGGGTATATCGCTTAATGCTGGGAGTATGGCAGAGTTGCCCACGGAAATTCCCGGGGGACCCTGAGGCCCGGCTGGTCCCTTGGGTCCCTGTGGCCCCGCCTGGTTCCAGTTAATTTTGTGTTCTGTGGACTTACAGACAATGGTTTTACTCACAATCCGGATCGCGCCGGTTGAATTGTTGATGCAGGCATAATAGGTCACGGTTTGGGGTTGGGCTTGCTGTCCAGCCATGGGTAGCACGCCACCGACAAGCAACAGGAACGTACACACACAAACGCTGATACGGAACATGGAATTCCTCCTTCCCACGTGGCGCATCCTGCCTGCTGACTGGTTGCAAAGTCTTTAGGAACGCCTCAATAAGTTGTCAGGAATACCTCAAGAGGGGATATGCCAAGGGAAAAAGTTCTTATACGAATTCGGTACGTACCGAATCGCTCGCATTATGCTACCCAATGGATAAGGATACCTGGCAAAAATCCCACGGCGCGCCAGACGAATGGGTTGGTGTGACGTCGGGGTAGGGAGTGTTCGTTACGTGACGAGAGATCGTTCACGAGTTTCAGCTGCAACCGGCGGGGATCGCAGCATGCTGATTGATCAACGACTCGCGGTGTTCGATGCCTCCAGAACCTTCGATGGCCCGGAGGTTGAGATTTCGCAGGATGAAGTTGATCGCGTTCGTAACGGGCTGTGGGATGGAATAGCCTATACCGACCGCTACCCCGACATCGAGGTTCGCGGAGCGGCAGACTGGCATACCCAAAGGAAATCCCGCCGCGTCCGAACCGCGAGCTACACCGATTCCGACGTTGTACCCGAAGTAAGGTCCCGTCACAAAGCCGAAGGCGCCGATGCCCACGATGACCTTGCCTTGATAAGCCATCCCCAGGCCGTTGGCCCCGAGCGAAACACCGTTGATGGAATCCAGCAGGCTTTGACGCACCACGAACTTGGTGGGCGCGCCGGCGCCCCAGGAGCCGTTGTGGTAGCCCATGAAAAGCGATCCGTCCATAGCATAGTCGCCGGTGGCTCGGAGAACGGAGTTGCGGGCGCTGAAAGCGGTCTTCAGGATGAAGGCCTGATGCAAGGTGACGGCGAGAGGAACCGGCAAGCCGAGAATCGGCAGACTCAAATCGACTGGCACGGAGATGCGCTTGTTGATATTTCCGTTCACGCCAACCGTACTCGCGGCCTCGAATTGCATGGTCAGCCCGGCGACTCCCTTCAGTTCAAGCTCTGCCGTCGTGACCTTGCCACCGTGAATGTCGAGATTGAAGTGCAGAGCCGGGTCCTGCAGTCGAAGAACGGCGTAAGCCATGATCTTGCCGGGTTGCAACTCCTCCGCGTGAGCCGCGCTTGCGTCGATCGTCCAGGTGAGGCCGTCGGCACTGACAGAGCGGACATCGTCGGCCCCATGCCCCACAATAATGACATCGTCCTGGTAGACCACCTCGCTATTGCGTGTGGGGGCGACGCCGTATCGGAGTTCATTGTCGGACAGCCGAAGGCGTCCTATTTGCGACGAGGCGTTCCTCGACTTACAGCCAATGAACAGCGCCGCCGAGCAAAGCAACAAGCCTGTGCATGCGAGGATCTGGGAGGACCTCAGAACTGCAAAGACAAATTGATTCGCTCGAAGAGGATGCATTGATGACCTCACCTGGCTTGCGGACCTCACCTGGCTTGCGGCTCCGTCTAGATCCCAACCTCAGCACCGCGTGAATTTCTACTTAATCGCGATCCCTTACAGTTCAGACCGCGTGGCGTGGAGAAACTCGCGCGTGGTCGGCCACCAACCGGTGGAATCGTTCCAGTCATAGCGGCTGGGGCTCCACAGCACGATCCCGTTGCTGAAGCGATATGCCGTTTCCAGCTGAAACTCCCAGTAGGATTTGTCGATGAACTGAAATTGTTTGGGCGTGCCATCGTGGTACTGCGGCCAGAGATAGAAATACACGGGCTTCTCCGGATCGAGCGATCGGGCTTCCGCCAATGACTCCTGGGCTCGCTTCTCGTACATCAGGCGGTCATCGTCAAAGGTGTATTGCGGCGGGAAGAAAGCATCGACGTGGCGCGCGAGCCCGCGGGCATAAGTGAGGCTTGCTGGCGGGACCTTTGACAGAGTGTTGGTCCCGTAGAAGCCAATCACCTTGCCAGGTGCGGCCTGCCGCGCCCAATCGGCCAGAGTTGCCAGCGTCTCCGCGTTGTGGCGAACGACTTCGACTGAACCCTTCAGGGGCAGCTTTTCAATGTCGATCACCAGCGGGCCAGGATTCTCCGTATGCGAGCGAACCAGGGCGGTGAAAGCGTTGTGGTTGGGCAGGGTGCCGATGTCTTGCTCGTTGGGCCAGATCTTGTTCTCATAGATGATGTTTGACGCAACAAGTCCTGCGGAGGTCGTGTTGGGTTTCCCGCGATAGAACATGTTGTCGTAGATCATGAAGGGGCGTCTGCCTTCGGCAGCCGCGAGATCGATGAGCCTCATGCCTGCCAGTGTCGAGGCGGTGATCAGAAGGCAAGCAACGTATAGTTTCATCGTAATCTCCTCGGTGGAGCCGCTCCTGAGAGGACTCCTTGGCTTTGACCTGGTTTGCAGTGCTCACTCCGATGCCTCAGCACCAGACTTGCAGGCCGTTTCGTGATCGGGATGGATTCCGACGAATTCGCCAGCCTTGAGGTCGAACTCCAATCGCGCGTTGTCAGAGCGAATCCCCACTGGCCCTTCGAAGCCAATCGCCTCCTGCCCCACGCTGCCCTCCCAAACCTCGGCATCATCGATAAATACCCGCAGTTCTTCTCCGTTCATCTCTCCACGAAGAGTGTGAGTATCTCCAGGCCGCAGGAAAGGGACGGCAGCGGCGTGACGCGGCTTGATGTTCTGGTAGCCACGGTTCCCACACTCAGCACTCGTGTGTTCGCCGGGATTTCTCTTTACGGAGACCACCAGCTTCGACTCTGGCTCGATCCGCCACATGGCATACACCAGGTTGCAGGGATCCTGAGCGCGCAGTTTCAGTCCAAACTGACGTCGAGTTTGGCCGGAAGCCAGGCGCGATTCCTGGGCCGTGCCGCCGAGATAAGTAAAGTGCACTTCCACCAGCTGCGACACCGACGTGTTTACGTAGGCGCGCATCTTGGGCACATTCACCGACAGTCGATCGCCTGCCGTCTTGTCAATTGCCCCTTCCGTGACGCAAAGCCTTGCGCGGCCGACGACAAACTTCTTCCCGACGCCCTGAGGATGTGCAACGCCAAGGAAAGCGGCAAACAGCAGCCCCTGAGTAAGAAACCGTTTGGCAAGAGTTTTCATCATCCATCTCCTTTTTATCGTTGGTGCGAATCCAGACCCATGCCGGCGAAGCTTACCTTTTGATACCCCGCCGGAATCTCGAACAAACTAGCCCCTTGCGGCCCTTCCTGAAGATCCCGCATTACCAGATGAGTTCCTTCCGCGTCCATCTTGAGGAGCACGCGCAGGCTCTGGTCTATCCACACAAATCCTTCCCGTGTCCCGCCGAGTCCGCTAACTTGGTACTTATACGCGGCCCTTCCGTCAACCGTTTCCAGGCCCAGCTTCTTGCACACAATGGGCGCCTTGCTCTGCGTGGGAGTTTTTGTCCAGGTGGAGCAGGCATCGTCCGCGCTTAGCGGCCGGAAGAGTTGCCAGTCGATCTTCCTCCCGAACCCGACCGTAGTGGTATCGATGTAAACGTGCTGCCCGGGTAAGGCTACAACTGCCGAATGCTGCGCAAAATCGATCAGCAGGATCGCGGAAGAACCGGGTGACTCAAGGTCGGTCATTTCCATCCGCATCTTGTCACCCTGCACGTGCACCGGAATATGCTGCGGTGGCATTGCGGGAATGCTTGCATCCACGAGATCGGCAGAAAATCCTTGCGCGTGGGCGAGGATTCCGCATGCCAGAACCGTGATCAGGAGCGGAATACAGCGTGTAGAACTGTTTTCATTCTTTTTCATCATTGGCGGCACCTTCCGATCGTTATAAGATCCGGTCATTGACGGACGAGCTCGACGCGGCGGTTGCGGGCACGCCCTTCGAGCGTATCGTTGCTTTCCTTGGGCCGCGATGCGCCAAACCCTGCCGTCGACAGACGTGAATCCGTGATGTGGAATCGTTCGACGAGTGCCACCTTGACAGCTGCAGCTCGTCGTTCAGAGAGCGCTTGGTTATATTGATCTCCACCGATGTTGTCGGTGTGGCCTTCGATGTGCAAGTTCCATGCGGGATTTGTGGTCATGGTGTCGGCGATTTCCTTTAGCACCGGCTCCGACTCGCTGCGAATTTCATCGCTGCCGAAATCGAAATAGATTCCGTGGATTTCGGCGGTTCCCTTTTTCTTCAGAGACTCTTCGATTTGCGCCTCGCCGGCGAACGAGAGTTTCACCACCTGCAGCGAGAATTTGCTGCTCGGCTGAGCGAAGCGGAGTGTGACAGGATCGAGAGGATCGTCGACCACCCAAAGGTCGGTTAGTTCTTTCCCGAGCATGCCTTTTGCGTGGACGGCAGGTAACTGGACTCGTTGGTCATTCACAATCACGGGAACCTGCACATCACCCTCTTCGACCCGAAGAATCTCGCCACTCCATTCATCCCAGGTAAATCCCTCGTGAACAAATCGGCGGGAGGCCGTTATTCCCGCCTTCTCGTCCCCCTCGTCGACTATCTGCGCATAGGTAAAGTCAGCCCTGCCCTTGGACTTCAGGTCGTTAAGCACCTTCGCAGACACGCTGAACAGCGTCGAACCCGGGAACACCTCCGGGTCACCTGTGCTGAAGCCCGTCTTGTAAGTGTGGGCTTGCTGAAGGTCCTCACGACATACCGTGCGGTAGGCTTCATTGTGATTCTTGCCATCCGAGAGGAAAAGCCGTACCGAGTCCGGGGCGATGGAATCGATGTTTTCAATCAGCTCGTAGTCCCCGTCGGCAGTGTGCCAGGCGTCCACAATGGTCAGGCCCGGCTGCAGCGGAACGATTGCCGACTGATCGCTGGCGCCCGCGATACCAGCGACGGGACAGTGGGCGGCGTTGGACTCGAGAGCGGGTTGCGTCTCGCCGAGCTCTTTGGTGTCGTCATGGGTCGAAACCGCAGGATCGTTGACGAGGTCTTGCGCCTCGCGGGTAAGTGACCGAGCCTCTTGCATGGACGTGTTCTTGATTCGAAATGCCATGTAGACGCAGCCACCCAATCCAAGCAACCCAACCAAAGCCAGCAAGCCCAACACAAGCGCAGCGACTCGTACCAGGCGGCGTCCAGAATTTGCTCCCGCTGGAACAACGGTCGGGGCATTGCCGGCGCCGCCGGGAATACCATTCGCGAGCGAAGGCATTCCCTCGGCAGCGGGAAAAGGGGTCGGTGTCGCTCTAGGTGCGCCACATGCTTGGCAGAACTTTCCTGTTTCTATGAGTCGAGCGCCGCATTTTGTGCAAAATGAATTCATGACATTCTCACCTCTAGTGCTTCGCGACAACTCTAGCCGGTGCTTTCTTCCCGTTCGCGGAGATGGACCGGGGTGACGGATTACTTGAGAGACAGCCCGGATTACACGCCCGAACGTTCAACGTGTAAGTGGCAGTGGCGCGGCTTCTGGTTCCGATCGGGCCACCATGCGGCGGAGGAGCGAAGGCTCTCGAGATCTCCATCGAGTTCGGGTTGATCTTAAGAGGGAACTCGACTCGCTCTCCTTCGAAGGCTCTCATCAGCATGAAGCGCGCATTTTTGTAAGGTGGGAAGTCGATCTCCTGGAAGTTAGGGGCCAGGGTCATCATGGAAAAGATCAGATACTTGGCCCGCATTTTCATCACGTCTTCCTCAAAATCGTGGGTTGCGGGCTCGAGGGTGAGAACGACCGAGTTCTTCTCGATCGTTCCTTTGACGGGGATTCTGAAATCGGCCGGCCCGAAGGTTGGCGTACCCTTCTGAGCCGGGAAGTCGGCCGACGATGTCGCTTCCGGGGAATTGGCCCCAAATCCCATCTTCACCGGATGTGGCCCGGCCGGAGTGACTGCCGCAGAGACCTTGTGGATGTAAGTTGCACCGATCCCCCGCAGTAAGTCAGGGAACAGCACAGCGTAGGAGTTCTCCCACACTTCGATGTGGGTCGCGGTACCTTGAAATTCTCCCGACAATTGCACTGCTCCCGTCGCCCCTTTGGGATAGCGCAGAGTCAGAGAGCCGTCGAGCTGGATGCGGTAACGCCACCAGCGTGTGCCGCCGGTTTCCACGTCTGCATCCATGGTTCCGCTGACCGGACCTTCGAACTTCTGGCAATAAGCGTCAGAGACCAGCTCGGAGTTTCTGGAAATGACATTCTGGACCTCCTTTAATACGGCGTTGAAATACTGCACAGGCTTGTCACCGGGGTCGATGCCCTCGAGCGCCTTGGTGAACTGCAGCTTGGTCGGCGTTTCCGGTTGGATCTGGCCGTTAGGATTGGGAATCCCCTGGCAATAGTGGCCGGGATCCTCGAGCCCAGTTCCTTTCAGAGTGGACGCTTCCCAGTTGGCCACCTCTTCCATCGGTTTTTGAATCGTCGAGATCAGTTCGGCAAGATCGTTTAGCTCCTCCACGATGAGGGCTGTGTTGTCGCACTTCACCTCACCGGGCTTGCTCGTTTGCAACAGGGCGCTGATCTTCACCTCTTCTTTCCAGGCTTCGTCTTGGAAATCCTCAAGCTGTTTGAGCAGGGCATCGTATGCGGGTCCCGCCATCGGATAGTCATTTCGCAAATTCAGGATCTCGTGCAACTTCGTATCGAATTCAGCGATTTGCTTCAGACTGTCGAGCAGCGCAGCCTGTACGTCGGTCAGGTCCTTGTCGAGGCCTTCTGTAGCTGGAGACGCGGGCAGTGCGTTGTTGAGTTCCTTTATCTGGTTCACGAGTTCGACTGCCATCTTCCCGAGTTCGGGGTCGGTGTCAGGCGGCTGCATGCCCGCGTCGACTTTGAAGCTTAGCTTCCGGCTGAACTTGCCTCCCGGCGATTCTGCGCATACGTTGTAGTTTCCCGACTGGGAAGTGTTATTCATGCAGAATTGAAAGCTTCCATCCGGTTGCACGGGGACACTTACAGGGATGCCTGGACCGGACGGAGGCTTGACAGTCGCCCGTAGCGGGCCCGTGCCGTCGACCGGAGTCGTACCTTTGAAGATCACTTCATCGCCCTGCCCTGGCGGGGCTGAGACAATCGATAGTTCAATCGGGTTGCCCTTATCCGATTCGGGCCTCTCGACTTGGAATGTCGATTCCGAAGTCGCTCGGCCGCCGGGCGCAAGGGCTTGCACACGGTAGGTTCCCGGAGAAGAAAGAGCATCCTCCGACCATAAAAAATTGCCGGTGTTGTCCGCTAGAACACTTACCGAGTGCGGGTGATCCGGGGCTGGCGGCGTGACCAGGATTCGCACCGTCCGCTCGCCACAAACCATATCGGTGTGGCCGCTGATCGTGATCTTGGCATGCGGCGCGGTGACTGAAGCAGAACAGCTCTGCGGCTCCGCGGTTACGGAATGGGGTGACACATCCACCTTGATAACTGGAGGTGACACCACCTGAAATGACGACTTCGCGGTTGCGATACCCTGTGAGCTTGTGGCAGTTACCACATAGTTGCCCAAGCCAGGAGGAGCGTAGTCCGCAAAGAATGTTCCGTCGTGCTGCACCGGAGCGGCTAGCTTGACCGGCGCGCCGTTGGAGGACGGAGGCGCGATGCTGATGGCAACAGTTTTTCCGCCTTCCGAGTTCCTCGCTGTGCCGTTGACGATCACAGGTGTGCTCTGAATAACGCACGCCGGGACGGCCTCGACCGTAATAACCGGAGTAGAATTCGTCCCTTGTGCCAGCATTTCCGACATGGCTATCGTCAACATCGCTAGGATTGCTGCGAGTCGCTGTGTGCAAGTCATCTGAGTCCTCCGTCGCCCGCTGGTCAGCGTTTCTTTACTTCACTGAGAAAGACCAAGCGGAATTGAAGAGCAGACCACCACCCTGGTTTTCTGCCACCTCGGCCCCGGAAAATTTCTTTGCTTTCGAAATGGGACGCAACACGACCGCGTATTCGCCAGCGGCGAGTGCTGTGTTCGGTGAGATTTGCGCATGCCCAGAAGCGACCTTGCTTACCGTGGCGGGTACCCGGTCTTCGATGAACGATGAGTAGACCTGCCACTCCGGGGCGGTGGTGAGCACGGTGTCAGACTTCGCATTGGTGGCGCCGACCAGTCTCCAAGCATTGTTCGAAGGAGATAGCTTCACGATCGCAGGTTCGAATTCATCCGCGTTAACGCCAGGCAGATTGGCATAGCTCAGATCAAACTTCGGCAGGTTCGACGAAGCGACCACTGACGAACTCACGCCAGAAAGTGCCCAGACATACTTGGAAGAGGGTTTGAAGCGGCGGGCGAGTACCCCCGCGGCAACATCGTTCGAGGTTTGCCAGATGGCATTGATGGCGACCGAGCCTCCAAAGCCCGAACCCATATGCTCCGCGGTCGTGTACCAGGCTTGATTGATGCCGGCTTCCAGAGTTGATTTTGTCGCGCTATCGACGGCGATGTTCTTCAGCGAATCAGCCTTCGATTTCGTCTGAGCAACAAAGGTCCGCTCCGGCGTCAAGTCTTTGCGCCCGGTGCCCTCCAGGAATCCCACGACCGGCATCCCCCCTGCTGGAAGCGAAGCCGTGGTGCTGAGTGCGGCAAGACCACCTAGACC